>Ga0307425_1000130_pt1 | contig 43823 bp, 30 predicted proteins | sample SalMarWE160330MG_FD_202152 | JGI IMG/M metagenome (GOLD analysis project Ga0307425, IMG submission 202152) | Salt marsh sediment microbial communities from the Plum Island Ecosystem LTER, Massachusetts, United States - WE1603-30 | ecosystem: Environmental > Aquatic > Marine > Intertidal zone >... | reverse complement strand
TGCCTCCCGTTGCGCGTTGACACCGTCGATGCCGCCGAGAGGCTGATCCTCTCCGAGCTCGAGCGCTTCGGTACGAAATCTCCCAGGAGGACCAGATGAACAGAGTGGTCAGAGCCCTGGCCTTCGCCCTGGCCGTCTGCGCCGTGCCCCCTTCGGCGCTCGCCTCGCCCACCCACCATGCGCTGAGGGTGAGGCTGTTCCCCACTGCCCACCGGATCGAGGTCGTCGACCGTGTCACCTTCGGCGCGGATGTCCGCCAGGACGCAGACGGCGCCTACCGGTTCGTGCTGCACGCCGGGCTGCAGCCGCGGGTGACAACCGCAGGATGGACGCTCCAGCCCACGCAGGCGGCACCGCCCGCCGACTTCCTCGGTGTCAACGCCACCACCGAGACTGCTGGAGACGTGCCGCTGCTGGGCTACCGGCTCGTCGCCGCGCCCGGCGCGGGTGAGCCGGTCGAGATCCGCTACGGCGGCGTCATCAACCATCCGCTCGCGACCTCCGGCACGGAGTACCAGCGCAGCTTCTCCGAGACGCCCGGGCTGATCGACGAGCGCGGCGCCTTCCTCGCCGGCAGCTCGTTCTGGGTACCGACGTTCGGGGATGGCCTGGTGACGTTCGAGCTCGAGGTCCACGGGCTGACGCCCCCCTGGGACGTGGTCAGCCAGGGCGCCCGTGCGAGCAACGAGCCGGCGACCGAGGCGACGCGAGCGACGTCCTGGAGCTGCGCCACACCCCAGGAGGAGATCTACTTGGTCGCCGGGCCTTGGCACGAGTACGCCGGAGTCGCCGGCAAAGTACAGCTCCACGCCTTCCTGCGTGAGGACGACCCCGGCCTGGCGGACCGCTACCTGAAGGCCACCAACCGCTACCTCGAGCTGTACCAGGGGATGCTGCCCCCCTTCCCATACTCGTCGTTCTCGCTGGTCGAGAACTTCTGGGAGACCGGCTACGGGATGCCCGGGTTCACGCTTCTCGGGCCGCGGGTCATCCGCTTCCCGTGGATCCTGACCTCATCGTACCCGCACGAACTTCTGCACAACTGGTGGGGGAACTCGGCCTACGTCGATTTCAGCTCCGGCAACTGGTGCGAGGGCCTGACGGCGTACATGGCGGACCACCTGTTCGCCGAGCAGCGCGGCGAGGGCGCCGGCTACCGTCGCGCCACGCTCAAGAAGTTCTCCGACTTCGTTCGCGGCGGCAAAGACTTCCCGCTGACTGAGTTCCATAACCGGTTCTCCGCCGCTTCGGAAGCGGTCGGGTACGGCAAGAGCTTGATGCTCTTCCACATGGTCCGACGGGCCGTCGGTGACCGGCAGTTCCTCGCCGCTCTTTCGCTTTTCTACTCCCGCCACCGCTTCAGTCGCGCCTCATTCGCCGATATCGCCGACGCCCTGTCCGAGGTCACCGGCAGGGACTGGACGCGCTTCTTCGCGACCTGGACCTCCCGCACCGGGGCGCCGCAGATCGAGATCGACACGATCAAGGCGGCGCGCGCCGGCGGTACCCTCCCATGGGAGGTCACGCTCACCCTCCGGCAGGCTCAGTTTGAGGCGCCGTTCCCGGTCGACGTGCCCGTCGCCGTCACCGTTGATGGAAGATCCGACCCCATCTGGAAGGTCGCCGAGGCCCGCGGCCGGGAGTGCACGGTGACCATCCCGTGCCCATCCAAGCCCCTCCGTCTCGACGTCGACCCGGCGTTCGACGTCATGCGCCATCTCGACCCCCGTGAGGTGCCGCCGGCGCTGTCGACGCTGTTCGGCGCCAGCCGGCCGCTTTTCGTCCTGCCGGCAGCGGCCGCGGCAGCTGAGATCGACGCGTGGCGCCGACTGGCTGCCGACTGGACACGGCCACAGGAACCGCGGATCGCGCTCGACCGTGACCTCACCTCCCTACCCGCCGGATCGCTGTGGGTGCTGGGTCGGGAGAACCGCTTCGCCGGCGCGGTCGCCGGCCGTCTCGCCGCACACGACGTCGAGCTCGGCCCGTCCCAGCTCACGGTGGCCGGAGAGAGATTCGCAACGTCTGCGACCTCGGTTGTTCTGGTTGCGCGAGGAGCATACCCCTCGGACGCGATCGGCCTCGTCACGGCCGCCCCGGTCTCGGCGATCCCCGGGCTCGCCCGCAAGCTCCCCCACTACACCCGCTACTCCTACCTCGCGTTCAAGGGCCCGGAGCCGGAGAACGTGGCCAAGGGGCTCTGGCAACCGCTGGCGTCGCCGCTGGTGAGGAACCTGACCGACGGCCCGCCGGCAGAGCTGCACCTGCCCAAGCGAGAGCCTCTCGCCGAGCTGCCACCTGAAGTGGACGCGGCTTCCCTGCAACACACGGTCGACATCCTTGCCGCACCCGCACTCGAGGGGCGCGGGCTGGGAAGCGACGGTCTCGCGAGGGCCACCGAATGGGTCGAGCAGCGCCTCGCGGCGAGCGGCCTTGAGCCCGGCGGGGACCACGGCTTCGGTCAAAGCTGGAGCTGGACAGGTGGCGCCACACCGCACCATATGGTGCTGACCAACCTACTGGCCCGCCGCCCAGGCACCGACCCAGCTCTGGCCGGCCACCCGGTGCTGGTCCTCGCACACCTCGACCACCTGGGCCGCGGCTGGCCCGACGTCCGCGCGGGCAACCAGGGCAAGATTCATCCCGGCGCGGACGACAATGCCTCTGGCGTCGCCGTGCTGCTGGAGCTGTGCCGGATGGTTGCGGCCGAGCCGCCATCCCCGCGCCCGGTGCTGTTCGCGGTGACGACCGGGGAGGAGGCTGGGCTGCTCGGATCCCGCCACCTGCTGGCGACCGTCGATGCCGACAAGCTCCCGTTCGCCTGCATCAACCTCGACACCGTGGGCCGGCTCAGGAACGGCAAGCTGTACGTCCTCGGCGCCGACTCGGCCCGCGAGTGGCGCTTCATCTGGATGGGAGTCGGCTACACGATCGGGACGCCGGTGGCCGTCGTCTCCGAGCCCCTCGACAGCTCGGATCAGGGCGCCTGCCTGGAGCACGGGGTGCCGGCGGTGCAGCTGTTCACCGGTCCGAACGCCGACTACCACCGGCCTTCGGACACCCCCGACAAGATCGACGCCGCCGGCATGGCCACCATCGTCGAGGCCGCACATGAGGCGATCGCTTACCTTGCCGGGCGCAGCGATCCGCTCACCGTCACGATCGCCGGCCGGGAGGCAGTGCCGGCTCCGCCCGCCGGCGCCGCGCGCCGGGTCAGCCTCGGCACGATGCCCGACTTCGCGTTCAGCGGGCCCGGCGTGCGCGTGGCGCAGGTCCTGCCGGGATCGGCGGCGGAGCGGGCCGGGATGCGGGCCGGCGACATCGTGACCGCGTTCGCAGGAGAATCCATCGCCGACCTCCGCGCCTACTCCGGCGCCCTCAAGGCACATCAGCCGGGGGACGAGGTCCAGATCACGGTTCTGCGGGAGGGAAAACCGGTCCAGCTGACCGCACGTCTGACGGAGCGGTGACGGGCACCGGGAGCGCGCAGCCCTTCTTTCTGTCGTTCTGACGAACCGTCCCTCCCCTGCCATTCTGACGAGCCGAAGGCGAGGAAGCACCTGGGTGGCGGTGGGGCTGCGCTTCTGTTGGCTCGGTGTGTGGAGCGCGCTCCGCCCGCCTTCTCCGGGTAGGTGGCGGCCCTCCTCACCTTCTCACCTTCTCACCGGGAGGGTGGGTGGGGGTCTCCGTCACTCCGTCACTCCGTCACTCCGTCACGTCGTCACTCCGTCACCAGGTGGGTGAGTGGCTATCCGTTCAGTGGACACGCAGCAGCAGCGGGCCCTTGGCGTCACGGAGGCGGACGAAGTCGCGGGTAATCTCCTCGACCACGAAACCCTCGATCTTGGAGCCGACGTGCACCTCCTGCCCATTGATCTGGGCAAACGGGTCATCCGGACGGTAGACGAGGTAGTCGAGCTCGAGCGTGACGCGACCGACATGTGCGGTGACTAGGAACTCACGGGGCTGGGAGGCGGTCTTCCGCTGCACCTCCGCTGTCGGCGTAGGGCTGGGCGTCCGGTGCACGACAGGTGTGGCTGACGGCCTTCCAGGCCTACCGAACCTGACCCTACCCTCGCCCGACACGTCGCGCACCGTCACGAGCGGCGGCTCGGCCGGTGTCACGGTCGGCGTCGGGGGCGCCTGTGCGGCTGCCGTCGGGCTCGGCGGCGCTTCACGTCCCTCGACCCCGGTGTCTTCGGCAGACTGAGCCGCTGGCGTCGGCGTCACACCCGGAGTCACCGCAAGGGAGGACGGCTGCGGCTGCCCGGCGGCCCCAGCCGCGGCCGTTCCTGTCGGCATCGGTGTTGGCTGCGGGTCCGGAGTGTCCACCCTTGCCACGGCTCCCGCCGGTGTCGGAGTGGAGGTCGGAGACGGCGCAGCCGCAGCCACGGGCGCGCGACCACCTGCCTCCGCCACTGCTGTCGGACCGCGGCCGTGAAAACCCCACCAGGCACCCGCAGCGCCGAGACACGCGGCGCCGACCGCCACGACCAGCACAAGCGCCGATCGCGAACGCCGGCGCTCTACCGGCTCGCTCACCAGCCCCGCGATGCGCGCGCCGCGCTCCCGCTGCCGCGACTCGGCGGCCTCTTGACGGGCCTTGCGCAACGCCTCGGAAATCAGGCTCACCGCAGCCTCCCTTCGAGCTGACGAACCGCACGCCGCACCTGACGCCAGCCGAGCCGGTCGCGCCCGTCGACGTAACCGGCCAGCAGAGACGCGTCACAAACGGCATTGATCAGACGCGGCACGCCGCGCGCATACAAGTGGACGGCGCGTAGCGCCCAGGGACTGAAGGTCGGCCTACCGTTGGCGCCGGCAACCTGCAGGCGGTGGAGGATGTAGGCCTCGGTCTCCCGGCGGTCTATCGGGCCCAGGTGGTAGCGCACGGTGATGCGCTGCCGCAGCTGTCGCAGCTCCGGACGCTCAAGCTTGGCCTTCAGCTCGGGCTGGCCGACGATCACGATCTGCAGCAGCTTGCGGTCGTCGGTCTCGAGGTTGGACAACAGCCTGACCTGCTCGAGGAGATCGTCGGACATGTCCTGCGCCTCGTCGATGAAGAGAACCACATCGTCACCCGCGGCCACGCGTTCGAGCAGGAAGGCGTTGAGGCGCTCGATGAGCCGCACCCTGTCGTTGCCGCCGCCGTCAAGGCCGAGCTCTCTCAGAATCGAGCGCAGGAGCTGGATCCCGGTCATCACCGGGTTGAGGATCAGGGCGGTGGCGAAGCCGTCATCGAGGCGTTCCAGCAACGCCCGTGTCAACGTGCTCTTGCCGGCACCGACCTCGCCGGTCAGCTGGATGAAGCCGCGCCTCTGGGTGATCCCGAACAGCACGTGATCGTAAGCCTCCCGGTGCCGGCGCGAGAAAAACAGGTAGCGCGGGTCCGGCGTGATTCTGAACGGAGATTCGGCAAGGCCGTAGAAGCTCTCGTACATAACTCGTGGCCCTTGGGGCCGACCACAGATTGTACCAATGGCCGGGCCCGGGCCGCCATCGCCTCCTCGTCTGGCGCCGGGGGCAGGGCTCGCAGCGACCCGGCTAACCGGGAGGTCCCGCGGGTGTCACCTGACGACCTCCTCCCCCACCTGTTTACCGCCACGGTCGAAGCGGCCGGTCGAGACGACCTTCCCATCGGCCGCTCGCTCGTAGCACACCTCGACGGCGCCGCCGGGAAGGGCGCTACGGAAGATAGAGCGAACGACCCGCCCCGACCCATCGAGCTCATGGACCTCGGCGAGCGTCTCCCCATCCCACACCTCGACCCGCTTCGGCGCACCGTCGCGTGACACCACGCGCATGCTCCGTGCGTCGTCAGCGGGAATAATCCCGGTTGTTGTCACCGGTTCCGGAGAGCTCGGATCAAAGGTGCTCAGATCGGAGACCGTCCAGCCAGGGGCGACCGAAACCTCGGTGCTGGTGACCTCGGGCTCCAGGAGGGAGACGGCGCTGACCGCCTTTCCGTCCCGCTGCGCCGCGACATCGAAGCGGTCGCCCCACCGCAGCCGCGCCAACGCAAGGCGAAGGTGCTGGATGTCCTCGGGAACCACGCCGTTGAGGTCGACGATCCGGTCACCCTTCTGCAGACCGGCATCCGCGGATGGCGTGTCGGGCCACGCCCGCTTGACCATGATCGTACCGTTGTCGCCATCTTCGAGCGTGAGCCCGAGGCGCGGCACGACCTCGACGCCGCCGGTATCGGCGAAGACCGCCACGATGTCGGCCAGGGACCTGGCGAACGGCGCCGGCGGGCCGGCGTCGGCCCCGCCTCCTCCCATGTCCCCCATCGGGTGCCCGTGCGGCTGCCCTCCCGGTTCGGGCGCCGGCGCGGTGACCGGGCACAGGGTCGCGACTCGAATATCGGGCTCGCCGCGGCGCGCCAGCTCCTCGTGAATGCGACGGGCAATGCCGAGGCCGTAGGCGACATGCCCCGACCCCACCACAACCACCATCGCACCGTCGGCGGGCAGCTTGGCGAGGATCGAGCGTGCCATAACAACGTCCCACAGGCACTGGGCCGCGTACATCCGGTCAAACCAGGCCCCCGGCATGAGGGCAACCGAGTCGCCGAAGAACCTGCTGATCAGGTACCGGTGCTGCGGTGAGCCGGCGGTCTCGACGTCGCCCACCTCGGCCCGCTGCTCGGGCGACAGACCCTCGAGCCCGCCGTGGCTGACGGCACGGGGGATCTCGCGCGGCACATTGAGGCCGACGACGCGAAGGCCGCGCCGTTGCGCCTCGTCCATCACCGGAGCGTAGTACACCCAGTTGTAGCCGCCTCGGTCGTACCAGTCCGAGGCGAGAAGGAACGGGTCGCCGTTGAGCTCATCGCTCGTCCACCGGGCGAGCACCGCGTCATCCCCGCGTTGGAAGAACTCCATTCCCAGGACGAGGTTGGGCGCCCGATCTGCGAGGCTGTCGACGAGGCGCGCCTGCAGCTGCTTCTGGGCGATCGCAGTGTGGTCTTCGCCGAGCAGGATGACTCGGGCCGCGGCCAGGCGGTCGATCGCCTCCGCCTCGGTCACGACCTTGCCGGTCTGGGCATCGTAGAGCTGGCCCGCCCGCGCCGAGCCGGTCGAGTACGCGAGATCCGAAGAGCCGAGAGGAAGCCGATCCAGCTCCCCGGCACCGGCGGTGATCCCGACGAGCGTCATCACGCCCAAGAACGCAACCAGAGCACGAGTCATGTCTCACCTCCGAGCCGTTGGTCGATCCTCACCGTACGCCATCGGAGGCCGGTTGCCAAGGAGGCCGTTCTCGCGCCCGGTGTAGAATCGCGGACGGTCGCCAAGACGCGGCGGAGGTGGCATGAGCGAGGAAAACGGGACACTGGAGACCATTCGAGAGGCTGTGGTGACCAGCAGCTGGGATCGCGTGGAGGAGGTGTGGCTCGAGCTGCTCGAGGCGCCGCAGGTCCCGCTGCAGGAGCTGCTGGAGATACGTCGCCAGCTCTGGAAGGCGGGCCAGAAGGACCTCGCCGTGACTCTCCTCGAGGTGCTCGTGGACGCGCTCGAGGAACGCTCGGCCTGGTCCGATGCCCTGGTGGTGCTGAGCGAGCTGGTCCGCCTCGCCGGCAAGCCGGACACCTCCCTCCGTGAACGCCTGGAGAGTGCCCTGCGAGAGAGTCGCCGGGGCTGCCCGTCTCTGGATCGCGTGCTCGACCACTGCGCGGTGCGGACAGCCAGACGCCCTCTCGAGGCCCTCGAGGCCGCAGAGCAGTGGCTGGACCACGACACCGGCACCGTGGTCGAAGTCACAGGGCAGGGCGTCGGCCGAGTTGCCGACATCAACCTCGAACTCGGGAACATCAAGGTTGACATTGGAGGCGCCCGACCGGTTTCCGTCCCCTTCGGTGCCATCGCCAAGTACATTCGCCGGCTGCCCGAGGGCAGCTTTCTCCACCGCAAGGTCAGCGACCCTGAAGGCCTCGCCGCACTGGTTGCCGAGAGGCCCGGGGAGGCTCTGACCGAGCTGCTGGAGTCACTCGCAGGTGCGGCCGATGTGACGGCCATCAGGGGCGGCCTCGAAGGCCTGCTCCCAGCCGACAGCTGGACCGCTTGGTGGGGCAAGGCACGCAAGCACCCGCGCGTCATCTCGAGCGGCAACGGCTCCCGCCTCCGCTACAGCGTAGCGCAGAGCTCCGGCGACGCGGACGAGGCTTTGCTCGACGAGCTCAGTGCGGCGCTGCCGCGGCAGCGTCTGGCAACCGCGCGCCGCGCCGCCGCCCGCGGCGACGACCTCGCCCGGACGGTGGCCGAGCGGCTGCAGGCAACGCTGGTGAAGCTCGAGACGACCGATCCCGGCCTCGCCTGGGAGACGGCGGCGACCCTCGGCACGCTGCCGGGAGGCCGCCAAGCGGCCGAGGCGACCCGCCACCGGCTCCTCGAGAACGTGCCCGCCATCGCACTCCTGTCCGGCATCGAGGACCGCAGCACACGCACCGATGCCCTCCACGAGCTGCGGGAGGTGCGGCCAGAGGACTGGCCCGAGGTATGGGCCGGATGGCTGCTGCACGAGGAGCACCCGGCGATCCTGGCCGAGCTGGCCGCCGAGCTCACCCGCGCCGGCCAAGAGGAGCGTCTCGACGCCGCTCTCGAGGTGGTCTTCCGCAACCCGCTCCAGCACGCCGCTCAGCTCGTCTGGGCCCACGAGGCAATGTCCGATGAGGATGCCCCCGCAGCCTTGAAAGACAGAATGACGGCCTCCGTCCTGGAACGGATTCCGGACATGCTCGCGCGGCAGGAGTTCGCACCATACAGGGCACGGGCGAAGGCGCTGTTGGACGGCGGCCGGGCGGCGGTCCGAGTGCTGCTGGAGACTGCAACAGCGGAGCAAGCGAAGCGGTTCGTGGAGCGGATCATCCGAGTCTCGAGCCTCGAACCTGGCCGCGTCCGTCTCATTGAGCAGGCGGCGGCGAGCAGCAAGGCACAGGTTCCGACCGAGGAGGCACCGCTGATGGTGGCCACACGCGGCGCGGTCGAGGTCAAGCAGGCCGAGCTCAAGCAGTTGCTGGAGGTGGAAATCCCGCGCACGTTAAAAGGGATCACCGCCGCCGCAGCCGAGGGCGACCTGCGCGAAAACTTCGAGTACCACATGCTCCGCGATCGCCAGGAGCTGCTATCGGCCAAGGCCGCCAAGCTCCAGCACGACCTCGCACAGGTCCGCATCCTCGAGCCGGGAAGCACCGATGCCTCCCGTGTCAATATCGGCACCATCGTGCGGCTCGAGGGGGTCGGCGGCGAGGAGCTCGATCCGGTCACCATCCTCGGTCCGTGGGATGCCGACGTCAACCGCCGCGTCTTCGCCAACGGTACGGAGCTCGCCTTGGGCCTGCTCGGGCGCACCGTCGGGGACGAGGTCGAGGTGGACGGCCAGCGGGCGCGGATCACCGGCATCGAGTCGTGGACCGGGGAGTGAGTCGAAGGTCGGGCTCCGAGTTCTGAGCTGGGGACGCTTCGACGCCGGAACACGCACGCGGAGTGGTCAAGCTTCCGGCCCTCTTCTCCACCCGCGCCACGGGTTATACTTTTGTGAAGCTCCGGTGATCTTGGCGTGAGGCCGCGCTCTCACCGTTGGTGGAGGGTCGGAGAAGATGTCATCACGGTCGATACTCGTGATTGAGGACGATCCGGATATCCGGAGCTTGGTGGAGCTCCACCTGCGCGATGCCGGCTACGCGGTTTCGACCGAAGGTGCGGGTGACCTGGGTTTGCAGCGGGCCCTCTCCGGCGACTTCGACCTCATCGTGCTCGACCTCATGCTCCCCGGCGTCGACGGTCTCGAGATCTGCCGCAACCTGCGCGCCCAGGCGCCGCACATCGCCGTGCTGATGCTGACCGCCCGCTCGACCGAGCTCGACCGGGTTCTCGGCCTCGAGATGGGTGCCGACGACTACATTACCAAGCCGTTCAGCGTCCGCGAGGTGATCGCCCGTGTGAAGGCCATCTTCCGGCGCATGGAGTCGTTCGCGGCCTCTCCGGAACCATCCAACATCGCCATCGGCCCGTTCCAGATCGACGCCGACCGGCGGCAGGCCCGGCTCCACGGACAGCCGGTTGAGCTGACCGCCAAGGAGTTCGACCTGCTGACCTTCTTCGCCGGACATCCGGGGAAGGTGTTCACACGCGGCCAGCTCCTCGACCACGTCTGGGGCTACGCCCACGAGGGGTACGAGCACACCGTCAACACCCATATCAATCGGCTCCGGGGCAAGATCGAGGCAGATCCTTCACATCCGGAGTTCATCTTGACCGTGTGGGGCGTCGGCTACCGATTCCCCGCAGCCGAGGAGCTGAGCTGATGCCAAGATCACTGTACGCGCGCATGGTGGCCGTCCTTCTCGGACTGCTGCTCTTCCTGGGTGCGATCCTGGTCGCCGTCACCTTCTACACCACCCGGCGCTACGAGGAGGAGGTGGTGCAGCGGCTCAACCGCTCGCTGAGCGCCAACCTGGTGGCTCAGGACGTGCTGCTGGCGAACGGCGAGGTCAACGAGGCAGCCCTGGAGAAAGTGTTCAAGACCCTGATGGTCGTCAACCCCTCGATCGAGGTATACCTGCTGGATCTCGACGGCCACGTCGTGACCCAGTCCGTAACCCCGAACCGTCTCAAACGGCAGCGGGTCGATGTAAAGCCCCTGAAGGCCTTTCTCAGCGCCAACTCCGAGCTCCCGATTCTCGGCGACGACCCGTTGAGCGCCGACCGCCGGAAGGTGTTTTCGGTGTCGCCGATCATGGTCGGCGATCGGTACGAAGGCTACCTTTACATCGTGCTCGCGGGGGAGCACTACGACTCCGTGGTGCAGCGGCTGCGGGGCAGCCAGATTCTGCGCCTGAGCCTTGGCGTCGTGGCAACCGCCCTGCTCGTGGCGGGGCTGGCCGGAGTCATCCTGTTTAACCTGCTGACCCGGAGACTGCGGAGGCTCGCGGCGTCGATGGAGCGATTCCGGGAAAGCGGCTTCACTGAGCCGGTCGAGATCTCCTCTCCCCGGCGCGGCGCCGGGGACGAGATCGACTCCCTGGTCACCACGTTCAACGACATGTCCCAGCGCATCATCCAGCAGGTGCGGGCCCTGAAGGAGACGGACGGGCTGCGGAGAGAGCTGGTCGCCAACGTGTCTCATGATCTCCGCACCCCACTCGCATCCCTCAAGGGGTACATCGAGACGCTCCAGCTCAAAGAGGTCGAGCTCAGCGAGACCGAGCGGGAGGAGTATCTCGGCATCGCGAGCCGGCAGAGCGAGCGCTTGACCAAGCTGGTCGAGGAGCTGTTCGAGCTGGCGCGCCTGGAGTCCCATGACATGAAGCCGGAGCTCGAGCCGTTTCCCCTCTCCGAGTTGATCCAGGACATCGTCCAGGGTTTCCAGCTGGAAGCCGAGCGGAAGCACATCACCCTCGAGATGGAGCGCCCCGACGAGGTACCCCTGGTGTCCGCAGACATCGGTCTCATCCAAAGGGTGTTGCAGAACCTCATCGGCAACGCACTCAAGCACACCGAGGAGGGAGGGAGCGTCGTCATCGACGTGCAACCTGGAAAGTCGACGGTCGAGGTTCACATCAGAGACACCGGCTGCGGGATCCCTGAGGAGGAGCTGGTGCAGGTGTTCGAGCGCTTCTACCAGGCGAGCGGCACGCCCGACGCGCCGAGACGGACGGGCGGGCTCGGCCTCGCCATCGTCAAGCGAATCCTCGAGCTCCACGGCAGCGTTGTCAAAGCCGCGAGCACGGTCGGGGAGGGCACCGTCGTCTCCTTTTCGCTTCCAGCCGCCGACTAACTCCGCGGCGCTCGCCGTCACCGGCGCCCCCGTCGCTTCGCTTGCTGCCGCGGCCGAGAGCACGGGCTAGCCGTGGCCGCCTGTCGGCCTTCCACCTTCCGCACCTGAACGGCTCGGACTCCGGCGTCCGTTGCACTTTTGTAAAGACTTTGTTCCAAACCGTGAACTCTCGGTGACAACAGCGTGACGGAGATCTCCGAACCTGGGTCTCAGGCGCAGTAGAACAACAACCAAGGAGGTCGTCATCATGCGCAACCGATCAATGACCGTCTTCCGCCTGCGGGGCGTCGCCGCCCTGCTCACCCTCACCACGCTGTGGCTGATCGCCGCAGCCACACCCGCCGCCGCGGAAACCGCTTATGTCGAGCTGACGGCGGACGGGCTCGAGCCCCTCGGCCCCGGCTGGGCCTACGAAGGCTGGCTCATCGTGGACGGCACCCCCGTCAGTACCGGGACCTTCGCGGTACTGCCCGATAAAACGCTGTCCCGGTCCATGTTCACTGCCGAGGTGGCCAGCCTCGAGCACGTGAGCTCGTTCGTGCTCACAATCGAGCCCGATCCGGATCCGGACCCGGCTCCAAGCGGCGTTCACTTCCTGGGTGGTGACTTCACCTCCGGCACCGCCCACCTCACGGTGGCCCACTCCGCCGCCTTGGGCAGCGACTTCGCATCGGCCTCCGGGTCTTATATCCTGGCCGCGCCGTCCGCGGGGGACAGCGGTGACTACCACAACGGGATATGGTGGCTCGATCTGGCAGCCGGTCCGGGACCAACTCTCAACTTGCCCACCCTCCCGGCCGGCTGGGTCTATGAGGGCTGGGTGGTCGGAGCGGACGGACCCGTGTCCACCGGCCGTTTCACGCAGCCTGGCACTGCCGACGAAGACGCGGCCGGCCTGAGCGGGGGTCCCTACACACCACCCCCGTTTCCCGGGCAGGACTTCATCAATCCTGCCGCTGACCTGACCTCAGGGTACGCTGCGGTCGTGACCGTGGAGCCCGAGCCGGACAACTCCGCCGCGCCGTTCACCCTCAAGCCCCTTGTGGACGGAAACATCGACGACGTCGGCAAGGGGGCCCTGCAGGAAATGACAAACATGGCAGCGGGCTTTCCGACCGCCACCGCCAACCTGCGTGGAAGCGAGGTTGTCGGTGAGGTGGCACATGTCCTGCTTCGGTTCCAGGGCCTGGAGGACCTCGGTCCGGGCTGGGCCTACGAGGGTTGGCTCATCACCGAGAACGGCCCGGTGAGCACCGGGACGTTCACCGTCGACGGCGCCGGAATACCGTCGCGGGACTACTTCCCAACCACAGTGCCGAGCGTCGCCGGAGTGAGCGCGTTCGTGCTCACGATTGAGCCCGATCCGGATCCAGACCCGGCTCCGAGCCATACGCATCTCCTCGCCGGGGATCTGGTCGACGGCCGAGCGGCCCTGGCCGTTGGCCACCCCGCGGCTCTCGGCACCGACTTTCGGTCCGCCTCGGGGATGTACATCCTCAAGGCCCCATCTGCCGGCCAGGGTGGTGACTACCGCAACGGGATCTGGTGGCTCGATCCCGGCGCCGGACCGGCCCCAACTCTGTCACTGCCCGAGCTTCCCGACGGCTGGGTCTACGAGGGCTGGGTCGCCGGCGCCAACGGGCCCATCTCTACAGGAAGGTTCACGATGGCCACCGGCGAGGATGGAGACGGTGCCGGCCCATCTGCAGGGCCAAACCCGGGTCCGCCGTTCCCGGGCCAGGATTTCGTGAGCCCGGCAATGGACCTGACCTCGGGTTTCGCCGCGGTGATCTCGGTTGAGCCGGATCCGGACAACGGCTCCGGACCCTTCGCCATCAAACCTCTCCTCGACCGAAATATCGATGACGTCGGCGAGGGCGTGCTGCAGCCCATGGGCCGGAACACGGCCTCCCTCCCCTGGGGAACCGCGACATTCCTGACACCCGTGATGATCCCCGGTGGCGGCCACACCTCCGGCTACGGCGGAATTGGCTGGCGCTCGGACCTGGACGTCCTCAACGCAGGCAACGACAGCGCCACCTTCATGGTCCAGCTGCTGGCCGCCGGACAGGCCAACGAGACACCACAGACGATCCGGTTCGCGCTCGGCCCCGGTGCAAGCGTTCGCTACCGCGACGTCTTCAGCTCCCTGTTTGGCTTCACGGGCTCAGGAGCGCTGCGGGTCCTTCTCGACAACCCTGACCTGCGAGTCACCAGCAGAACCTACGTCGCCATGGCAAACGGTGCCGACTTCGGGCAGACGATCCCGGGACACACCCGCGCCAACGCCGTGGCGTTCGGCCAGATGCGCCACCTGGTCGGGCTGTGCGAATCCGGGACCATGGACAGCGGCAAGCGCACGAACATCGGGCTGCTCAACGCCACCGGTGGGACGGTCGAGGTCCAGCTCGACTTGCTGCTGGACGACGACAGCCTGGTCAAGCACCTCGTCATGACCCTGCAGCCGTACGAGCAGCGACAGCTGAACCGGGTATTCCCCGAGGCGGTGGAGGTCGGCTCGGCCAACGTCTGGGTCACGACCCCCGGCGGTGTCGTGTTCATCTATGGCTCGGTCGTCAACAACCGCTCCAACGATCCTGCGTTCGTCGTTCTCCAGTAGGCCAACGAGAGTCAGTCGACTTGCCGGGGCGGCCCTCCGCCCCGGCGTTGTCTCGTCCCGGCCGCCAGTTCTCACCACCCCGCAATTGCGGGGTGCGGCGGACCGAGGGAGATTGCGAGACGGGTGGGTGCGGGAGCGCCGGCAGGGCCGCCGGCGCCTCAGAGAAGAGGATCAGTCAGTTGCTACCCGATCGGTCGCAGGAACTCCAGCTCGTCTGCTGTCGGCTGGAACAGGCAGGCGCCGACGGTTCCGGGACCGACGTGCGTGCCGACAACCGGCCCGATCTCGCCCTCGAACATCTCGACGACCTGGAAGCTCTCTCCGATCGCGCTCCTGAGGCGTCCGGCCCACTTGGGCGCCGTGGCGTGACCGACGGCCACGAATACGGGCTGACTGGCATCCACGCGCTCCTTGAACAGCTCGACCAGCTTCGGTTGCACGTTGCGCCCGCCACGGACGCGATCCAGGGGCACGACCTCCCCGTCCCGCAGCCCGAGAATGGGCTTGATACCGAGCAAGGTGCCCAGGAACGCCTGCGCCTTACCGATGCGGCCGCCCTTCTGCAGGTACTCCAGGGTGTTGACCGAGAACAACAGGTGATATCGCTGCCGCTGGTCCTCGAGACGGCGAACGACCTCGTCGAGGGAAAGGCCGTGCTCGACCATGCGCGCCGCCAAGACCACCTGCAGACCGAGACCAACGGTGGTCTGCCACGAGTCGACGACGCGGATCACCGGCTGGCGATCGAGCGCTCCCTGCTCCCGCACCCGCTGGAGCTCCTCTGCGCCCCGCTCAACCGCATCGATAGCGCGCTTGGCCGTGTCCGAGAGCTTGCTCGAGATGTGGATAGAGATGATGTCACCCATCGCCACCAGGCGGCGGTAGGTCTCCAAAAACTCGCCGATGCTCGGCGGGCTGGTGGTGGGCAGCTTGGGCGCCTGCGTCAGCCGCCCGTAGAACTCGTCCGGCTGCAGGTCGATTCCGTCCTTGAAGACCTGGCTCTCGAACAGAACCGACAGCGGCACGACACTGATGTTCAGGCGCCGTGCCAGCGCCGGAAGGAGGTCGGCTGTCGAGTCAGTGACGACCTGCACGCGGTTCTCAGGAATCTTGAAGCTGAGGACGCCCTGCTCGGTGAGGCTGAGCACGCCCTGGATGACCTCGAGATCCGTCGCCGGCACGATGTCGATCAACTCGGCGAAGTTCTTCACCTTCTGGGTGGCCATCAGAATCTGGCGCTCGACGGCCGTGAACTCGAGCGCGAAGAAGCCCTCCCCCATCCGAACCTCGAGGCGCGACTTCAGGGACGGCAGGTCGCGAAACAGCTCGTCGAGCTGGAACTTCTCGTCGACCGCGTCGCTGACCAGGCTCGTCAGGTCGGTGTCTATCGAGCGCTCGGCGGCTCCCTCCTCGAGACTGATCACAAAACCACCGCCACGCAGCGAGGCTACGCGGTTGAACGCCTTGCGTCCCTTGACCCCACCCCAGTGGGCGTCGATGACGCTGCCCTCGCGGAGCCAGATTCCGGTGTCCGGCCCCACCGACAGACTGACGTGCCCGGTGATGACGTACTTCTGGAGCACGCGGAGCAGGTCGCCGATCGAGATCCTGGTGAGGTCGCCGTAGAGCGTGTCGATGCCGTCGCCGAGCTCGCCGCCGATGTCCCGTGCCAGGAGCAGCAGCCGTACCTGCTGCAGGAGGCGTTCCGGCGCCAGACCTACCGAGGAAAGGAAGAACACCACCCCCTCCGGCGGCTCCTCCGGTAGCTGGGCCGCATCGTCGAAGAGGATCAAGAACGGCGGCACGGAGAGACCGGTTGCCGTGAGTCGCTGATGGAGATCGAGCGGCTCCATGGCCTCCAAGCCGGTGTGGACCATGGTGAGGGTTGGGTTGAGACCCGCCGTGAACCGCAACGCCTCCTCGCCGTTGACGGCGTTGATCACCTCGTACCCGCCCTCATAGAGAGCAAGCCCGAGCTGCCGACGTCTCTCAGCTACGCTGTCGGCGACGAGAACCGTTGGAGTCTCAGCCACATCTCCCTCCCCAACCGAGACAGTATACATGGCTGAGTGGTGAATCCCGCACTGCCGTAAGCGCTCCCAGGCGCCGCCTTGGGCGTTGCATCGCTGGCCCTGCTCCGGTGCTTCGGCAACCTCCCGGCGCGCTCGGAGGTCCTCGGGCACGGAAGCGGTATGATGCCGCGACTGGGGGTTCGAATGAGACTGCGGCTGATTTTCACGCTCGGTGTCTCGTTGCTGGTCGCAGCACTGTCGGTCACCTCCGTCGCCGTGACGCCACCGGCGCCTGCGGCAGGAATCCGTGGCATCGTGCTGTTCATCGGCGACGGCATGGGGCTCGGTCAGGTCAGCACCGCCTCCGAGCTTCTGTTCGGGGGCGACGGCTCGCTGTTTCTGGAGAGCGCACCGGTCATCGGTCTCGTCCGCACCTTCGCCGCAGACAACATGGTCACTGACTCCGCCGCCGCTGCCACCGCCATGGCCACGGGAGCCAGGACCGACCGCCGGATGCTCGGCCTCGACCCAAGCGGGCGCCGGCTCCACAGCATCTTCGAAGCCGCAGCCAGAAGGGGCCTCGCGACTGGGTTCGTGACCACCTCCGGTCTCGTCGACGCCACACCAGCGGGGTACGTGGCGCACGCCAGCAGCCGCTACGATTTCACCTCGATTCTCCGGCAGATGCTGTCCTCGAAGGTCGACGTCCTCATTGGCGGCGACTTCACGGGCTACCCACGTACGGCACGCGACCGCCCTTACCGCGAGCTCCTGCGCCACGCCGAGCAGCTCGCCCCGACCGGGACGACGGTCGTCCGTTCAGAAGCCGCACTTGCCACCGCCAGGACCCCGGTCGTCGCTCTGCTGCCGCCGCGCTCGAGGATGCCCGAGCAGCACGGTCCGCCACTCGAGATCACCACCCGGCGAGCGCTCGAGCTGCTGGCCACGAATCCCAGGGGGTTCCTCCTGATCGTTGAGAGCCAGGTCACCGACGAGATGGGTCACGACAACAACGCCGGCGGCGTGGCGCGGGGCGTGGCCGAGCTCGATGCGGCTGTTCGTCTGGCCGTCGGCATGGTCAAGGCACGCGGCGATGTCTTGATTCTCGTGACCGCAGATCACGACACCGGCGGGCTCGCTGTCACCGACTGTTCCTTCCCCGGCGGCTCGGCTCGCGTTGCCTGGACCACGAAGGCCCACACCGCTCTGTGGGTCCCGCTGTTCGCGTTCGGCCCGGGCGCCGGCCGCTTCTCCGGGGTCCTGGACAACACCGAGCTACCCATCCGCATGGCATCACTCCTGGGCCTAGGTCTCTCCCACTGAATCCGAGAAAAGGAACCAACCACAGAGGCACGGAGAGCACAGAGAGGGCACAGAGCCAAGAAGAAGGCGCCAGAATCAGGAGGTCCTCTTCGCTTGAAGGATGCTCTCCGTGCTTCGCTGTGTCCTCCGTGTCTCCGGCGAGAAATCGTCGCCGGCGCCGGTGTATCGCGCGCTGCAGCTCCGTGGTGGTGGGAAGTGCGGGTTAAACTCCGAACATGGGGGATCCGCTGCGCCGCGTACGGCACGATCTTGTGTACTACCCGTTCCGGCTGCTGCTGGCGACCGGCAGTCGCCTGCCCCTGGCGTTGACGAGGCAGCTCGGCATCGCCGCCGGGCGCCTGTCCCTTGCACTGGCCGCCACGGATCGCCGCCGCGCGCGTGAGCACCTCGCACTGGCCTTCCCCGAGATGACGGACACCGAGCGAGACATCCTGCTCCGGCGTACGGCCCGGCACCTCGGGCTAATGCTGGCGGAGGTGCTGTGGTTGTGGCGGGCAAGCCCTGAGGGGGTCCGCAGCCGAGTCACGATGAGCGGCGCCGAGCATCTCGAAGCAGCCCGAGAGCGAGGCCGTGGGGCAGTGCTCGTGACCGGCCACTGCGGCAACTGGGAGCTCATGAACGCTCGCCTCGGCGCCGGCAGCATCCCGATGAGCATCGCCGTGCGCGAGATCTACGACCCCCGGCTCCACGACGTGGCCACGGCCCTGCGCGCCCGCTTCGGCGCGCAGGTCATCTCCCGCGGCCCGACCGCCGGACGCCGCCTGGTGGCCGCCCTGCTCGCCAACCGGGTGGTCGGCCTGCTCGTCGATCAGGACATCCGGGACATCCCTGGCGTCTTCGTCCCGTTTTTCGGTCGGCCGGCGTGGACGCCGTCCGGCGCGGCCCAACTAGCCCTCCGCGCGCGGGTACCGGTGGTCCCTGCCTTCATCTCTCGCAGGGCCGACGGCTCCCACCACGTCGAGGCACAGCCCCCGATCGAGCATGCTGGGGAACCCGGCGACGCTGATGCCGTGGCCCGCCTCACGGCCGAGGCCACCGCCGCCATCGAGCGTCAGATCCGCGCCCACCCGGAGCAGTGGGTGTGGATGCACCGCCGCTGGAGAACGCAGCCACAGGAGCAACCCCAGGGCCAAGAGTGAGGAGGACCCATGCAGCACCGTTCAGTTGAGGAGTTCCAGCGTGAGCGCGAGGAGCTGAACCGGCTCGTGCTCGACAACGCCAGCCTCGAGATCAAGCGCTTCTTCAGCCTCGACTCTCAGACCTACAGAGACGGCGCCCTGCCGGCCCGGACCAAGGAGATGCTTGGCCTGGTCGCGTCGCTCGTGCTGCGCTGCGACGACTGCATCCTTTACCACCTCGGACGCTGCCGCGACGAGGGCGTGAGCGACGAAGAGCTCAACGAGGTGCTGGGCGTCGGCCTGGTGGTTGGCGGCTCGATCACGATCCCCCACCTGAGGCGAGCGATGAGAGCGTGGCAGGAGCTCTCCCGTCCTTCCAGCTCCACCACTTGAGCAGCTCCGGGTCCGGGCTCGGCTCGGCGGCAAAGTAGACGGCGCAGCGGAAGACGTACAGAACGCAGCGGTCAATGTGGTGGCCCCGCAGCGCACACAGCCTGTCGTAGAGGCGCTGGGCATCGCCGCCGGCCAGGTCCTCTACGCGACGAATGCCGAGAGCGAGCAGATCCCGGGCTATTGACGGGCCAACGCCCGGTATTCTCAGAAGCTCCCGGCTGTCGTCCCTGATCACCATCAACGCCTCCTTCGGGTTCGACCGTGCTGACAGGTTACACCCGGGTTACACTGGATCACCAGCCCTTCGAGGCCAACGGTGCGGCGGCCGGGGCCGCGGCGCCACAATCAGGGAGCCCGCATGCAGTTGCTCGCCCTCCTTGCCCTCGCGATTCCAGCCAGCGCCCTGGTAGCCGTGGTATTCGCGGTTCTCGCCCTACGGCGCGTCGCCGACCTCAACCGCCGCCTGCGCGAGCTCGAGCTCCGTGGCGTGCCGGAGGCAGCCGCGGCGCCGGTCGCGCCTCGCCCACCGGCACCGCCGGCCCGTTCACAGGCCACTGCACCGCCCCCACCAGAGCCTACATGGCACGAGCCGCCGCCTGCGCCGTTCGAGCCGGTCCGGCAAACGCCCCCGCCGCCACCCCCTCCGGCCCCGGCGGCGCGGACACCGGTCGTCACCAGCACCACGCGATCCGCGGCTCCCAGCATCGAGTGGGAGCGGTGGATCGGAGTCCGCGGCGCTGCGGTCGTCGGTGGCGGGGTTCTCGCCCTTGCCGCCATCCTCCTCTTCAAGTACTCCATCGACCACGGGCTCATCTCGCCGGCCGTCCGGGTCAGTCTAGGGCTCATCGGAGGAGTGGTGTGTCTCGTTCTCTCCGAAGGTCTCCACCGCCGCGCGCAGCTGGCCGCCTCGAACGCGCTGGCCGGCGGGGGAATCGTGGCCCTGTACGCGTCGGTGTGGGCGGCATGCGCCCTCTACGCCCTCGTGCCGACAGCGCTCGCCGGGCTCCTGATGGTGTTGACGACGGTCGTCTGCGGGTTGCTGGCCCTGCGCCGGGACTCGCTGCTGGTGGCCGTCCTCGGCCTTGCCGGCGGCTTCGCGACGCCGCTGCTGATCAGCACCGGCGTTGACCGCCCGGTCCCGCTCTTCACCTACGTTCTGCTGCTCGACGCCGGCCTGCTGTGGCTGGCCCAGCGTCGGCGCTGGCCGGCACTGGCGCTCCTCTCTCTCGCTGCCACCGCGCTCTACGAGGTGCTGTGGATCACCGCCCGCCTCGATGCGCCCCGTCTCTGGCTCGGCCTCGCCATACTGGCCACCTTCGCCATTGTCTTCCTCATCTCCCGGCCGCGCGTACAACCCGAGGAACGCGTGTGGCGCCTCACCCAGGCCGGCGCAATCCTGATTCCTATCCTGCTCTCCTTTCACGTCGCCACCTCCGTTCGGCTCGGGCTCCGTCCGGCCCCGCTCGCCGCCCTCCTGGCCCTGCTGACCGCAGGCGCCGTCTGGATCGCCCGCGCACAGCGCCGCCCGTGGCTCGCGCTGGCTTCGGCCGCGGCCACCCTCGGTGTGCTCCTCGGCTGGCTGGGCAGCCACCGCATCGACCGCTCGCTGGCCTGGGAGCTGAGCCTGGCAACGGCCGGTTTGGCCCTGGTGGTGCACCTGGCGGCGGCCGTCCGCCGCCAACCGGAAGAGCGCGGCACCTCACTCGCCGATGCCGGGCTTACCGGCGGGCTCATGCTGGTCGTGGTCGGAACCTCGTTGACGAGCGCGCGTGCCGGCCTCTGGCCATGGCTGCTCGGCTGGCTGCTGCTCGCCGCCTTGCTGTCAAGCCATGCAGCATTGCACCAACGCCCACGCCTACAGCTCGCGGCCGCCCTCGGCCCGACCGCCGGCCTGAGCCTGTACGTCATGGCGTGGGGCATCTCGCGCCACCTGCCGTCCGAAATGGTGCTGCTGTCGCTGCTACCGGCGCTCGCCGTCGCGCTGCAGCTGGTCGCGATCGCGCAGCGTGCAAGCCCCGCTCACCGTTGGGCCGAGCGGGCCGCCGCCGCCGGCGCCCTGGCCCTGCTACCCGCGGTCATCGCCTTGATCGACCACGTGCCTACACACCCGGTGCCGGTCGCCGTCACCGCATCGCTGCTCGGCATCCTGGCAGCTCTCGCCGCCACCCGCATGAGAAGCGGCGGCTGGTACCTGGCGGCCATTGCAGCGACTGCAGTGGTTCACGCCGTGTGGTCGCCGGACGCCGTACGCTCGGAGGCCGCTTCCCTACTGCTGGTGCAGGCCCTGACGGTCGTCGTTCTGACGATGTGGCCGGTGATCTTCCACCCTGTATTCGCTCCCTCCCGCACCGCCTGGGCCGCCGCCGCTCTCACCGGTCCGGCATTCTTCTGGCCGCTGAAGGGCCTGTGGGAGGTCGCGCTCGGCGTCGGCGCCATCGGCCTGCTGCCGCTGGCCCTGGCCGCCCTCTGCCTGCTCACGATCCGCGCCGCTCAAGGTCGTCGCGAGCGCGCGCCGGTGCGGGCCGGGGCGGTGGTCTGGCTGCTCGCGGTCGCCCTGTGCCTGGTCAGCGTGGCCATTCCGCTACAGCTCGAGAAGTCCTGGATCACCCTCGGTTGGGCCCTCAACGGCCTCGCGGTCTTGTGGCTGTGGGAGCGCTTCGACCAGGTGGGGCTCAAGTACTTCGGCCTCCTGCTGCTGGCCGCCGCCACGGTCCGACTGGTGGCCAACCCGGCCCTCCTGACCTACTACCCGCGAGGCCCGTTGCCGGTGCTCAACTGGGTGCTCTACACCTACTGGGTGCCGGCGCTGGCGCTGCTCGGCGGCTGGGCCGTGCTGCGACGTCGCGAGGGGGACCGGCTGCGCGACTGGGAGCGGAGCGGCATCAGCAGACGCCCCCTCGGCGCCGCCGCCTGCGCTCTGGCTGCGGTGGCCGTGCTGTTCGTTTGGCTCAACCTCGCCGTGACCGATGTCTTCTCGACCGGGCCGACGTTGACGCTGAGCTTCAGGCGCCTACCGGCGCGCGACATGACCACCTCGATCGCGTGGGCGGTGTACGCGCTGATCCTGCTCGCCATCGGCATGCGCCGGCACAGCGTCGGGCTGCGCTGGCTGAGCCTGGGGGTTCTGGTCGCGACCCTGGCCAAGGCCTTTCTCTACGATCTCGGACACCTGCAGGACCTGTACCGGGTGGCGTCTCTGGTCGGTCTGGCGGTGTCCCTGATCCTGGTCTCTCTCGCCTACCAGCGGTTCGTGCTGTCTACCGGCCCAACGGAGGAACCATGACCATCTCGACCCGTAGTCTCCTGACTGCCGTCTTCGCCGCCGCTTCGTCCGTTGTCGCCTTGCAGGCGGCGGCCGGGGGCGACCTCCGGCAGCTGTTCCCTCAGACGGCCGCCATCCAGGTCGAGGGGAGTGGCCTCCATCGGCTGGATCTCCCGGTGCCGGTTCTGGCCGCCTGCTCCTCGGACCTCGCGGACCTCCGAATCCTCGCTGCCGACGGCCGCGAGGTTCCCTTCGCACTGGTGGCGGCACCCGCGGAGCCAGGTGTCGAAGAGGTCGTCGCCCGTTTCCCTGGCCGCCTCAAAGAGGTCGAGCGCCACGAGGAACGGCGTGCCGACGGACCACCCCTGTTCCACGAACGCTACGTGCTCGAGGTTCCACCACTCCCTCAGGGCGCCGGCGGCTGGCGCTTGGCTCTCGACGCCCGGCCCTCGCAGTTCGTCTGCCGCATCGAGCTCACCGCCGTCAGTGCCCGTGGACGACGGATGAGCCTGGTCAGCGGCGGCTCGGCGTTCAGATTGCACACGCCGCCCACGGAGCACCTGCGCTTTCCGCTGCCACAGGGGGCGCTCGGGCTCCTGGAAATCCGTCTCTCCGGGGAGAACGGCGGCTATCTCGAGCCCGGCTTCGAGCTCGAGGCGCTGCGACTCCCGCCTGCTCCGCAGCCTCTGGTCGTGCCGCTGGCGGCGCTCTCCGTCCGCCACGAGACCGGCCGGACTGTGGCCATCTTCCGCCGCCCACGCGGGGTCGTGCCCGCCCGCCTGCGGCTGCGTACCACAACCGGTGCGTTCCACCGCGTCGTTACTGCATGGGACGAAGGGCCGGCCGCGCGCGGAGAGCTCGGCCGCGCAGTCGTCTTCCGCGTCGACGCCTTTGCCCCCGTTGACGACCTGGAGATTGCGGTCACTCCGGCAGCTGGCGACAGCATCCGGCTCGAGATCGACGACCGTGACAGCCCCCCGCTACAGAGACTCTCCTGCGCGGCTCTGGTGCCGGCCCCGGTCCTCGTCTTCTCGCCTCCCGCCGGCGACGGCGCCCTTGCCCTCTACTTCGGCGGCCGACGCGCTCACCACCCAGACTATGACCTCGAGGCGTTCGCCACCGCTCCCTCCTACGCGGCGACCTGGGATCTTGGAAGCACACGAGTTGCACATCTTGGCAGGCCGTTCCGCAACCCGCACTTCGACCCCGCTCCGGCCCTCGCGTTCGTCATGCATGCCGGCGGCGAGATGGACCGGGCGCCGTACTCTCATCTGCGTCGTCTCGAGGTCCGACCTTCGGCCGAAGGCCTCGCACGGCTCGAGTTGCGGGCAGAGGATCTGTCACTGCTGCGACCCGACCTCGCAGACATCCGTGTGGTCGACGACAGCGACCACCAGTGGGCCTACCTGCTGACGGGCCGGAGCGCGTTCTCCTGGGAGGCCGTGGCGATTGAGCGCAAGCCCGTCCGCGGTCGCGCCTCACGCTACGTTCTCTCCCTTCCCGCAACGCCGATCGAGGTCCATGGCGTGGCGGTCGATAGCGAGGCCCCATTCTTCGACCGCAGCTACACTCTCGTCGGCACAATGGAAGACGGGAGCCGACGCAACCTGGCGGCCGGCCGGCTGAACCGGCCCCGCGCTCGACGCCAACCGCTGCGGGTCCCGTTGCCGAGCACAAGGGTCGTGGGCCTCGAGCTCGTCGTGCAGAACGGGGACGACGCACCGCTCGATCTCGAGAACGCCGAGGTCGGCATTCAGCACCCGGTGCTCTTTCTGCCGGCTCCCGCCGGCGTCTACACGCTGCTTCTTGGCGATCCCTCGGCAACGGTGCCGCACTACGAGCTGACCTCGGCCAGGTCGACGATCCTGGCGGTGCCGGCGTCCGCCATAGCGGCTGGGCCGGTCGAGAAGAACCCCGACTACAGCGCTCGCGCCCGGATTGCCGCCGCAACACCACTGCGCCGGCTCCTGCTGTGGGCGGCGCTGGTTGTCGCAGTCCTCGTTCTCGCCTTGTTCACGCTGCGTCTCGCGCGACAGGAAGGGGGGAACCTTCCCGAGTCCTGATCATCACTGCTCCCCTCGGGCGCGAGCCGCTGATCCGGCGTGATCACCTCGCCGACGGGCGGTCTTGGCTGGCGCCCTTGGCGTCGTGCCGGTGACCAGTGGCGACGCCCTCCCCCCAGGCGCCGTCCCATGCCTCCGGCTGGTGCCGCAGGTAGCGGTCGAAGAAGTCGAGCATCAGGGTCCGATGCCCGACCCAGTTCTTCCAGCTGCCGGCGATGCCGTGGTCCTCGCCCGGGAAGGTGACCAGCTCGACCCGGCGACCCAGGGTCTTCAGAGCCGTGTAGAGCTCCTCCGACTCCGACTCTGGCACGTTGACGTCTGCCTCTCCGTGCAGCAGCAGCAGCGGGGTATGAATACGGTCCGCGTTGTAGAGCGGCGAGTGGCCGGCGAACAGCTTCTGTGCATTCCACGGGAACGAGCCCGCCAGGGCTACGTCACCATAGGTGTAGCCCCACATCCCCGCGCCCCAGTACGGCGCGATGTCGCTGATCCCGTACATCGCCACCGCGGCCGCAAAGCGGTCGCTGGTGCTGATGAGGTACTCGGTCATGAAGCCGCCATACGAACCGCCGTAGATCCCGATGCGCTTGCCGTCGATCTCAGGGTGGGCAGCGAGGAAGGCGTCGATCCCGGCCTGGATGTCGGCCGCCGCCTTGGGGCCCCAGTCGTTGACGTGGGCGTCGGCGAACTTCAGCCCATAGCCGAAGGCGCCGTGCGGATTGACGACGAACACCGCATAGCCGTTCGCAGCGAGCACCTGATGGGTGGTGTTGAAGCGCCTCGTCGTGGGGTTGGCGCCGCCGTAGTAGTAGACAATCAGCGGCGTCTTGCCATTGTCGACCTTCGCCGTCGGCGGATACCACCAGGCGTCGATAAGGCGTCCGTCCGGTCCCGTGAACGGCGCCTTCTCCGGCACCGCGAGCTGCCAACGCGCTGCCAGCTCCTGGTTCGGGCGTTCCAGTACACGCTCCTTGCCGGAGTCCAGATCCATCACCTGCAGGTTGGGAAGGAGGCCGCGGTTCGAGGCAACAAATGCCGCCACCAGCCGGTCCGGCGACAGCGCGGGATAGGAAATCGTTTCTGCGATCGTGCCGAGACGCTCGGCGTCCCACGGAACGCTGCCCTCATCAAGGCGCACCAGCCGCGTGACCGAGCCGTCGGTCGCGGAGGCAACCAGGCCGTGCCCGTTGTGTACCCAGCTCAGGAGATCGCCACGACCGATCGTGTAGGCCGGTCCCTCGGTCTTGGTGACCCGCTCCAGCTTCTTGGTCTCCAGATCGAGAACCCAGATCTCGCGGTTGTAGACGTTGTGCTCCCCGTGCCCCGTCCCCACCTGGTCCGGCGGGCCGAAGAACGCAAGCCGCTTGCCGTCCAGGGAGGGCGTCAGGTTCGCCGGGCGGCTCTCCCACCCCGCGACGAACGTCGTCACCAGCGTGTCGGTGTTCTGGATCAGGTCGATCCAACGGATCTCGGTCTCAAACCACGGCCGTTCGTCCCGCGGCACGGTCCGCGCGTAGACAATGGCGCGCTTGGCGGCCACGAACGCCGCGTCGTCCAGCACCCAGTCTCCTGGAGCCGTGAGGCTTCGCCTGGCGCCGGTGGCGACCTCGATCAGCCACAGGTGGCGTCTGGTTTCGTAGTCCCGCAGCTTCTCACGCAGGGCCCGCCGCAGGCGCGCTGCCTTCGGGTCGCGCTTCTCGGACTTGACGCCGCGCGCCGAGGAGATCAGCAGGTGAGTACCCCCCGGCCCGAAGTGGATAAAGCCGATGTCAGGCTCGTTGCGGACGACAGTGCGCAGCGCACGGCTGGCGGTGTCGTAGAGGACGAGGTTGGTGCCGTGCTTCCCCTTCTCCCGCAGCAGCAGAAGGTCGTGCTTCGAGTCGGGTGAAAAGGCGACGGGGGATGCCGACGGATCGCCGATCGAGGAGGCGACGACGTTGCCCTCTCCGTCGAGCAGCTCGACCGAGGAGTGAGTGCCGTCTCCAGTGCGGTCGCGGGAGCGGACGCGACGGGCGACCAGCCGTCCCTCGTAGTCCACGGCGACCGGACCGATCGAGACGATCGCCCGCATCTCGTCGAAGCTGGCCGGCGCCTCCGCGCCGGAGACGTTCCAGGCAATCCCGGCCTGCGGTTGGCAAGACACGGAGAGCCGCACCTTGGGCGCCTCGCCGTCGCTCGAGCGGCGCTCTACACGGGCCAGCACCAGGTGCCGGCCGCGGGCGGCGCCGGCGATCGCCTTGAGCGACTGCCCGGAGCCTTCCTGAAAGCCAGCCACGAGCTTGCCGTCGACGTACAGGGCTCGCACATCGCCCCCGTCGAGCTCCAGGTCGAGGTGCGTCCAGCGGTCGAGGGTCGGCCGGGCCGCGAGCCAGTACACCCCCTGCCGCGGCAGCGAGATCGGCTCGCCGGCCCCCGGCTTGACCTCGCGCCAAGCGACCGAGCCTGTCGGATCGAGCACCACCTCGTCGCCGGCCTGCGGATCCGCCGTCACGGGATCGATCTCCGCGACGGGCTCAAGATTCGGCGCCAGCAGGCCGCCCTCGGCCAACGCCGCCGGCAACGGCAGCGGCCCCAGCACCAGCAGGCTCTCCGGACCCTTCACCGTCGCCCCGCCCGCGGCAGTTGCAGCCGTCGCACACAGGACCAGGCTCGCACTCAGCAGGAGCTTCCCCGACGATCTGAGCAGCATCGTTCCCGGCATCACACCCTCCTTGGCTCCGGCCCCGCCCGGCAGCCGAACCGGCGATACGCGAAAGTACCACAGAGACCCCAGCCGGATCATTCACTCGCAATCTACTGCGACTGGCTGACTCGCTCGCTTCCGCGACGCCCGCAGTCTCTCGGCAGAGCCCCGGCGGCCGTCTGGGTGCTGCCGCACCCAGACGTCTTGCGGCTTTCCCGGGTGGGTGGAACCTAATCACCCAATTACTCAATAACTTAATCACCGTGTGGGTGGGCAGGTTGACTTCCTCACCTCCTTACTCTCTTACCTGCTCACTTTCGCCGGGGGCGGCTTGCATTTCTATTCCTTGTATATTACAACTATCTGCATGAGCACGTTGGCTGAGCCTGTATCACATGCCGAGGGACCCGCGAGGCGCCTCCAACGGTTGGTGCAGGCGCTCATTCGTCGCTTCGCAGTGGCGGAGCGCACTGAGATCAGCTGCTGCGGCACAACCGTCGCACAGGCGGCCACCCTGTCGGCGTTGAGGCTGGGCGGGCCGACACGAGCCGGCGATCTCGGACGCCGCCTCGGCATCGACGCCTCCACCTTGACTCGCAACCTCGACCGGCTCGCCTCTCGCGGGCTGGTGAAGCGCGTGGCGGACGCCGAGGACGCCCGCGCCCGCCTCGCCGAGCTGACCGTTGCCGGACGCGAAGCCGCAGCGGCCGTCGCGGAGCAGGAGGAGGCGTTCGCGCGCTCAATCCTCGATCACCTGCCGGACGGTAAGGAGGCCGCAGTGCTGAGCGCCCTCGAGCTGCTGCTGGAGGCCGTCCACACCGCCACCGCCGACTGCTGCCCCGGCGTGTACGACCATTTGTTCAACCAGATCGGCCATGGGAGATGATCATGAAGGAGCAAACAGGACCTGGTACTTCGCAGACGGACGCCGAGGAAATGGTGACCAAGGTTCGCGAGCGCTACGGGCGCATCGCCACCGACGCCGGCTGCTGCTCCTCGTGCGGAGAGGCGCCCCTCCCGCCGTCGACCGTCCTCGGCTACGACCGCGCAGATCTCGACCTGCTTCCCGGGAGCGCCGACCTCGGCCTCGGCTGCGGCGCCCCCCTCGCGGCGCTCGACCTCGTCCCCGGCGAGACGGTCCTCGACCTCGGCTCCGGCCCCGGCCTCGACGCTCTCCTCGCCGGCCGTCGCGTCGGCCCGCAGGGCCACGTCATCGGCGTCGACATGACGCCCGAGATGCTGGAGCGGGCGCGGGCCACCGCCGCCGGCGCCGGCAACGTCGAGTTTCGTGCCGGCCGGCTGGAGGAGCTGCCTGTCGATGATGCCTCGATCGATGCCGTGACCTCGAACTGCGTCATCAACCTGGTACCGGACAAGGCCGCGGTGTTCCGGGAGATGGCCCGCGTGCTGCGGCCCGGAGGTCGGGCGGTGATCTCCGACATCGTGCTCGATGCCCCTCTGCCGGACGCAGTGCGCGCCGACGTTCTTGCCTACGTCGGCTGCGTCGCAGGCGCCATGGAGCGCCTAACGTACTTCGACCTGCTCCGAGCCGCCGGTCTGACGGAAATCGAGGTACTGCGCGACGTCGATTTCCTCGGCATGGTCGGTGACCAGATCCCGGAGGAGATCGCCTGCGTTCTCGAGCGGACCGGCATCACGCTCGAGGAGGTGCGCGGGCGGGTTCGTGCCGTTACCTACCGCGCACGGCGATGAGCCTCGGCGGGGCGACACATCCAATCGCAGTCGGTGTTTGACGGCGTCTGGCGGCGGTCGCAGAATCAGGAAAGGCCCGTGTGGAGGTTCTCGTGCTGCCTCGAGTGATCGGAACCACCGCCTACCTGATGTTCGTGGGGGTCATCGTCGGCCTCTTGGTGTGGTTCTTCCTCCGCTACGTCGTCGGCAAGCGGCGCCTATTCTCGGGGACGCGCACGGTCGGCACGGTGATCTTCGAGTCATTCCAGAACGCCGATGGGCAGGAGGCAATCGAAGAGATCATGTACACCAAGGAGTCGTGGCAGCAGGAGGACGGCGAGGGCGACGACATCAACCGCCACAAGGGCAAGCCCGGGTCTTCACCGGTCGACAGCTGAGTGGAAGGGCAGGTCTGGCGTCCTACTCGTTGAGCATGTGGACCGCCTTGCCGAGCGCGGCCTCGACCGCCTCCTGGAGCGCCTCCGACATCGTCGGGTGAGGATGGATGGTGGCCGCCACGTCCTCCAGGAAGGCACCCATCTCGAGCGCCAGGGTGGCCTCTCCCATCAGCTCTGACACGCCGGGTCCGACTGCGGTGACACCGAGCAGCTGCTTGGTCGTGGCATCGGCAACCACCTTGATGAAGCCGTCGGCGGCGTTGAGAGTCATCGCCCGCCCGTGGGAACGCAACGGGTAGGTTCCTGTGACGACCTCCAGCCCTTGCTCCCGCGCCTCGCGTTCGGTCAGCCCCGACCAGGCGATCTCGGGGTCCGTGTAGACGACCGCCGGGACCGCCACATTGTCGAACGCCGCCGGCTCACCGGCGATGACCTCCGCCGCAACCTTGGCCTCCTGATACGCCTTGTGCGCCAGTAGGGCACCGCCCGCGACATCGCCGATGGCAAAGATCCCCGGCGCAGTAGTTCTCTGCCGGTCGTCGACCTTGATGAAACCCTTGCTATCGAGCTCGACGCCGATCTCCTCCAGACCGAGGCCGGCAGTGTTGGCGACCCGTCCCACTGACACCAGGACCTTGTCAGCCTCCAGCTTGAGCTCCTCGTCCCCCGGGCCGAGGGCGGTGACGATCGAGGGCTCACCGGCGGTGAAGGCGTGCGCCCGATGGCTCAGGTGGAGGTCGATGCCAAGCTGCTTGAGGCGACGCTTCATCGTCTGCGCAACTTCGGGTTCGAGGGTGGGGAACAGCTCCGGAAGGAACTCCACAACCGAGACCTTGGAGCCGAGCTTGGAGTAGACCACCCCCAGCTCGAGGCCGATGTAGCCGGCGCCGACGACGACCAGCCGCTCGGGAACGGCGTCCAACGATAGCGCCTCGTGCGCACCGATAACCCGATCACCGTCGACGGTGAATCCCGGCAGCTCCATCGGCGACGAGCCGGTGGCGACCACCGCCTGCTCGAGCTCGATCTCGACTCGACCGTCGCCAGTGGTCACTGCAATCCTGCGGTCGGACTCGAAGGCCGCCTCGCCGGCGACAACCTCGACGCCGTTCTTCTCGCACAGGAACTTGACGCCGCCGGTCAGGCGCCGGACGATGCCGTCCTTCCACTTGACCAGCTTCTTCATGTCGACCGCCACATCGTTGGCGGCGATGCCGAGAGAGGCGGCATGCTGGACCTCGTGCTTGAGGTCGGCGGCGTGGATCAGGGCCTTCGACGGGATACAGCCCTCGTTGAGGCATACGCCGCCGAGCGTCGGCGCCTTCTCCACCAGCACGACATCCTTACCGAGCTGGGCGAGGCGGATGGCGGCGACGTACCCACCCGGACCCGCCCCGATCACAACCACCTGACATCCTCGTGAAACGGACCCTACAACCATGGCTCACCTACCCCTCGGCCAGAGCCCCAGGCGGCCCCGCAACTGCCGGCCAGTAGAGTACCAGACGCGGTCTCGCTCTCTCCGCACGCATCCGTTGGCGCCGGCCGCCTTGCCATCGGCGGAATCCGACCCTGTCAACTGGCGTTGCGGGTAGTGGGAGGAACCCCAACCATGAGACGAACGGTTCCTGTGAACCTTGCCATCGTGCTTGCTCTCGGCGCTGCGCCCGTTTATCCGTGCAACTGGCCACAGTTCAACTTCGACGCCAGGCACAGCGGCAACAACACCAAGGAAGTCTTCCTTTCGACGACCAACGTGCCGGGACTCACGCGGATCTTCCAGGTGTCCCTGCCGGCAGTAGCCGATGGCGCCCCGGCGTATCTCGGACACGTGTCGACTCCGGACGGCGTCCGCGATCTGCTGTTCGTTACTACCAAGGCCGGACACTGTGTGGCGCTCGACGCCCACAGCGGTGCACAGGTATGGTCGCAGCAAGCCGCGACCGGGCCAAACTACACAACCTCTTCTCCGGCTATCGATCCGAACGGTCAGTATGTCTACTCGTACGGTCTCGACGGAAAAGTCCACAAGTACGCCGTGGGCGACGGCACCGAGGCAACAACCGGAGGGTGGCCCGAGCTGGCGACTCTCAAGCCCTCGGTGGAGAAGGGATCCGCAGCCCTCGCAATCGCGACAACCGCGTCCGGGGTCTCTTACCTGTACGTCGCGAATGGCGGCTATCCGGGTGACCAGGGGGACTATCAGGGCCATGTCACCGCCATCCAGCTCGCTGACGGTAGCCAGCACGTGTTCAACGCCGACTGCAGCGACAACCCGGTTCACTTCGTCCTCAACGGCAGCCCGGACTGTCCCGACGTTCAGTCAGCGATCTGGGCTCGAGCCGGTGTGGTCTTCGACCCTGACACCGGGCTCATCTTCATGGCTACAGGCAACGGCGTGTTTGATGCGAACACCGGAGGCCATGACTGGGGGGACAGCGTCTTCGCCCTCAACCCGGACGGCACAGGCAGCGCCGGTTGGCCGCTTGACAGCTACACGCCGACCAACTACGCGCAGCTCAATGCATCCGACCTAGACCTCGGCAGCACCGCCCCAGCGATTCTCCCCGCCCCCTCCTACCCCGGCGTGCTGGCGGTTCAGAGCGGGAAGGACAGCAAACTGCGGATACTCGATCTCACCGATCTGAGTGGCCAGGGCGGTCCGGGGCACGTCGGCGGTGAGCTCAGCAGCACGGCAGTGCCACAGGGCGGAGGGGTGCTCACCGCACCGGCGGTTTGGGTGAACCCTGCCGATGACTCAACCTGGGTCTTCGTGGCGAACAACAATGGCATCTCCGGCCTGCGCTTGATGCTCGCACCGCCCGCAGCACCATCGCTCCAGCTCCAGTGGCAGAAGTCCGGAGCTCGGACCTCGCCGATCGTCGGCAACCACGTCCTTTACGTTGAGGGCTCAGGTTCGCTGGAGGCGCTGGCCCCCACGACCGGCAACGTTCTCTGGAGCACATCATGGACCAGCGTTCACTGGGAGAGCCCGGTGGTAATCGAGGGGACGTTGTACGCTACCGATGGGTCCGGCCACCTCTCTGCCTACACTGTGTCCGGCGGTTATGGTGACGTCCCCGAAAGCGATCCTCGTCACGTGTGGACCGACCTCGCAGGGCGTCACGCCGTTTCGGCCGGCTGTGGCGGCGGCAACTTCTGTCCGAGCCGGCCGGCCACGCGCGCCCAAATGGCCGTCCTGCTCCTCCGTGCCGAACACGGCGGCTGCTACGATCCCCCGCCCGCCACAGGAGCGGTGTTTACCGATGTTCCAACTGACGCGTTCGCCGCCGCCTGGATCGAGCAGCTTCACAACGAAGGGATCACAGCCGGTTGCAGCCCGACGCTGTTCTGCCCAGATGCTGCTACATCTCGTGCCCAGGCTGCGGTCCTGGTCCTCCGCGCTGAGCACGGTCCAGGGTACGAGCCACCCGCCGCAACCGGGATCTTCGCCGACGTACCGGTAGATGGGTTCGCCGCCGCCTGGATCGAACAGCTCTACCTCGAGGGGATTACGGCCGGTTGCGGGACCAACGCCGACGGCCAGCTCTTGTTCTGTCCAAACGCCCTCGTTGAGCGTTGGCAGACCGCTGCGTTCTTGTCCAAGGCATTCAGCCTACAGTGAGTCGTACCGCTCGCCAGCAGCCACCCGTGAAGAACGCGGGTTGGCCCGGATCATTCAGTCGCAATCTACTGCGACCGGCGATACGCCAACCGTCGCCGTGCTCTTCGCATCTCGCCGGTCTCGCCACGATCGCTCATGGAAGATCCGGGTCAGAGCCTCGCCATCAGCAGGCCAGGGTTCTGCACCAGCTTGACCAGATCGGTCATGAAGCGTGCGCCCTGTGCACCGTCGATCCAGCGGTGGTCAAACGAGACGCTGAGGTACATCATGCTCCGCACCACGATGTCGCCGTCGACGACAACCGGGCGCTCGGAGATCTTGTGCAGGCCGACGATCGCGAGCTCCGGCTGGCGGATGATCGGGGTCGCGAACACTCCTCCCAGGGGCCCGATATTCGTGATCGTGCAGGTCCCGCCGCGCAGCTCCTCGAGAGCGAGCCGCCGCTCGCGCGCCCGCTCGGCGAGGTCGGCGATCTCAGCCGCGAGCTCGACCATGTCCTTGCCGTCGGCGCCCCTCACCACCGGCACGATCAGCCCCTCGGGCGTGTCAACCGCGATGCCGACGTTGTAGAAGCGCTTGAGCAGGATCTCTCCCGCCGGCTCGTCGATCTCGGCGTTGAACATCGGGTGGTCCTTGAGGACCGTCACCAGCGCCTTGACGAACAGCGGCAGCAGCGTGAAACGGATGCCGAAGCGCTCCTCGATCTCGGGCTTCATGGCCCGGTACTGAGCCATCAGCTCGGTAACGTCGGCCTCATCGACATGGGTCACGTGTGCGGCCGTGTGCTTGGAGTCGCGCATCGACTCCGCAATCACCTTGCGCAGGTGGCTGATTGGCACCCGCTCGACAGCGCCGTCTGCGGTGTGCGCGATGGTACCGGACCTGACCGCCGCCGCGCCCGCCGCGGGCCGGGACGGCGCTGGCGCCTGGGCGGCGCGCCGCACGTCATCGTCGGTGATGCGGCCGCCGGAACCGGTTCCGCCGAGCTCTTCGAGGTCGACGCTGAGTCTGCGGGCGAGCGCACGCGTCTTGGGAGTCGCCAGGGGACGGCGTGCCGGCGCCTGCGCTGCCTTGGCCGCCTGTTTGGGCGCGGCGGCTGCAGGCGCGCTCGGTTCCGTCGCGGCTACGGCCTCCGCCGGCGCCGGCTCCGCCACCGCCTCTCCCTCTTCGCCGATGGTCACCAGCGGGTCGCCAACGTGGATTTCGGCGCCAGCTTCCACGTGCAGCTTGAGCACCGTCCCCGCTTTCGGCGCCGGCAGCTCGACCACTGCCTTGTCCGTCTCGACCTTGACCAGCGGCTGGTCGGCTCCGACCGCATCGCCGCCAGCGACCAGCCACTCCACGACCCTGCCCTCGTGGATCCCCTCGCCGACATCGGGAAACTCGAACACGTACGCCATCTCTCGTCCCTTCTCGAAGAACCGTCGTTGTCCGGGCTCAGAAGTCCAGGGTAGCGCGGACCGCCTTGACCACGCGTTCCCGTGTCGGCAGGTAGTGCTGCTCGAGCTTCGCGTATGGGAAGACGGTGTCGAACCCGGTCACACGCTGCACCGGGGCCTCCAGCTGCAGCAACGCGTGCTCGTTGATCAGCGCCACGATCTCGGCCCCGAAGCCGGCCGTCCGCGGCGCCTCATGAACGACGACGGCGCGCCCCGTCTTGACCACCGACTGGAGTAGGGTCTCGCGGTCGAGCGGGTTGAGTGTGCGCAGGTCGACGACCTCCGCCGAGATCCCGTCGCCTGCCAGCTCCTGGGCGGCATCCAGGCACACCCGGACCATCGCTCCCCAGGAGACCAGGCTCACGTCCTCGCCGGCATGGGCAACCGCGGCCTGGCCCAGGGGCACCGCGTAGTCGTCGGTGGGCACGGCCTCGCGGAACGCGCGGTAGATGCGCTTCGGCTCCAGAAACAGCACCGGGTCGTCGTCGCGGATGGCCGACGCCAGCAGGCCCTTGGTATCGTGCGGGTTGGACGGGATGACAACCTTGATCCCTGGGGTATGAACGAACAGCGCCTCGTACGATTCGGAGTGGCTCTCCGGCGCGTGGATCCCGCCCCCGAACGGCATCCGGATCACGATCGGCACGTAAAAGCGGCCGCGCGTACGGCTCCGCATGCGGGCCGCATGCGCAAAGATCTGGTTGAGAGCCGGGTAAACGAAGCCCATGAACTGGATCTCGGCGACCGGCCGCAGCCCGCTCATGGCCATGCCGATCGCGGTGGCCACGATCGCGTCCTCGGCCAGCGGGGTGTCGATCACGCGCTGCGGGCCGAAGCGTTCGATGAGGCCGTCGGTCGCACGGAACACGCCGCCGTCGACGCCGACGTCCTCGCCCATTACGATCACGCGCTCGTCGCGCGCCATCTCGGTCGCGAGGCCGTCGCACACCGCCTGGGCGATGGTGAGCTTCTCGGTGCTCGACGTGGGGACGGCCCGCAGCCCGGCGTCGCCGGCCTGCTCTGGCCTGGCCCTCTGCGCCGTCATGACGCCACCTCTTCCATCAGCGACCTCATCTGCTCCTCGAGGTTCGGAGGCATCTCCCCGTACATGTAGCGGAAGATGTCGGCCGGGTCCGGCGGCGCCATCGCCTCCAGCGCCTCGATCTGCGCCGCAACCCATTTGGCCGCTTCCTCGGCCAGGATCTCCTCCCGGGTATCGTCCCACAGACCCCGGGCCTGCAAGTAGCGGCGCAGGCGCAGGATCGGATCGCGCTCGCTCCAGGCTTGGACCTCCTGCTCGCTTCGGTAGCGGCCGGCGTCGTCGGCGGTGGTGTGGTCGCCGAGGCGGTAGGTAACCGCCTCGATGAGGGTCGGTCCGCCGCCGGAGTGCGCGCGCTCCAACGCCTCGGCGGTAGCTGCGTAGACCGCGAAGACGTCGTTGCCATCGACCTGGATTCCTGGGATTCCGTAGGCAATCGCCTTCTGGGCCAGGGTCTCGGACGCTGTCTGCCTCGAGCGCGGGATCGAGATCGCCCATCCGTTGTTCTGGATCACGAACACCGTTCGAGCCTTGAAGACACCCGCAAAGTTGAGGGCCTCGTGGAAGTCCCCCTCCGAGGTGGAACCGTCGCCCCCGAACGTCACCGCAACCGCATCCTCGCCTCGCAGGCCGAGCGACATCCCGAGCCCCGCGCCGTGGCCGAACTGGCTGCCCACCGGCACCGCGATCGGGAAGCAGCGCACGCCGTCGGGAAAGGCCGAGCCGCGCTCGTCACCCGCCCAGTAGGCAAGGATCAGGTGTCCCGGCACGCCGCGCATGAGCATGATCCCGTGCTCCCGAAACGCCGGAACGAGCCAGTCCTCATCGCTCATGGCGAGAGCGACGCCTGCCTGCGCTGCCTCCTGGCCCTTCAGCGGCGGCCAGGTCCCCATTCGCCCCTGCCGCTGCAGCTTCACCGCCTTGTCATCGAAGACCCGCATCCGCACCATGTTCCGGTACAGCTCGAGAATCTGGTCGTCGGTCAGCCCGGGCATCAGCTCCTCATCCACCGCGCCGTCGGGCGCGAGGATCTCGAGGCGCTCGATCACCGACTCGAAAACTGTTCTTCGTGGCATGCGGGTCCCCTCCCTGATCTGCGGCGCATCAATGAAAACAGGAGCGTGCGGTGGTCTATTTCGGAAGTGGCCCCCACCCACCAAGGAGGGTGAGGAGTGAAGAGTAAGGAGTGAGGGGACTCCCTCCCACCCGGGGACCGGATAGAGGTTAGAGGTTAGAGGTTAGAGGAAAGACCCCCTCCCACCCCAGAGAGCGCGGGCGCAGCGCGCCCCAGAGAATGGTGCGTCCGGCGGAACGTGCCATTCATGACATCTCCGCTGTACGCACTTCACGAGCTCATCGCGTTGAGGCGAAATGTCATGAGTGGCAATTCACGGGGAGGGCGGTCGACCGTGTGGCCTCGGCTTCGATGGAGGTGCCTCGTCACCTGCCCGGAGCGGGCCTTGAGGGCAATGAACCGTTGGAGATCTTTGCCCGCTCCGAGGCAGGTGACGACGGGCGTCTGCAGAGCAGACGTCCGGGCACCGGAACACATCGTCCCATATCGAGACAGATCCTCGCCCATCACCCACCAGAATGTGATACATGTCACAAGCCGGCCACCTTGCTAGCTAATCTCGTTTGACAGTTCTTATTCGCATCGTCATTCTCGAGACAGCGATTCACACACAACTCGGGGGCCGCTCATGGATCTATCAGAAGGTGCACATGGCCACCTTCAACGCGCCCGGCTGCATTCGCGTGCTGCAGCCCGATCCTCCAGGACCCGGTCGCTGGTCACTTGCGTAGCGATGGTTCTGGCTTTGGCAAGCGTCACGGGCATGGCGCAGGCTGGCGGTCAGAAGGAACCGCCGACCTATCCGCTGGCGGCAACGCAGGGCAGGCGGGTCGGGCCCAGGGCCGTATCGTCGGCCAAGAGTCCGGCCGTAGCGGCATCCGCTGAGCGGCGCTTCGTGCCAGCGCCACCGCAGCTAGCGCGGCAGACCCTGTCTCACGCAGGTTCCGTGCTGCTTCCAGAAGCGAACGACCCTACCCACATCGACTCGATCACGAAGACGTGGTCAGACGAAATCCAGGGCTGGACCATCAACATCGACTGGAGCGGTGGTACCCCACCGTACTCTGTCGTCAGAAGCACAACGCCCAGCTTCGAGTGGGCTGTGGACACGATCGGCAGGGAGATCCAAGGCAGCCCATTCTCTGATCAGATGACCCAGGACATGCTCGACAGTATGTTCTTCAACGTCACCGACCCCTCAGTGATCAGCCCGGCCGTGCAGGGACTTGGGGTACGAGCCACAGCCGGCGCCGGGGCCGCCGACTCTTGCCTACCCGTTCTGGTGGTGGGGGGATACGGTCCAGTTCGCGGCGAGCTACCTCGATCCGATCGCACCGGCCAACCTGACATTCTTCAACCGGATGAGCGCCAACGCGTCGCAGGTGCAGATTCCCAGCGGGTCCGACTACGCCAACACTGCCACGTTCACCATTCCGAGCGATGCACGAAGCAGCTTGCCGGCGACGATTCAGGCACACGCACGAATGAGCCCGGGGAGCTCGGCGGTGGTGCTGACGCCGGGCCTGAGCTACACCAACCTCCACGGGGTGGTGTGGGCGCCCCAGACAGGAAATGTGTGGGTTGCGTCAGACAGTAAGGTAGACGAGGTCAACCTGTTCCTTGACGGCCCTGTGAGCACGACATGGGTAACAGGCATCGACCACCCTTACATCTCGCGTGTCAGCGACAACGGCACTCTCCTGGTCGTGGACAGCTCACTGGGTGTCGCGACCATCTACCAGATCGATGTGAATAGCGGCACCGAAAGTGTGTTTGCACAGACCAAGGACGACGGATTCACACGGAACATCCTGCCGGTAGGGATCGGGCTGAGCGCGGACGGGCTGGTGGGTTACATCGCCGACGCATCGAGCGGCAGGGTGGTTCGCATCCCGGCCGGTGCGGGTCCGGGATCCACCACCATCACCGACTCTTGGGGCGGCAAGGACGATTTCGTGTCCCCCGATCCAGCCCCGATCGATGTCGCCCCAACCTCACAGACACTTGTGGGCGACACTGGCGACCAGGGAAGCGGCTGGGTGTGGGTCTGTCCGGTCCGCTGGACGGAACACCAATGAACTTTGTTGGCACGGGAGTTCATGTCTTGGCGGTAGATCGGGCGCTGAGCGACTCCAGCAAGATTAGGTACGTGCATACCGCCGCGCCGACAGCGACCGAGGCCTTCAACCTCAACCAGATCGGGCTCAACCAGGCGGCGTACCACGGGGCCTTCGTGTACGGGGACGCAGGAATACTCCAGGTCTATCCAGAGGACAGGGAGGGTCAGATCTACACCATCGAACCCCGCGACCCGCAGCGGGTCATCATCAACAGAGCAGGTCAGGACATCCCGTACACGTCACCCTGGCAGGAGCAGGATCGAATCATCAAGTTCATGGTGACGGGCTGGTCCGGTCTGGAGTTTCGGCTTCAGCTGATCGACCCGCCGGACACGGCGCCGTACGCCCCAGAAGGGGGGTGGGATAAGGGCCGGGCGAAGAAGCTGCCCTACGAAGGAAATGATAACGCCGAGGATCTGCAGACTGCTGACGTCGGCTTGGCCTTGAGCAAAGACAGCCCCACATGGGTAAAGCAGCTCAACGTCACCCCAGCAGGGCCATACCATACCGCAACTGTCTACCTCAAGGTGACGGACCGCTACGCGGGCGACAACTACCAGGTGGAAGTCATGAAGTGCAAGCCTGGCGGATGCGCTACCGGCCTGTTGTCCAGCCGTGTTGTCGGGCTCTCACCCATCTTCACCGCCTGGAAGAGGATCTACCTCGAACGTGACAAGATGTTCCGCAAGGGCGGGGTCTTCTACCGGAGCTACGGACCCAAGGACCCGGGGTGTGGAGGACTGAACGAGCCTCCATGTCCGTTCTGTGGGCACGACGACTATCCGGCATGCTGCGGAATTGGGGATGGGCTACCCTGCGACCAGATCGAGGTTTATGATTGGCTCGACGTTTCGCCCGGGGACACGATCGCGGTGTTTGACGAGGCGGATTGCTATCCGCATTTCAACGAAGAGCGCGAGGTAATGGACATCGAGCCAGGATCTCAACCGTACACCAAGAGAGTCACCCTTGACACACGTCTGACGCAGCCCTACTTCGCCTCTCAAGTGGATTCCGCCCGGAACATGCCAGACTTCTCGAACTACCATTCCGCCGGCATCGGCGTCATCTCCAACTGCGACCTGGCCCCCAACCAGATTAATGCCCCCAATTCCTGCTTCTACCAAGCGGACCCCCGGAGTACGGAACAGGCATTCAACGACGCCTTCATTGAGGTGTCTTCCCCCCGAGACGGAATGAGCGCTCTACCGTATCTTGGTCCACAGTGGGTCCTTGCGGCGCCCACTGTGTACTACCAGAGACTCTCACAGACGTGGTTCGCACACTCCGGTACAACACACAACTACTTCCATCTGCTGGCCGGCAGCAAGGACCAAACCGACAACAACGTGAGTCTTTGGGGTTGGACAGACCCGGACTGGAACTTCACTTACGTCTTCCGCGGCTCGTGCGAAGCCAGCGGCACCCTGTTTAGCAAGACTGCAGAGGAAGTCAATAACTTCACACAGGACACCACGGTTCACGAGCTCGGACACCAGTGGGATCTCAACTGTTGCTCCGCGGACGGTCACGACACTCGAGACGCTTGGTGCCAGGTGGCCGGCGAATGCGGGCCGGGATCGTCGGACCCCGAAAAGTGCGTTGAGGCCGCGGGCCTCAGCGGATCTATCTGGGATGGCGTCAGCCGTTTCTGCGTAGACGACCTGTTCTCGGGAGACCCCACGTGCGGAAGCGGAGTTACCGAATTCGGACTCGCCGGGACATGTCCCTTGGACGAAACCTCGATGCGCAAGGCACCGGACCCACGGTGAGGGGAGACCTGTCATGAGAATTAGGAGTTTCTTGGTGGCGGCGGCAATCGCGACGCAAGGGATCATCGTACTAGCTGGCGAGCCCATCACGGTCACGGTTGTGGCCTCCCCCGACCGCATCCCGCTTGGTGTGAATGCTGAGCTTACTGTGCGGCTGGCGAACGTGGCAGGCACGCCAGTGCCGGTAGGCTTCAACCGCCCTCCGCTCGCGGTATCCATTGAATCGCAAGCGGCAGCCAGCACCTATTGCCCCTTCTGCCGCGCGCGGTGGGGAATAGTCCGACGGCTTCTCCCTGAAGGCTGGCGGCATGTGGAAAGTCTGGCGGTACCGCTACCGACCCCGGGTTTCTATACGTTGCGAGCAGTTCTCAAACATCACTGGAACATCAATGAGAAACCGGCTGAGTACCCGGACCTGTGGTGGGGCCACGCCGTGTCGGGGCCAGTCAAGGTGGAGGTCTATGCTCCGGAAGGCGTCGATAAGCAAGCACATGAGGCGTTCGGCCTCGACCCCCTTGGATCCACCCTTCTTTACCGTGAGCTCCTTCGGCGGTTTCCCACCTCCACCTATGCGGCGTATGTTGTAAGGAGAAGGACTCACCCTGGCACCTCACCTCCGCAGCCGGACGTGGCTCTCTACGCGATGGAGCGAGGGCTCTCCAGCTTCGGCCCGACGCCTCTCCCATGCGTGACTCCCGAATCCGCAGCGTGCAAGGACCTTGGGTTCCCGCCCCCCCCAGCGGAAGGAGCGAGGCGGCAGGCCGCCTGGCTCGATCTTGTCCTGCGCTCACACCCGGGAATCTGGTTTGCGGACGAGCTGCGTTTCAAGCGAGCCTATGCGGCCTTCTTCCTCGGTGACAAGGACGGCTGTGAGGCGGGACTCGAGGACCTCGCGCAGCACGGGAAGCCATATGTCGCATCGAAGGCTGCGGAGTTGCTGGCGACCATGAAGGCCAAGGGCATGCTCGGGGAGAAGACGAAATGAGAATGCGCAGGTTTGCAATCGTAGCCGCGCCTATCGCCCTGCTCGCCGCGGCGATGGCCTCCGCTTCGAATATGGCGTTCGCTCTCAGACTGCAGCTGACGACGAGCGGGGATCAGCACCCCCACTTCCTGGCACTGCCGTACCAGTACGCACCGACGACTGCAGAAGGGCTCTGCGGGGACCTCGGTGGCAGCGACGTAGTCCAAAACGAGAACCCGTGGGTGGCGACGGTCGAGGTGGGCTCCGAGACCATCATCGTGGGTGAGCCATTCAACGTGCACGTAGTCATCACGAACCGCTCAACGACGGAGGTGGTGATGCCGGCGCCAGTAGGATTGTGTGGCAGGTTCTCTGGTCTGGTAATGTCCGGCCCGGACTCACCTGGCGGCGAGGAATCTCTCGGGGGGCTGCCGTGTCCCGCTGTTTTGCCATTCCCGGTGTTCATGACGAAGCGGACCTACGAGCCTGGTGAGAAGGTGGCCATCTGGGACACCGACCACTATCCACGTCATGTGGGCACATACATGTTCCAGTTCTCGTGCCAGGCGCCCGAGAGCGTGCGGGAGCCGCAGCGGGACTTCAAGAGTGGGAAGACCGAGGTGAATTCGGAGGTCTGGGCCGGTCACTTTGCTTCCAACTCGGTACTGATCCAAGCCGTCGAGCCTCAAGGGATCGACAAGCAAGCCTACGAGGCTTTCGGTCCCGCAGTGGTGTTCGACAGCAAGGGCCAAGGCGAGCTCCTCCGTCGCTTTCCCACGTCCACCTATGCGGCATACGTTGTTTGGAAGAGGACCTGGCCGGGCTTGGCGTCCGTCACGACCGACGTTCCACTCTACGGTATGGAGCGGGGGCCCGGCAGCTTCCCTCCAATTTCTCTTCCCTGTGTGGATCCGCAGTCAGCGGCGTGTGAGGACGTTGGCTTCCCACCCACCGGACAGGAGGGAGCAAGGCGGCAGGCCGCTTGGCTCGATCTTGTCCTGCGCTCACACCCGGGAATCTGGTTTGCGGACGAGCTGCGTTTCAAGCGAGCCTATGCGGCCTTCTTCCTCGGTGACAAGGACGCCTGTGAGGCGGGACTCGAGGACCTCGCGCAGCACGGGAAGCCGTATGTGGCCTCCAAGGCAAGGGAGTTGCTGGCGGCCATGAAGGCCAAGGGCATGCTCGGGGAGAAGGCGAAATGAGAAAGCCCAGGGTTGCCATCGTAGTTGCATCTTCGTGCCTGCTCGCCGCGGCGTCGGCCCCCGCTTCGAACATGGCGTTCGCTCTCAGACTGCAGCTGACGACGAGCGGGGATCAGCATCCCCACTTTGTCGCCCTCCCATACGAGTACACACCGAGCAATGCTGACGAGCTGTGCGCGGACCTTGGCGGCAGCGACGTAGTCCAAAGCGTCGCGCGCTGGGACGAGACGACGTCGAGGTTCGTCATCTATCAGTGCGGTGGCACGGGGAACTTCGCTCTGACCGAGGGTATGTCGTACGGCGTGCGGCAGGTGGCTAGCCAGACGATCGACACGCTGCTGGTCGGGATCCACGACCCGGCGTTTTCGTTCAACATCGCCCCCACATCACAGAGCAACCTCACCTGGGTCTCGGTGCCGTACCACGCCGCCATCGTGGACCTCGGGGGCACCGACGGGGTGGTGGACGCGGAGGACCTGTGCCTGGCGATCGGAAGCGACACCCTGTTCGCAATCGTGCGCTGGGATGACACTTCGCAAACCTACTCCGCACACGTGTGCGGCAGCGTCTTCGACGAGCCGTTCCCGCTCACGATCGGCGAGGGATATGGCCTGGTCAACGCGTCGGGACAGACGATCCAGTGGCAGCCGGCGCACTACTGAGCCGGGACGGGCAGTGAGGAAGTGAGGACGTCATGGTCAGAGTGAGACCTCGGTGGTGGGCGATCGTCTTGGGAATCGCGGCTGTTGCCGGACCGGCATACAGCCAGAGCACCCAGTGCGGCTCGGCATTGCTGGGTGAGAAAGCACAGCCGGCAGTCTTTCAGAACATCGTGCTCGATGGTTCGTCAGTGACCCGGATGTGGGAGCTGGGTCATCTGTCCACGGCCTCGGTGACGAACGCCTGCGGGTCCGGCTGCCGCTCCCTCACCGCCTCACCTCTATGCGACGACAGCGGCGACTGCACGGCGGTGACCGGCATCGAGTGGCTCAACGGAACCTGCCCAACGGAAGATCTTCTGCCGCAGACCACGGTGCTGCTGGTGGAGAAGACGACGCAATCGGACGGCGGCCGTTGGGCGGCGATCAAGGTGGACAAGAACACTGCCGACGCCAACTACGACCTGGATGCGGCGGCGGCCGCGATCTGCGGCCCCTCGTGCGCGGCAATCGCCTCGCCGTACGTGGGCGGCGCCGGGCAGGGCATCCAAGTGATGGGCGAGAGCCACGACGCCAGCACGGTGACCCT
>Ga0307425_1000129_pt1 | contig 43833 bp, 31 predicted proteins | sample SalMarWE160330MG_FD_202152 | JGI IMG/M metagenome (GOLD analysis project Ga0307425, IMG submission 202152) | Salt marsh sediment microbial communities from the Plum Island Ecosystem LTER, Massachusetts, United States - WE1603-30 | ecosystem: Environmental > Aquatic > Marine > Intertidal zone >... | reverse complement strand
ATGAGCCGAGAGCCAAGGAAAGCCAACAGGATGAGGAGGCCAAAGGCATATATGGCTTTCATAAATTCAGATTTCTGGCTTCAAGCCCACGACACGGTCTATGGGGATCATAAACAGAATACCCGTACCCGGCTTATTCAGATCACCCAAGATCTTTTCGAGAAGCCGGACCACAGGCTCTTCCTTCTCCTCTTTTATCACCGATAAGATCGTCTTATTGTGCGGTTTGGCACCCATAAACATAAAACGCAAACCCGCAAAGATGGGGACTTCTTCGCTGATAATGTGTCCCATTCCAATGCTGTCGATCACTGTGGCACCAGAGACGCCAATCTCGATAAATCCCTCAAGGACTTCTTCCAGTTTTTCCACTTTATTCAGAATCAAAATGAGGAGCTTCATCCGATCTTTCCTTCTTCCTCTTTAAGGATCCGACAGATATCACTGGGGGTCTTGGCTTTTCTGATTCTTTCGACCACATCCGTTTCTTTAACCAATCGGCATATGTGGGCAAGGATCTTGAGCTGAATGCCTGGATTTTTTGTATTGCCTAAGATCAAGAGAAGCACATAAGTGGGCATCTGGTCGACAGATCCATACTGCATCCCTTTTTTAACCAGAGCGAGAGCAAGGAGGGGCTCTTCTACCTGATCTGTCAGTGTATGGGGGACGGCTATGCCTTTTTCCAGTCCTGTGCTGCACAAAGTTTCTCTCTCCAACAGTTTCCCCAAGATTTTTTTTTCATCCCCAATGAGACTTGCTTCCTTCATTCTTGAAATGAACGTTTTAAGAACGCCTTTTTTTTCGCCCGGCTCAATATCGAGAAAAATATGGCTTTCGTCCAGATATCCGCATATATTCATAGTGCCCTTCTTTCTATCAAAATTGAGAGCATCATACGCCTCATCAAGAATCCCTTATGCTACAGCCTTGATACTTTCCTTGCGAGAAGACACCGGAGGATGGCAACATTCAGGAATCTATTCATAAAACTAAGGACGTTCCGGAGATCCCTCTTCTAGAGGAATGATTTCATCAGCTCTTTCTAAAATCTCTTCGGAAAATTGTATGCCCTGCTTTTGGGCAGCCTTAAGGTTGAGGTTGAGTTTGACTTCGCTCATGTAAAGGAAGGGAATCTGAGCAGGAGCCTCCCCATTTATGACACGAATGGCGATCTTTCCAGCTTTGTATCCCATATCAGAAAAATCCCATCCCAACGCCGCACACGCACCAAGGCGCGTAGAATAGGGCTGTCCGCCAAAAAGGGGGATTCCATTCTCGGACGCCACTTCTCCAACAGCTTCAAAAGCCGCATTTATGGTGTTGTCGGATATCTGGTAGATGGCGTCTATATTTTTATTGATCAGGACCTGAGTGGACAACAGCACCTCACTTGCGTTTGTGACAGGAACAGCGATAATCTCAAAACCCAAAATAGCGGCACTTTCTCTGGCGAGCTCAAGGTAGTATTCAGAGTTGAGCTCTGACGGAGTCCAGAGGGTGCCGATCCGGACGGCCTCAGGCATGACTTCTCTGATAAATGTCAAGCTTTCTTTGATCGGACCTCTTGAGGAAACACCGGCCACATTGGGCACACGATCATCAACAGAGGTGCGAGCGCCAGCGAGATAAGGATTCGCCACTGAAGAAAATACGATGGGAATTTCGCGTGTGGCGTGCATTGCCGCCTGGAAGCAGGGGGTGGATAAGGCAACGATCATGTCAACTCTTTCTGTGACAAATTCTTGAGCAATTCTCTGGACTTCGGGTATATCACCCATGGCATTCTTCACGATAAGCTTAATATTGTCCCCATCCCGAAAGCCGTTATCGCTGAGTGCTTGGATAAAAGCTTCGCGGGTCATATTCAAGGTCTGTGCATCATTGACTTGAAAAATACCGATCGTGTAAACAGTCGGAATCTCTTTTTGACAGCTTAAGAGTAAGAGTGAGAGAGCAAGGAGAAGCACAAACGTCTTTTTCATTGGCTGTATCTTTGCTATATCTTAAACACGATAGTCATAAAAATTCAAGTGGCAATGTGCGCAGGTAAGCAACCTTATTTCCATGATAAGGGCATTGGACGTAAAAAAGAGCGAGTCACTGTCCTTATGAGTCGGATGGTGGCGGGTGGGGGGGGGTCTTCGACGAATATGGACTGTGGCGAGCTCCTGCTATTATCATTTGACTTGAGAGCATCGTGGAAATAAGGATGCTTCCTGTGCGCAGAGCGGCGGACAGTAGTTCAGGGTTGGCAATTCTCTGTGATTCTTTTAAAATGATGTTGGCATGTCAAGATATTACATCGGAACTGCAGGCTGGAGCTACAAAGATTGGGAGGGTGTCGTCTATCCTGCGAAAAAAGGCGCGGGTTTTCACGCCCTGTATTTTCTTGGACAATACATCAACATCGTGGAAATCAACAGCACATTCTACAGGCCCCCCGTCATGCGTATCTCTCTGTCCTGGGTCAAGAAAGTCGAAGGATTTCCCGGCTTTCTTTTTGCAGTCAAACTCCACCAAGTCTTTACACACAACCGAAAAGATTTTTCCCAAAAGGATGTGGATGAGTTCAAGCTGGGGATCGAACCTCTTGTTTCGAGTGGACGATTGGCGGCAATACTTCTTCAATTCCCATGGTCTTTCGCCAATACCGTTTCCAACATGAATTACCTCACTAGCCTCTTCCAATCGTTTTCTAAATACCCATTAGCTCTCGAAGTCAGGCATGGCTCGTGGGTGGACGAACGATTTTTCGCAGTTCTCACAGAACACAAAGTCTGTTTTGTCAACATCGACCAGCCACTCATCAACAACTCGATCGAGCCCAGCTCAATCGTCACGGTTCCTGAGTTTTCCTATGTGAGGCTCCATGGCCGCAATTATAAGGATTGGTTCAGAGAGGGTGCTGGTCGAGATGCAAGGTACAATTATCTTTATTCCAAAGGTGAACTGGAAGACTGGGTGGAGCGAATAAAAAATTTGGGCAAGAAGAGCGAGAAAGTCTTCGTGATCACAAACAACCACTATCGTGGCCAGGCAATGGCCAACGCCCTTCAGATCAGGAACATGCTCACAGGTGAAAAGTTGGAAATCCCTGACACCCTCCTCAAAGAATTCCCAGTGCTCAAGCAGCTCATTGACGAGATAAAGAAAGGTCAGCTGGACCTTTTTTCGGATGAATGAGGTCCATCTGAGACAGAAAAATCGTATTTCATATGACAATTAAGACCCTAAGCCCAAATAAGGAGATGCGAAGGATGTGGTGGGAGAATGAGTTTTTGGAGGTCAAGGACAACAGGCTCTTCATCGGCCAGAGAGAAGCGAAAGAAATCGCTGAAAGCTTCGGGACTCCCCTGTTTCTTTACAGTAAAAAGCAAATGCTGGCCAATCTTCATCGTTTGCAAAATATCTTCAAAAAGGCCGTCCCTACAGAGACCAGAATTTATTATGCTATGAAAGCAAATTTCCATCCTGATTTGTTGACAACGCTCAAGGATGAAGACGTCTGGATCGATGCCGTCTCCCCTGGTGAGGTGCTCCGAGCACGTAAAATTGGCTTCCCCGGTGAAAGGATACTTTTTACGGGAACGAGCGTGAGTGCTTCTGATCTCCAGATACTTTTCGATTTGGATGGAGTCGTTGTGAATATCGATGCCATAGAGCAGCTTGAAATCATGGGCGAGATTAAGGAGAGACACCACAAACACAAAAAAATAGAAGTGCTCATCAGGTGGAATCCAGGGACCGGAAGAGGCTTCTGCCCGAAAACGGTCACGGCCGGTGAAAAGGCACTCGATGGCACCCCCATAAAGTTCGGAGTCGAAGAGAGCCAGACCATCCAAACATTCAAGAAAGCCGCAGAGTTTGGGTTCACACCCCTTGGGCTGCATCAGCACCTGGGCTCAGGATGGATAAAGGATGATTTTGATGCCGTTAGATCAGCTGTCGATAAAATGGTCCAGAAAGCGCTTGAGCTGAGACATCACGGTTTTGTCCTCGAAATTCTCGATTTCGGAGGGGGATTCGGGCCGCAGTACTCAGAGGATCAAGAGCCCTTCCCGATCACCGAATATGCCGAATACATCGGAGAAAAATTAGACCGGTCCGGACTCATACCTAAGACTATTGCGGTCGAACCAGGAAAATTTCTTGTGGGAGATGCCGGAGTGTTACTCCTTAGAGTGGAGTACGTCAAACGAAGCTACGGAAACCTTTTTGCCTGCGTGAACGGAGGAACATTCAACACAGTGCCCCGGCCGGCCATCTACACTCAGGCCCAGCACCACATCGTCAACTGCGGATGTGTCAGCGCCGAAAGGTTGGAAAAAATGACAGTCCCAGGCAATCTGTGTGAAACAGGAGATGTGTTTCGAAAAGAGATCTGGATGCCAGTTCCCCAAAGGGGAGACTTTCTCGCTCTGCTGTGCGCTGGAGCATACTGCAGGAGCATGGCTTCAAACTTCAACCTCAGAGAGATTCCCGCAGAGGTCGTTATCTAATCTCTCTCTGAGCGGTCAAAGTGCGTCAATTCTCGGAATACCTGTTCAGATAAACAAATTCGTCGTGTGTCTTTCGCCTGGGTCGGCGTTTCTCTGAGGCAACGTGTTGTTCCGAAAGGACCGGACTTATGGTCTTCGCATGTTTTCCCACGATGATCAGGGTGATCACCTTGTATTCATCGGGGATCCCAAGAATCTCTCTCGTTTTCTTCGGGCTGAAGCCGGCAATTGGATGAGCCACAAGGCCGAGCTCAGTCGCTCTGAGCACAAGAAATCCTGTCGCAAGACCGGAATCGAACTGGTGATACTCACGGTCTTTGATGATGCAGTCATCTTCTCTTTTGCTGAAAACAGCGATGATCATCGAAGCCGCCTGCGCCCACACATTCCCCGAAGATAAAACCGCATGCATGTCTTTCAGCGTTTGGGCATCATACACGAAGACAAACCGCCAGGGCTGATTGTTATTACACGAAGGAGCGAGTTGCGCGCATTCAGCGAGATCTCTTATCAAATCTTTAGTGATTTCTACAGGCTCTAAAGACCTGTACGCCCTCCTCTTCTGAATGACTCGGAATACATCCATCGGTCTTCCTTTTATGATTTTAAAAAATCATAGATCTCATCGATGTCGGGAAGCTGAGCGATTGCGTAGGCCTTGAAGAACACGACCTTCTGGTCCTCATCGACAATGATATTAGCCCTTGCTGAAAAACCCTTGTCTTCAATGAAGATCCCATATTTCTTGGCCACCTCACCGTGGGGCCAGAAGTCGGAGAGAAGCCTCGTCTCTGTGATGCCCAACTCTTTGGCCCAAGCCTGTTTCGAAGGGACTGTATCGACGCTTACACCCAAAGCTACAACGTTCAGTTTATCGAACACGGCTTTATAATCTTCCAGGGACTTCATTTGTTTGGCGCAGATGCCTGTCCAAGCCAAAGGATGAAAGGAGAGAAGAACCTTTTTTCCCTTGAGTTCGCTCAGGGCCAACTCCTTGTTATGCTGATCCTTCAGAGTAAAACCGGGAGCGTCATCTCCCACGCTGATTTTTTTTGTGTCATTCATTGTTTTCCTCCCTTCACTCATTCTGATTCAGGCCATTGTTTGGGTTTCCACACCTTTTTATTATTCAGGATTTAGATCGGATGAGCTTTGCCAAAACATTTTTTCTATCGGCCGTCCTCAGCACAAGAGGGGTTTTATCCTTATCATAGAGCCCGGAGTTCTCTTCGAAAGTCTTTTTTTTCATCAATTTGAAGATCACACCCAGAGGAAGCCGATCCTGCTGCAGTGATATTTGAAGAGCCTCATTCCTGTCCTCGGGATTATAAGAATTTTCAAGATAATACGTGTTGTCTTTGAACCACTTAAATGTGTTCACTTTATTGAAAGATACACATGGCTGCAAGATGTCGACCAAAGCGTAACCTTTGTGAGAGATCGCCATCTTGAGGATATCCTTTGTTCTCTCCACATCTCCGGCAAACGCCCTGGCCACAAAAGTGGCCCCCAACGCTATCGCTAGGGTCAGTGGATTGAACGGCTCGAGGAAGACTCCTCTGACCTGAACTGGGGTTCGAAACCCGAGCTGACTTGTGGGTGAGGCCTGCCCTTTGGTCAAACCGTAAACCATATTGTTGTGCACGATGTTGGTGATGTCGGGATTTCTGCGGATGGCGTGAAGAAAATGGTTGCCTCCCTCTCCATACATGTCCCCATCGCCGCTCTCTGCGATAACAGTCAGCTCAGGGTTTACAACCTTAATGGCGGTGGCAGGCGGAAGAGCTCTGCCATGCAGACCGTTAAAGAAATGGGTCTTGAAATAGTGAGGGATTTTTGCTGCCTGGCCGATCCCACTCACAACCACAAGATTTTCGGGCGGTATCTCGAGCTCTGCCAAAGCTAACTTAAGAGAGCTCAGGATGCTGAAGTTTCCACATCCCGGACACCACGCAATATCAATATCCCCCATATCATAAATTTCCGGATCCATGCTTGTATCTCCTAACTCAGTTTTTTCTTGAGGCTCTTGACGATCTCTTCGACGGAAAAAGGCAAGCCATTGTATTTCAAAAGGCATCCTTCAATGACTCCAGCTGTGTGAAGCTTGATCATTTTCCCGAATTGGGAGGTCGCATTGTTCTCGATGATGATCGTCCTTTTTGCCTTTTCGATGAAATTTATTGTTTGCGGGTGAAGCGGATGAACCTGTTTAAAATGGAGAAAAGCCAGGTCATTACGGTCTAGTCTCCTCACGGCTTCCTTGATCGCATGATACGTCGATCCCCATCCGATAAGGAGGATCTCATAATCTTCATTGCCAATGAACCCAGGGGGAACGATCTCTGAATTCAACAGGTTCATTTTTCTCAGTCTTTTGTCCACCATTTGTGTGCGCAGGTGTAGATCTTCCGTGATGTGAGATTCTTCGTCATGTTCATCACTGTCTACGCCGACGAGTCCATCCCCGAATCCCGGGATCCCCCGTGGGGACACACCGTCTTCAGTGATAACATATCTTTTGTAGTTCTTATCTGTGCGAACGATTTGTTTCTCTACATGAATATCCTCGAGATTAAATGGCGGGACATTATAAAACGTATCCATCAGGTATTGGTCTGTGAGAACAAAAACAGGAATCTGATATTTATCGGCCAGGTAAAAGGCTTTCCGGGTCAGGATGAAAGCATCTTCAAGAGATCCGGGAGCGAAAATAGCTCTTGGAAATTCCCCGTGCCCGGCATACAAGGCCAATTCGAGATCAGCCTGTTCGGTCCGCGTGGGAAGCCCTGTCGCCGGACCCGGCCTCTGAGCAAGGTGGATAACGACCGGTGTCTCGATCATCCCTGATAGGCTCACGCCTTCAGTCATCAGAGCGAATCCCCCGCCGGAAGTGGTCACCATGGCCCTCGCACCGGCATATGAAGCCCCAAGGGCCATGTTTATGGCTGAGATCTCATCTTCGGCCTGTTCGACAATAACTCCGAAATCCTCCATGTGCTGGGAGAGGAAAACCATAACACCCGTTGAAGGCGACATGGGATAAGAGGAAAGAAAATCGCAACCTCCTGAAAGAGCACCCAGGCCTACAGCTTCGGCACCGTTCAGAAGTATTTCATTCCGGGCCATAGGATTTTTGAGCGCAAATCGAGCCTTTCCGGAATCGAGGAGTTTTTTTCCCCTTTGATAGCCACGCTTTGCAGCCTCGACATTTTTTCTGACGATTTCTTTGTCTTTTTTGGCAAAGAACCTCGAAATAAAATCAGAAACCATTCCCATGTCGATGTCCAGAATCCCCAGAATCACTCCGGCAGCGACAATGTTGATGAAGATTTTTCCCCCGACTGCTTCGGCAATTTCGGCGAAGGGGACGTCGATAAAATCAGTCACTTCCTCTGGGCAGTCCAAACAGATATTTGTCCTGTCTCCAATGACGGTCGTTCCCTTTGAGATCCGGTCCCTTAGATGGAAAAGAGCCGCTTGATGGAAGGGACAAAGGATGTCTATACGGTCCACAGGTGCGGCAATACGCTCCGAAGATAAACGGATCTCTGTAGAATTGCTTCCCCCTCTGATCCGGGACATGTATTCCTTTGTAGCGAACACGTGAAACCCGGTTTGTCGCAGAAGACGAACTAGGATGTGTTCCACAGTCTGGATTCCCTGTCCCGCTTCGCCACACAGAACGATTGCAACATCATCTTTCTTCACGGAATTCTCCTATTTTTGACTATTCATATCATTTTACTATTATTCCATCCTCTATGCCTGAATTCAAGAAATTCTTTGTACCGCTTCAAGGACACACCTGAGTATGACCGGGAAAGAGAAAAATCTTTTGTCAGATGGATGTTTCAGTTGTTTTTTAAGGCGTGAGTGACAAAAAAACGACCGAACAGATGATCAGATGAAGCGGATAGCTCAGTTCTTGATTTCTATTCCCCCCAGAATGGCTGTTGCTTTTATAAAAAGAGTCGCTTCGACCTGATCTACAGATTCGGTTCTATGCTTGTCATCCACTCCGCCCAGTATGGCATGGCTGTCCACAACGACCTTCCAGTTTCGGGGCACCCGGACATTGATCCCCCCGAACATGACAGTCAAATCTATGGTCGCCTGATTTCCGGACAGTTTAGCACCGTAAAAATCCAGGTCTATCCCTCCGAACATCGCTGTGGCCTTACCCCCGCGGAATTCCTTCGACTCCAACCGGCGGTTGATCCCCGAAAAAATGACAAAAGCATCGAGGTCATCCACTTTGATCGCCGGAACTGTGCCTTCAAAAGCTTTGAACCGAGGTTTCAAAAGTATCCAAAGTCCCACAGCAATGATCAGCGCCGGCCAAAAGATCTTCCAAAAACTAACGCCGAGGATGCCCCACTTGATCAGCATAAAAGCGCCACCGATGACGATGAGAACGATTCCTGCACCAACTTGACGAAAATTATGAGTCAGAATATGCCACACCCCCATAAAAACCAAAATCAGAGGCCAATACTGGGCTATCAGTTCGCCCACATCGACCTTACCAAGATTCCCCAGCAGGAATAGAGCGCCGATCACAATAATAAGAAACCCTGCAAAGACGCGACCCTGGTAATCTCTTGTCATTTTATTCCCTCCTTATTTAAAGTCATTTGTTCATAAAATTTTCCAATTTGTTTAAACATTCTTATGCTTCAAAAAATCTTCACAGTCCGTTTGCCCGCAAGGTTGAGCTTATATTTTCTGATATTTTCTGGAGGAATTTTGCTCCCTGCTTTGTCTTGGAAAAAAAGCGCATCAAAGGGACATTGTACGATACAGGCGCCACATCGAACACATCGATCCAACCCAGGAAAAGAGATCTTTTTTTCCGTCTTTTCCATGATGAAACAATTCTGAGGACAGACATCCTCGCAAAATCCCACTCCCTTGCATTTTTCTTTTTCCAAAATGACTTTATATCTCTTCTCCTCATGGGTTTCGCTCTTTAAAAGTGGTGTGCTTCCCTTAATGTCTAGGGTTAGAAGAAGAACAAGTACAAGTAAAACTACTCCCCAAGGGAGTAAATAACTCCCGTCTAAGTGTTCAGACAATACGCAATAAAGCAGAAGACCTACAAACACGCAGAAATAAAGAATCAATGGATAGAACAAGCGGCTAAAACAGGATGTTCGAAATCCTGATCTTGTTCCCTCGGTTTGCAGCAAAGGAAGAAAGAGGGGAAACGTCAAAAACACAAGGAGAGCCGACCCCCACACACTCATCACAAGAGAAATCCACTCGTCTCTCCAAAATAAAATGGCTAGAAACGCGGCCACCGCGGACACTGGAAAGGCCCAGGCTACGGCCATCTCCAATCGCGCGGAAAAAGGAAATTGGACGCGTCTCATTTCTGATGACTTTTTGAAATTCTTCTCGATGTACAGAGAAATATCCTTAGTGTACACCGGCCCCCAGAGGACTCTCCACCCTGACTTTTTCTTCACAAAATCGGCCCGGATACCCGCAGCTGCGAGCTGAGGCAAGATCACTTTTCGATGTTTGACAAGCCTTTCAATACCGCTCGTTTTAATTGCAGAGAGCACGGCATAATCTGTGAAATGCCCCCCCTTTGCGGCGCACCAGACATTGATTCCATGACTGTTGGCGACCAAGAGGTAGACGTCCAGCCCTTGTAGCGCATTTTTCACTCTTAAAACCGTTAGGTAGTAGTTTCCCGTCAGAAAAACCGGCGACTCTTCCCGTGGAGAACCAATTTTTATTAGACCTGTCCTGTGGGGAAAAGGGAGAAACCGGAACAATGTCCCGATGATGTTGAATATAATATAGACGAGTCGATCCATTATTTCTTTAGAAGGGTTTTCGAGCCACGATCTGCATGAAATTTCCCATCTTATTTACGCTTATGTATTCAACTGCCAAGCCTACACTCTCAATTTTTCCAGGCAAATCCACGATAGCCTTTGTTGTCAAACCTGTAAACATGAGCACAACGATTTTTAAAATCCCCCTCAACAAGCCATTCAGCGTCCTGAGCACAAGCTTCTGAGGCCTTATCTCATCACAGACAAGAAGCAGCCCTCCGGATTTCAAGATCCTCGCCGTTTCCGAAAGAGTAAACATGAGTTCATCCTGATTCAGTTCGGAAAAACATAAACTGCTCATAACAGCATCAAAAGCAGACGTCTTTTCCTTATCGAGTTCAACGGCGCTCATCCCTAACCATTCGACCAGATGGGAGAGATTTTCTCTATCGGCACGGGACCGGGCAACCTCCAACGCAGCCGGGTTTATATCGATGGCTTTCACTCGCGCACCTTTCTTTGCTGCCCGTAGACTCAAAGCCCCAGTTCCGCACCCGATATCCAGAACAAGGTCTCCTTTTTTAAGACGGGACACAAGATATTCATGAGCTACATCCAGCTTGCCTCGGGTAAAAATTCTAATCCATCCATCATACTGGGCTGGTTTTCTTTCAAAAATTCTCATGAAGATATACACGCTCATTTCAGTTTTTCCTCTATTTTAAACCCAAGGGTCGCTCAATTCATTTATACGAAGTCAAGTTACTGAAGTCAATGAAAGATATCATAAAATATTCCTTGCAAGACTTGTAAAAAAGAAATATCTGCACAGTGGTTTTTATAAATAATCCAGATCAGAGATGGATTATTCAAGAGTTGAGCTCCTCGCAGATAAGAGACACCGGCGCATGAAGTCAGGTAGGTTGGGTCGGCAGTTTTCCATCACAAAATTGACCGAGATCAAAAAGGTTTGAGGAACGTGCAGTTGAAAACCTTAGGTCGCCCGGTCCTATCGTTGCGGACCTCTCCCCTTAAGTAACAGGCAGGTGGAGAGCCAAAGGTCAAACATTTCGTCTCCCCCACGCCCTCCAGAAGCCCTGTCTCGTCCTCAAAGAGAAAAAAATATTTCTGGCCGCTGTTCACACCTTTGCGCCGCGCGTCCACGACCCTGAGCAGGAGTTCCACAGTGTGGTCCGCATAACCTTTCACATCCTTGACACGAAGGGCCGGCCTTTTCCCCTTGAAGAGAGACAGAGAATCTCCTTCTGGGTCGAACCCGAGCGACTCGATGAGCATCCGTTTTTTCTGTTTCTGGTCCAGGTCCATGACCTCTCCCATGCCCTCGATCCCCCTGAAGTAGCGGAGGATCTGCTGGGCCCTCCGCGGTTCGAGGGAATCGAAGATGCCTGCCTTGATAAGGGTGAAAAGCTCCGCCTTAGTGAGAGACACACGGAGGAGGAAATCCTCGATGGAGACATAGTTCCCCTTTTCCCTCTCTTCGATGATCTTTTCGGCTGTTTTCAGAGTCAGTCCCTTGATGGACATCAGACCGACCCGGATACTTTTTCCTTCAACGGCAAACTGGAAACCGCTCCGGTTCACATCCGGCCCCAACACTCTGATCCCCCGTCTTTTGGCCTCCTCGATGTACTCTGTCAGATCATAGTAACCGCCCCCGGCATTGAGCACCGAAGTGAGATAGGGAACGGGGTGATGGGCCTTCAAGTAAACAGCCTGGTAAGCCATGTGGGCATAGGAAGCGCTGTGGGCTTTGTTGAAGGAGTAAGAGGAGAACTCCTTCATCACCCTCCACAATTGGTCGATCTCTGTTGTGGTGTATCCCCTCTCTGCGGCTTCTCTGAAAAACTTGGTTTTCATCGGTGGGTCTGTGCTCTTTTTTTTGAGGCTCCGGCGGAGAAGATCCCCTTCCTCGGGAGGCATCCCCGCCACCCGCTCGGCAACCTGCATCACCTGCTCCTCATAGAGGAGGATCCCTCCGGTTTCGGGAAGGATCTTTGCCATGAAAGGGTCACGAAAGACAGTTCTCCCCTCACGGCTTCGAAGGAGCGTCTCTTTCATTCCACTCTCTGTCGGACCGGGACGGATGAGCGCCAGGGCCTGTGTCAACTCGTAAACATTCTCCGGCTTCATCCGGCGGAGGAGGTTCATCATGGCCGGACTCTCCACCTGGAAACAGCCGATGGTCTCGGCGTCCCTCAGAAGGCTGAATGTTTTCCCGTCTCTAGGCGGAATGCTTTTGATCTTCAGTATCTTTTTGGTTGCGGAGACGGCCGCCAATCCCCGGACAGAGAGAAGGTCGAGCTTGATAAGCTTAAGGTCTTCCACGGCGTCCCGGTCGAAATGAGACATGACATAACCCTTTGCCGATTCCGTCAGCGGAAGATAGCGGTCTACAGGAGACGGGGTCAGGATGACTCCTCCCACATGGAGGGAATTCTCACAGTAGACCGAAGTCAGGTCAGAAGCGGTCTTCCATATCTCCATGCTGCCGGGTGGAGGTTTGTCCTTCTTCAGAAAATCAGGTTCGGCAAAGAAGGGCGCCCTTTTGCTCAAGGACCGGCATTCCGCAGGCGGAAGCCCAAAAGCGCGGGCTGTCTCATAAAGGGCTGAGCGGGCACGGTAGTTCTTCAGGCTGCAGACAAAAGCAGCTCCCGTCTGCCCTTTACCGTATTTTTCCAGAACGTAGGAGAGAACCTGATCTCTTTTTCTGGAGTCAAAATCGACGTCGAAATCAGGGGGGTCGTTCCGCCCTTTGTTGAGGAACCTTTCGAAGTAGAGGTCGAACTCGATCGGGCTGACCCGGGAAATTCCGAGCAGATAGGCCAGATAAGAGGACGCCCCTGAACCCTTGAGGTTGTGGAGGATTCCGCGGTGCCGTGCAAACTCCACAACGTCATGAACAACCAAAAAATAGGGGGCAAAACCCGATTGTTCCACCACATCGAGCTCTCTCCTCGCTCTCTGCCGTTCCCTCCAACTCAAGTTCTTCATGGTGCGCAGCCTGTCCATCACCACATCCCGCAGAGATGTGGAAAAAAGGCCCTCGGGAAGGGACGGGACGATATCTGCGAAAGAAAACCGGCACTTCTCCGCCACTTCAAGGGTCCTTGCGAAAAAAGCGTTGGCCCGCGGACCAAATTTTTTCAGGGCCAGGGCCTCCTGATCCGGGCCGAAAAACTTCATCCTGTGTTTCAACCGGTCCCTCTCCGGAGGAAAGGGGATCTTTTTCTGGATCGCGTGGAGGAGGATAAGCCTCTCAGGACTTTTTATGAATTTCAGGGGGTTGACCCAGACAAAAGGCACATTGTGTCGAGACGCCCAGGAGTGGACCCTTTCAAAGTTGAAAAAATCGCCGCCGAGATAGAAATCCTTCCCAGCAAGGTCTATCAAGTTTTCCGGAAACCCGTCGTCTGCGGATTGCGGGACAAAGACAACGACCAATCCCTCTGCTGTCGTCAGTTTTTTTCGGTTGAGGACCTCCATCAGATTCCAGTAACCCTCTCTGCTCTTGACGAGGAAGAGGAACGTTTGTCCCTCAAGGTCTATCTCGCAGCCAAAGACGGGATTGAACCCACACCCCAGCGCGTTTCTCTTCCACTTCCCCCAGCCGTAAATGTTCTCTTTATCGCTCAGGGTTAAGGAGGGAAGATTTCCATGGGAGGCCCAGGAGGCCAGCTCCTGCAGAGTTGCTCCCCCTTTGCCTTTGCTGTAAACGGAATGGACTCTTAATGGGATGAACATCTTGATCTATCCGACTCCAAGGTCATTCAAGCTCGGCCGTATCTCCACTTGCGCGATGGAAGTTGTCGACGGATGAAGCCTTATAAGGCGAGCCCCTATCCGTCTTCGCCAAAGACCCCCCCACCCACCACCAAATGGCTCAAAGGCATAGGACCTCGTCCTTATAAGACCAAACACGACATCAAATATTCTCACATCACGCAAATGGAGAGGTGTCATTCAAACTCCAGCAGATTAAACTCAGAAAATGGGACACAGAATCCCGTATCCTGTATTCACTGTTTACATTTATTTAGTGAGTGAAGCAGTTTTGAGGACAAAGCCCCGGTCCTTTTCAAAACGGTACACACTCTCCAGCATCTTCTCCCGGACCGTGAGCAGGGACCCAAATCCGTGTTTTTCTCGCACTTCGTCCACAGCAATTCCCAATCTTTCCCGGCGCCCGGAGTAGGGCTCAAAGAGAGAAAGAGGCCTGGCCCTGACCAGGTCGGACGCCTTCACCCCGACCAAACGCAGGGACAGACGGGACCCGGAGAACAACTGGAGGAAGAGCTCCTTGGCGATCCTGAAGATCTCCCCCATGTCCTGGAGGGGGGAAAGAAGGAGTCTCCGGCGGGCCTCGGTCTGGAAGTCGGAATACCTGACTTTGACTTCGATGATATGGGCAAAAAGATGTCCTTTCCGTAGCGGAAGGGTCAACCTGTCACAGAGGTAAGCCAGATGGGCAAGGAGAAGGCGTTTGTCCCAGAGATCCTCCAGGAAAGTCGTCTCCCGAGAGACAGACTTGGGGATGGAGGAGGTCATGAGGGGGCGGCTGTCCATCCCTCTGGACTGGAGATAGAGCTCTTCCCCGTTCAGACCAAAAAGGGACCGCAGAGTGGCTCTCGGCAAGCCCCACAGATCTCCGATCTTGTGGATGTTGAGCATCCTGAGGATAACCTGGGCTTTGGGCCCTATCCCGGGCAGCGACTCGATCCCCAGGTCTTTCAAAAATGCTTCCTCATATCCAGGCTCAACTTCGACCAGCCCCCCCGGTTTTGCCTTGTTGGTGGCCAGTTTGGCCAAAAGCTTGCTCGGTCCCATGCCCACAGAAACAGCGAGCCCCAATTCTTTTTCGGCCTGGTGTTTCATCTCCCGGGCCGTCTGGGAGAAAGAGGAATACAGCGGACGGCACCGGGTCAGCTCCACGTAGGCTTCGTCCAGCGAAGCCTCCTCAACATCCGGGGTGTATCGGGAGAGAAGATGGAAGAACTTTTTGGAAAACGCACTGTAAATCTGGTAGTTTCCCCGGACGAACACCCCGTGGGGACAGAGCTCGTAAGCCTTCCGGAGCGGCATCCCGGAGTGGACACCATACTTTCGCGCCTCATAAGAAGCCGTGGAAGCCACTCCCCTTTCATGGGGAAGCCCCCCCACAATAACGGGTTTTCCCTTGAGAGACGGATCGAGGAGCTCTTCGACGGCCGCAAAAAAAGCATCGATATCGATGTGAACGATGCATCGTCTTTTCATCTTTAACTTCATCTTTTTGCGTTTTCCATTTGACGTTTAACGGAATTTAATATTTTCGCAAGACGCCGATAACCCTTCCCAAGATCCGGAGTTCCTTGACTCTGATCGGTTCAAATTCCGGATTTTCCGGGACGAGGAAAACACCCCCGTTCTCGATTCTCAACCTCTTCAAAGTGACAGAGCCGTCGTCCAGAAAAGCCACGACCATCTCACCGGAGTTGGCGGAGTTCGTTCTCTCGACAAGCACCCGGTCTCCGTCATCGATGTAGGCATCCACCATGCTCTTGCCGTCAACCTGGATGCAGAAAATATTGCCCCTCTTCCGACCGACCATCCAGTCCGGAACATCCACCGCCTCTCCTGAAAGGTCAAAGGACTCTCTCGGATAACCGGCAGGTACAAGACCCACCAAAGGCACCTTGACCTCTGTCTCTGCAGAAGAGGGAAAACCTTGAAGCTTGATCTCTCCCTTGTCTCGCTTCAAATACCCTTTCTTTTCCAGGCTCAGGATGTGCTTAAAAACGGCTGAGGGATTGGCGATGCTCAACAGCTCTCCCAGCTGCCGGATCGTGGGAGAATAACCATGCGCAAGGACAAAATCCCCGATGGCCTTCAAGACCTGCTCTTGTTTTTCCGTCATTTTTTTCCGTAGCTTGTTTACCATTTTGTTCACCTTTTATAAAATACGCACTCTATCCCCCTTTGTCAAGCCTTTTTTTGCTCTCCCGGACATTACTTGACAAGATGTAATTTCCGCTACAAATTCATAACAAATCTACAATCAATCCCCGCTTCGGCGCCGGAAGCATCTACTGAACAGGCCGTCTGGCCATCGAAACCGGCGTCCTTCCAAGATTTTCCACAGGTCTATTGCCTGAAGAACAACCTTTCCACCATAACTACCGTCTATATAACTGTTAAGCCTTTATCGAATCGGATGTTTCCTGGAATGATTTTCGCACGGGATCAGACGACTTCAGAAGAATGTGCCGTTATCGGAGGAAATCATGATTAGAAACTATCTTAAGGTTGCTATTAGAAATCTGCTCAAACATAGGGGTTATACTTTTATCAATATTCTAGGCCTGGCCGTCGGGATAGCGGCCAGTGTCCTGATAGTTCTATATGTCACACACGAGATGAGCTATGACAAGTTTCACGAAAAAGCCGATAGAACCTACAGGATCACGGCCGACTGGTCGAACCAAGGGGATTCCCGGATCCACCAGCTGGGGACACCCTTCATCCTGGCCCAGACCATACGAGATAAATACCCGCAGGTCGAAGCCATCACCCAGCTCTCAGGCCCTCTGGGAGATGTGATCATCAGATACAAGGATACCGCCTTCAAAGAAACCGATGTCTTTGCCGCCGAATCCTCCTTCTTCGATGTCTTCAGTTTCCCTCTCCTCGAGGGGAATCCCGAAATGTCCCTTAATGATCCCAATATGATCGTCATAACCCGGTCCCTCGCCCAAAAATATTTCGGCGATGAGGACCCTATGGACAAAACCATTGAGATGCAGGCTCTGGGGCAAAAGGAATTTTTCAAGGTGACGGGTGTGATGGTGGACATCCCCCAGAACTCCCATTTCCGGTTCGAGATGCTCATTTCCATGAAAACAATCTACCCGGAGCCCAACATGGGCTGGACGTGGAACAACTACGCCACCTATGTCACTCTTCAGGAAGGAGTGACCCAAAGCTTCATGGAGGAGAAACTCGTAGAGATAGATAAGGTCTATTGCGAGGGAGGGAGCGAGCACATCCCCTGGATCTGGACCCTTGAGCCCATCACCTGGATTCACCTTCATTCAGATTTGGTAACAGGAAACCAGCCCAATGGAAGCATAGCCTACGTCAGATTGTTCAGCGGAGTGGCTGTTCTCATCCTCCTCATCGCCAGTATCAATTTCGTCAACCTGGCCACTGCCCGGTCCTCCCGGCGTGCCAAAGAGGTGGGGCTGCGCAAGGTCGTCGGCTCCCAGCGCAATCAGCTCATCCAGCAGTTTCTGGGGGAATCCGTCCTGTTGAGCCTGATAGCCCTTGTCTTCGCTATCATACTCATCCAGATTGCCCTGCCCTTCTACCGGAATCTGACGGGAAAGAGCATGACGCTTCCCTATTTCGGGAATCCGTTTGTCATCCCGGGATTGCTGGGTCTGGCCCTGGGTGTTGGAATTCTCGCCGGCCTTTATCCGGCGTTTTTCCTCTCATCATTCCAGTTGACCCATGTTCTCAAGGGATCTCCTCTGGCCGGCAGGGGGCGAGGGGCACTCTTCCTGCGTAACGGGCTGGTCGTTTTTCAGTTTACGATGTCAGTGCTGCTTATCATAGGCTCTCTTGTTATTTTCCGGCAGTTGAAGTACATCAAGAATCAGAGACTGGGATTTGACAAGGAGCATGTTGTGGTCATCCACAACGCCGATACCCTGGGCGGCCAGCTGCAAGCCTATATAGAGCGGCTAAAACAGCAGTCGGACGTTCTCGGCGTGACAGCGGTCCGGTCAATTCCTGGCCGTGGTACCCCCAATTGGGGAATCGGCGTGGAGGGTGTCGAGCGCCAACGACCCCTGAACATGAACTTTATGACCTGTGACCAGGATTTTGCCGATGTCCTCAATATTAAAATGCTGGAGGGCAGATTCATGTCAAGAGATTTCCCCTCCGATGTTGATGCTGTGGTGATCAATAAAAAGGCCTCAGAGTACTTCGGGATTGAGAATCCGGTCGGAAAAAAACTGCGGATCTGGTGGACGCGTAAAGATCTAACCATCATCGGCATCATCGACAATTTTCATTTCGAATCCCTGCATCGCAATGTCAGGAGCATGGGTTATTTGCTCCCGGAGGCCATCGATTCCACGCGGAAGCCCTTCCTGCTTGTAAAGATCAGCTCTCGGGTAACCTCCGACACTCTCTCCACTCTTCAAAAGACCTGGGTGTCTATGTCGGGTGGCCTTCCCTTCGAGTTCACTTTCCTGGATGACAAGGTCAACAGCCTCTATGAGAACGACAACCGGGCCGGACGAATCGTGACTCTCTTCTCCTGTCTGGCCATTTTTGTCTCCTGCCTCGGCCTCTTCGGCCTCGCCGCCTATGTGGCCGAACAGCGGACCAAGGAGATCGGCGTCCGGAAAGTGCTGGGTGCTCCTCTGTCCAATATCATGTGGCTGCTGACAGGGCAATTCGTCAAATGGGTGGTTGTCGCCAACCTTATCGCCTGGCCGTTAAGCTACTGGGTCATGAACCGCTGGCTTCAGGGATTCGCTTTTCGGGTCTCTCCCTCTGTGTGGATCTTTCTGGTCAGCGGAATGGCCGCCCTAACAATCGCCGCCTTGACCGTCAGTTCCCAGGTGATCAAATCAGCCCTGACCAATCCCGCCGAAAGCCTTAAATACGAATAGACTGCGCATATTGATTGGATTGATTGATTGCGCTTAGACCAGCGCAATTACTTCATTATAAAAAGTTAAACCGTTTTATAAGGTCAAATAAAGCCTTAGAAGCACTTTTTTGGGGGTGAAAAGTAATGTTTAAGGATCATTACTTTAAATGAACTATCATTTTCGCTTATACAATTGTTTTTGCATGGAAAAAGGACTTTCTAAGAGAAAAAACCACCGCTTTTTTTTAGCTAATTCTTTTAATATCAGTAATTAATGTCAGCCAAAGCTCTAATTACATAATCACAAATTACATTTGACCGAGTTTTCCCCATTGTGATAAATATGACAGATCAAGAAAAAGTGCGAACGGAGGTTCTCCTATGAATTCATCTTCTGTACAACGGTATTTTCTGGCGATTCTGGTATTTATCCTTCTCTTGAGTCCATACGCATTGGCTCAAGAAAAAGAAGAGATCTCGATTGAGTGGATCTACAGCAATAAAAGCGTCGAGATCTCGTCCCTTCCCTCTTTCACTTGGTTGAATGATGGCACAGCTCTTCTCTATGATAACCGTAAACCACCCAAAGAGCGCTCATTCGAATTCTTGAACCCAGCCAGCGGAAAACGCTCCCCTGCACTGGATAAGGAGAATGCCCTCTCAAGCTTTAAGGATCTTACGGGAAAAACTTTTCCGCAAAGGCTTCTCTTTAATCCTCCTGCTGTCGATGTTTATGGTAGACGAACCGCTTATCTCTATCTTGAAGATGTTTTTGTGCTGGATCTCTCCTCCTCTCAATTCCTCCGAGCCACAGAGACAGAAGAGCCCGAAAAATCTATCAATTTCTCACCGGATGGAAATATGCTGGCTTATATCAGGAACAACGATCTTTTTGTCTATGACCTTAATTCCCGTCAAGAGATACAGGTCACACACGACGGTTCAGAGACATTGCTCAACGGAACGCTCTCGTGGGTGTACTGGGAGGAAATCTTCGGCCGCAAGGATATCGGCTACTGGTGGTCTCCGGATTCCAAGTCCATCGCTTTTTTTCAGACCGATGAATCGGCAGTGGGGATCGCCTATTTTCTGGACCACAGGCCGAATTATGCGAAACTCATCAAACAGAGGTACCCCAAAACAGGCACAACAAATCCCAAAGTCAAAGTCGGCATAATTGACGTTGCTAAGGGCAAGACCACTTGGGTAGGTTTGGATCCCGATTCCTATGAATATGTTATCCGGGTGAAATGGCTTCCCGACAGCACAAAGCTCAGCGTACAAACGATGACCAGAAACCAGGATCATCTAGATCTGTATATCGCAGAACGGTCAAGTGGAGAGGCCACTCGCACCCTTACAGAGACGAACGAGGGTTGGATCAACATCCACGACGATCTCCACTTTTTCAAGGATGGCAAACGCTTCATCTGGGCATCAGAACGTGATGGATACAACCATCTCTATCTCTACACAATGGACGGCAATCTTATCAATCAGGTAACCAAAGGCAAGTGGGCGATTGCATCCTCGGGAGGGGGTGTCTATTGGGTTCGTCAGGCAATTGCAGCTATCGACGAAGCCAATAGCTGGGTCTATTTTACCGCCCTCAAAGAATCCTCCTTAGAGAGACATCTTTACCGAGTTCGACTCGATGGCACCGGTTTGGAGCGCCTCACCAAAGAAGCGGGAACGCACGGGATCTCATTCAGCACAGATGGAAAATTCTACATGGACCGCTACTCCAACATATCCACACCCCCGGCTCTCACCCTCCATAAGAATGACGGCACACGAGTTTCCACAATTGCGAACCCCAGGTTAGAAATCCCTGAAAAGCTCGGTATGCAGCATCCCGAATTCTTCACCATACCAGCTGAGGACGGCTTCCCTCTCCCCGCACAAATCCTCAAGCCCAAGGATTTCGATGCTTCTAAGAAATACCCACTCATTCTCAACGTTTATGGCGGCCCATCAGCACCCGAGGTTTCCAATTCCTGGCAGTCTCAATACTTCGAACAAATATTATTGAGAAGGGGATATCTTGTCGCCTCAGTGGACAACCGCAGCGCAACGGGCATCAGCAAAACACTCGAAAATACGATCCTCAAAAATACCATGGGTGATGGCGAATTGAGCGACCTCGTCTCCGCGATCAGATGGCTCAAAGCCCAACCCTATATAGATCCGGAACGGGTGGGTATCTGGGGATGGAGTGGAGGAGGAACGTTCACTCTGCTTGCTATGACCCGATCCCAAGAGTTCAAAGCCGGGATCGCGGTGGCGGCTGTCACGGCATGGAGGTACTACGATTCTGTTTGGGCGGAAGCCCTGATGAAACAACCCGATGAAAATCCCGAGGGTTATGAAAAAAATGATCTAAACAGATATGCCAAAGACCTTCACGGGCGACTTCTCATCGTCCACGGCACGTATGATGACAATGTCCACATTCAAAACATCTGGAATTTTGTGGATGAATTGATCAAAGCCAACAAAATGTTCGATTTGATGGTCTATCCCATGAGGAAACACGGCATTGCCGACCGTGCGGCCCGGGTTCATCTTTACACAAAAATGCTCGAATTCTGGGATATGAATCTCTAACACATTCCAGCAACAGAACTATATATAAAGGTCCAGCTTTAAAAAGACGGCACAAGTGGAAAAACCTGTGTGGGCTTAGGAATCCCACGAAGCAGGTCGAATGGGCGATTAGAGCTTCCAGCCTCCGGCAACGATCAAATTCGTTCCGGTCACAAAACCGGCATCTTCAGAGATCAAAAACAAGACAGCGCTGCAAATATCGGCATTTCTTCCGAGCCTGCCCGCAGGGACCTGGGTATCTTTGGGAAGCACCCCTCCTTCCATAAGGCCAGGAGAAACCATGTTCACTGTAATGCCGCTTGATGCCTCGGTGTGGGCAACTGTTCTTGTCAGGAGCAAAAGCCCTGTTTTCGCAATCGCATAAGGAGTTATCGTTGTGAATGCTGTCAGCTGCTCAACACGGCTGTATCCGAGATTAACGATCCTGCCCCATTTCTTTTGCCGCATTCCCGGAAGCGCGGCTTTTGTGCAAAAAAGAGCACTCAAAAGATTGTTTCGATAGACCGTCTCCCATTCTTCGGATGTGACCTTCTTCCAAGGTTTGACCAGGATAGGGCCAAAATTGTTGATCAGGATATCCAAACGGCCGAACGTTTTTTGCACCCTCTGGACAAGGAGAGTCGCACTTCTCTCGCTGGAGAGATCCGCGCGAAACGCGGCAGACAACTTTCCCTTTTTTTTTATGGTATCGACAACACCCATTGCGGCCTGCTTTTGACTGAAGTAGTGAACGGCAACGCCACCAACAATCTCTCCGAGCTCAAGGGCAATATCTTTACCTATACCTCTGCTGCTTCCCGTAACCAGAACAATTTTATCTTCCATCAGCTGTGTTATCCCATAATACACTCAGACAATAAGTTAAGTCAATTTCATTTGCCTATCGTCAGCATTATTAGGTTCCCCGAGCGGCCGTTTGGGAAACGGTCCCTACACCATAAAAGGTAGAGGCCATTCCCCGAATGGACCGAGAATGCATTGCTGTCACGTTGTTCTTTTTAGAAACCATGTGATCCGATCATTCGAAATATCGGCCATCACGGTCTGGAAATGCTTCCGAAGGTGGGTGAAGAGTTGACATCCCGCTCAAAGCAAGATATAAAATTTCCTTATAGAAATCAAAAATATCCTGTCTAGGAGGCATAGAAATGGCAAAAGAGATGAAAAAGATCATAGTCACTGGAGCCGTAGGCCAGATCGGGTCAGAACTCACAATGGCCTTGAGAGAAAAATATGGCAATGAAAATGTGCTGGCTACAGGTCACAGAACCCAACCCAGCCCGACACTTCGCGACTCTGGCCCTTTTGAATTTATCAATGTCACCAAAAAAGAGACCATCGATGAAATGGTCAAAAAATACAACATCGACACGATCTATCACATGTCAGCAATTCTCTCTGCTGTTGGAGAGAAAAATCCCAAACTTGCCTGGGATGTCAACATGAACGGCACGTACAACATTCTTGAAATTGCTCTGCAATATGATATGACCAGAATTTTTGTGCCCAGTTCCATAGCCGCATTCGGCCCCGAAACCCCTCTGGACAACACACCTCAAGAGACGATCTTAAGGCCGAAGACGATGTACGGAGTGACAAAGGTCGCGGGCGAGCTTCTGTGTGATTATTATGTGAAGCGTTTTAACCTGGACATCCGTGGCTGTCGATATCCGGGCATCATCAGCTATGAAACACTTCCTGGTGGGGGGACAACAGACTATGCCGTTGCCATTTATTTTGAAGCTGTCAAAAACAAAAAATACACCTGTTTTGTCAAGAAAGACACGATGCTGCCCATGATGTACATGCCGGATTGCCTGAAAGCGTCCATTGATCTCATGGAGGCCGACTTTTCCAAGCTCAAACACCACTCTGATTTCAACCTTACAGCGATGAGCTTTACAGCCGGAGAACTCGCTGCAGAGATCAAAAAGCACATCCCCGAGTTCACGTGCACATATGAGCCGGATTTCCGTCAGGAAATCGCCGATTCCTGGCCCAATTCCATCGACGATTCGGCCGCTCGTGAGGAATGGGGATGGGAGCCAAGTTATGATCTAGCCGCGATGACAGAAGACATGCTGAAAGTCCTGACACAACGGCACGCGGAGGGCAAACTCAACGATTAGACATATTCCTTCATAAAAGCGGGCATTGCGATCGCAACTTCATGAATGCCCCGATCATAGTATTTAAGTCCAGGCACAGGATCTCTGTGAACCTAGCTGAACACTCCTTGACGAATTCGAGATGATAAAGGAGAGATCTGTCAAAGTTCCCAAATGAATGGTCTCCGGTCGGTCAGCACCCTTCCCTCTTGTTGACCTTTGATGAGATAAACGGGCAGCGCAAAATATCCCAGGTGAAGTCCGCCGTGATAAAACTTCAATCCTTTAATTCCTCTGGAATCGATCCGCTCTTGTAAGACTTCCTCATTCAGATCAAGCGGATCCCTTTTTTTGGATGCGATCACAAATCCCCAGGGGCCAGCGAAAGAAAATATAAAGGTCCAGTAGGGCCTGACAACGGGAAATAGAGAGCTCAAAGTTTGAACGCACGAAGAGAAAAATTCAAAGTATGCGGGGTCTGTACTCCCTGCTTGAAGGACAAACACTCCATCATCGCAGAGAATACGGTTGATGGTTTCATAGAATTCCTTCGTGAAGAGATAAACGGACGGCCCTCCCTCGAGAGGCTCAGTCACATCCGAGATGATCACATCGTACGATTCCTCGGCATCTTTAACAAACTGACGAGCATCTTCGATGACGAGATCCGTCCGCACATCCTCGTAGGCTCTCTCAGACCATTCGGGAAGGTGTTTTTGACATATCTCTACAAGCTGTTGATCAATATCCACCATCGTGATGCTCTCAACTGTGGAGTGCCTGTAGACTTCCCTGAGGGTTGCTCCCTCGCTCCCGCCGAGAACAAGGACTCTCCGTGGCTTCTGATGGGTCATCATGGCCGGATGAACAAGAGATTCGTGGTAGACAGCCTCATCGAGTTCTGCGGATTGAATCTTTCGATCCAAGAAGAGGACTTTACCAAAAATAGAATTGGTAAAGCATTGGACATACTGAAATTTTGTCCGACCTTCAAAAAATAACTCATCCACCCTGAACTTTCGCACATAATCATCTGTAAAGGTCTCGGTCACAAACAAGTCTTTATCCGTCATGACCATAATTATACCAGTATCCTCTTGGCCCAGTAAACGCTAAGCTCCGGAATATAAAAAATATGGACCCGCGCTGAGAATTTTGATATAGTTGACATCCTGAAATTCTTTATGAACAGTGTCGATTGAATAATCGAACTGGGTTATTCACAAGTTGAGATTACTGGTATGGCCGGTTGAATCCGCTAAACGTTGAATTGTGTTTTATTCATTATAATTATCGACATTTTTATGATTAATTCACTTCAAAGTAACCTAAAGGAGGAACAGAATGTATGGCAAAGCAAAAGAAGATTTAACGAACGAAATCCAATCCATCCGGGATGCCGGTCTCTACAAAGAGGAAAGGATCATAATGACCCCTCAAGGGGCTGAAATCGAAGTCAAAGGTGGAAAAGAAGTCCTGAATTTTTGCGCTAACAATTATTTAGGCCTCTCGAGCCATCCTAAAGTCATCGAGGCTGCGCATAAAACTCTGGATGAGTGGGGGTACGGGATGAGCTCTGTCCGCTTTATTTGCGGAACTCAAGACATCCATAAGACGCTCGAGCAGAAAATTTCAAAATTTCTCCAGACAGAAGACACGATCCTCTACGCGGCCTGTTTTGATGCCAACGGCGGTGTTTTTGAACCTCTCCTGAGTGCTGAGGATGCAATCATCACGGACCAGTTGAATCATGCATCCATCATCGATGGCATTCGCCTCTGCAAAGCCCAGAGATTCATTTACAAACACGGAGATATGCAAGACCTTGAAGAGAAACTCAAAGAGACTCAGAACCTAAGATACCGTTTGGTCGCCACGGATGGTGTCTTTTCCATGGACGGCGACATCGCTAAGCTGGATGAGATCTGTGTCCTCGCAGAAAAATACGACACCCTGGTCATGATCGACGACGCCCATTCCACAGGATTTGTTGGAAAAACAGGAAGAGGCACGCCAGAATATCGTGGAGTGATGGGACGGGTGGACATCATCACGGGCACTCTCGGTAAAGCTCTCGGCGGGGCTTCAGGCGGATTCATCTCAGGACGGAAAGAACTCATCGAACTCTACAGACAGCGATCGAGGCCTTATCTTTTCAGCAACACCTTAGCTCCTGTCGTTGTGGGCGCATCCATCGCAGTTCTCGACCTCCTCACGGAAACCACAGAATTGAGGGACAAACTGGAGGAAAACACAACGTATTTCAGGGAAAAAATGTCCGAAGCTGGATTTGACATCACCCCGGGAATCCATCCCATCGTTCCCATTATGCTCGGAAAATTCGAGAATGATGCCAAACTCTCCCAGGATATGGCCAAAGATCTCCTCAACGAAGGTATCTACGCTATTGGTTTCTATTATCCGGTCGTCCCGAAAGGACAGTCCAGAATCAGAGTCCAGCTCTCTGCCGCACATGATAGACATCATCTGGATAGAGCTATCGAAGCATTCACAAAGGTGGGAAAGAAACACGGTGTGATCGCTTGATCGGGTTAGCTTTCGAGGATAACTGTCCCAATCGCAAGTTCTTCCAAGTGTGAGATGGATACCTGAATATTCGTCACTCCCAATTCGTCTGTGATCTTTTTGACGGTTCCGGAAAGGACGAGCTCGGGTTTGCCCCTTTTATTATTCATAAGTTCGATCTCTTTGAAAGCAACACCCTCCCTCCAGCCTGTCCCGATAGCCTTCAACAGAGCTTCTTTCACAGCGAATCGCGCTGCATAGTTCTGGGCTTTATTCCTCTTGGGCTCGCAGTATTTGATCTCCCTCTGGGTAAAGATCCTCTCTTTAAACCGCTCCTGTTTAGACAATAATCTCTCTATACGCTTGACTTCTATGATATCTGTGCCGATCCCGACGATCATTTTTTCAGCTTCTCCATGGTGATTCCTGTGTAACCATAAAAAATGGAAACGATGGGATTCGTCAAATTGAGAAATGCAAAGGGAAGATAAACAAATGGATTCACTCCTAGTGTGGCCCACATAAAGGCGCCGCAACTGTTCCAGGGAATAAGGGGTGAGGACAGAGTTGCCGAATCTTCCAAAGCACGCGAAAGGTTTTTCGGATGCAAATTGTGCGCCTCAAAGGCCTTCTTGTACATCCTCCCAGGAATGACAATGGCGATATACTGGTCAGAGGCGATCGCATTCATGGCTATGCAGCTCAGAATAGTTGTAGCCACAAGAGAACCGGTTCTTTTGACCCTCTTGAGCAGAGCTTTAGCCAAGACCTCTAACATGCCCGTACTCTCCATAATGCCGCCAAAGGAAAGAGCGCAGAGGATCAAGGCCACTGTTTCCATCATGCTGATCAGACCCCCGCGCGTGAGCAGATCATCCACCATTTTTACTCCTGAATCTGACACAAAACCACTCTGAGCGGCGTCGATGATATCACTCAGGGACCGCGATTGGAGGAGCATGCCAAAAATGCCTCCGATGACAGTACCACCCAATAGAGCCGGCAGGGGAGGTATCTTTTTAACAACCATGACAATAACAAGCAGAGGGGGCAGCAAAAGAATAGGATGGATAAGAAAATTCGACTTGAGAGTACTCACGATCGTTTCAATATTCTGCGTTTCGAGAACCCCTCCTGAGAATCGAGCGCCGAGTATTCCATAAAGAATAATGGACAGAATGTACCCCGGAGTCGTGGTGTAGACCATGTGCCGGACATGAGAGAACACATCCGTCCCTGCGACTGCCGGCGCGAGATTCGTTGTATCGGAAAGCGGCGACATCTTGTCGCCAAAATATGCACCCGAGACAATTGCGCCGGCGACCATCGATAGAGGAATCCCCAATCCGTGACCGACGCCCACAAGAGCAACGCCAACAGTCCCAGCTGTTGACCAAGAAGATCCTGTCCCCAGAGAAACAATGGAGCAGATGAGAAGCGTGGCCACAAGAAAAATACCGGGCGATAAGACTTTTAATCCATAGTAGATCATGGACGGAACGATCCCCCCAGATATCCATGTCCCGATCATAGTGCCTACGATCATCAGGATGAGGATAGCTCCCATGGCCAAGTTGATCCCATTAACCATACCTTCATGAATCTCTAGCCAGGGATGCTTATGATATATGGCAACACCGGCTGCCACTGCTGCTGCAGCGATTAAAGGGATATGAGGCTTTAACCCAAAAACTTTGATGGTCACAAAAAGAGCACCGATCAAGAAAAAAACAGGGATAAGAGCAGCGCCCAGTCTAATCTTTTTTTTCTCAGCAGACACGTTTTAAATCCATTATGTTGGATTGTGTTGGGTCGTTCCTCTGAACACGGGCATTGTTTCCATAAATAACATAATTTAGTGATTTTACTGGAATGATATTCAAAAGGCAACTTCTAAGGCCAATAATTTTTTTGACGTGTCATCCTCCCTGTGCTATAAGTATTAAAAATTCAAAGATTGAAGAGCGGAACTTAAAAGCTTGGGAACTCAAAATTTTCTTCCTAGTTCGGACTTTAGCCAAATAAAAACAGCCTCTTTAACTCTGGAGGATGGCACCCAGTACACCGGTATTTCTTTTGGAGCGGAAAAATCCATTTCCGGCGAAGTGGTCTTCAACACAGGGATGGTCGGTTACAATGAGGCCCTATCCGATCCTAGCTATAAGGGACAGATCCTGGTTCTCACGTATCCTCTGATCGGAAATTACGGTGTCCCCGGCAGTGAATCCGAGCATAACTTGCTGAAACATTTCGAATCCGACAAGATCCACACATTTGCCCTGGTCGTCAGCGATTACACTCACCTCAGGGAACACTGGAATGCTGTAAAGACACTTTCAGACTGGTTGAAAGAACACACTGTTCCTGCACTTTCGGGAATCGACACTCGAACATTGACAAAGAGGCTGAGAGAAAAGGGCACCATGTTGGGCAAGATCACCTTTGAACAGGATACAGAGTTTTACGATCCCAACAAAGAAAATCTTATCAGGACTGTCTCTGTAAAGGAACCGATGGAATACAACTCCAAAAGAGGCCCAAGGATAATCCTCATCGACTGCGGTGTCAAATACAACATCATGCGGAATCTTTTAAAAAGAGACTGCCACATCACGAGAGTTCCCTGTGATTATGATTTTTTCCATCGGGCTTTTGATGGGGTCGTTATCTCCAACGGACCCGGCGATCCCAAAATGTGTCCGGAAACCATAGCCTTGGTGAAGCGATGCCTTGAAAAAGAGATCCCCACCTTCGGCATCTGCCTTGGCAATCAGATCATGGCTCTCGCTGCGGGCGCAAACACATACAAGCTCAAATACGGGCACAGAAGTCAAAATCAGCCCTGTCTCGAGGCGGGATCCAAAAGATGTTATATCACATCGCAAAACCATGGTTTTGCCGTAGAAGCACAAACACTGCCCAGGGGATGGGAATCCTGGTTCGTGAACATCAACGACAACACAAATGAAGGAATCAAACACACATCCAAACCTTTTATGGCCGTCCAGTTCCATCCCGAACATTCTCCCGGACCAGTGGATACGGAATTTTTATTCGACTCTTTTTTGGAAAAAATACGCCAATGAAAAAAGTCATCCTGCTCGGAAGCGGCGCGCTTAAAATCGGACAGGCAGGAGAGTTCGATTACTCAGGAAGTCAAGCCATTAAAGCGCTCAAAGAGGAAGAGATCAACGTTGTCCTGATCAATCCCAATATTGCCACGATCCAGACATCCGAAGCGCTGGCAGACAGGATTTACTTTCTCCCGGTTACACCTGAGTTTGTCGAGAGAGTCATCGAAAAAGAGAAACCCGACGGGATCCTTCTCGGCTTTGGCGGACAAACCGCTCTGAATTGCGGCGTCGAGCTTTTCAAGAAAGGTGTTTTAGATCGATACGGCATACAAGTTTTGGGCACATCGATCCTCAACATTATGGATTGTGAGGACAGGGCCAACTTTATCAAGAGACTGGATGAGATCGAATTGAAGGTTCCAAGGAGTGTGGCTGTCACTTCACATGAGGATGCATTGGCTGCAGCCAGAACAATCGGATATCCTGTCATGGCTCGAGTGGCCTATGCCTTAGGAGGATTGGGATCCGGGATTTCCTACAGCGAGGAAGAGCTTTCCAAAACTGTTGAGAAAGCATTCGCCTTCACTGACCAAATCCTTATCGAAGAATACCTGGAAGGATGGAAAGAAATTGAATACGAAGTTGTCAGAGACAAAGAAAACAACTGCATCACTGTCTGCAACATGGAGAATTTCGATCCGATGGGTATTCACACAGGAGAAAGCATAGTCGTTGCCCCGTCCCAAACCCTCTCCAACCGTGAGTATCACAAATTGAGGGACATTTCTATCAAGGTGATTCAGCATCTGGATATCATAGGAGAGTGCAATATCCAGTTTGCGCTGGATAGAAACTCTGATGATTACAGGATTATCGAGGTCAATCCCAGGCTTTCACGAAGCAGCGCCCTTGCATCCAAAGCGACAGGATATCCGCTTGCATTCATCGCGGCTAAACTGGCTTTGGGTTATTCTCTTGTCGACCTGAAGAATTCTATCACCCAAAAAACCAGTGCCTGTTTTGAGCCTGCTCTGGATTATATCGTGGTGAAAATACCTCGTTGGGATCTCACAAAATTTAAGAGGGCATCGATAAAGATCGGAAGTGAGATGAAAAGCGTCGGAGAAGTCATGGCCATTGGAAGGACCTTCGAAGAAGCTCTCCAGAAAGCAATCAGAATGTTGCAGGTCGGCATGTACGGCATCGTCGGGAATGATATCACCTTCGACAACATAGAAGCGGCCTTAAAGAATCCGACGGATAAACGCATATTTGCGATCGCCGAAGCGACCAAAGAGTATCCCCTCAAGGAAATACAGACCCTAACAAAAGTCGATCCATGGTTTTTGCACAAAATAAAGAATATCGTGAACATGTTTGAAGAGCTCAAGATGATTAAAAACATGTCCCTTTCAAAAGAACTGCTCCATCGGGCAAAAAAACTGGGTTTTTCAGACAAACAGATCGGGATCGCAGTCGATAAAGAAGAACTGGATATCAGAAAATTGAGAAAACAACACCGCCTGGAGCCCTGCGTGCGGCAGATCGACACCTTGGCTGCAGAGTATCCTGCTCAGACCAACTATCTTTATTTGACCTACAACGGAATGGAGGATGACGTCGGATCAATAGGATCGGATAGTGTGATCGTCCTCGGCTCTGGCTCATACAGGATCGGCTCTTCTGTGGAATTTGACTGGTGCTGTGTGAATGCCGTTTTGACTCTCCGCCAATTGGGCTACAAAACCATCATGATCAACTACAATCCTGAAACTGTCAGCACGGACTATGATATCTGTGACAAATTGTATTTTGATGAGTTGAGTTTTGAAACCGTTGCTGATATCGCAGAAAAGGAAAATCCTCTGGGATTAGTCATATCCATGGGTGGCCAAATTCCAAACAACCTGGCGATGAAATGTGAACAATATGGGTTGAATATCCTTGGCACGACCCCCTCAAACATCGACAGCGCAGAAAACCGGCACAAATTTTCTCGGCTGCTCGATGAGAAGGGCATCGACCAACCGGAGTGGAAAGAGTTGACGAGCGTTGCAGAGGCAAAAATGTTTGCGCAAAGTGCGGGATATCCCGTCTTGATCAGGCCGAGTTATGTCCTGAGCGGTGCGGCCATGTCTGTCGCCCTGAATGATACAGAATTGGCTCACTACCTGAAAAAAGCTTCTCGGGTCAGTCCCGAATATCCCGTTGTGGTGAGCAAATTCATAGAAAACGCCAAAGAGATCGAAATCGACGCTGTCGCCAAGAAGGGAGAGCTGTTTGTCTATGCGATCTGTGAACATGTGGAGAATGCAGGTGTTCATTCGGGTGATGCGACGATGGTTCTCCCCCCTCAAAAGACCTATCTCGAAACCACCCGGCGGATGAAGAGAATAGCCAGACAGATCGCCAGCGCATTACAGATCGATGGCCCTTTCAACATCCAATTCATCGCCAAAGACAATAAGGTGAAAGTTATCGAATGCAATCTCCGTGCCTCCCGCTCGTTTCCATTTGTCTCGAAAATATTCAAGATGAATTTTATCGACCTGGCAACACAGGTCATCATGGGCGTGGATGTTCCGCGGATCGATAAATCCTGCTTCGAGCTGGACTATGTGGGCGTCAAAGCACCACAGTTCTCTTTCACCCGGATCAAAGGAGCGGACCCAATTTTAAGTGTGGAAATGGCCTCCACAGGAGAAGTCGCCTGTATTGGGGATAGCTTCGAAGAGGCTTTTCTCAAAGCTCTTCTATCCGTCGGATTTGCCTTTCCGGAAAGAAATATTCTTCTATCGACCGGACCTTTTGAAAGCAAAGCGAAGTTTCTTCCCACCGCGAAGCGATTGCATGAGCTGGGTTTTTGCCTCTATGCAACGCAGGGAACTTCTGACTTCATGAAATATCACGGTATCCCATCCGAAGTCCTTTATTGGCCTCTCCAAAAAAAAGAACCCAACACGCTCTCTTACATCGCCGAGAGAAAGCTTGATCTTATTATCAATATTCCCAAGAGCATAGAGGAGGAAGAATTGACGAACGATTATATCATCCGAAGACAAGCGATCGATCACAACATTCCTCTCATCACGAACCTGCAATTCGCGGAAAGATTTATCGATGCTATCTCGCGTATGAAACCGGAAGATCTGAGTATCAAATCCTGGGATGAATACTCTTAGAGATGTCGATATCTTTAAGAGTTGAGTCTCCGTCTCACGCGGAATCCCCTGATTTTTTCAAAAAAGACGAGTATGAATTATTCAGACTAAAATATTTTGGTGATCTTGATCCCCTTGTAATACTTCTTCAAGATCTCCTTGTAATCGGCACCAGCCAACGCCATTCCATAGGCACCAACCTGGCATAAACCAACACCATGTCCCCATCCTCTTCCGATAAATATATAATGGGTCAACTCCCCGGATTCCTCATACTCTTTTTCAATGACAAAAAGTGTCTCCCGCAGTCCCAGCACTCTTCGAATTCTAAAACCCTTGACAACAACCTGGGCATCCTTCCCTTTGATCATGAGCGCCACGACCCTCTTAGAGTCTCCCCTTCTCTGAATCACAAGATCTTCCAGCTCGCCCACGGGATAGTATTGATTGATCCTTTTCTCCAAATTCTCCTTGGATATCCTAACACTCCAGCTATGAAGGGCTGAATTCCGGTCTAAAACATTGGAATAAGGCGGATAGAGGATTGTCAGCAATTGAACGCTGTCGTTTTTTTCGATCCATTTGACATTATCCGCACCGAGTAGATACGCATGCGAAAGAAAAGAGCTATTTTCGTGATGGGTTTTGACCAAATAAAGGTTCGGAGAAAGAGTCAGTTCTTTATCTTCCCCATCCTCTTCCACACACATCTTTCCGTCTTTGAGTTCTTTGAACACTCCATTGTGGATAATACCGGGATGGCCTTGAATGATCCTCCATAGGTAATGGATAACCTCACCGCGCGTGAGGGGCTTCTCCATTTCTTCAACATTAGCAAAGGAAGGAAAGATGCCTTCTTGGCAAAGAAAGGCCAATCGACTGCCTGTTTCACCATCCCATTCACCAACATTCTTGAGAATGAATTTTTTTTCGCTGGCGAGCATTAAATTATCGATTGTTTCTTGCCAGCCAAATGAGTCGACCACGAGATTGGCAAATGTCAGATGGTTGATCGGAACTGGATCACGGACGATAACCTGCTTTTTCTTGCCCAAAATCGGCAGAACATTTTGAATCCAGAGAGCCGTTTCCTCATAAGTGACCTCTTCTCCATAATACACCGGATCCCGTTCTTGAGATATCACTCCCAGACTCAACAGGGAGGCAATCTCGAGATTGATGTTGTCCCCATTGATGTAAACAGGCAGAATTAATCTCTGACTCTCCAAACTCCATTCGTTCTGCTTCTCATACACACACGCCGTACTCCTCAGGTAGGGCAGAGCAGGACCTTGAAATACATCTTCCACATTCTCCGTCATCCCACCACAAGTGCTCGTGTAAAGGGCATCGATCAGTTTTCCCCTATAAAGAGCTACCTCGCCCCGCGTTTTGTCGACGGCTTGGCTACTCATGGGGTGTTCGGCATTCATCCCTTTGTAAAACTGCGACTTGGGTGTGTCACCAATGTCAAATCCCAGATCATCGCTCTGTTTCATGTTTTTTATGGCATATGTTCGCGCGGCCACGGCCTGGGCCTTGTGAGCTTCGAGTTCATTGAAATTATAAGGTGAGAGTTCGCTGGGCACGACGGATTTCAGATAGTTTTCGATGTTCAGGACATTCACCAAGACGAGACCCTTGGAGCTCGCCCGAAGAATAAGAATTCCTCGATAATCCCTCCCCTTGAATGAGAGATAGCTTTGCTTAGTACTGGGTATGAAATAAAGAATAGTGTCATCACTCAAGCTTTTCAGCTCATCGTTCACAAGAATCCAAAGCGGTTTCGACTGTTCCTCTGTGACTTCCTCTTGAAGAATCCAGGTGTCTTTGACGCCTATGTCGTTCAGCTTGCGCATAAAGAGCAGGGCATCCCCTCTGGTGAGAAAATCACCGACAAGGACCTGATAGAGGCCTTCGATCTTATCTTCCGTGTTTCTGGTAACAAAAACCTCGTTTGTGATCTTCGTTCTAATTTCTTGAGCGATAAATTCGGCCTCTTCAATATCTTTGCTTTGAGCAACCTGAATCAGGAATTTTTCAGATAGTTTTTCCCTTTGACCTTTGATAAAGACTTCCTCTACATCCTCAGCGATGAGCTTGTAATGTTCTTTGGCCTCATAAACTTTCATACCATCAGAAGCAGAAATTTGAATCCGACTCAAGTTCACGCCCAGTCCTACTCTAATGATCGGTTTCGGGATCAAGAATCCATGAAAAAACGCTTTTTCTCCGGCAAATTCGACCGGTTCGCCTCCAAAAAAGAATAGAACAAGAGAGGCGATTACAAAAAACTTCATATTCTTGAGCAGGATCTTTTTCATAGGCTGACTTTAGGAAATTATATGGAAATAATTATCTGGGTGTCAAGTAAAAATTCAATATAATCTACATCTCCTATTTATACATACAATATCTTGTGCCTTATATTCTTTTTTAAGAGATGTTTAATTTAACGGAAATCCATCCATTTGTCAATCCGAAGATTAAATTTGTCAAGGCGACGTAAAAACTTCCGGATCTTAGCAACGCAATAATTTCCAGTTTTCTGCTACGCAAAAATTTCCGGTATTTGGTAAAGTGGAGAGGGCGCATGTCAAAGTCCACTCATAGTGGAGTGCCGAGTGATCAGATTTGACGATGCCAAATACCCTGCACAAAAATGTTGACACACTCAAGATGAATCTACAGAATTGAATCATATCATCCGAGCCATACAGAGGAGAAAAAATGAGACAGATAATTCTGACAGTCCTTGTCTTCACCATATTTGCCATTGGAGGATGGAGCGATGAGATCGACAGTCTCTCTCAAGTTTTTCTTACAGGGAAAGGCGTGGAAGATACCGATGCGGACATGTTTGCCGATAAGATCGCCATCTATATCATCATCCCCGATAATCCGGATCCCCATGAAATTGCACTCGCATCGGACATTGCAGCCAGAGCCAACCTGGAGAGCCTCGTCGCTGATCTATCTATGGTCAAAAAGGAATCTGATACAGGGATAGGACCTCCCTCAACACACCCTGTTCTCATAGGGAACAGAACAAAATGGGCCAAACAATTAGAGAGGCAGGGCAAAATTGTCTCCTCTTCCCTCAAAGAGCATGAAGGGTGTGTGACCCTCTTTGAAGATAGAGGCCAAACAGGGATAGCCGTCGTTGGCGGTTCACCCGACGCTCTTCTCCAAACCGGCCGAGCCTTCTTCCTCCGCTGGCCCTACATCTGGGACATTTGGGGAAGAGAAGAGGGAGCTACTTATCTAACTTGCGAGGAGGACTTAGCAAAATTTTTTGAAGAATCGAATGTCCAGTTCGAACGCTCTGTCATCCAAACGCTTCACTACGAATTCCTTCCCAATGATTCACCACATGAATCTCTGCAAAGATTGCAGTTTAACAACGGAGAGATCCAAACGATGCGCGTGAGGATTGATTTTCCGGATGTGGAGCAGAAGGACAAGGCCTTTCGTGCGCTCGAGGAACTCAAGAGCCAGCATCATAAAGGACAGCGTACACACCTTCTGACTTATCCTGGCTGCGCTCAAATTGTCTTCGAACTCAATGATGGATTGGATCAATCAGAGGTCCCTGTCCGCCGTGTCGGTTATCCCAAACGTTTTCTGACTCCATCCTACAAATCCTTCACCAAACCCAAGGTCAAAGAAAAGGATTTTGACCTTCTCAGCATATTCTCTTCAAAAGGATTTTACACGGACACCAACGGGGATAAAATTCTAGACAAAATTGATAGCAAGATCATCATTCCCCAGGAAGAATGCATTGAAGCAGTGACCGCCCTGGCTTCCAGGTTGGTATTGACTTCTGCCGGAGCTTCCTTTCCCCTTCTCTATCTGGACAGAGAGATAGAGAATGAAAAGGGGCTTGTTGCTCCCATTCTTCTCAGTCTATCGAACACTCTTTCAAAATCCCTCATAAAAATAGGAAAGCTGAAACCTCAATCACTGCAGCCGGGGCAGGGAAAAGCGCTTATCATCCCTGAAGCCTTCAACACGTCCAATGCTCTTGCGCTTTTGGGTGGCGACAGGGAAGGCCTAGAAAATATCGTTTCTTACCTGAGTCTAACCTATCCTTATATCGATGAATACGGAGAGGGACATGCAAATATCCAAGAGATTCCCGGTGCGGTTGAGGGATTTCTCGCAGGAAAGAACGGGAGTGCGGAAGCCTTTTTCAAACATCAGCTGGAGACCATCAGTGCCGATATCGCAGATAAAGACCTGGAGAGCTTCCAGCTCAAACTCTATCTCCCCCAAGAGAATAAGGCGTTTGAATCCGCCATGGATAAGCATCTCAAAGAGACCCTCCATGCAGATAAAATTGAAGTGATAAGCTACAGGATGCAAGACAACAAGACTATTTTTTCCAAGGAGAAACAATTTCCCTGGGAAGGGGATGAAGCTTTCGATGGAATCCAGAGACAGATCCCTGCACTCAAGGGGCCACGCAAACCCATTAAGATCCACGTGGGTGTGAGCGAATCTACTGAAGTCAGACACCAACTGAAACACAGGATCGAAGATCTCCTGGAAACAAACGGGATCGCCGATTTTGAAGTCGATGTCCTTTCCTCATACAAACAAGGATTCTTCTGGCTCACAGAACAAGTGCTCCCTAATCTCAAAGACACTCACATAGACCGGATCACTATCCGGTTCGCCGAAGAAAAGGACGACTTCCACATACTCAAAAGGTTCTATGCCGAATCCTATCGCTGGCTCCAGGAGCTCTATCCCGTCGATGAAATTATTGCCAAGGAAACCGGAATTCCCCTAGCAAATGTCACATTCGAGAAAAAAGAGGAAGAGATCCCTGTCTACGAGGTTTTTGCCTATGGAGAAAAGAATGATCTTGTATTTACGGACAGCTTTTCTCCGAGAGTGGTCGAATCTTTGTATATGAGGGTGCTTCCGGAATGGGGCACAGTCCGGCGTACGACGGGATGGCTCAGTATCGAACAGGGGACTGAGCCGATACTCGACATTGAATTGAAGACCGATCTCGAACAGTTCTGGGATTACTACCAAAAGGACATCCTTCCGGAAGTCCAATCCTACATCCTGGAAAAGACGGAAAATGAGCCTTCGTTCAAGAAACAGCCTTACTTCAAACGGCTACTCATAGAGCTGTGGTTCAGTGAGCCGGATTATCCTTTGGGACTTGACCAGGAGATCATAAGCAGTCTAGAGGCAATACATGACGAGATCTATTTTGACACGCTGGATTTTCTGAGAGGCATTACCGATGTCGAACTCGAAGAGGAGGAACCTGAAGAGGACACATCCCGGTACTCGGCACCGGGAAATGTGCTCCCCATGGTCTATCCTTCCTCTGAGGGGAAACCTGGAAGGGTGAGGATCCAGTTCGATGGATGGCAATCCAAAACTCCTCAAATCGTCATCCTATGGAAGGAGAGAGGAAAAACTGAACACACAAAAACAGTGGCTTTTCCCGAGTTCAAGATAAAAGAGCTGAATATCCCCGAATTGACATATGACGGTAAGAGCGGAAAGGTCGCAGACATCCTGGTCGCATTCGAAGCAGAAAAAGAGTCCGATTACCTCAGCATTATCGAGATTATCCACGCTTACAGAGAGCTCCTCGAGAACGATTTGTTGACAGCTTCCTTTGGCTTCCCCAACCTGAGTGCATTCACCTGGAGGATCAAACACAAAGAACTGGTGAAGGAGGAGTCTTTTCCGGTAAAACCCATAGAATCCTTTTCCCTTGCCTCCTATTCTGAACGATCTCCGACAGAAGCATTAGTGCCGACCGATACAATCATCTCACCGGAAATGTGCCTCAACATCGTTTCTGAACTTTCGAAGTATAAAACGATCAAGGCTTATGTGGGAGGCGAATCTTATGAAAAGAGAAGAATCCCGGTTTTGGAAGTGTATACACCGCACGAAAAATACATATCCCTCCCCAGGCTAATCACCTTTAAACCTACGCTCTATCTCAGCGGCCGGCAGCATGCCAACGAGGTCTCCTCCACTAACTACATCCTCAAGTTTGCTGAGCTCCTGGCTAAAGATTCCACTGTCCAGGAATATCTGAAGAAGATGAGTTTTGCCCTTCATCCCCTTGAAAATCCGGACGGTGCCGCTCTCGCGTATGATCTCCAAAAGATCACACCTTTCCACAGTCTTCATGCCGGACGCTACACCTCCCTCGGGATCGATGTGGGTTCTCAAGTCAATACGTCCAAACCACTGCTGCCTGAAGCGAAAGTCCGGAAAAACTTATGGGAGAAGTGGCTTCCAGATATCTATCTCAATCTCCATGGCTACCCCTCTCATGAATGGGTTCAGCAATTCTCCAACTACTCCCCTTATCTCTTCCGAGACTACTGGATCCCTCGGGGCTGGTTTGCCTACTTTAGCAGTGTCACCCTTCCCATTTTTAGAGACTGGATGAACGCCGGCGAAGACCTCAGAGCGTACATCATCAAGGAATTCATGGCTAATAAAAGAATCCAGGAATCTAACAAAAAATTGTATGACCGATACGACCGCTGGGCCGCGCGTTGGCAACCGCACATGAACTATCTCGAAATATATGACGGAGCGAATCTCTATGCCAAGAGAAGATCCTCGAGAGAAAATCAAATATCCCCTCGAAGGCGGATCACATTTGTCGAGGAAACTCCAGAACTCATGGACGAAACCGCCCATGGCCCGTGGCTTCATTTCCTCAGTGATCAGGGACTGGCTTATTTGAAGGCTCATTGTGATTACCTGGCTCAAGTTCAGCATGAAATCGCTCGCATCGAAGAGGAAAGCCAGGATAGAATCCACATCCAGTTTGTGAGAAGCCGCCCCGGAGAAATAGGAAAACAAGATAAGAAATATCCTTAATATTAGCCAGGATTATTCACGGGTTGAGGTTGCTGCAGATGCAAGGCCTCTGCCCATGAAGACGTGGTTGTCCACTTCGAATGAGCAGCAACGAAGCAGATGGGGCAAAATCGACTCGCCTGGAAGGTAAAAGATGCCGATCATAGGAAGAGAGGTTGTTGAAGGTAAGGGATTGGCAGCTTTTATGAATAATTCAGGTTTGTAAAAGATTGTGTTAATTGATACTATAGGAAAAATAATCATTCGGAAAACAGAGTGGCAAGAGACCTAAAATGAAGAAGTTCCGCGAAGAAACAGCTACGGTCCTGAATCTTCTCATCCTGGATGAAGATCCCTCTTCTTATGAGGTCATCCGTCAATCTCCTATGTCAAGCGATCTGGAGCTTTATTTTTCGCCACCCGATGCAGACATCTTCACGATCATAAGAAAAAGCAACATCCATGTGATCATGTTTGATTTGGATAAGGATGAATCCGCAGGGCTGGGCATTATCGACCGGCTTAAACAGTTTGATCCTCTTGTCAATGTGATCGTCATCGGAAAGCCTTTAGAAGCCGAGGAAGTCGTAAGCTTGATTAACCTGGGGGCGACGACCTATCTGACTAAGCCACTGCACGCAGGCATCATCGAGGAGATGCTTTTCGAGATCATCAATAAAAGAACGCTCAGGCGGGAAACTTTTCTGTTAGAAAAGAAGTTGGAGAAAAAATATTTCTTCCAGAATATCATCGGAAAGAGCCCCTACATGCTCGAGATATTCTCCCTCATCGAAAAAATCGCCAAATATTTCACGAGCATCCTGATCACAGGAGAAACCGGAACAGGCAAAGAGATGGTGGCGAGAGCCATCCATAATCTTAGCCACCCAGAGAATCCTCACCTCGTGATCTGTGACTGTGTCTCTATTCCTGAAAATCTATTTGAATCAGAACTTTTTGGCTATGTGAAAGGCGCCTTTACGGGAGCCGACAAGAACAAAAATGGCCTGTTCGAAGAGGCTCACGAGGGAATCATTTTTTTGGATGAGATCGGAGAAATCCCCCATTCCATACAAGCGAAACTGCTCCGAGTGTTAGAGCAACACGAGTTTAGGCCCCTGGGTTCGAATGAAACACGAAAGGTCAATGTGAAGGTTATCGCCGCCACCAGTCGCAACCTCCGGGATGGCATAAAAGACGGCACATTCCGTGAAGACCTCTTCCATCGGTTGAACAAGGTGGAGCTTCACCTTCCGCCTCTGCGAGAGCGATCGGAAGATATTCCTATTCTAGTGAGACACTTCCTCGATATCTTCAGCCAAAAGTTCGATAAAGATCTGAAGGGGGTTTCCCAGCACGTACAGAAGCTATTTCTCAAATATGAGTGGCCCGGAAACGTCCGAGAACTGGAAAATGTGTTGGAACGAGCGGCCATCCTTGTCAAATCCCACTTCATCGATGTCTCTGACCTGCCCGAGTATCTTCAAGAATCGACCTCATCCACAAAACTTCCTTTTATCGGTAAAGAGCACCTCTCAACCTTGAATGAGCTCGAAAAAGAATACATCACCTACCTGCTTAATCTTGTCGGCAATAACCTAAAAAAAACAGCCAAAATCCTCAACATATCGAGAACTACTCTTTACAATAAATTGAAAAAATACAACATTTCCCATTAATCCGTTCCGGAAAATGAACAGTATTTAGACACTTTAAGCCATATCCGTGTAACTTCTTTATTTTCTTAGGGTTATAGGATATATGGGAAATAAGTGTCCAATTCTTTAACACAACCCTCAGCAGACAGAATCCACCACAATCATCTTTAATTACATTATTTTCAATAAGATATCTAATAATTGAGGGGTGGCATATTTCTTGCCTTTAAATGATTGTGAGAAACAGGAGAGATGCCGTGAAAAAGAGAGAAAGGCGCAAACGACGTCACCGGAAATCATTCGCTGTGCTGTGTTTTATGTTGATCTTTGCTATCACAGGGCTTGCTGCAGATAAATACGTATTGGATTCTTCGGATACGGGAGAGGACTCTGGAAGAGAGAAACTTGATTTTGCTTTAGATCTCACCCCAATCAACTCCCAAATACAGGGACAACTGGATCTCTCCCATTGGGCGATGAGTGATCCTCCGCCAATGGAATCTCGGTTTTTTGTGATGCCGGATAATTCCGCAAATCTTAGTCCCAATAAAAACACGCGGATCGCACCCGGAGTCTCCAAACTCCAAGATTCACTCTACACGACATCATTAATCACGCTGACAGCACTCAACGTTGGGGATTACCTGTCCACACTTCAAGCTCTGAAACACAAGGAGCTTGAGGAAAGCAATCCTGTCATGCAATCCTTTACGAAGAATATCTACGTCTTCACAGCCATCAAGCTCGGTGTAACGGCGTTTGATGTTTTCCTTCTTAAAAATCTCTACAAAAAGAACAAGCCGCTGGCATGGATACTCAGTACAGCCGCAAATTTTGCCATGTCGTATGTTGTGGCCAACAACTTAAAAATGATCCAGGAAATCAGATGAAAATATCATATTCAAAGCGCACGCACACCCAAGGGGTGGAAACTCAGGGGGTGCCAATGCCAAGATATCTCTATTACTATCTCTCCTTCAACAGCAAGAATAGGCTTCGAGACGAGTTGCCAACCCTCGAGAATCTTAAAAGCGACTACATCGGATACGTTCTCAACGTCACAGGAAAGAACATCTCCGAGGCGGCAGAGATCTTACACATCTCCCGGCCGACGATCCACAACAAACTTAAAAATCGCCGCATCCATTAGTTTCATTATCTCTTAAAAGCTCGCTCCATTTGAAATTTCCGATCCCCTCGTTCGATCCCTTCTTGTCTTGTATCCCCTCGATCCCTCAAACCTTTTGACGAGCCCCCCGTATAAAAGGAATAAAAAGATATTTTTACTTTACTCGCAGCTTTGAAGTGATTAAAATTTAACGAAAAGGAGGATCTTATGAAAAGAGCAACCTCACTGTGTGCGTTAAGCCTATTCCTGGTTTGCCTCACGGCAATGCCGGCTCTAAGCCAATCTTCAGACGATATCCTGAACAAGATGATCGATGCCATGGGGGGCAGAAAAGTTCTCGAGAAAATCGAGGACACTACGATCTCTGGGTCAATAAACCTGACTCAGATGGGTTTATCCGGAACGATCACCGTCTATCAAAAAGAACCTAACAAATCTCGCTATGATATTGAAGTGATGGGAATGTTGATCACCCAAGCGTGTGATGGAGAAGTCGCATGGGCCACAAACCCTCAATCAGGAATGACTGAAGAGATGCCCGAACAAGCTGCCGAATACATTAAGAGGGAATCCCTTGGGAATTCTGTCTACCTCAACCCAAAGAAATTCGGAATAACCTTCTCTTACAAGGGTACAGAAAACATCCAAGGCAAGGATTATCTTGTCCTTGAACAGGCTTATGCGGATGGCTACAAAGCCACCCTTTATGTTGATCCGGACACTTATCTCGCTTACAAAGGAAAAGGATTGACTCTCAACCAAATGGGTATTGAGGTCGAAGCAGAAACATTCTTTTCCGACTATAAAAAAGTCGATGGGATCATGGTCGCGCACACCCTTGTTTCAAACCAAGACGGTGAAGAATTCATGACCATGACCATCACAGAGGTCAAGTTCAACTCTGGACTGGGAGATGAACTGTTCGCCATGAATTAGTTTTCGGTAATTGCTTCAAGATCACTGATACTTGTTGCCGGGACTATTATCCGATCTGTGAAGAAATAGAGTCGGGACTTCGCTCAGCACGATCACAAAATAAAAGAGGCGATCAGAATTAAGTCGAAGCTTCCTCGAGAACACTGTACGCCAGCTTGAGAGCGCGCAGTCCCTCCTCTCCGCTGACTTTCCGTGTTTTGCCATCGCGGACACACCGGAAAAAACTCTGAAGTTCTTTTTTCAGAGGCTCTTCTTTCTTGATCTTTAAGGTCTTGATATCTGTTTGGCGCCCGTTCAGAGGGAACGCCTTGACTTCCTGATCGATGTAATCAATGGAGTAGTAGGAAGTGGGTTCAAAGATCCTGAGCTTCCTCACTTTGCCCTGGTGAACACGGCTGGCGGTGAGCGTGGCCACACAACCCGACCCGAACTCAAGCCGCGCGTTGGCGATATCGATCTTATCGGACAGGACATGGATCCCGGAAGATTTGATGACTTTGACCTCATCCTTGATCAGCGACATAATGATATCCAGGTCATGGATCATAAGATCAAGAACCACATCAATATCCAATGACCTGGCAGAAAAGGACCCCAATCTCTGGACTTCGATAAACTTCGGTTCTGTGATCAAGTTCTCGATCGCTTCCACAGCAGGATTGAACCGCTCCAGATGACCGACCTGAAGGATCAAGCCATTCTTTTTCGCAAAGGACACGAGCTCATCCGCTTGCTCAATCGTCTCGGTGATGGGCTTTTCAACCAGAACGGACTTCCCTTTTTTCAACAATGCCATGGTTATGGCATAATGTTCGGAAGT
>Ga0307425_1000127_pt1 | contig 43937 bp, 43 predicted proteins | sample SalMarWE160330MG_FD_202152 | JGI IMG/M metagenome (GOLD analysis project Ga0307425, IMG submission 202152) | Salt marsh sediment microbial communities from the Plum Island Ecosystem LTER, Massachusetts, United States - WE1603-30 | ecosystem: Environmental > Aquatic > Marine > Intertidal zone >... | reverse complement strand
ATTCAGACATCTTGATGCACAATTGCATCAGATCTTATGCCGTAACGTTTGGCCTTCCTTGCCAGGGTGGACTGATCAATCCCCAATATCCGGGCGGCCTTTCTTTGTGTGCCACAGGTTCTCAGTGACCGAATGATCATCTTTTTTTCCATCTTCGCCACTGCATTTGGAAGATTTGAATCATTGCTTCCCGGCTGGAAGTCTGCACTTGGATCCGGATGGCGAACATGAGAAGGGAGATTTTCCATATGGATATCTTGGTCCTGGGTAAGAACGACAACACGTTCCACGAGGTTGGACAGCTCACGTATGTTGCCTGAAAAAGGGTATTGACAGAGGCAATCAATGGCCCGGGGGAGAATTGTCTTCTCTGTGGAATGCTTATGGTTGAGATCATTAAGAAAGAAATTGATAAGAGGGGGAATGTCTTCAATCCTCTCTCTCAACGGCGGGATATGAATGGGCACTACGTTGAGCCTGAAAAAGAGGTCCTTCCGGAATTCTCCTTTTTTCACCATATCTTCCAGATTTCGGTGGGTTGCCGCTATTACCCTGGCGTTGACCTTTCTGATGGAGGTTCCGCCTACTCGCATGATACTATTCTCCTCCAAAAATCGAAGCAGCTTGACCTGGACGGTAAGAGGCAGGTCCCCAATTTCATCAAGAAACAGGGTGCCGCCTTCACCTAATTCAAAAAGGCCGGGTTTTCCCTCGGTGCGAGCTCCCGTGAAAGCGCCTTTTTCATATCCGAAGAGTTCTGATTCAATAAGGGTTTCTGGAATGGCGCCGCAATCCACACGGATGAAAGGGCCTTTATTGCGGGGAGAGGTATAGTGAATAAGCCTGGCAAAAAATCCTTTGCCCACTCCCGTCTCCCCCTGGATTAGCACAGTAGAGTCGACCTGTGCCACTTTCATGGACCTGTTTAACACCTTGTGCATTATTTCGCTTCGAATGACTGCCTCGGAAAGGAGTGAGGTCTGTTTATCCATGAGTGAGAGCTCGGAACGGTATCTTGAAGCAAGGGCCTTGGTTTCCGCCAAATCGTTCCTCAATTTATTCAGACTCGTTATATCCCTTTCGTTGACCACAACGAGAGATATCTCCCCGTGATCATCGAAAACCGGATTCCCTGTGACGAGGATCTGCTTGCCATTCTTCAGATTTTGAATAATGGTCACGCCTGTTCGGTTTTTGAGGACTTCAAGCGTCACGGAGCGATCAATCATCCCTTCGCCAATAAGCGTTTCCATCCTCTTCCCGACAATCTGGTCGGCCTTTATGCCGTTAATTGTTTCAGAGGCCTTGTTGATCCGGACGACCTTGCCTTCATGGTCACATATCCAGAGGCCGTCAAAGGATGAGTTGATAATCGCGTTGAGCTGCGTGTTGAATCTTTTGTAGGACTCTAATTGGTGGGCAATGTTTTCATATTCGGAGATATCCTGAAAAACACTTATGACTCCGACAATGTGTTGATTTTCAAGAATGGGGGTTCTGTTGGCAACTATGGTAGAGTTGCCCAAGGTGATTTTTTTCCCGATCTGTGCTGTTCCGTTTTTCAGGATCTTTTCCAAATCCTCCCAGGCAGTAGGGAAAACATCCCCGATGAACCGCCCCAACATCTCATCCGGGTCCTTATCTAACATCATCCCTGCTGCTCTATTATAAATGACGACAATCCCGTTTTCGTCTATTATGCTTACACCGTTGTGTGTTGAATCAAAGATATGGGGAAGTTCTTTTAGATGCTGTAACGGGTTCATTTGATTCTCCAAGTTCGGAGTCGCCTTTCAGAATCAAGGGCCAGATGGTAATCCCACCGCGGCCGCAAAATCATTGCAGATTTCAAAACCCCTGCTTAACATTCGCGATCTTGGCCCAAGAAACCGGTTAAAGGCAGGGGAATGGTCTTTAACCGCTCCAGTTCCCTTTCAGAGGTGAGATCGTAATGAATCGGCGTGATGGTAATCTTGTTCTGTTTAAGGGCAACGGAATCGTTGTCAGAATTGCCGTTTTCAATAAATTTTTCACCCATGAGCCAGTAATAAACATTTCCCCGGGGATCGTTGCGTCTTTCAAAGCGCTCTTCAAATCTGGAAGTCCCCTGCCTCGCCAGGCATACGCCTCTGATTTTTTCGGGTGGTACCGCGGGAATATTCACATTCAGGGCAGTTCCATCCTTCAAATCACTCCCCATCATAAACTTTATGATCTCTTTGCTGAAACGGGCCGCAAACCGGAAGTCCGGGTTTCTTAAAGTGGCAAGGGATATGGCCGCTGATCTTATACCCAAAAACGCGCCTTCAGTGGCCGCAGAGACCGTGCCCGAATAGAGGATGTTGACGCCCACATTGGCGCCCACATTTATGCCGGAAAGAACGACGTCCGGGGGGCTATCAAGCAATTCATACACCGCGATTTTTACACAGTCGGCAGGCGTGCCTTTCACGGCATGCCCAAAAAATGTGCCATTCTTACGAACATCCTGAACCATGATCGGCGAGGTCAAGGTAATGGCGTGTCCAACAGCGCTCATCTCCGATTCCGGCGCCACGATATGCACCGCGTGGTCGGATTTCAGTGCCTCATAAAGGGCAAAGAGTCCCGGGGCATGAATACCGTCATCATTAGTTAAAAGGATTCTCATGGTCCAGGCCTCATTGAGTGGTTAAGTCCCATCTCAGGGGGGGATGAATCTGCATGGTTCAAATGTTGTCCCAACTTTCTATTGCTTCTCACGGGGATCTCTTGTATATTTATATTTAAAGCATTTTTTCTTATATGTAACCTGTTTTTGACAATTTGCCAAATGAATATCATCCCTAATCCGGAGGATTTTATGCGAGAGATATCAACCCAGGCCATTGTCGATGCAGTCAAAGATGCATCAATTCAAGCCAATATTGAATTGGGAGACGACGTTGTTCAGGCCTTGGAGAGTGCGCTGGGATATGAAGAGTCGGATGTGGGAAAGGATATCCTGAGAAAGCTGCTGGAAAATGCGCGGGTAGCTCGGGAGGAGCGGATTCCCATGTGCCAGGACACCGGAGTGGCTGTCCTCTTTGTCGAACTTGGCCAGGAGGTTTCAGTAAAGGGAGGTGGCCTGCACCAGGCCCTTGAAGAAGGGATTCGGAAGGGTTACAAAGAAGGTTTCCTGCGTAAATCGGTGTGCCATCCCTTCACCAGGAAGAATACGGGCGACAATACGCCGATCATTGTGCATCTTGACCTGGTCTCCGGGAATAAACTCAAGATCTGGGTGGTGCCGAAAGGAGGAGGAAGCGAAAATATGAGCCGCCTCTTTATGCTCCCCCCTTCAGCGGGATGGGCCGGGATAAAGGAAAGGATTGTTCAGACCGTGGCTGAGGCAGGCCCTAACCCCTGCCCACCGACGATTATTGGTGTGGGGATCGGGGGGAATTTCGAACAGTCTGCTATTTTGGCCAAAAAATCCTTGCTTCGACCGTTAGGGACACCCAACCCTGACACTGAATTGGTTAGATTGGAACAAGAGCTCTTGGAAGAAATTAATAAAACAGGGGTTGGCCCACAGGGTCTCGGCGGGCGAGTGACTTCCCTTGCAGTTCACATTTTGATGATGCCATGCCATATTGCCAGCCTCCCCTTAGCCGTGAATATCCAGTGCCACGCAAGCCGACATGTGGAGGTCGTTCTTTGAGGGGTAGATCTGACCCAATGGTTGAGTACCGCCTGAGATGGGATTGAGTAGTTGAGCGATAAGGCCTTAAGGAGGAGATTATGGGTACCGAATATCATCTAAAAACCCCGCTATCTGCCGGAGACATAGAACCGCTAAGATCCGGGGATAGAGTCACAATCAGCGGAATAGTTTACACGGCGAGAGATGCTGCCCACCGCAGGATTATGGAATTGATTGAAGCAGGAAAAGAACTGCCCATCCCTATCGAGGGACAGGTCATTTATTACGTGGGGCCATCTCCCGCCCCGCCGGGCAGGGTAATAGGGGCCGCCGGACCCACGACAAGTTACCGGATGGACCCGTTTGCGCCTAAATTACTTGAATTAGGTCTGAAAGGGATGATAGGTAAGGGTAAACGATCAAAAGAGGTCATAGAGGCCATGGTCAGGTATAAGGGTGTCTATATGGCCGCCATAGGGGGCGCGGGCGCGCTCATGGCAAGGGCAATCAAGGCCGCGCGAGTGGTGGCCTACGAAGAGTTGGGCCCGGAGGCAATCAGAGAGTTACGGGTAGAAAGTCTGCCCGCTATTGTGGTCAATGACACCCTTGGCAACGATCTTTATGTGGAGGGCCAGGAAAAGTACCGGATGATTGGATGATGGTATGGATGCTGGGACGGGCATCGGGATTGGGTGCTGGATTCTGGTTGGTGGGTTAAACCTTTGAACCTTGAACCTCTGAACCTTAATAAAACCCAAATGTATTGCAGGAGAAATTGGCATGGTCAATAAAATTGGAGGGCGTATCTGGTGGTGGGTGGTTCCGGCAGTGGTAGTGTTGGGAGGGCTCGGCTACTACTGGTATTCACAAACCGGACCAAAACCGGAAAAAGCACTGGTGGCAGGAGACTTATCACCGGTTGACAAAAAGGCGACTTCAAAAGGAGTGCCGGGAATAAAGGATCTTGAAGGGAAACGCCCTGACGCCGAGGATGTTGCAGGAAAGGATGCTCGTGGCAAGGCCTTTCCCATTGATGAAAAGGCCCTCCCCAAGAAACGTCTGGGTGTGGGGACCTTGCCGATGGAGAAAGAGGCCCTTTTAGAGGAAATGCTAAGCGCGACCGAAGGTCAGATAGAACGCCTATTTGAATTAGGCAAAGATGACTTATTCAGAACTGATGCAGGGGTAACACGCCTATTTGAACCACGCAAAGGCGAGTTATTTGGAAAAGCCCCGGCAGACAAGATTTACTGTGAACTAATTGATGAATACGTGGCCGATTTTTTTGCGTATCTCAATACCAAGAAGTACATCGAACGACTGGACTTGAAGACAAATACCTACGCCTACTTTAAAAGGATTATTAAGGCACTGGCCGCGCGGCCGCCCGTGCCTGCCGGTGAGGGCTTCGCCCCCACTATTATGGTGAAGAATGTATTCTTTTTTTCCCGTGCCTTGGACCGAAAGGACCTGCATCTATTCAAAGAAGTGGCGATAAACGAGCGCGACACCCTGGAGATCAATCTGAAAATGTTCTACAGATGGATTATGTTGGGGAAACTATGCCCGAATCCCGGCCAAGTAAGACTTCCATTTGATGTTATGTATCGCTATGCGGGCTTTTTTCTCAATACCACCGGTGGAAGGGCCTACCTTTTCCGGCGCTCAGTGACTTTGAGGCTTCTGTTAACCTATTATTCCGTGCTGATCGTCCATCAGGCAGACAGAGTAGGGAAGAACAGCTACGGGATAAATATATTTCCGTACATTCAACCATTAAGAAAAGAGATCAGTCACTACCCCGATTTTGAATTTCAAAATCAATATGTCAGGACTTTGACCCGAATTGAAGATTATTACCTGCAAAAACGCTGATCAGAATTTGACCTTTGGCGCTTCCTGTCGTTCCTTGGGGACTTCGAAAAAAGTTGCCTTTTCAAACCCGAACATACCCGCGAGTATATTTGTAGGGAACCTTCGCACCTTGATGTTGTAAGTCTTCACCATTTCATTAAAGCGCCTGCGTTCAACCGCGATTCGGTTTTCAGTTCCCGCCAATTCATCCTGCAAACGGATAAAATTGGTGTTGGCCTTCAACTCCGGATAACGTTCAACTACCACCAACAACCGCCCAAGGGCGGAGCTAAGCTGGTTATTGGCCTGGATCTTATCGCTGACGGTGGTAGCTCCTGCCACTTTTGAGCGGGCCTCGGTTACTTTAACGAAGACCTCTTTTTCATGTTTGGCATAGCCTTTAACCGTCTCTACATAATTGGGAATAAGGTCATAACGACGCTGGAGCTGGTTTTCCACCTGGGCCCACGCCCCCTTGACACCCTCATCCATGGTCACAAGGGTATTGTATGTCCCCTTTAGAAATGAATAAGCGGCAAAAACTATAAGAAGCAATATGCCAAGAATGACCAGTAAGGTCTTTAGTCCTTTGCCCATGTTAACCTCCGAATGCGTTTATTAGTTTAGAAAGCTTTCTCATTTCCTTTAAGCAGTCTTTAAACAGATTAAGGCTTTCTTCATCTTTGAACTTAGACTTTTCTTCCTTGATATCAAGGAGGCCTTCAAATACACCATGGTCCAAGTCAAATGCGTCAGCCATTGCCTTGACAATCCCACGTCTTTCTCCCGGCACGTCTATTTTCAGTAGGTGCAATAAGGCCTCAAAGATTGCCATCAGCGCCGGGAGAGCTTGTGTGATAAGCCCTTTTAGGGCCTTTCCTTTGCCTGAGGTCTCGAGAAATGCCGCCCTCAACAGGAGGAGTTTGCCCTTGATCTCCCTTTCACACTGGAGCCGGAGGAATTCGGGGCTAAATTCGAGATCTTTGAGGATGTCTTTTCCGAAAACCAGAACGTAATTGTTCTGGAAATTGAGATATTCGATTGGAAAAACATCTAAGGAGGTCTTTACGTACTCTTCTGTTAAAAAGAGAGGAAAGGCCACACCCCTTTTTCGCCATTTATTTACAACATCAAAGGCCTGGTCAAGACGTTCTATTCCATCTTCTGTGAGCACAATCATGAAATTAATGTCAGATTTTCCAGGCTGGAAATTCTGCCCTGTTGCGCTGCCATAAAGAATAATGCTGACAAGGTCATCGCCAAAAAGGGCCTTATAGGCGTTGGTGATATCCGGTAATATCGTTTTTGGATCTTTTTGATTTCTTCCCATAACTGCTCCTTTTAAAAGCCTCCTCCAGCGCCCCCGCCGCCGCTCATGCCACCCCCAAATCCGCCGAAACCACCACCGAAACCACCAAAGCTTCCGCCGGGCCCGCCGCTGGAGTATCTTGATCCATAGCCTCCCCGGCCGCCAAGGCCAAAGAGGAGGGGCAGAAAAAAGAGCCAGGACCCGCCGCGTCTTTTTGATATCAGCATAATTATTATTAGTATAATAATGATTGGGAAAAAGGAAAACCCGGCCCATTTCTTGACAGCTTTTTTCGGCATCTGACCAGCTAACTCGATCCCTGAAGCCTTTGCAATGACCTGGGCCACGGCTAATGCGCCTGCAAGCAACCCCTCACCGAATTTGTCCTGCTTGAGAAAAGGGGTCATGTAGCGATCGCGTATCTCCCCGACCAGGCCGTCAGGGAGTATCCCCTCCACACCGTACCCGGTCTCAATACGCATCTTTCTCTCCTTCACTGTTACAAAGATCAGGACGCCTTTGTCTTCTCCCTTTTTGCCGATTCCCCAGGCCCTGTAAAGGCGGTTGGCATAGTCGTTATACTCTGAGCCCCCGATATCCGGCATGGTGACAACTACCACGGGAATTCCCGTCTTTTGAAGCAATACCCCTGTGACAGCGGCAATCTTCTGCTTATATGCCGGAGGAATCACATTGGCGAAGTCATTAACAAGACCCTTTGGTTTTGGGAAGGGGCGTTCTGCCCGGGCTGCAGAAATCGCGAGCAGAGAGAGGAGGAAAATGGCAGCCAAGAGAACAATTAGCTTGAGAGATGCCTTCTCCGAAAGGGCTTTAGGCTGAGGTCTGGCAGTATGAAAAGATGAATTGGGCATAGTTGATGATACAATGATCGCAAAACCGAAAAAATTATCTTAATATATACATTGAATTCATGTTTACGTCATCATTTATTTTACAGGCTTTTGCGACAGAGAGGATAGGTTTCAACTTAACAGTTGCATGCTGCTCATAAATATGAAAGAGTAATATTAAAATGGAAACCGATTATAATGCTAAATTTAGCTAATACCATACTGAGATGAGGGTTTGGGCAAAGATGGCCCAGCAATGGAAAAATGATAGTTTGTTTTTGCGTAAGTCCTGAGGGGATAGGGATATGGCAGAAAACTTTTTAGATCTCTCTTCTTTTGCCCTTAGCAGGGTTATAGACGTAATTTACAGGGACGAGGAAGATCTCAGCGATGTACTTTACTTCGTAGTATCCTTGGCTTCCGAACTTATGGGCGCAAAAGGGAGCACGATTCGGGTCTTGGAACAGGGCAACTTCAAGCTCAAAGTGGTTTCGTCATATGGTCTCAGCAATAAGTACCTTAACTCAGGGGCCATTGATTACGGGAAAAGTGTAACCGAGATTATGCACGGGGATATCATTATTATTAGTGATTTTGAGACAGATTCCCGAATTCAGAACCTGGATGCGGCCAAGGAAGAGGGCTTGAAATCGGTTATTGGTATTCCGTTTACCGTGAATGAGACAACGTACTCTATTTTAAGGACCTATTTTCCCTTCAACAAAGTCCCTTCCCACGATGAAATGCAGTTCTTGGATAGCCTCGGAAAGCTGGCCTGTTTGGCCATTGAGCGGGCCGCATTAGGTGCAATGCGGGGATTGCGGCTGGATTGAGCGCGATTCATCCCTTATAGAATTCAGGATACAGTTTTTTTGCGCACTCAGGGCAGATTCCGTGACTGAATTCGGTTTCGGAATGGTCACGGATGTATTCTTCTATAGGTGTCCATGAATCGTCATCTTCGCGTATCTTTTTGCAGTTAGCGCAAATAGGCAAGAATGATCCTAAGGTGTTTCTTATGAATTTTTCATTGGCCCGAATGCGCTGGCTCAACATCTGGAGCAATTCAACAGCCATTGCGGGGGATTGTTCTATCTCTTTGCGCAGATCCCACTCCAAGGTTAGGATGTGCGTATCCTCTTTGGCGACCACACTTGCCGACCGGGGCAGATCATCGATCAGAGCCATTTCTCCGAAGTAGGAACGTGGGCCAAAAAATCCCAAAACCATCTCGCTTTTTCCGCCAAGGTTCTTGATAGCTTCAGCCCGACCGCTGATGATAATGAAGAGCTTACTGCCATGAGCACCCTCTTTGATAATCACTTCTCCCTTGTCAAATTGCTGGCGCCGGGTCTGATTAGCAATTCGTTTCAGATCTTCACCTTTCATGTGGGAAAAGAGAGAAACCTCGGACAAAAAATCTATTTCACTCATGATTGGACTCTTATCCTTGGAAAAATGGCAGGCAGAATCGTTAGTTCCTTTTCCTTAGGCAACCGGGACCACCCTCCCGATCCAAAAGAATAGCGCCGTCATCAACGCTTATAGATCTTAAATTGTATCACGTTCGGTTTTGTCTGACAAGGGAGATGAGACCCTTTTCTATTGACCGGCACAGCAGGCATCTCATAGAGTAAAGGCCCTGTTATTTTGAGACCTTTGAAAAACGCCCCCTTTCGCCCAATCTCTTCGTTGTGTTCGAATTTTAATCCTCGAAATATTCAATATATTCCTGTGGTTAAAATCCTCACGCGCCTTGGTCTTGAACGAAATTGAGCATTTTTCAAAGGTCTTATTTTGGGACTATGTCACGCAAAGGAAAATAAAAAAGTGGACCGTATTGCATTGTTTCAGTTCCGTGATCTCCATCCTGATCTGTTTATCGGGACGGCAAGCGACCGTTATGCAGGCTGGATGGGACAGATCTATTGCGAAAATCGCATTGGCAGGAACATAACCCGGCGATCAAAGAAGATTGGCGGGAAAACCTTTGCGGAAGAGGTCTTGCCTGTTCAGTCTGTTGAAGAGTATTTCCGGCATTTCCGCATCCTCGAATTGGATTTCACTTTTTATCTTCCATTATTAGATAGAGAGGAACAACCGACCCGGGTCTTTCACCTGCTTCACGCCTATCGCCAGCATCTCAAGAAGGGTGATCGCATTATCTTGAAGGTGCCTCAAGTTATCTTTGCGAAAAAAGTCCTTCGGCAGGGTAACTATATTGACAACGAACAGTACCTGAACCCTCGAGTTTTTATTAATCAATTTTACGAACCAGCCATCGAACTGCTGGCCCCATGGCTTGAAGGGCTTGTCTTTGAGCAAGAGTATCAGCGCAAGGGTAATCGGGTCTCTCCTGAGGAGCAGGCTGCTGAGTTGGATGCATTTTTTGGGGCTATTCCGGAGGATAACCGTTACCATGTGGAGCTTCGAACCGAGGCGCTTTTAACTGGGCCCGTCTTCAAGGTCTTAGAAAAGTATGGTGTGGGGCAGGTTTTGTCCCACTGGACCTGGCTCCCGGCCCTTTCAAAACAGTTCGCACTTTCCGGAAAGAGGTTTCTGAACAGAAACAGTTGCATTATCAGGTTGATGACTCCAAAAGGGATGAGATATGAAGACGCCTATGCCCGGGCCCATCCCTTCAATGCGCTGATAAAAGGGATGCAGAGCCCGGGAATGGTACGGGATACCACGCGGCTAATAAAGAGAGGAATAGAGGAAAAGGTGCGGATAAATGTTGTCGTCAACAACCGTGCCGGTGGAAATGCCCCCCTTATTGCGCAACAGGTTGCGAGAGAATTCCTTGCCGCTCTAAAGATAACCGGCTAATCCAAAAACTTTTGCGGAAGCGCGGCCTGGCCTTCGATTTTCAACGACAGAAGAACCATCATTGTGGCGGTGCCGTGGGCCAGCAGCTTTTCCTCTTGATCTGTAATGGTGGCTTCACTCAGACAGAGGGTTTTTCCGGTCTTTACAACTTTCCCTTCCGCAACAAAAATGCCACTTGAAGCTGGGGCTAAGTAGTTCAATTTCATTTCCACAGTAGTTAATCCGAGAGGCTCCTCAATTTCCGTATAACCGGCCCAGAAACAGGCAGCATCTATCATGGATGAGTAGACACCGCCGTGTACCATCCCATAAGGCTGGAGATGCTTCTCCTGCACCTCTATTTTCAAGACAGACCTGCCGGGCTCAAGGGAAACAATACCCATTGAAAGCAGACTGAAATAGGGACAGTTGTTTACGCCTTTTTGAATGGCTGCAACGTGGTCCGGGTTCAATTTTTTCATCGGTTTTTCCTCACGGTTATGGACAAACGGTTTTTTCAAAGATCCCAAGCTTCAGATATCAGATTTGTGTTGGATGATCAACGAAAATGGCCTTTCTAATGGGCGATAACAGAATGGTGTTTGTGCTTTGACAGAAAGGCGATTTTTATCCTATACTAAAAAAACTTAGCCTGAAATTACACCTGAGGGGGCCTTCGCAGTGTGCAGTTTTTGCGATGTCGGCTAAAAATTGACAATTAGAGGGGGAGAATATGAACATCATAAGTACTGGAAAGGAAAAAGATTGTTTAATAGTCAGCGTTGAAGGACGGATGGATGCTGTAACTACCCCTGAATTTGAACAGACTCTGGGGGGTTGGATAGATACAGGGGAGACCAGGTTTATCGTCGATTTTGCCAGGCTTGATTATATCAGCAGTGCCGGTCTTCGGGGCATCCTGACAAGCGTTAAAAGGCTAAAGGCAGAGGGGGGGCGAATTGTTCTTACTTCCCTGTACGGTACAGTAAAAGAGGTGTTTGAAATTTCCGGATTCAGCACCATTATTCCGATCTATGAATCAGTAGAGGCCGCCCTTCAAGAGATGTGAGAGAAGGGGGAAACGGTTTTGTCCCATGACAGAGATAAGGTCGGCAGCCAAAGTTGAGCATTTAGAACGACTGATCGAATTCGTGGCGGGTCATGCAGAAATGGCCGGGTTCACCGTCAACCGGATTAACGAGATAGAGTTGGCCGCGGAAGAGGTCCTGGTTAATATCTTTCAATATGCCTATCCTGGGACGGATGGTGACGTGGGGATTGAATGCCGGATAGAGAATGATGTTAGCTTAGTATTGGTGATCTCGGATAACGGTACACCCTTCAATATCCTTGAAGTTCCTGATCCGAATGTGGCTGCGGATATCTCTGATCGCGAGATTGGTGGATTAGGAGTGTTTTTCGTAAAGAAGATGGTGGATGAGGCCCGGTATCTACGACAAGGAAATAGTAATATTCTGACTCTTGTTTTTAACAAGGATCGCTGAGGTAAGTGGCTAAAGGAGTGATGAAAAATGGCAGCAATAGAATATGAACTGGATGAAAAGGTGGCCATTGTCACCATGAATGACGGCGAAAACAGGTTCAATCCTGCATTCTTGAACAGTTTTATCGAGATCCTGGATGAGATTGAAAAGGAAACGGATGCTAATGCATTGGTGGTTACCTCCTCGCATGAAAAGATATTCTGTAACGGGATTGATTTGGACTGGCTGGGTCCCTTTATCCAGAAAGGGGATAAGGAAACGGCAGTCTCTTTTTTTTACACTATGAACAGGCTTTTCAAGCGGATTTTGCTCTATCCGATGCCCGCAATTGCGGCAATATCGGGCCATGCCTTTGCTGGAGGCGCCATTATGAGCTGTGCCTTTGATTTTCGGTTTATGCGTTCGGACAGGGGCTTTTTCTGTTTTCCGGAAGTGGATCTCGGGATTCCATTCCTTCCCGGGATGATCGCGTTAATCACAAAGGCGATTCCGCAGTACAAGGTCGAGGAACTGCATTACACCGGCAAACGAGCAACGGCTGAAGAATGCGAGGCCCATCACATCATCATGAAGGCCTGCCACATTGATGACTTGATGGACGAGGCTGTCTCATTTGCAAAGGGATTGAACAAGAGGAGAGAGATCATTGCCGAGATGAAAAAGAGGATGTATAAAAATATCGTCCATGTCTTTGATGTGGAGGATCCGCCGATGATCGAGTCGGGCATGTTTCATGTGTGAGAGTTAGAAAGACCTCGTAGCCAGAGTTGTGTATGCTTGATAGTGTCGCCCTTTTCCTTGCTCAAGTCTTTGAAAAACAAAAGCATCTCTCTGATGGAGCCGCCCTTTTTTTCCAGGACCGTCTCAAAGAGGTCAAAATTGCGGTGATATAGCCCAACCGACAGGATATATGCATTATTCAAAGGCCTCTTACCGAAATGGACAAAGCGATCTGTCTTAAACCTTTCCCTGATATACTTGAATTCTTCAAGTGACCCTGCGAACACCTCCTCCCTACGGGTCAACTTCTCCTGATAGCTTATGGGGGAATTGTAGAGCTGTTCCAGCTTATCCATAAGAGAGGCCAGAAACCGGGAGAAAAGACGTTCATCCTCAATAGATCCCTTTGCCTCTTCTGTAAAGGGGTGAGATGGGCCGAATACCTCTTCAAAAAAGAGAAATGCCCCCACCTTGCCTACCAAAACCGCCAGCCCCTCGTTGAACGCGCCCTGGCCCTTCAGATAAAGGGTCGTGTGCGTCATCTCGTGCAGGATGGTTTCAACTAAGTCAGGTGTAGATCCCTCGATCAGATTCAGGGTTACAGGGTCCTGGAACCAGCCGAGGGTGCTGTAGGCATCCGCAAGAGCCAATGACACATCCAGCCGTTCTTTTAAAAGCCGGGCCCGTTCTTCCTTAGCGCTTTCAAGGTCAAAAAACCCCAAGTATGGCATATCCCCCACAATAGGGAACCACCAGGTCTTTTGTGATAAACGGTCCTTGGGGGAGGCGGATACGGTGTAGATCGGTCTTGAAGGAGAGGCTAAGTAGACTGTTTCATAGTTCCCGGTCTTTTTCAGTCCCAGTTCAATTTCCCCGAAATCTTTGATCCGGGCAACAAGTCGAAGCCTGTCTTCCTGGGCAGGGGTGAGAGAGCCGTTGTTCAACGCCTCCTCTATCGGGATTGAGTCGTTGAGCAGGCGAAATTGACCGGCAGCAGCGTGAAACAGATAGGCCAGATCACATCCTGCGCAAAACAGGATCAGAAAGAGTATGGCCCAGATTGTTCTTTTCTTTTGCACAGTCGTATTAAGCCGTTTCAGGATCAGGGTGAGTGTAGCACAGGTGCGACTTTTGCTTCATTAATTAAAACCTGCTCTCACTCTTGACAACTGCGGCAAAAGGGAATAGGTAATAAAAAATGGCGTAAGGTGCGAGGCGCAAGGTTCTGGAATTTTGGGGTTGCTTTTATTTCCTTAATTTTTACCCCGTGAAATGCCCTTTTCGTTCTATTTCACTGGGGCCTCAATCCCTAAATTCCCCAATTTGGGTTCAGGAGGTGTTACCATGGCTGAAGAGCAGGTTGCGGTTATTGTCAAGTTTTTCGCCAAGCCGAGTGTTGCTGCCCTGGAAGTGACCAATGGGACCATAAAAAAGGGCGATTTACTGAAGTACAAGGGCCATACTACTGATTTTACAGAAGAGATCGCCAGCATGGAGATTGACAATCAACCTATGGATGAAGTCAAGGCAGGTGATCTGGTAGGCGTCAAGGTTAAGGAAAGAGTCAGAGAAGGGGACAAAGTCTATAAGGTATCAGAGTAACCTTCGATCTCTTTCATGAGCCTTGGTATCAGCTTCCTGATAAAACCCTCCTTATCAAAGGCGTTTATAGAAGCGAACTTTTTGTAGTCAGGGTGATCCTGGTTGAGGAGAGGGATTTTTGCCTGAAGCCCCGGCGCTATCCTCTTGAACTGGGTTATGAGTTCCACCAAGGTGAATTCTTCTCCAGGATAGCTATCAAGCCAGCCCAATCTCTTCATGTATTCAAACCTGATCCGATCCAACAGAAACAGATGCAGATCGATAACCGCCATCTTGCTTTTTGGATCAAGTTCATTAAATTCAAATCCAGAGCCTAAGTCTTTGAGATTCATAATCAGATCATAAAGATAAAAGGCGCCTTTATCCCTGCTCTGAGCCAGATAAGTCAGGGTTTTAAAAGAAATATGACAGAGACGGGTGTCAAGTCCGAAATCTTCGTTGAACTGGCTTGTCCAGTTTCGGTATCCCCTCTTAACTGCCAATAGCAGCCGGCCCTCTTGTAGATCAATTACCCTCTGCATCACGACTATCCGGGTCTCCCTTTTTCCTGAAAAGGTATGGTCAACCCATATACCCCACCGTCCATAACAGCCTGAATAGGTCCACCTCCGGCCGATTCAAAAACTTTTAACATCGATTTATTGCTCGCTAACACATCGGCCTTGAAGCCTTCCATCCCTTTTTCTTTGGCGATTCTCACAAGCATTTTCAAGAGAAATGTCGCGATCCCTTTACCTTGATAGTCCTCATCGACCACAAAGGCCACATCGGCATAGGGGAGGTCGTGCAGACGTACATATCGCCCTTCTGCAATGATACGCCCCTCTCCCGGCTCCCCCATTAGGCCAACGATTGACATGGTTTTCCTGTAATTTATATTCACGTACTCCTGCATTTTGGCATGGGGCATGGTCTTGATGGGAGAAAAATAACGGTAATAGACCGCTTTATCCGAGAACCGATAAAAAAGTCTCCGCATTTCATCAACATCAGAAGGCTTTATTGCGCGGAAACGAACTGTCAAGGTCTCTTTAAATGTGTGTTCGCAGGCCAGTTCCTCCGGGTAGAGGTGGCCTGATTCTGAAAGGTAGATCAGATCCGGGAATAAGAGATGCTTTTCTTTGGCAAGGCTAACCAGATCTGCGCGATCATCGGGATGGGCAATGTCAATCAGGGCAAGGGCTCGTTCCCGGGTAGTCCGCCCGGTCATGGATGCGACCCCGTATTCTGTTACGACGAGGTCCAAGGAATCCCGGTTGGAAAACTGGTTGGGATAACCTTCCACTGAGGTGACGATGTTTGGCTCGTTTTCTAAGTTGCGGCTAGGCAATGCAAAAACGGTTCGGCCCCCTTTGGAAAAGGCTGCGCCTTTAAAAAATTCCTGTGCCTCACCCGGACCGGCGCCGACATTTCTCTTCCCGCTGTGCAAGGCAATGCCGCCTGTGAGGTCTATCTTGCGAGCGGGTAAAACCACCATTAGGTGGTCATTGGCCCCGATCCTTTTGGGGTCTGCCACCACATCGATCCCCTGGAACTCTATTAGGGGATTACGGTGCAGCCAATGCATCAGTTCTGCCGTGCCGATGGCATAGGCAGCTACAGATTTGCCTAAGAATATACCTTTACGCCGATTTGTTACGGCCCCGCTCTTGACCAAATCCATCAAGGCATCCGTAAAAAAGGGAGAATGGATCCCCAAATGCCGTTTACCCTTCAGGTGGCGGGCCAGGGAGTCAAAGAGGGGATCCGCAGAAAACGCTATGCAGTTCCCATCTTGGACCAGAGAGGCCACATTCGCCCCCACCTTTTCATACACCTCGTCAACCGGCCAGCGTTGAAAATAGATCGGCGGTTCTGTGGCTTCGACAAGGTAATCAAAATCCTCAATGTGAACAAAGGTATCGCCCAAGGTGCGGGGGGCCTTTACACTGATCTCTCCAACCACCAAAGAGGCCTGTTCCATTGCCTGTCTGGCCACATCTATTGCCGGCCCGAGGCTGCAATAGCCTGCCTTGTCAGGAGGTGTTATCTGGATAAAGGCCGCATCGATCCCGATGGTTCCGGATTCGATTAGGAGGGGGATGCGGGAAAACGGAGTGGGAATCAGGTCAACACTGCCGGCATTGATGGCTTCGCTTGCCACCCACCCTGGGAAAAATGTCTTGAGGCGGAATTTTTGGGCATCTTTTTCTGCAATAGATACTGCCTGCCCAAAGCTCATTAATTGAATAAATTCAAGGTCCCTGAGGTTCGCGGCATCAGATGCCATCAGACTCTTGACTAAGGTGCGCGGCTCTGCAACCCCGGTTCCCAAAAAGATGCTCATTCCCGGTTTGATCTTAGAGAGAACCTTTTCAGGGGTAATTAGCCTTGATTTCCATTCTTTGTTGTCTGTTATTGGCATGGGTGTACACCTCGCAATTGGGGAATTGAGGGATTGAGGGATTTAGGAATTAACATCAGTAAAATACTTGCAATTCCTCAATTCGTAGCCCGACAGTGGTTAAATAGCGCGGGCTATCACAACCCTGTAGGAGCGACTGTAATCCTTGATTCGTGCCATTTTTTCGTAATCTCCGGTCTGATCCATAATAGTGAGGGCCTCTTGAGTCTGGTCGGGCGCCATTTCAAGGATAATCCAGCCGCCAAGATTCATGAAATCGTGTGCCCCTTTGATTATCTTTTTTATATAATACATTCCGTCCTCCCCGCCGTCCAGGGCTAATCGTGGTTCATTATCTCGAATATCGGGGGAAAGGTCATTATATTCCCCGGAAGTGACATAAGGAGGATTTGATACCACAATATCAAAAAGGCAGTCATCTTTCAAAAAGGGCCCCCAAAGATCTCCATGCCGGAATCTTAGCCTGTCAGAGACATCGTGTTTCAATGCATTACGGCGGGCTAAATTCAGCGCTTTTTCGGATATATCAGTTGCCCAGATCAGCGCCCCGGGCATCTCCGTAGCCAAAGCAATTGAGATGGCGCCGCACCCTGTTCCAAGGTCGAGGATTTGGAGTGATTGTTTCCCTTCTTGCACAATGGGTTTTGCCAATGTAATGGCCTGTTCCACTGCAATTTCGGTTTCAGGCCTGGGGATGAGGACGTGACGGTCTACAAGAAAGTCCAGGGACCAGAACTCCTGTGTTCCTGTTATATACTGCAGCGGTTCAGGGCTGACACGTCTTCTAATTAGAGAACGATAGCCGGAGATCTCCTTTTCGGTCAAGGGCTGATTGAAATTCAGGTAGAGGTGTATACGCTCGAGGTTGAGTTGGTGCGCCAAAAGCACTTCAGCATTGAGGCGGGGGTTTTCAATGCCCTTGCTTTTTAAATAGTCGGCCGAGACTTTGAGGAGGTCTTTTATTTGCCATGTTTTTGGAGACATTGGGTACTGGATACTTGATGCTGGATACTGGGGGTTGGTTAGTTCCCGTGGGCCCTTTTTAGCGTTTCGGTCTGAAAATGGGTGATCAAGGGTTCGATAACCAGGTCCAGATCTCCCTGGAGAAGGCCTTCTAATTTGTATAGGGTGAGCCCGATTCTGTGGTCAGAGACTCTCCCCTGGGGAAAGTTATAGGTCCTGATCCTTTCACTCCTGTCGCCGGAGCCTACCATCGTTCTCCGTTCCTCGGAAATTTTGGATTGCTGTTCAGCAGTCTCAATATCCAACAGCCGCGACATGAGCACCTTCATCGCCTTTGCCTTGTTCTTGTGCTGGGATTTTTCATCCTGGCAGGTCACGACGAGACCTGTGGGGAGATGAGTAATTCGGACTGCCGAGGCAGTCTTGTTTACGTGTTGCCCCCCAGGCCCTGATGAACGGTATACATCTATACGGAGATCTTCCGGGTCGATTTCCACATCGATCTCTTCGGCTTCCGGAAATACAGCCACTGTGACCGCAGAGGTGTGTATTCGGCCTTGGGTCTCTGTCTCTGGCACGCGTTGGACCCGGTGAACACCACTTTCATATTTGAGCCGGCTGAATACCATTTGCCCTTCCACAAGGATGATGATTTCTTTGAACCCACCGATGCCGGTGATGTGCTGACTGAGGATTTCTGTTTTCCATCTCCTTACTTCAGCATATCGGCTGTACATCCTGAACAGATCGGCGGCAAAAAGCGCTGCTTCGTCTCCGCCTGTTCCAGCCCTTATTTCTAAGAGGATGTTCTTGTCCTCGTTAGGGTCCTTGGGGATAAGGAGAACTTTAAGGTTTTGTTCAATTTTAGACAGGTTTGAACTTAGGTTATCAAGTTCTTCCTTGGCCAACTGCCTGATTTCAGGATCTGGATCATCGAGCAACGATTGGTTGCTCAGAATCTCATCCTGGAGCGATTGATGTTTTCGGAAAGCGGTAATAATTGGGGTGAGCATGCTGTGTTCTTTAGCATATGTCTGGTAGGCCTTTTGATTTCGGACAACCTCGGGGTCACCCAGATCGGCCTCCAATTTATTATAGCGCTCTTCTATCTCTTTGACTTTGGCAAACATCACCGCGAACCTTTCATCGAAAAAGCCTGAGCGAATCCCACCAATATAGGCGGGACACAGGTATTCAATATTCAATTTGAGAGATTTACGCTGTTACGCCGGGCAGTAATCCGTCCGCCATCGTGAGCCTACAGGCGGGAGGAGCTGGCAGGTTCAATGGATGAGGGCAAAGGTCCTGAAATCGGTTCAAAGGCCGCAATTGCTGTCTTGGCCCTTAATTTTCTGCTTTGGTATCGGCTGATGCCTTGTTGAATTTGGCATATTTTTTCTTAAAGCGTTCCACGCGCCCTGCCGAATCGACCAGCTTTTGCTTGCCTGTAAAAAACGGATGGCATTTGGAGCAGATTTCGATATTAATCTCTTTGACAGTGGAACCGGTTTCAAATTCATGCCCACACGCACAGCGCACTGTCGTCCTATAATATTCCGGATGGATTCCTTTTTTCATCTTGTCAGTTTCTCCTGATTTTTTTACCTAAGTTGAGCGATTTTTTTGAGGAAGAAATTGGTGCAGATCGAGTCAAAAATCTCTCAATTCAGGTTTAGCCACTCATTGAGGCAAGAAAACCTTTATTATCGCTTGTTCCTTTGATTTTTTCAAGCAAGAATTCCATGCTGTCCACTGGGGTCAATGGCGCAAGGAGTTTACGTAAGACCCAGATACGGTTGAGATCAGCCTCATCCAACAGAAGCTCCTCCTTCCTGGTCCCGGACAGATTGATATCAATGGATGGAAAGACCCTCCTGTCACTCAGCTTGCGATCTAAATGGATCTCCATGTTTCCAGTGCCTTTGAATTCTTCAAATATGACCTCATCCATTCTGCTCCCGGTGTCAACAAGGGCAGTGGCAATTATCGTGAGACTCCCCCCCTCCTCAATGTTTCTCGCTGCTCCAAAAAAGCGTTTTGGTTTGTGGAGTGCGTTAGAATCCAGACCACCGGAGAGGATTTTTCCGCTGGGAGGAACGACGGAGTTGTACGCCCTTGCCAATCGAGTAATGCTGTCTAATAGGATTAAGACATCAAGTTTGTGTTCAACAAGTCTTTTGGCCTTTTCAATGACCATTTCGGCTACCTGGACATGGCGTTGAGGGGGCTCATCAAAGGTAGAGCTGATCACTTCGGCGTTAACGGATCGAGCCATATCAGTCACTTCTTCCGGTCTTTCATCTATGAGAAGCACGATTTTGTGAATATCTTTTTCGTTGGCCGATACGCTATTGGCAACATTCTGCAGGAGCATGGTTTTTCCTGTCCTTGGTGGGGCGACAATAAGGCCTCGCTGGCCCTTTCCGATCGGTGTCATCAGATCCATAATCCTTGTGGAATAATTGTCGGCCGCGACCTCTAAGGGGATCCTTTCATCGGGGTAGAGAGGAGTAAGATTATCAAACAGGATCTTGTCCCTTGATATCTCCGGGTCCTGATGATTGACTTTTTCCACCTTTAAGAGGGCAAAATATCTCTCTGATTCCTTTGGCGGCCGGATCTGGCCTGAGACTGTATCCCCTTTTCTTAGGTTAAATCGACGAATCTGGGAGGGAGAGATATAGATATCGTCAGGGCCCGGAAGGTAATTGGCGTCAGGTGCCCTCAGGAACCCAAAGCCATCCGGGAGGACTTCCAGGACACCTTCACCGTATATCAGGCCGTTTTGGGCTGAATGGGCCTGGAGCAAAGCGAAAGTAAGATCCTGCTTTCGCATCCCGGATGCTCCCTCAATGTTCAACTCCTTCGCCATTTTCGTTAGTTCACTGATCTTCATTTCCTTAAGTTCAACTAAATTCATGTTTTATCTCCATTAAGACACGTTTGATTCACCCGTAAAAACTTCTTTTTAGGGGCAATTGTAAATTATTCTTAGTTAGGACAGAGATCGTCAAGTATACAATTTTTGGGTAAATGGTATGAATTCAAATAATCCCGCCTAAACTTTTTGAGTTTCTTTGAGACCATCATATTTGCTCTGCCTAATTGTTTGGCTATTCCCGACCGGAGAAAACCAGGAGATCAAAAAAAGTCGGCTATAACGACATACGCTGAAAGACATCAAAATGCCTTGTTGCGGCCAGAGCGTCGAGCCTCATAAAACCTTTTATGTGCGTTAGAGTAGGTTACTCAGCAGAGTTGTTATGAAGTCTATAACAGATATCCGGTCTATACCGAATCCCCCGAAAGGAAGGAAAATATTTAATAATTTATGATTATAGTTATTTTATCCCTTATGTCAAGGCTTTTCGGAACAAGCATGCTAAATCATGATAATGTAACCTGGTCTCGATAATTTATACTCGTAATCTGTAGCCGTTCACAGGTTCAAAGGTTAAGGGATGAGATAGCTTTCCTCTTTCTTAATCTTAATCATAATCCTAATCTTACTCAACACGATTACGATTAAGATTATGAGTAAGAGAATAATCTGAAGAGGTTATAATCAAATCATAATTTCAAATTCAAGCGTTCTAAGACCTCCAAGGCATGTTTCATGTCATCCGGAAGCGGGGCTTCGAATTCCATATAACTTTCGTTCACCGGATGGACAAAACCTAAACGTTTGGAGTGAAGCATTTGTCTTTTAAGGTTGAGCAGGGCCCCGTTTTTTTGGGGGAAGCGCCTTTTCCACCAGTTACGCCCATATCCATAGACAGGATCTCCCGCAACAGGGTGACCTATGTGGGAAAGGTGGACGCGGATCTGGTGGGTCCGACCTGTTTTTATGACAACCGAGAGGAGAGAAAACCCCATTTCAAATTCTGCCAGTTTTTGCCACACGGTTAAGGCCTTTCTTCCCCCGGAGAGCACCACCGCCATCTCTTTTCGCTTTGAAGGGTGTCGAGCAATAGGGAGGGCGATCTTCCCCTCCTCACCGTTGATTCGTCCATGTACGAGAGCCAAGTATTGCTTTTTAACCGAGCCGGATTTGAATTGTTTAGCGAGAGATGCGTGGGTTCGGTCATCTTTTGCCACAACCATGAGCCCGGAGGTATCCTTATCGAGCCGATGTACAATACCTGGCCTAAGCGTTCCCCCTATCCCGGAGAGGTCTTTACAATGTTGAAGAAGGCCGTGGACAAGGGTTCCGGTTGAATGCCCCGGGGCCGGGTGAACAACGACCCCTGCCGGTTTCGATAAAACAATTAAGGAAGAGTCTTCATGGATAATTTGGAACTCTACCTCAGCGGGTGTAAGATCCGGAAGGGTTGGAGGCGGGATTGTGAGGGAAACCCGATCCCCAGCCTTCAATTTCCGGCTTGGCTTTGAAGGGCAATCGTTTATCTCAGCGTATCCATCTCTTATCAGCGACTGTATCCTTGCTCGAGACAGACCGATTGGGCTGTCACAAAGAAAAACATCAAACCGAGTACCTTGAGCGGTCTCAGGGATATCATAGAAAAATGTGTTAGCTGTCTTCTGGGTTACTAACAAGATGTTGACTGTTGCAGGGATCGGTGTCCGTCATGACAAATCAAAAGTAGTTTAGACTTTGCTGATCTTGTATCTTGGCAGTGAAATTGGAAATTTGAAACTTGAAATTGGGAAAACAGAAAGATGTAAATTTCTTCTCTAATTTCAAGTTTCAAATTTCCAGTTTCGGCATTCGGTTTTCAATTCGATAATACCCCCCAATTTGGAAAAAGTGTAAATTTGCGAATAAAGGATGCAGATTAGTATATAGAAATCAGGAAAACATCTTATCCAAATCCTTTTCTACCTGTGATTCCTTGATATCTTTGGCAAGGGATATCTCCTTGACGAGAAGAGTCCTGGCGGTATCCAACATTTTTCTCTCTCCAAAAGAAAGCTCTTTGTCCAGCCTTAGAAGCAACAGATCACGATACACTTCGGCGACTTCGAAGACGGATCCGGTTTTAATCTTGTCCGTGTAGTCCCTGTAACGCCGATTCCATGTTTGATTGTCAAGGATGACATCTCTCTTTTCCAGGATCGTGAAGAGCCTTGGAAGTTCTGTTTTGGCGATGATCTCCCTCAAACCGACATTATCCACATTACTGGTAGGAATCATGATAATCATATCATTATCGAGAATGCGCATAACGTAAAAATCCTGCGTGCAACCAGAGATTTCCTGGGATTCTATCTTTTCGATTATGCCGACGCCATGCGCAGGATAAACGGCTAAATTACCGACCTGAAACATTCATACCTCCATGGTCAGGGCTCATGGCCGGCAGCCCATAGTTTTTATCCTATGGGCTATCAGCCATGAGCGTTTTTGACTGTACCGATTCTTCCTTTTTATTAAATCCCTATCTTATTATAAACAGACCCAACGTGGGAAGGATCGGCGCGATAACCAGAGCGACCACGGACATCAGCTTAATCAAGATGTTCATGGCAGGACCGGAGGTGTCCTTGAAAGGATCACCAACCGTATCGCCCACCACGGCGGCCTTGTGGTTATCCGAACCTTTTCCGCCCAGGTTTCCTTCTTCGATCCACTTCTTCGCGTTGTCCCAGGCACCGCCGCCATTGGCCATAAAAAGGGCCAAGAACGCGCCCATGACTGTAGCGCCTATGAGCATGCCGCCCAAGGTCTCTTTGCCAAGGAGGAAGCCGACGGCAACCGGGGTCAGGACGGCCACGAGCCCCGGAAGCACCATCTCTTTCAGGGCGGAGTTCGTCGCAATCGATACGCAGGTGGCGGAATCGGGCTTTGCGCCCTCTTTTCCTTCTAAGAGCCCCGGGATTTCCCTGAACTGGCGACGGATCTCTTCCACGATGGCGAAGGCCGCCTTACCGACCGAGGTCATGGTAAGGGCCGCGCATGTCATGGGGACCATGCCGCCGATAAAGAGCCCGATAATCACCATCGGGTTGTCGATATAAACATGTCCAAGCTTGGCTGCCTGTGTATAGGCCACAAAAAGGGCCAACGCGGTCAGGGCTGCAGAACCGATGGCAAACCCTTTTCCGATGGCAGCGGTCGTGTTGCCAAGGGCGTCGAGACTGTCGGTGATCTTCCTGGTCTCGGGGCCAAGACCCGCCATCTCGGAAATGCCGCCAGCGTTGTCAGCGATGGGACCATAGGCATCGACCGTCATTGTTGCGCCTACCGTGGCAAGCATACCAACCGCTGAAAGCCCGATACCATAGATGCCGGCAGTAAAATAGCCTACATAAGTGGCAATACAGATACCGAGAATAGGAAGCCATGTGGACTGCATGCCGACGGCCAGGCCTGCAATGATAACGGTAGCCGGACCGGTCTTGGTCTGCTCGGCAATACGTCTGACCGGAGGACCGGAGGTGTAATATTCGGCAAGGAGACCGATGGCAATACCGCAAAGCAGTCCGGAAAATATTGCCCAGAAGGCGCCCATAGGCATACCGAGAGACTTGGTAACAATGATGGTAAGAATCACAAAGATGATCGCAGCCACAAAGGTTGTGTATCTCAGGGCCCCCGCGGGATTCCCTTTCTGGAAGACCTTGATGGAAAAGACACCCACAAACGAGCTGAGAAGTCCCGCCATGACGATTAAAATAGGCATGGCCATATATTTCAGTTTAATGGCAACAGGATCGAGTCCTTTAAGGATGGGAAATTGTGCCAAGAAATCGGGTGTGATGGCCATGGTCGCACCGATCGCAATGGTGGCGATCACCGAACCGACAAAGGACTCAAAGATATCAGCGCCCATCCCGGCAATATCACCCACGTTATCACCCACATTATCAGCAATAACACCCGGGTTTCTGGGATCGTCTTCGGGAATACCGGCTTCTACCTTCCCTACCAGGTCAGCCCCGACGTCCGCTGCCTTAGTATATACGCCCCCGCCAACACGGGCAAACAGGGCAATGGAGCTGGCGCCCATTGCAAAACCGTTGATATACTGGGCAGTGGAAGGAACGCCCCCCCAAAACCGTTGCCAGAACCAGAACCAGAACCCTAATCCGAGGAGTCCCAATCCTGCTACGGCCAAACCCATGACAGAACCGGAAAAATAAGAGACGTTGAGGGCCTTGGCCTGGCCGAATTTATTGGCAGCCTCTGCCGTCCGCGAGTTTCCTCTTGTGGCTGCGGTCATACCGGAAAACCCGGCAACCATGGAGCAGAAGGCACCTGTTACGAAGGCAATGGCGGTTTTCCACGCAATTCCCCACCCCAAGAGAAGAAATACAATGGCAATAAAAATAATGAGAACAGAATACTCTCTCTTCAAAAAGGCCATGGCGCCTGTATGAATCGCATCCTCAAGTTCCTGCATCAACGGGGTGCCATTCGGTTGTTTCTTGACATAATTGTATATCAGCCAGGCGATGATAAGACTTAAGATCCCTATGAAGGGAGCATAAATGGTTAATCCCTGCATTAGTTTTTTTCCTCCTTATTCACTAAATTCTGGCAATTGATTTGATTCATTGCCGATTCAACCCCTTCCAAAACAAATAGTTCACATGCGTTAACAGCCACCCGGATGGCCTTTTCTGCGAGCCCCTTTTCATCGGCATAAAAGGGAGCAAGGACATAATTCTCTACGGTTTCTCCGTACCGCGGATGACCGATGCCAATCTTGACTCGGGCAAATTGCGTGCTCCCCAGATGGCGGATGATGGATGATACGCCTTTGTGCCCTCCGGCCCCGCTTTCCCTGACGATTTTTATCCTTCCCAAGGGAAGATCCAGATCGTCATGGATGACTAAAATCCTGTTGGTCTCTATGGCATAATAGTCAGCACAGGCCCTGACCGATTCACCGCTCAGGTTCATAAAGGTCAGGGGGCAAAGAAGAATGATATTATTTCCCCGGAATGCCGACCGAATATGTTTTGCACGGAAACGGCGGCTGTTCAGTGGCAGCCCCAGATCCCTGCACCACAGGTCGATAACCTTGAAACCTGTGTTGTGTCTCGAATTCCCATATTCCGGCCCGGGATTACCGAGGCCCACAATCAAGCGCAAATCTTTGTGTTACTGTTCACCCCCTTTCTTTTCTTCTTTTGATTCTTCGGCAGTTTCTTCTTCTGATTCAGCAGTTTCTTCCTCGATTCCTTCTTCAAGCCCTTCTTCCTCTTCTTCTATTCCTCCACCAGGTGCGGAAACGACGGCAACGGTTAGATCGCCCTCTTCTAAACAGGTGATCCCTTCTGGAAGCTCGATGTCACGGATATGAATCGTGTCCCCTATCTCCAACCCAGATACATCGATCTCTAAGGAGGCTATTAACTTGTCGGGAAGGCAGGAGACGGTAAGCTCTCTTCGGATAGTCTCAAGAAACCCTCCCTCTTCTGTTACACCTATCGGGGTATTAACAAGGGTGACGGGGATGTCTACGGTAATCTCCTTGTCCATGGAGATTTCGTAGAAGTCGGCATGAAGATAGACGCCGTTAACAGGATCAACCATGAGATCTTTAAGCATTGCCTTCCTGGTTTCTTCCCCATGGTCTGATTTGATTTGAAGATCGAGAATGATGTTTTCGCCTTTGCCCTGTTTTGTAATACGCGTAAGTTCAGGGTAATCCACGGTCAACATAATCGACTCAGTTGCAGGCCCATAAAAAATGGCTGGCAACTGCATGTTTTTCCTTAATTTTCTGGCTGCCCCTTTTCCTCTATTTTCTCTAACATGGGCAGCGACTGCTAATTGAAGCATTTGATCCCTCCGGTATTAATAAAATTTTTCACAAATGAAAAACGCCTGATTCCTCCAGGCGTTTTCGACGTCTAAACAAATAAAGTGCTCACTGAATGAGAGCTGTGACTTCTCTTGATGGTTTCCCCTAAGAGTTCTGCTATCGACAGAACGACGGCTTTTTGGCACCCCTTGGCCTTGTCATTCAGGGGAATGGTATTGGTTATGACGAGGCTGTTAATGGGTGAGGCTTCTATTCTTTCAATGGCTGGCCCCGACAGGATCGCATGGGTGCAGCAGGCGTGTATCTTGATTGCGCCTCTCTCCTTGAGCGCCATCGCGGCCTGGGTCAAGGTGCCTGCGGTGTCAACCATATCATCTAAGATGATAGCGGTTTTGCCTTTTACTTCACCGATGATGTTCATTGCCTCAGCGATATTAGGGGCTTCGCGTCTTTTGTCTATAATGGCCAGGGATGCGGCAAGACGCTTGGCAAAGGCACGGGCCCTTTCCACACCGCCGGCATCCGGTGAAACGATAACCAGATCGTCCTGGAGATTGTTTTGTATATATTTGAGCAAGATCGGGGCGGCAAAGATGTTGTCAACCGGGATGTTAAAGTAGCCCTGGATCTGCCCTGCATGCAGATCCATTGATACCACCCTGTTTGCGCCTGCTACCGTGATCAGATCGGCAACAAGTTTGGCGCTGATCGGGACCCTCGGCTTCACCTTTCGGTCCTGCCGGCTATAACCGTAATAGGGGATCACCGCGGTGATTCGTTCGGCGGATGCCCTTCTCATGGCATCCATTATGATCAAGAGCTGCATAAGGTTGTCATTGACAGGGGTGGAGGTGGATTGAACTACAAATACGTCCCGCCCCCTTATGTTTTCCCCAATTTCTACCTGGGTCTCTCCGTCGCTAAAGGTTTTTGCCAGGATCTTGCCCGGTTTGATTCCAAGGTATTCACATACCTCAAGGGTCAAGGCAGGATTTGAGTTGCCACCGAAAAGTTTTATCTCCTGGTTCAAATTTAATCCTCAAAAAAGATGAAGCCGCAAAAAGGCGCAAGATTCACAAAAAATGAAAATGGCTGGGGTGGGAGGATTCGAACCTCCGAATGCGGGCTCCAAAGGCCCGTGTCTTACCACTTGACGACACCCCAGTATAGAGGCCATAGATCAGTGTCAAAGGTCTCAAATCGGGAATCAGGTAAGACCTTCTGCCAAAAAAATATCTCCAATATCAAGGGAGGTCAAATCTGTTTTTGATTGGCGGGCCCGATCTTTTGATTCAAAAACCCCGAAGACACTCGGCCCGCTGCCTGACATCAAGACCCCATTGGCCCCTGAATTCATTAAAGCCCTTTTTATATCCTCTATTGCAGGGAAACGGGAAGCGGTAACCCTCTCTAAATCATTATCCAGAATGCGACCAATCACAAACGCATTTTTCTTTAAATTAATAATTATATACTGATATTCATCTTTTGTCAACTCTAATCCCCCTGTGCTTTCTGATGGTGACCAATCAAGGTTGCCATAGACCCAAGCGGTGGAAACTCTGATCGGTGGCGTCACGATAACATACCATAATTCCGGCCAATTTTCAATCGGTTCCAAGATTTCACCGATCCCCCTAACTATGCATGGTTTCTCGCTCAGAAAGAATGGGACATCTGCTCCCAGGCCGAGAGCCAATCCGGCTAACTCTCTTACCGAAAGCGGGCATGACCATATTTGGTTTAAGGCCTTGAGCACGCATGCTGCATCGCTGCTGCCACCGCCTAAACCGGCTGCAACCGGGATATTCTTTGTCAGTTTTATCGAAAGTCCATGGTCAATCCCGGTGTGAGCAAAAAAGGCCTGTGCCGCTCGGCAGGCAAGGTTCTCTTTGTCAGCGGGCGCTGAAAAACCCTCACATGATATCGTGATTAGGTTGCGAGAAGTTGTTTGGAGTTCAATCCGGTCATAGAGGCTTACAGGCACCATGATTGAGACTAAATCGTGGTATCCATCGGGTCTGCGGCCCGTGATTTTTAATCGGAGATTGAGTTTGGCAGGAGCCCAGTGGATTGAGGATTGAACATTGAGGATTGAATATTGAATATTGCTGGATGATACTTTGGGTGGCGACTCTGTTTCCATAGCATGTTAAGGAGATGTAATGACCAGTGCCTCAGGGCGGATTAGGGAAAAAGGCTGGTGAGCCGTCTTGGAATGACCTCATGGATTATTGGTAAGTCAGACAGAAGACCTTTCCTTACATCTTCAATCTTGATGGTTTCGTAAAAAGTTCAATTTTCAATTTGTCTTGCTTATAACTTCCTCATTTTACTACATTTCAAGCTCAATTTTTGTGAATTTTGCGCCTTTTTGCGGCCATATAAATTTTCATTCGTCAATATTCAATGTAAGATACAGGGTGGAGTTCCCTCGCTTGATCAGAAAGAGAATGGTGTCTCCCTTCTTGTAGCCCTTAGTTTTTTCAAGGAAGTCTGCTGGGGTCTTGGCAAGAGCCTGGTCAACCTCTAAGATGATATCTCCCGGCTTAAGGCCGGCTTCTGCGGCAGGCGAATTGTTGTCGACTTGCGCGATCAGGATACCGGTTGTTTCCGACAGGCCGAACTCTTTTGCCAGCTGTGGTGTGACCTCTTCCACTTTCATGCCAAATTGTTGTTTTGCGCTGCTTTTTTCAAAGCCCTTTTCTTCCTCGTCCTTCAGCTCCCCTACTCCGGCCTTAAAGACCTGCTCCTGGCCTTTCCTAATGACCACGACGGGCACTGTTGCGCCTATGGGTGTGGAGGCTACGATATAGGGCAACTCTTTCATTTCATTGATTTTTTTGCCATTAAAGGAGACGATAACGTCTCCGCGTTTGATGCCGGCCTTTTCAGCGGGCCCCCCAGGGGTGACGTCCGCAACCAGGGCCCCATTTGCGTTCTTTAAATTGAGTTTGGCCTTCAGGTCGGGGGTAATTTTTTGTATCATAACGCCTAACCAGCCCCTGACCACTTTCCCCTCCTTTAGTTGGGCTATGATCTGTTTAGCCATGTTGATCGGGATAGCGAACCCGATGCCGATACTTCCTCCGGTCCCGGAGAAAATAGCAGTATTGATTCCGATCACCTCTCCGGCGCTGTTCAGGAGAGGCCCTCCGCTGTTTCCCGGATTAATGGAGGCATCGGTCTGGATGAAATTCTCGTAAGGTCCGGCTCCGATATGCCTGTACTTGGCGCTGACAATGCCAGCCGTAACCGTGTTATCAAGACCAAAGGGGTTTCCCATGGCAATAACCCAATCGCCTACCTCAAGTTTGTCGGAATCGCCCATGGGGAGCGGGCTGAGCTGTTGATCTGTTTCTATACGGATAAGGGCCAAATCGGTTTTGGGATCACGGCCGATGACTTTTGCACTGAAGCTCCCCCCCCCTGCCAGCTTGACGCTGATTTCATCGGCCTTCTCCACAACATGATTATTTGTCAGGATGAACCCATCTTCATCAATAATAAAACCAGATCCGAGATTTTTTTGCTTGAAGCCCTTGGGCATCTGGTCGCCGAAGAACCGATCAAAGAAGTCTCTTAGAGGGTCGTTTGGCCCGGAGGGGCCTTGAAAGGTAAATGGGTGGGTCATCCTCCCCGTTACCGTCATTACGGTGCTGATGTTTACCACAGATGGTCTCGCCTTTTTGACCAATCCGGAAAAAGACCCCGAGGCGCCAGGCAAAAGAGGGCTTGTCCGGGCCATTGGCGCTGAGCCCGGATCGATCAGCGTGGTAAGGACAAAACCGACCGTTATACAAAAAAGCGCCCACGTTATAAGACAGAGTCTCTTCTGCCAGGTGGCGCCGGATCGAGTAAAATTCATGGAGAATCTCCTTGTCTCTGCTACTTGGCCTTTACAAAATGCCATCTGAGGTCGGTCAGGATGTTTTCAATAAATCGCTTCTCTTGATCATCCAGGTTCCCCTCGGTTTTTTCTTTGAGCATGGCAATGGTATCGATGGCATGTTTGGCTAAGGCCAGGTCCTTCCTTTTTTCCCCTGTCCCGGGATCAGGGATTTCCCCGAAATGAAGGAAGGCAGTAGAACTCAGGCTTAGAATCAGGGAGGAGAAGTTGACCTCTGGCAGGGGAGGCGTCTCGGCCTCCTTTTTCGGGGGCTCTTTTTTTGGTTCCTCCTTTACCTTTTCTTCTACCTTGTCCTCTGTGGAGTCCTTTTCTTTGGGTTCACCCTTGTCATCAAACGATCGTCTGTCCTTTATAATGAATCCCTTTTCTTCCTCTGACATAATATATCTCCTACAGTTCAATCCTTCGTGCTGAAAAAACGTTCTTCAGTGAGCGGAGTTCCTCAAGGATTTCATCGCTGACAGTGGATCCGGTTGTTATGAGAACCACATTCTGCTTTTTCTCCGCTTCCTCTCCCACCTGCATGCGACCTATGTTAATCTTGTGACCGGCCAGGGCCGAGGTAATCCGGCCTATCACGCCCGGGGTGTTTTTATTGCGGATCAGCAAAATATGTCCCTCGGGTATCGCCTCGAGATAAAAATTGTTAATTCGCAAAATTCGGGGCAGGCTTTTGCCAAAGATCGTGCCGGACACGATATTTTCACCCTCCAAGCTCTTTACTGTGAGCTTGACAAGGCTGGCAAAATCCTCAGATGAAGCTCTCTTTGATTCCACCACTTCAATGCCCCTGTCAGCGGCAATATAGGGGGCGTTCACAAAGTTTACATCATATTTAAGGATAGGCGTCAAAAGCCCTTTGAGCATGGCAGTGGTCAGCGGGGAGACATTATGCTCGGTTATGACCCCGGCGTAAAGAACCTGTACCCCTGTCAGGGCGCTGTCAGTCAGTTGGGCCTGGAGCAAACCCATTCTTTCGAGGAGGGTTACATAGGGCCTCAGGACCGTCATCAGTTCCGCGCTGACACTGGGTACATTGACGGCGTTTGTCACGGTTCCATGAAGGAGGTACGAAATGATCTGTTCGGCCACGTCCTTGGCCACATTGTCCTGGGCCTCTTTGGTGGATGCTCCGAGATGAGGGGTACAGATGAAATTCGGCAGTTCCATCAGGCTGGTTTTTCCGGGCGGCTCGGTCACGAATACGTCAAAGGCCGCTCCCCCGAGATGGCCTGATTTCAAGGCCTCATACACATCATCCTCATTTACAATTCCTCCCCGGGCACAGTTGATCAGCATTGCACCCTTTTTCATCTTTGAGATGATCTCCTTATTGATCATGTTGTTTGTCTCTTCTGTCTTGGGCGTGTGGATGGTAATATAGTCGGCCCGGTCTAAGAGTGTGTCAAGGGAGACAGGCTCAAGGTCGAGCTTTTCAATGCTCTGCGGTTTGATATAGGGGTCATAGACAATGACCTTCATCTTCATCCCCTTGGCCCGGTCGGCCACGATCCGACCGATATGTCCTACGCCGATCAACCCCAATGTCTTGTTGAAAAGCTCCTGGCCTTTGAGCTTTTTCTTCTCCCATTTGCCGTCCTTGAGTGACGCCGTGGCCTGGGGGATATTTCTCGACAGGGCCATGATCATGGCGATGGTATGCTCGGCAGTGGTGATGCTGTTCCCGTCAGGGGTGTTCATGACCACGATTCCACGCTGGCTTGCTGCGGGTATATCCACATTATCCAGGCCGATTCCTGCCCGACCGATGACCTTCAACCGATCTGCCGATTCAAGGATGTCGGGAGTGACCTTGGTGGCGCTCCGGATAACAAGGCCCTCGTAAAGGCCTATTATCCCTTTCAATTCTTCAGGGGTAAGCCCGGTATTGACGTCTACATCAATCCCGGCTGTTTCCTGGAAAATCTCTACTCCTACATCGGACAACGGATCACTTACTAAAACTTTCATAAAATTTCTCCTAACATTAGTTTTTATACAACATACCCATAAAGCTATGGTGTGTCAAGACCCGTAAGACCAGTTTTATTCTTGACTTTTGGCGTGAATTGGTGTAAAAACTATCTCAAAATATAAGCATGCAAAGAAATTTTCCGCATTCTTGTTGAGGGCATGGGGAAAATGGCCTTAGAGTCAGAAAATGCTTGACATTTCCCTTATAACTTGCTAAAAGTACCAACGAGGCTAACAATATTGGCCGTCATTATAGGTAAGATCGTAGAATTTGTTTGAAGTTTTAGGGATATTGTGTGATTTCCGAATCACAAATATCTTAATTTTTTATGGAAAGGAGGCGATAAATCTCATACTATTTTTTGAAGGGTTAATAAAGTTTGAGTGACAGAAGTTAACCAAAAACAATTTTGTAGGAGGAGAGAGTAATGAAGAAACTATTTGTGATTGGTCTGGCGGCCCTGCTGCTTGTTGCTTTTTCAGTGCCTGTCATGGCAAAGGTAAAGGTCGGTGGTATTATATTTACTGATTTCTATTACCTTGACAGGGATAAAAACAATTCAGCGTGGCGAGGTCTGGGGCCCGATTCTTTTTCCAACACGGCCATTCAGGTCCCCAATATTACACGCCTTTATGCCAGGTGGACCAATGAAGACAACGTGGGTATGTACATTGAGTTTGGCGTCGGCCAGGGTGGTGGAAACACCCTATCCTCGAGCTCTGACAATGACTACAGTGTTGTGGTTCGACACGCATACGGCTGGTGGGATGTGAACCCGATGTTTACGATCATGGCCGGTCACTCCACAACCCCCTTCTCACCCCTGAACCCGTCACAGTTGTTGGGTACAAGGTCGGGATCTGTCAACATCATTGGTGTGGGTTACGGTGATTTCTACTCCGGCCGTTTTGCTCAGGTAAGAGGTACGTTTAAGTTTGGTAAGGTCGCAAGGCTCGAGATCGCCTTAGTGGACCCGAACGGCACGCTCGCCGGTGGAAGCTATGGCCCCTGGAACGGTACCGAGGGTGGTGGTGCCACAGGTGAGGGCTATCAGACCAATACCAAGATCCCGAGGATTGATATTGGCGTCCCGATTTACGTCGGCCCAGTGGCTCTGTATCCCGGTTTCCTGTATCAGCACAGGTCGATTGACAAAATCGGTACTGTGAATAACGGCGTTGACGACGCCGTTGATACCTACATCGGTTCCATAGGTGTCAAGGCTGGCTTTGGCCCCTTCGGGTTCGCTGGGGAATTCAACTATGGCCAAAACTGGGGCAACAGCCGCGGTCTCGCCGGCACCAGCCCATCCATTATCGGTGGTATGGCCAGTGCCAGACTTAAAGACGACGGTCAGATTAACGATGCAGAAACCTACTCTTGCTGGATTGATCTTTCATATAAATTCGGGCCTGTTACCCCCCACGTGATGTGGGGACGGCAGAAATCCAAGAACGAGACGGTCACGAGTGCAAACACAGAGGCAACGACCTCGATGATCGGCTTAAGTGTCCCGATCGATTTGGCCAAGGGCTTCAGGCTGAGACCAGAAGTCATGTGGTATGATGATGGGGATGTGAAAGTAGATGGTGCTGGTAGCACAAACATGGGCAAGTACGCCATCTACGGTGTCCAGTTCCAGATTACATTCTAAACGCTAATATCTCACCAAGGGTCTTATACGCGTAGGCCCCTGTAAAACCAAGAGCCCCCTTCCTTTTTATGGAAGGGGGCTCTTTTTTTGGCCCTTCTTACATGGATTGAAGAATTGCCCTTCAGGGCCAGGGTCCAGGGATTTGAGATAGCTGCTCAACTGCAACCATGATCAATCTCTTTCATTTATCCTTAATTCCCATGCCTTTGCATGCTTGAGAAATACGTACCAGGCAGAATTGACGGCAATAACAAAACCCGGAATACCGTCGAGAAAACCGAGCTTCCACAGATAACACTCCAAAAACTTGCCAAGAATATGCGCAGCGCCTGCCAAGACAAAGAGGTTGGTCGCAGGCCCATGCCCCTTGGCATAGATATCGGAAAAACTGTTTATTGTAGCTATTTGATCACCAATAGAGCGATAGACATAGTGAAAGATCGGTTCTGACAGCCGGACCACCTTCCCGTCGACTTCGAGCTTGTCATGCGGATCGATACCGCCCCATGCCGCTTTTCCCCTTCGAACAAGGCGTACTTTGCGATCCGGATACCACCCGCCGTGCCTGATCCATCTCCCGAGGTACCTCGACAATCTTGGCATTGAAAAGCCACATACGTCAGGGGTCACATTATCTAATCTATCACGAATTTCTCTAACAAGGGCATCGGATACTTCCTCATCTGCATCGAGGCTCAGGATCCATTCCGATGTAGTCTGCTGCATTGCAAACTGTTTCTGGGCAACATGGCCGGACCATTGGTGATACATGACCCTGGTGCCCCACTTTTCGCAAACTGAAAGCGTATCATCACTACTCCCGGAGTCCACGACGACGATCTCGTCAGCAAACCCTACGCTTTTCAGCAAGCGACCGATTCGATCCGCCTCGTTCTTCACTATGATAGCTATGCTTATCTTCGGTCTATCCATCGCCATAAAAGGGCTTACGATCCATACGGGTTGTCTAATTATCATCTCCTCCTTGATCAGAGGGAAGGGAAAAATCAGGGGCCGTCAAGCCATCTGCTTACTCATTTCGTTCAGCTCAGCTTATATAAAGTGAGAAAGAGCGGATTTTTCTGGGCAGGAGCATAGAGAAACTCCCCTTATGAGTCAAGGAAAAAGGACCCGCAATATGGGAGTATCAGGTGTTTATGGACCCCCGCGTTCGCGCGGGTGACGGGCTTGGCGACTTTTTACGAGTGCATCAGTTTTGAAGAGTAATGGGAAGGGGAAGTTTGCTGTTTTTACGGGCTTGAAACGGGCAAATACGAATCATGCCGTACAAGAAGTTCCTCTACGAGTTGTGAGAGGGAAAAATTATTCGGTGACCGGTTGATCTTTGATGTTGTCTGGGGTATATCTAATTACTTGAGGACAAACTCAAATTGGTATAATCATATGGACGGCCATGACGGGAGAAGCCAAGAGAGATAAAAAATTGTAGGGATGATCACAGGACATAGGGTCCTTGTCAGATAGTAACAACCATTTAATTTGTGAGGAGGGAATCCATGAAAAAGAGAATATTATTACTGTCCTTTGTTCTAACTGTATTGATTACCCTAATAGCCCCGATGCAGGGCGCCTATGCTGCCAAGCCGATTATTCTCGGTGTGCCCACCTCCCTCGGATTTCTTGAGGGGAAAGAGGGTCTCGCCTGCGTGAATATGGCCGTGGATGAGATAAATTCGGCCGGCGGCGTTAAGGTGGGCGGTGTCATGCGGCCCTTCAAGGTTGTGGCCATCGATGCCCGGGGCGCCGAGCCCGGGGTTCCGGTGAGCGATGTGATCAGGGCCCATAAGAAACTGATCCTGGAGGACAAGGCGGATTTTATTGTTTTTGGTTCTTTCCGCTCCGAGTGCGCCATCGCCTGTATGGATGTGGTGGGCCAGTATAAGATCCCGATGATATTGGGGACGGCCATGTCACCGGGAATGCAGAAAAAGGTGATGACCGACTATGATAAGTATAAGTACACCTTCAGGGCCTGCCTGAACGCAATATATCTCATCAAGTATCTCGGCGGCACCATGGCGTACCTGAACAAGGAGTTCGGCTTTAACAAGGTCTTTATTATGAATCAGGACGTGGCATGGGCAAGAAAGACCGGCGATCTCATGAAAAAGCTTGTTTTTGATAAGATGGGGTGGAAGGTGGTGGGCCGCCAGCAGTATCCGACCGGGGCTTCGGATTTCTCATCCGGCCTCATGAAGGCAAAGGCCAAAGGGGCCCAGGTGATTCTGCCGATTTTTGATATGCCCCAGAGCGGGATCTTAGTGAAGCAGTGGAAAACCATGCATATCCCTGCTTTGATGGCCGGTTTTATCTCACCGCTTGCCGGTCCCGGGGCCTGGAAAACCTTTGATGGAAAAATTGCGGGCGCCATGAACTGCATCTTTGAAATCGGCAACATGCCCGTCCCGAAAGTCCCCAAATCCGTGGAGTTCTACGAAAAATACCAGAAGAAATACGGCAAACCCATCGAAGCGGGCCATTCGCCGGCCCCCGCCTACGAAATGGTCTATATGTTGAAAGAAGCCATTGAAAGGGCCGGATCCGTGAACGGCGACGAGGTTGTGGCCTCTCTGGAAAAGACGGATCGAATGGGGGCCATGGGCCGCATCAAGTTCGGTAAGGATCACCAGGTGATTTACGGGACCAACCCGGAGGTGGAGGCCCTCGGTTGTATGATCCAGTGGCGCGAGCCGGGAAAACGCGTTATCGTTTTCCCCCCGTCTGTGGCGGAGGGCAAGATTCAACTGCCTGAAGGGCTCAAGTCACTCAAATGATAGGAATTCTACTATCCCCTTTGTCTTCCCTCCCGCCAGCGTGTGGAGGGGGGTCATAGGGCATAGCCGTCAGGCTAAGCTAACATTGCCGGTATTTTGAATCATTTAGACGGTAAATACCAAATTCCAATAAAACAAATAACAAACAAATATCAATTACCGAAATTCAAAACCCCAAACTATTTGGAATTCTCGTGAGATTCGATTGGGATAACTAATTGTAAAAATCACCAGTTCCTTTGTCGTTTTGGTTATTGGATATTGGAATTTGAGATTTATTTGAAATTTGGTGCTTGTTATTTGAAATTTTTGATATCAACAGGGGACCAATGCAACCAAGAGAACACACTATATTTATAAGGCACCTCCGCTTACCTGGACGTTCGATGTTTATCTTTTAAGACAACTTTAGGCACTTAAAATGCTGTTAGGTACACTCATCTATGGTTTTGTCAACAGTGCGATCCTGGCCCTTCTGGCCATGGGGTTCAACCTCACTTTCGGCATCAGCGGCGTGGCAAATTTTGCCTATGGGGCCGTCTATATTTTCTCCGGGTTTTCCGTGTGGATACTCTTAAACACTCTGGGGATCCCTTACCTGGTGGCCGTTTTGATTGCCATCCTGCTGGCGGCGCTCATGGGGCTGGCCATCTACTATGGCGTGATCCTGAGAATCAAGGGGATGCCCCTTTCCGAGGTGATGGCCACCTTCGGCCTGGGCCTGGCCATCATGGAGTTGTTCCGATATTTTAATTTTGTAGGGTTTCGCTATACCCTGCCGGTCTTCTTTGACGGAAGTTTTTCCATCGGCGACGTGTACATCGACTACCAGCGGATGATTATCGGCCTCATTGCCGTGGGCTTGACCCTGTGCCTGTACCTCTTTGCCAACCACACCCGGACGGGGCTGGCTTTTCGGGCTATCGCCCAGGATGAGCGTACGGCGCTGACGTTTGGCATCGATGCCGACCTGGTAGGCGCTCTGAGTATGGCCCTGGGATGCGCATTAGCGGCCATTGCCGCCGTGGTGATCCTGCCCTTAGGGACCATTGCGGTGGAAGGAGGGTATGAGGTGTTGATCAATGCCTTGGCCGTGTGCATTGTGGGGGGGTTGGGCAGTACCGTGGGCATCCTGGTGGCCAGTGTGCTCATCGGGTATTCTCAGACCTTTACGGCCAATTACCTGGAACCTCACTGGATGATGTTAGTGAGCCTCATTGCCATCGCCATCGTGCTGGTGGTAAAGCCATCGGGGCTTTTCAGCCATCAGAAAGAACTTGAAGAGAGAATATAGTCAACATTATGAACAGGCGTAAAGAAAGAATCGATCGCGGCGTTAAAGCCCGCTCGGCGGATATATTCGCCCTCACAAGCTATCGGGAAATGCTGTATCTAATGATTCCCGGGGCGATTCCCGTGGTGGGTCTCCTCTGTTTTGCGCCCATGCTCAGCAGCTACTGGCGGGAAGTGATTATTTCAACGGCCATCTATGCCCTTCTTGCCATGAGCTGGGATATGCTCATGTGCGCCGGGCTCCTTTCCCTGGGCCAATCCCTTTTTTTCGGGATCGGATCATACTTAGCCGGATCGCTTAACTATTATGGGGGATTGCCGCCCGTTTTGACCCTGCCCATTGCCACCATCGGGGGGGGATTGCTCTGCACGGTCCTGCTGTTGCCCGTATTGCGGCTTCGGGGGATCTATTTCGCCATGGTGACCCTCGTGGTGCCCCTCATGCTGGCCCGACTGGTGGAGGCCACGCGAATCCTGGGCGGGACGGAAGGGCTTACAGGTTTGACGCCTTTCCCCAACCAGTTGACGGCGCTGTTTATTATTCAACTGGCGCTTCTGGCAACGCTCTTTGGATTTCGGCGGATCATGGGGTCCGATTACGGCCTGGTGATCAAGGGGATCAGCGACAATGACCGTTCCGTCATGAGCGCGGGACTCAATATTTATTGGTATAAGGCCCAGGTCCTGTTCTTGGGAGCGTCGGTCGGGTGTTTCGCGGGAGCCTTTGGCACTCACATGGATATGTTCGCGGGCATGCCCGGATTTGCCCTGGATTATTCCATCATGCCGGTGGCCGCCGCCGTGGTGGGGGGGACAGGCACCTTCGCCGGGCCCTTGATCGGGGCCTTTATCCTGGTGCCCATGTCGGAAATGCTAAGAGCCTTGGGCGCCCTCAGAATGGTTTTTTACGGGCTGTTCCTGGTCATCTTTGTGGTGGGGATGCCTGAGGGTATCTTTGCCTTTATTCAGAGAAAATATCAGCAAATGGAAAGATGGGTGGACGTATCATGACGGAACAGGCGCCCTTGCTCAGGGTATCCAATTTGACCAAAACATTCGGCGGTGTGACAGCCGTTTCAAACGTGGAGTTTGATCTTGATGCAGGAAAGCTTCTGGGGGTTATCGGCCCCAACGGAAGTGGGAAAACCACCCTGGTGAACCTCATTACGGGGTTTGTGAAGCCGGTGGCGGGCCGCATTGAATTCCGGGGAAAAGACATTACCGGTTGGCCCCCCTACAAGGTGGTGAGCGAAGGGATTTCCAGAACCTTCCAGATGGTTCGGCCTTTTTATCAACTGCCGGCCTATAAGAACCTCATCGTGCCCCTTTACTCCCCCCGGGTCAAGAAACTGGCGGGGGGGAAATACGGGAATCGAGACGCGGTCGCCCTGGACCTGTTAGAAGAGGTGGGGTTTGAACGGGATGCCCACGTGAGCTACAAGAAAGCGGGCGCACTGCCCCAGGGTTACCTGAAGCGGCTGGAATTGGCCAAATCAATGGCCCTCCGTCCGGATCTGATCATCCTGGATGAACTGTTTTCCGGTCTGAGTTTGGCGGAAGTTGCCAGCATCGTGCCCATTATCGAAAAGCTTAAATACCAGGGCAAAACCATTATCATGATTGAACATCGTCTGAAAGAACTGTTCCGCATCGCCGACCGGGTGATGGTGCTGAATTATGGCCGAAAGATTGCCGAGGGCCTGGCGATTGATGTTATGGAAAGCCTGGACGTAAAGGAAGCCTATCTGGGCAGCGAGGCGGAGTGAAAGGGAACGAAATGCTTGAAGTTCAAAACCTGATGGTCTTTTTTGAAAACGCTCTGGCCCTAAACGATTTCGGAATGGAAATCCGGGAAGGGCAGGTGGTGGGGGTCATCGGTTCCAATAGTGCCGGGAAAACCACGTTGATGAACACCCTCTCGGGACTGATCATCGATATGCGGATCAAAGAAAAACGCCGGGGCGGAGAACGGATTACGGTTTACGGGAAGGTCTTCTTCAAAGGGGAGGACATCACCGACACCCGGCCCAGTGAGCGGGTCAGAAAAGGGATCGTGCTCTGCCGCGAGCGGCACCCCATTTTCCCTGAAAGCGATGTGTTGCAGAATCTCCAAATGGCGGGGTACTTGCGGAAAAAGGCTGAAATTCAGGAAACCATTTCCTATGTATTTGAACTGTTTCCGGCCTTGGTCCCATTAAAATCGCGAAAGGCAGGGTTCATGAGCGGCGGCGAGCAACAGATGTTAGCCGTGGGTATGGCCCTGGTGCCACGGCCGCAGTTACTTTTATTGGATGAACCCCTTCTGGGCCTGAGCCCCATGATGCAGCACCTGCTGGTGGATGCCATCAAGGGCTTAAAAGCACGGTCGGGCATCACCGTGGTCATCAGCGAGCAGTTTGCCCGGCCCGTGCTCCCCATGATTGATTTCGGCTATATTATTGAAAACGGCATGTTGACATTAACCGGCACCGGAAAGGAATTGATGGATAACCCGGAAGTCAAGGCCGCCTATTTTGGTATTTGATAACCATGAGCCCACTGAACCCCGACGGAAATATCTTTGAAGCCTTTGCTTCGGCTGCCGCAAAAAACGGTAACAAAACGGCCATCATTTATCTGGGCACGCGTTTTACCTACAACACCCTCCTGCGCCTGGCCGAGAATTTTGCCGGCTCATTAAAAACAGCCGGCGTGGTGGAAGGGGAGCGGATAATTCTCTATGTGCCCAACAGCGTTCACTGGGTGGTGGCCTGGCTGGGCATACAACGGGCCGGGGCCGTCGTGGTGCCCATCACGCCCATCTATACCAAACATGATCTGATCTATATCGCCAATGACAGCGGCGCGAAACACATCGTCTGTTCCGATACGAATTTTGGCTATGTGAAACAGGCCATCCCCGAGACCGATCTCAAAAAGGCGATTGCCACCAAGTTGACAGACCTTTTGCCCTGGTGGAAAAAGCTCTTTGGCTGGACCTTTGACCGGGTGCCCAAGGGAAAGGTGTCACGGGAAGATGACACCCTCTGGTTCAGGGACATGGTCAAAGGCAACGCCAAGACCTTGCAGCCCCTGACCCAGCGGGGAAAAGACACGGCGGAGATTATCTACACCGGCGGCACCACCAAATTCCCCAAGGGGGTACCCATCTCCCACGGATTGTACCTGGAGTCGGCGGAGGAGCAGATTTCTATCTGCGATCCCCTGTTTGAACCTAAGGAAAATGTGGTTTTGGGGATCGCGCCGCTTTTCCATATTCTGGGGCAGACCTGCGCGCTCAGCACGCTGCTGGTGGGAGGGGCCATTGTACCCATGCCAAAAGTCAACCTGGATGCCGTTTTTGATGCGATCCATCGGCTCAAGGCTAAAACACTGATCGGGGTCCCCACCCTCTACAGAATGATCCTGGATCATGATCGCATCGATTTTTATGATCTTTCTTCTCTAAGCTACGCTTTTAACGGGGGCGACGTGTTGCCGGAGGAGATCAGCAACAGATGGCGCAAAAAATTTGATCGGCCCATCTATCAGGGGTATGGCGCCACCGAGACCTGTGGCGGGGTCACCATGTGCCTTACCGACGAGGACAATCCTCCCAAGAGCATTGGCAGGGTGTTGCCCAGCAAAACCGTCAAACTGGTGGATCCTGCTACCCTGGAACCCGTGGCCCCGGGCGAGCAGGGAGAGGCCCTGGTCCATTCGGACCGCATGGTCAGCGCCTACTGGAACAAACCGGAAGAAACCCAGGAAGCCTTTGTGGAAATCGATGGTCTCCTCTATTACCGGACAGCAGACGTATTGACCATGGATGAGAAAGGCCAGTACTATTTCGTGGACCGCACCGTGGACACCATCAAACACAAGGGGTATCGGGTGTCGTCTTCGGAGATCGAAGGGGTGTTGCAGGAAAACCAGGCCGTCATCGGCGCCTGCGTGGTGGGCATCCCCGACGAGAAGGTGGGAGAGCGCATCAAGGCCTTCGTGGTGCTCAAGGAAGATGTGAAAGGGATCACCGGGTACGACCTCATCAAGTGGTGCCGCAAGCGGCTGGCCGCCTACAAGGTTCCCCAGTACATCGAATTCCGAGATATGCTCCCCAAATCGAAGGTCGGAAAGCTTTTGAGACGTGAGATCAGGAGTGAGGAAGAGCGTAGGGCGGAAGGGTGATCTGGGTAAGTTATGTCAACCACCTTTTTCTTCTTTTATAGTGTTTAACATCCCGATAACTTTTCTTTTTACCCACTTCGGTAAGTCCAAGATAGAATTCCCTTACGTCGGCATTTTCCTTTAGTTTTTCCACCGAGTCATCCAGGACGATCCTACCGTTTTCCATCACATACCCGTGACTTGCGATGGAGAGGGCCAGACGGGCGTTCTGTTCCACTAAGAGGATGCTGACCCCTTCCTCCTTGTTGATCCGCTGAATGATCTTGAATATCTCCCCGACCAAAAGAGGAGAAAGACCCATGGAAGGTTCATCTAAGAGCATCAATGTGGGTGTGGACATGAGGCCCCGGCCAATAACCAGCATCTGTTGCTCACCCCCGCTGATATAACCGGCCAAGACATTTTTCCGGGCCTTGAGCCTTGGGAAATAATCATAGACCATCCGCATCCCCTCTTTCATCCGGGCCCTCCTCTTGTTCGTATGACCGCCTGCTATGATGTTTTCGTCCACGGTCAGGTCTTCAAATACCCTTCGGCCCTCCATGACCTGAAATATGCCCATGCGGACGATTTGCTCGGGATACTTTCTGTCTACCCGTTGGGCTTTAAAGGTGATAGACCCATCAGTAACCTCTCCATCTTCGGATTTCAGCAATCCTGAAATTGCTTTGAGGGTGGTTGTTTTCCCTGCCCCGTTGTTGCCAAGGACCGTGACAATCTGACCTTCGTTAACCTGAAGGGACATCCCCTTCAGCACAAGGACTACATTGTGATATATGACTTCTATGTTATTTACGGCTAACAGCGGTTCCATTTAGAGTTCTCTTACGCCCCCAACCGGGAGTAGGTGATGTCTTCTTCACCTAAGTAGGCCTTGATGACATTCTCGTTATGTCTTATCTCCTGCGGTTCCCCCTCTGCGATCTTCTGGCCGAAATCGAGTACACAGATCCGGTCTGATATGTCCATTACCACCCCCATGTCATGCTCGATCAGAATAATGGTTGTCTCCCATTCTTCATTGATATCCAAGATAAAACGGGCCATGTCTTCGGTCTCTTCAAGGTTCATCCCTGTGGCAGGTTCATCCAAGAGGAGCACTCTCGGTTTCATGGCCAGGGCACGGGCCAGTTCCACACGCTTCTGGAGTCCGTAAGGGAGGGCATGAACGACCTGTTTCCTGATATGTTCTATTTCGAGCAGGTCTATGATCTTTTCTTCTATCTCTTTGCGGAGGCGGATCTCTTCGGCGCGCGACTTGCCATAATAGATTCCGCCGGAAAAGAATCCTGATTTCAGATGCACGTGCGCGCCCAACTTTATATTGTCCAAGACGGTCATATGGGCAAAGAGTTCAACGTTTTGAAACGTGCGTGCGATGCCCAAGCCTGCAATTTTATGCGGCTTCATTTCTGAGATATCCAGGCCTTCAAATATGACGCGCCCCTTTTCGGGATGGTAAAATCGATTGATACAGTTCAGCAGGCAGGTTTTTCCCGCCCCGTTGGGACCGATAATAGAAAATATCTCCCCCTTTCTGACCCCGGTGGTCACGCCGTTCAGGGCCATGAGACCCCCGAAACTGAGGTGGATATCTTTGACTTGAAGCTGGTATTCCGCCATGCTTTCCATTCAAAATTCGATGTTGAACGTTCGATGTTCGATGTTCATCTTTTATTATTCATTCTTTCCTTACTCCACGGATTCAACCTTTTTTACCCTGACGGT
>Ga0307425_1000126_pt1 | contig 43986 bp, 30 predicted proteins | sample SalMarWE160330MG_FD_202152 | JGI IMG/M metagenome (GOLD analysis project Ga0307425, IMG submission 202152) | Salt marsh sediment microbial communities from the Plum Island Ecosystem LTER, Massachusetts, United States - WE1603-30 | ecosystem: Environmental > Aquatic > Marine > Intertidal zone >... | reverse complement strand
GCGGGATATAATCAACATGAAGGATTTCAATTGTTTTGTTTTTACGGCTGCTCAAAAAAAACCATTCTTCTGTGGGGCCTGACTTGATTTGATCAACGTGATTTCCAACGTCGATCTTGTCTTTTAGTTTGCCGTCAGACGAATAGATTAGAATCTTTCCCGATTTGGTTAGAACGAAAATCGAATTTCCATTCTTGGAAACTGCAACGTCAAGGGGTGGTGTATCCAACTTTAGTGTTTTATGAATATTCCATTCGATAATAGCGGAGCTTTGGGTGCACAAAACTGGAACAATTAAGATCGCCAACAGACAAACAACATATTTTCGTTTCATATTGACACCATCCTTTAATAATTTTTCCGGCTTGCTGCAATTTATTAGCGTTGCGAAAAAGAAGGGGTGAAACTTGAGTAATCATACCTGAAGCTCTTTTTGAATCGATTTTTTTCAAAGGACTAAATTACTGCGAGCAATCATATAAAAACGAAGATTTCATGTCAATCAAGTAACCTAAAGATTCTCATTAATTTTCATGCAAGATTCAGACAATAGACTGTTACGAACTAACATAACGTTAAAATTGAACTATTTACTTAATATCCAAGGGAGGCTGGCAATAAATGATTGACCTTTGGCATAAATAATATTAAAATATGCAATACGTTAAACACTTTTATGCTGTGCATTGGGTACGATATCTGATAATTTCGAGATAACAGAGAGGGCGGACTTATGAATTTCGGACGATGGTTAATATCATTATCGCTGTTGTTGTTTTCGATGACGGCTTCAGCAGAATATTACAAATACATTGATAAAGACGGAAACGTACATTACACCGACGACTTGACAAATGTTCCCGAAAATCAGCGAACCGATATCAATGAATATACCGGATTTCAAAGTGATTCGTATGATCAGCAAAAAGATGAACAAAAAACCGAAAAGTCACAGCCTTTGGTTGGGAAGGAAGAGGTGAAAAATAAACAAGACACAGATGATTTTTCTGAAATCCAGAAGCGTCTTGACGACGAAAAGAAAAAATTGGAAGCGGAATACAGTGCCCTGATGACGGAAAAAAAAGAGATCGCAGAAAACAAGAATAAATATAGATCAAAAAGTCGCGCCAAGAAATATAATAAGGTTATACTGGAGTTTAATGATAAAATAGAAGATTATGAAAGAAGAAAAAAGGTTTTTAATGCGGAGGTTGAAGAATATAATAAGCGGGTTGAGAAATCCTACGAAAATGAGCTTGAAAAAAGAAAAAAGAGAAAAGAAGAAAACTAACTGCCCCCACAGAATAGCATTTCCATGGTTTTATCCTACTGGTGATACGCCGGCATCTTGTGATTGATCCCTTTATTTTTCTACACCGGTTAATTCACGATAGAATTGTTCGTCTTCAACGTATGTAAGCCCATCGTTAAATGTTATAAGATCCCTTTGATAGAGCTTTGCGATTGCCATATCCATTGATTCAAACTCTTCAGTCCCGGCTTGCATCTGTGATCGGATTCGATTTGTGGCGGAATCTTTAATAAATTTTTTAACTCGATACGAATTGATCAACTTCTCCATGGCAAGTATTCTACCTTGTCCTTTTTTTAAGGGGATAAGTCGCTGTGATAAAACGATTTGTAAACAATCCGCAAGTTTTGTCCGAATAAGGGGTTGCATATGAGGTTCGAACATATTGATGACTCTGTCAAAAATAGAGGTTGTACTGCTTGCGTGGACTGAGCTCATCACCAGGTGCCCAGTATCGGCGGCCTGTAATCCAATTTCAAAGGTTTCTTTATCCCTCATTTCTCCAACAACAATAACATCAGGTGATTGTCGGAACACAGTTCTCAGACCTGAGGCAAAAGATTCTGTATCCGTGCCCACTTCCCTTTGATTAATGTTGCTCTTTTTGTGTTTGTGCATGATTTCAATTGGATCTTCAAGAGAAATGATGTTTCTTTGTTGGTTATTATTGATTACATCAACAAGTGCGCTGAGGGTTGTGGTTTTGCCGTGCCCGGCAGGACCTGAAACTAAAATTAAACCTTGTGGTTTAAAAGCAAAATCTTTTAACCACCCCGGCAAATTCAGCGCTTCGAAACTTGGAATTCCATCCTTGATTGGGCGCATGGCAATTGAAATCGAATGTCTTTGCCGATAAATATTTACCCGAAATCTTCCCATATCTTTAAATGAAGCAGCCAAATCATACTCGTTCTTGCGTAAGAATTCATCCCATTCGGAATAAGGAATAATTTCTCTGGCATACATTTCACAATTAATCGGTAATAAGGCCGGCAAAGCAGGGCGTGTCAGTTTATTATCAATACGAATGGATGGGGGTGCACCAGGGGTTAAAAGGATATCACTGGCATTGTATTTTATTAATTTTCCAAGCAGTGCCTCCAGATCAAGCACTTCTTTTACCTTGGCACTTTCCGTGTGACATGTTTTTGATATCGCTTCACCTTTTAATTCTTGGCCGGGTTTTAACGGCAGACAATTTAAAGCTGCATCTATCATAAAAGAAGGGGCTACCATGGGGCGAATTTTTTTCCCAAGAACAAATTCAACTTCACTCACAGCCATGAAATCTTGAGGGTTTGCCATGGCCAATGATATTTTCGCGTTATTTGCCGCAACGGGCAGGATTTTCATGGATTTCATTTTATCGACGGGCAAAAGATTGAGCAATTCGGGTTTGATCTCCTGATCAAAAAGGTTGACACCCGGAACACCAAGTTTTTTGCTTAAACAATGGATTAAGTCATCGATGGTAATAAACCCCATTTCAATTAAAATAGATCCCAAAAGGCCGCCTACTTGGGTCTGCCTTTTTAGAACCTGTTCAAGCTGAGATGTATTAATAAGACCAGATTCGACAAGAATTTCACCGATCTTCTGTTTGCCCGGTGCTTTATTCTCATGTTTGCCCGGTGCATTTTCCATTTTGATCTCCTGAAAAATAATGTATTAATAAAATGGCTGTCAGAACTTCGCTGTTTTTGTATTCGAGAAAACTGTCTATGATCGGTATATTTGTTAAATTCGGCATTTTTCCTTTAATCACTAGACCATTTTAGCAATACCCGTGCCAAACAAGATCAGAATGTGGATTGAATTAATATGCCTATATATATCAATGGGATATTGTATAATGAGAACAGTAATATTCAAAAATTTAGCAGGCGGCAAAGCATGAGGCGGCATATTTTTGACAGGTTATCGAAATTATAATGAAAATGCTATACATGTTGGATTTGAATTTATATTCAAATAGCGTGAGGCATATCTTTTTCTATATGGTAAGCTGGATTTCTTCTTTTAACATACAGCAGGCGATTTGATATTTGGGCGTCTCATCAGAGGCATAACTCAGATTTTCCGGCTGAAAAAGTTTGTTCATCACGCACCCTTCAGGAATGTTAAGTGTAAAAAGGTCGTTTTCATTGATCCTCGGGGTATTCGCCAGTACGTTATCTTTAAATACCAAACTGTGCAGCGGATAGTCCTCACACAGCGGGCAGCGGTATACTCTGCCGTTGGGGAAGATAAAATAGTTGTCCGCCACCAGTCCGGCGCATTCAAACGGTTCTTCAAGATTTAAAAATACTTTCGGATAGGTAACAACAATGCCGAGACGGGCGATTTTTTGGGCGGCGTCAGGGACAATTTTTAGCCAATCCTTTTGAGAAACCTGTAAATTATCCTGTCTGCTTTCAGCGGATTTTCCCCTGATTCCGATGACCTGTATAAAAAAACGGTCAATTTTTAAATCTTTCAAAAGCGGTGCGATGTTGTCAAGTTCATGTATATTTATCGTACTGACGGTGTAGATCAGGCTGGTGCTAAAATCTTTTCGAACCGCACTTTTGATGCCCTGGATACATGTGTCAAATGATCCTTTTCCCCGGATCATATCGTTTGTTTTTCGGGTGGTGCCATCCAGGCTGAAGCTAAAATAGTCGACAACATCCGGGCTGACCTTGGAAAGAATGTTATGAAACAGATATCCATTGGTATCAATGGTAATTGAACTGTATCCAAGGGACTTGGCTTTATTTACGGCCCCGGGAAGATCCGGATGAAGGGTGGGTTCTCCACCCAAAAAGATGACATTTGCTTCTTTGTTTTTTGAAGCAAATACGCTGAGCCAGGCGTTAATCGTCTCTAAGGGAAGCGTGTTTTTCCCGTGTTGCTTTTTGTTGATGTAACAATGCCTGCATTTGAGGTTGCAATGGGTCAGGATGTGAAAAAAAACATTGGTGGCATTTTTGGAAAAGGCGACAGTTTTCTTCATGTTTGATATGTATCTCTTGGCCTAGAACAGATGAAACAGTAAGAGGCTATTATTCTAGACAGTGCTTTGAAAGATCAACGTCAAAGCTGACCGGATAGCAGCCGTCAAAACATGCCTTGCAAAAGTTGTTTTCCGGATGCTCAATACCGGTTGAACCCAGAAGCCCCTCGAGGCTGAGGTAATTCAGCGAGTCCAGACCGAGAAAATCTCTTAATTTTTCAACAGACATATTGGCTGCAATCAGTTCTCCCCTTGTGGAAAAATCGATTCCGTAATGGCATGGAAAACGATGAGGAGGGCCGCTGACTCGTAAATGAATTCTGTTTACACCGAGTCCGCGAAGGGCTTTGACTCGGGTTTTTACCGTGGTCCCCCTGATGATCGAATCTTCGATGATGACGATGTTTTTTCCTTCGAGAAGTTTTTTAACAGGATTTAATTTTACTCGAACACCGAAATCGCGCATGCTTTGGGTGGGTTGGATAAATGTTCTTCCCACATAGTGATTTCGGATCATGGCCATCTCAAAAGGGATCTTCGAGGCTTCCGAATAGCCCAAGGCTGCATACGTTCCGGAGTCGGGAAAGGGCATGACCAGATCAGCATCCACAGGGGCCTCTTGAGCAAGCCGTCGCCCATGAGCCTTTCGGGTTAAATATACATTCTGCCCATAGATGGTGCTGTCCGGTCTTGCAAAATAAATGAATTCAAAGATACAAAACGCTCTTTTTTTCAGCGTCGAGGTTTTGATGCTCCGGATGCCATCCTCATTTATAATTACGATTTCTCCAGGATCAAGCTCACGTATAAATTCTGCCTGGACCAGATCCAGTGCACATGTTTCCGATGCCAGAACATAATGGCCATTGATTTTTCCCAGACATAAAGGGCGGAAACCATAGGGATCCTTTATTCCGACAACTTCTCCTTTGCTGGTCAGCATCACAAAAGAAAATGCACCCTTAAGCCGCGACACCGTTTCCACCAGAGCGCCTTCGAATCCCAATTTCAAGCTTTTAACAAAGAAATGGAGAAATATTTCGCTGTCCATGGTGGTCTGAAAAATGGAGCCCGTTTCCTCGAGTTCTTTTTTCAGGTGATGTGCATTGACAAGATTGCCGTTATGGGCGATCGCATACGCTTTTTTTTTGTGATGGACAACAAACGGCTGGGCATTGCCAAGAATCGAGCTTCCTGTAGTGGAATAGCGCACATGTCCGATGGCGCTTTCTCCGTCCAAATGTTCCAGGTGGGTCACATCAAAAACATCGGGAACGAGGCCCATCCCCTTGTGATCAACAATATTGTAATTCTTGGCAACAGCAATTCCGGCACTTTCCTGCCCCCGGTGTTGAAGTGCATACATACCAAAGTAAGTCAGTCTCGCAGCTTCAGGATGACCGTAAATACCAAACAGCCCGCAGGCTTCACGGGGTTTTTCAAAATAATTCATGGGGTTCCTTAATTAATCGGTTTAAGGTGTTATTTCTAATTTTTCAGAATGAACTATTATACTCCTGTATGGTTTTCACCGAAAGACGTTTTTTCTTAAGCGCTGCAATTCCTTTACACATGGCCATGGCGCCGGCAATGGTCGTGGTATATGGAATATTGAATTTTATGGCTGCACGCCTGATCACATACCCGTCCCGCGTGGTTTCGCCGCCCGAGGGTGTATTTATGATCAGCTGTATCTCTTCGTTCTTTATGGCATCGACCACATGGGGACGACCGATGGAGACTTTATTGACCAATTTGTTCGCTATGCCCTGGTGCGTTAAAAACGACGAGGTCCCCCGGGTTGCCATGATCGTAAACCCCATATCATTAAATTTAGATGCCACTGGTAGAATCGCTTCTTTGTCGTTGTCTTTTACACTGATAAAGACGGTTCCTTTATCAGGCAGGTGTTGACCGGCGCCGAATTGGGCTTTTGCATATGCGGAACCGAAATCTGAATCGATACCCATGACCTCTCCGGTGGATTTCATCTCAGGCCCGAGAAGCGTATCCACGCCCGGAAACCGGTTAAACGGCAAGACAGATTCCTTTACGGAAATATGAGCTGGAATTTTTTCACTGACGATACCCAGTTCTTTGAGCGTTTTGCCGAGCATGACTTTTGTTGCGATTTTGGCCAAAGGAATGCCGGTGGCCTTACTGACAAACGGGATGGTTCTGGATGCTCTGGGATTGACCTCAAGAACAAAAAGCTGGTTGTTTTTAATTGCATACTGGACATTCATTAAGCCGACGACATTAAGTTCCGATGCCATGGCCTTTGTCGCGCGGGTAATCTCGTCAAGCATAGATTGAGAAATACTGTAAGGCGGCAGGACACAGGCAGAATCACCTGAATGGATTCCCGCTTCTTCAATATGTTCCATAATCCCGCCGATAATCGTCACCTTTCCGTCGGAAACGGCATCCACATCGATTTCAACGGCATCCTCTACAAACTTGTCAATGAGCACCGGATGGCCGGAAGATTCCAGAATGGCAAGTCTGGTAAAGTTTTCAAGCTCCTTGCGATCATAAACAATTTTCATGGCCCGACCACCCAGAACATAGGATGGACGGACAACGACAGGGTAACCAATTTTTTCAGCCACCGCCACAGCTTCTTCTATAGATAATGCGGTGCCGTTTTTCGGCTGAACAAGGCCCAACTTTTTTAAAAATGCCTGAAACTGTTCTCTGTCTTCTGCCCGGTGGATACTCTCAGGTTGGGTGCCCAGAATGGGAGCCCCGGCTTTATGCAAAGACTCTGAGAGATTAAGGGGCGTTTGACCACCGAACTGAACAATGATGCCCATTGGCTTTTCGGTGTCCACAATATGGAGCACGTCTTCTTTGGTCAGCGGCTCGAAATAGAGCTTGTCGGAAGTGTCGTAATCCGTGCTGACGGTTTCCGGATTACTGTTGACCATGATGCTTTCAACACCTTCCTCACGAAGTGCAAAAGAGGCATGGACACAACAGTAATCGAACTCAATCCCCTGGCCGATCCGGTTAGGACCGCCGCCCAAAATCATCACCTTTTTTTGGTCAGAGACCCTGGCTTCGTTTTCCATTTCATAGGTGGAGTAGTAATAGGGTGTTGCCGCCTTGAATTCTGCAGCGCATGTATCCACCAGCTTGTAAACGGGACGTATGCCATAAGTCTTTCGGACTTGTTCAATGGCTTGTTCGGTGGAGCCGGTTAAATGAGCGAGCTGAACATCTGAAAATCCCCAGGATTTGGCGCGTTTTAAGAGCGTTTCAGATAAATCGGTTCGGTTGGACTTAATGTGTTGCTCCAGTTCCACGATTTGTTTGATCTGGTACAAAAACCACGGGTCGATGCCGGTGAGTTCATAAATATATTGAATGGGCATTCCTTTAAGTATGGCATAGCGCAAGTAAAAAATCCGCTGGGAATTGGGTGTTGCCAGTTTCTGCTCAATTTCGGATAGAGACACGTTTTTTGCTTTGTCGTCGTTTGGATCGAGAAGGTCCTTTCCGTCAGATCCCAGCCCAAAACGTCCGATCTCAAGAGATCTCAAACCCTTTTGCAGCGACTCTTTAAATGTTCGGCCAATGGCCATGGTTTCCCCCACGGATTTCATGGCAGTCGTCAGGTAATCCTGTGTTTCCGGGAATTTTTCAAATGTCCATCGGGGTATTTTAACCACACAGTAATCGAGCGTCGGCTCAAAGGATGCAAAGGTCTCTCCGGTAATGTCATTGGGGATTTCATCCAGCGTATATCCCACGGCCAGCTTGGCGGCGATTTTGGCAATGGGAAATCCGGTGGCTTTTGAGGCAAGGGCAGAGCTTCGTGAAACCCTTGGATTCATTTCAATAACGATCAGTTCTCCGTTTTTAGGATTGACGGCAAACTGAACGTTTGAACCGCCGGTATCCACACCAATCTCTCTTATAATGGCAATGGAAGCATCCCGCATGGCTTGATATTCCCGGTCGGAGAGCGTCTGCGCCGGTGCCACCGTAATACTGTCACCGGTATGGATGCCCATGGGATCCATATTTTCAATGGAACAGATAATGACGACATTGTCATTTTTATCCCGCATGACTTCGAGCTCATATTCCTTCCAGTTTAGAACCGATTCTTCAAGCATGACCTGTCCGATAAGACTGGCATCGAGACCGGTTTTGGCCAGTTTCTCGAGTTCTTCAGGATTGTATGCCGCACCGCCGCCTGTGCCGCCAAGGGTGAAACTGGGACGGACGATGAGGGGAAATCCGATATCGTCGGCAACGGTTCTGGCCTCTTCCAGACTGGTTGCAAAACCGCTTTTTGGAATGCGAAGCCCGATATTTTTCATGGCGTTTCGGAAAAGTTCCCTGTTTTCGGCTTTATTGATCGATGCGATGGAGGCACCGATCATTTCAACTCCGAATTTATCGAGAACCCCCATCTCGGCCACTTTAACGGCGGTATTGAGGCCGGTTTGCCCGCCAAGGGTCGGCAGCAGGGCGCATGGGCGTTCTCTTTCGATGATTTTTGCAACCGCCAGTGGAACCACCGGTTCTATGTAGGTTCGGTCCGCCATTTCAGGATCGGTCATGATGGTCGCCGGATTGCTGTTGACCAGTATGATCTCGTAGCCTTCTTCTTTGAGGGCCTTGCACGCCTGGGTACCGGAATAATCAAACTCGCACGCCTGGCTGATAATAATCGGGCCTGCGCCGATGATGAGGATTTTATGTATGTCCGTGCGTTTGGGCATTGTTATTTTTTCTTAATCATAGCCTTGAATTCATCAAAGAGATACGCTGCATCATGGGGACCGGGTGAGGCTTCCGGATGATACTGGGCGGTAAACATCTGATATTCTTTATGTCTGAATCCTTCCAGTGTATTATCATTCAAATTGATATGCGTTATTTCAATATTTTCCCCTGTCAGGCTATCCGTGTCTACAGCAAAACCGTGATTTTGAGATGTTATTTCAATCCTACCTGTCAAAAGATTTTTTACCGGCTGATTGGCACCTCGGTGACCGAATTTGAGCTTAAAGGTTTTTCCACCAAGGGCAAGTCCTAAAAGCTGATGCCCGAGGCAGATGCCGAATATGGGTGCATATCCGATAAGCTTTTGGATGGTATCGATGGCATATGTCACCGGTTCCGGGTCTCCGGGGCCGTTGGACAAAAAAATGGCATCCGGTTCCATGGTTTTTATCGTTTCGGCATCGGTCGTCGCCGGAACCACGACAATTTCAAATCCTTGGGATTCCAGACATCGTAGAATGTTGTATTTGATTCCGAAATCAAAGGCCACCACAGAATATTTCTTCCCTTTATATTTCCAGATATTTCTGTCTAAAGAAATATCGTTGGGATCAAAAAAAACCGGTTTCCCATTACGCCAGTTATACGGAACATGGGTGGTTACATTTTTTACAAGATCCTGGCCCACCATGCTCGGAATTTCTCTTGCCCGTTCGACGCATGATAAAGGATCGAGATCCTGTGTGGAAATAAATGCCCGCATGGCCCCTGCATTTCGAATGTGCCGGGTTAACGCACGGGTATCCAATTCTTCAAGTCCGAGTATGCCCTGGTCCTGAAGGTAATCAGCCAAAGACGAAACGGCCCTGTAATTGCTGTAAAAGCCCTGGTATTCCCTCATCAAAAATGCGGAAACCTGTATTTTGTCGGATTCGATGTCCTCGGGATTCACGCCATAGTTTCCGATGAGGGGATAGGTCATTGTGACCATTTGACCACTGTAAGAGGGATCGGTAAGGACCTCCTGATAGCCGGTCATGCTGGTGTTAAAAACGATCTCACCCCCGGTTTCACCCGGACCGGTAAAGCTTTGGCAAGGGAAGGTTCGTCCGTCTTCAAGAGCTAATATTGCTTTCATATCCGCTTCCACTTAACACATTGAATCAGCAAATCAATATAAATATGAACGGATCCTAACATAGGGCTGGATCATAAAAAAACAAGGCCGGCAAATTATACCGGCCTTTAAGTTTTTTGTCTCTGTCAGCCATTTTTCCTTAATTTATGCAGATTTTAAATTTTCATCCTGCCAGTCTTCGCCCCATTCTTCAACAGCCACAGATTCTTTGGCCAAAACATCGAGCGTTACCGCCTGTGCTTTTCGATATACTTCGGTGTAATCTTTTTTGTGGCCCCTCACTGTCAAGAGGTCATTTTCAATGGAAATGCCGAAAAGCCTTTCGTTTTCTTCCAGATAAGGCCGTATGAGTTCCCAATCCGCAGAACTCAGATCAACGAACTCGCCGCCGTTCAACTGGTCGGCCACAAGCTTATGATCAGGGTCTCTCAAGTAGATAGCGCCCCCAGAAGCCAAAGAAAAGAGATTAGAACCGGGGTAAGGGGAGACCTGATCGATGATATTGGCGTCTTCATCGAACTCAATACCGTTGAGAATGACAAATCCGCCGCCGTTCAAAGGATCGCCGGCCATAAACGATTCTGCCAGATAATCGAGACAGGTGCCGTTGATGACCACTCGGGGATGACCCACGGCATTGATCAACGGGCGACCGGCCGCATTGCCCAGCACATACACATCCCCGCCCTTGGCGCCATACATGAACGTCTGGCCCACATCGCCATATATGACCAGTTTGCCGCGTTTCATGATCTGGCCCAGTTGATCCTGGGCATTCCCGTGAACATATATTTCCAGCCCGTCAATACCCGAAGCCAGGTAATCGCCGGAGCTGTCATAAACATCAATCCTTACGCCGTCAGAGTCTTTTGAAAGGCCACAGCCACAAAAGCGTTGTCCCTTATACCCGTAACAAATGAATTGTTTCCATCCGAGTTTATAGGCAGTACATAGAAAACGCGAGTCACAATCTTTTCCTTCGGGCTGAAAATCTTTGGCATTGATCACCAGAACTTTTTCATCATTTAAAGGAGAACGTAATGTATTTCGTTTTTCCCAATCAATGTAACGGTATCGGCCGGATGTGTTTTGATCCAAATCCGGAGAGGCATTAAAAATCGACGTCAGGCGCTCTTTGATCATTTGCAATATAGCACTGCGCTTCTTATCTCCGGTGGGAAAGCGACGGTCCATAAGATGGGTCAGGATTTCTATGGATTTAGACTTGGCGTCGTCATTATCTTTCGCGACGATTTCGAGTTCTTTTACAAAGTACCTGATGGATGCGTAGTCCCAGTCGGTCATCTGACGGCAGCAATACCGTTTGAAATCAGACAGGTCATCACGCGACAGTCCCTCTTTCAATTTTTTGGTGATGTCTTCGGTATGTTTCGGTGCGGAAAGTTCAGGTGTTATTTTATAGGGTTTCTGATGATCCGGCGTCTTGACAACATCACCGAATTTGTTTGTGCAAATCAATTCTTTAGAGCCATCCCCTTTGCCGGCGTCTTTGACGGTAAAAATAAACGCACCGCCATCGGTGGCGCTTCCGCCGCGTGCATTCCAGTATTTGTCGGCGATGGGACAGAAACGGCTGTCCTCGGCGGCAAGGTTTTGCAAGGTGGCATCAATGGCCTGTTTTTCCGAACAGATGAGGCCGATTTGAACGTCGCCTTCCTGGAGAGCAAATACCTGGGGACGCAGCATGGACGTATCCGTAATGCCGATCAACTGGAAATAGTTTTTATATGGATTGTTTCGGGCAATGATAAAGAACCAGGGGCCGTCCGGAGAAGCATGGATGTGGGCGGCCTGAATATAGCGGTAAATATACTGTTTATCAGGCGGCAGCAGATCGAAATCGTATTCAGAAGTCGGGGCCAGGGCTTCGATGATATATTCCATTGGATATTCAAACGTTCGGTTAAACAGGTCGAGGAGCAGAACAGAAACTTCGGTGTCTGTTAAAAACTGCGGAAAAATATTATGCTGTTTTAAGTACTCACTCACTGCATGATAGTTGGCAAAGTCGCCGTTGTGAACCAGCGCTTCATCCAGCCCGCTGAAAGGATGTGCGCCGCCGGGATGCCAGACCCTTCCCTTGGTGGGGTAGCGCTGGTGGGCAATCCATCCATGCGCTTTAAAATCTTCCATACGGTAGTACTGGGTTGCTTGCTCGGCATATCCCACGATTTTTAAAATCATCATATTGCGACCGTGGGATAAAACAAACGCCTGTTTTTCCCCCAAAGAAGCATAAAACTTCTGGTTTAATCGAAAAGAGTTCTGGTAGATAAATTCATCTTCGGCTCGCTGAAGATCCAGATCCTGAAGGGAATTTTCCGTAACAAAACGATCCAGAATATCCGGTTTTACCCGTACAAAATACCGCCAGACATCCGGGGGTTTGACCTCCAAACCTTCTACTTCCCTGTAGTCATCAAGGGTTGGGATGCCTTCCGCTTTATGAACTTCCAGAAAAGGTTTAATGGCCGATTCTTCCACATCCGGCCGGGATGCAGGATCGAGCAGGGCGATTTGGAGCAGATAATGAGTGTCCAGGATTTCCTGGCTAACGCCCAAATCTTCTGCGGAAAGTCCCACGGCAGCAATGCCGCCGCCCTTGCCGTTTCCGCGGTTATGCATTTGAACCGAAGGTTCATAAATGTGACGGCCCCGAACAGGGATGGATGAAATAAATCCGGTAACGCCGCATCCACCCTCTTCAGCAGGTTTTTTAGAAGGGATGTCGTCATGGGGCAGACGGCCCCGGGATTTCAGTATGTTTTTAATTTTTGAATCAATATCGTAAAACATTGTTAATACCTTTATGATTTAATGATACAAATTTTGAGATACCTAAATAACGAGCTCTTCCTGAGGCGCCGATTGATATTTTGATCGTTCTTCTTCATCCAGATAATCGAGATGGACCAAAAGATCGGATCGGCCCACCAGTTCTCTGATGCTTTTTAACCCGTATTGTCTTAAAATCTCACACCACTGTTTTCGCCAGGCCATGTACATATTGACGATTCTCTGGGTGGCCCAATCTTCGGTAATCATGATGCCCAGTTCATGGTCCGTCGTCGCGATGCCTCGGGCACAACCCCGCCCGCTTTCGCAATGACCGCATCGAACACATTCCAATGCCACCAGTTCCGCAGTCCCGATAACCGCGCCGTCCGCCCCCAGTGCAATGGCCTTTGCCACATCCAGTGCATTTCGAATACCGCCGCTGGCAATCAGGCAGACGTTGTCCCTGACCCCTTCTTCTTGTAAAAATTTATGCACTTTGGGGATGGCATATTCGATGGGCATGGCAATATTCTTTTTCGCAATATCCGGTGCAGCACCGGTTCCGCCGTAACTGCCGTCCAGATGAACCACATGCGCACCGGCGTAATAGCTTCCCACAGCCACCATATCCACATCCGTTGGTGTCGAGACTTTGACGGAAACCAGTGTTCTTGGATTGATTTCTTTGACCCAGTCCACGTGCTTTTTATGATCCTCCACAGAATAGACGCTGTGAAACGGAAACGGTGAAAAGAGGGCGTTCCCCACCACCGTTTCCCTCATGGCTGCAACTTCAGGGGTCACCTTATCGCCCAGAAGATGACCGCCCAATCCAGGCTTGGCGCCTTGGGCGTATTTGAATTCAACCATGGGCGCATGCAAGATGGTTTCTTCTCTGACCCCGAATAAACCGGTGGCAATCTGGGTGATGACATGATCGGCATATGGGACCAATTCCTGGGGATAACCGCCTTCTCCGGTGCAGGTTAATGTGTTCAGCAGTGTCGCTGCCCGTGCTCTGGCCACCATGACCGCCAGGGCGGTGGAACCGTAAGACATACCGCCACCGTAACAGGGGATGCCGTTGATTACTTCCGGTCGGCCGTCACCGCGCTTGTTCAATAAAACACTGGTATCGATCTCCTCATCGTCCAGGTTGCGGTAAGCGTCCGGATCCGGAGTTTTAAAACGGATTTTATCAAAACCGCCACCCGAGTTTCCCAGGTCGTATTCCAGATCAACGAGCGGGAGATTTCCGGTCTCCGCCATTTCCCAGTGCGCAATGAGCATCTCGGCGGTCCAGCGATAATCTCCCAACGTTTCGAGAATCGGATTACGTCGAAGCGTCAGCGCCTGTTCCGGGCATCGGTCTATGCAGAAAAAATCATTGTCTTTGCATTTAAAGCCGATACATTTGTAATCTTTGGGGCGTAACGGTTTCGAAAAGATGTCGTATCGCGGATGTACGCCATACGGACACAGCTCTGCGCATAACCCGCATGAGGTACATCGAGAATTTCTCCGGATGGTGAACTTGCCGATGGGATTGCGAAATCGATCCGGTACCTGGACGATTTTAGGGAATCGAAAGTGACTGTTATTTTTCTTCATAATTTATTTTAGTCCTGCTATTTTTCTTTTTCCGAATATGGGACCGAAGCTTTCCATTTCAAGATCCTCGAACCACATGGAGCGGCCGACTTCACCTCTTAAGCGTCTTGCCTCCCGAATTCCCATGGCGCCCATCACTTCGATAAGCTGGTTGTGCCACGCACCCATGAGGTTGATCATTCTCTGGCTGCTCCATAGGGGATCGATGGTGTTGTCAATTTTTGCAGGGCATGGCAGATCTTTTCGACAGCGGTAGCACAACCTGCATTCCAGAGCGATGAGCAAGGGGATATCCACAATGACGCCGTCGGCGCCGCAAATGATCGCTTTAGCCATATGCTCGGCCATGGCAATGCCACCCGAAAATATTAGGTTGATTTTTTGTCGGACAAAACCGTTTACGAGCTTTAGATGAATTTCGCGAATCATTTCCTTTAAAAACCGGGGATGTTCGCTATTCAGTTCGTTACCGTGATCATCTGCATAAAAATGGAGGGTGTCGACTTCCAATGCCGAAAGTTCTAAAGCACGGGATGCCGCATCGACATCCAGAGGGATGCGGATCATCAGAATAATATCCGATTTTATTTTACGGATGTTATGAACGGTATCTTGGATATCATTGTCAAAAGCCAGTTCAACCGCACGACTTTGCTGTATGAGTGTTTCATGATTCATGGCATTGGCACAGGTGAGACTTGGAATCAGATTCCGTGCATACGGCAAAAGGGTATCCGAATAATCTTCAGGCCGGATGATCAGAAAAGTGTCGAGAACCTGGGCTGCCTTGGCCGCCGACTCAACAATGGGTGGGTTGATGATCAGGTTGTCCGGCAGTTGTAATATTAAAGGTATGGGAATCTCCAGTATCGGAAGTACTTCCGAGGCCAAAGACATGTCGTCATTGAACTTTAAGGGGGATATCCTTCGGGACATTTCAAAACAGGTATTGATATACTCCCGTCCATGAATGCCGTCCCGTGTGGGCCGGACGATTTCAGACATATCCGTCCACATGGAATCGAAACCGGCGGCCACAAAAGGGCCTCGATAACCGGCCCCTGACACCGGAATTTTTCCGGTATGGGCTTGATACCAAAGCATGTGTATTAAATCGGGACGCCAGTACTCATCCCCCAACGTACGGTATTCCGGATTGATCACTCTGGAAAAAATGCCTCTAGTGCATTCCTGGACACACCGAAAACAACTGTGGCAGGCATACAGGTATTCAGGTTCGCCCATGGTGCTCATGTGAAGGTAGTTTTCCTTGAAAATACCGTAGATGCATTTTTTCTTCACGCACTCTCTGCAACTTCCGGCGCAGTCTTCCCGGAACTCCACCGTGGCATACTTGCCGATGGGATGGTGCCTTGGAGTAGCGGTTTTAATGGGTATATGATACTTCTTGGGCATAAAATTCTCCAACTTGGTATAAAATTTTGAATTTTGAAAGATGAATGTCGAATCGCGGACAAATGAAATGCCCTACTTTCACAATCATCAATCGTCAGGGTCTCGGCATCAAGCCGGCGGATTCGACAATTTCTCCAACAATGTCTTCCCATTCGATGGCCATGATATGAACCCCATGCACCCCTTCAATGTCACGGAGTTCGGCAATGGTTTCCAGACATATTTTAAGGCCCTCTTTCACCGCCTTTTCCTTGGGGACGCCCGCCATCCGATCGATCACCGCTTCGGGTACATCCATTCCAGCCACTTTGTTGTTCATAAATTTTGCCATACCGGCAGATTTTAAAGGGGTGACACCGCCAAGGATATGAACCTTTTCGGTCAGGCCTTCTTCCCTGGCCATTTTCATCCATTCCTTGAAGCGATCCATATTATAAATGCACTGGGTCTGAATGAAATCAGCACCCGCATCGATTTTTTTGGCCAGACGAATCACGCGATATTCAAAAGGATCGGCAAACGGATTGGCTGCGGCGCCAATGAACATTACCGGCGGATCATTCAAATCAAAACCGCTCATATCCTTGCCGTCATCTCGCATGGTTTGAACGGTTCGGATAAGATTCATGGAATCAATATCAAAGACATTTAACGCGTCCGGCTGACTGCCGAAACTCTGATGATCTCCGGAAAGGCATAAAATATTTTTAATGCCCAAAGAATAGGCACCCATGATGTCCGATTGCAAAGCGATTCTGTTTCGATCCCGGACGACCATTTGCATTACCGGCTCCAGGCCCATCTTCAAAAGATGCGCACATGCCGCAATGCTGGACATTCTCACAATGGCGGTCTGGTTGTCGGTGACATTTACGGCATCCACATATCCGTTTAGCACCTCGCCTTTTTTACGGATAACCTCAGGATTCGTACCCCGTGGCGGACCGCATTCTGCGGTAACGGCAAATTCTCCTTTTGCTAAAATTTCCTGCAGTTTGCTGATCGATTTTTCGTTCATATCATATGATCCTCTCTTACCATTTTTCTTGGGCCGCCAGAAAGGCTGGGTTGCCAGTTTTTGGGGGGAACATAGATCCTTAAGTTATCCATTTGCCCCAATATTCTAAGCCGTTCGATGATCAATTGCCAGGCACAATCTGTTTCGGGATTGACCTCGCATTTGCCGTTCTGTGATCCGCCGCACGGACCGTTTAAAAGCTTTTTGGCACATCGGGTCACCGGACAAATTCCACCGAATATGGCGAGCTTGCAATCCCCGCAGCCGGCACATTCCTCGGTAAACACCCCTTGCTTTTCCAGAACTCCGATGAAGGTGGTGTTGACTCCCGGAAGTACAGGGGTTTTGACGAATCGTCTGGCCAGGGCCTGGACACCGGCACCGCAAGCCAGGGACAACACGCCTTCGTTTCTGGAGACGGCCGGCGCGCCTTCCTGGATGAATTCATCCTCGCATTGCCGTTCCACGGTAAATTCTTCAATGTCGATGTCTTTACCGTCTTTTTTACAGGCCAGTCTTAAGGCAGATGCCAGCACAGCGACTTCGTCCTCACCTCCGGCGAAACACGTTTTTACACAGGTGCCGCATCCCATAATGAGAAGTTTCTTATAAGGTGCGATGATGGTTTTGATTTCCGATATGGATTTTTGTTCTCCAACTATCATTGGTCGACTCCATTCACGAGTCTTTTGATTAATGAGGATTTTTGTTCAAGATCAAGGCATGCGAAAAAAATAACCACAGTCATATATTAGATATTACGAGGATTATTTTTTGAGCATAACGCAGAAACTTGTCCGCCTCCGGCGGATTGTACGAAAAGACCGTTAATCAACAGACTCCATTCATACGGCCGGGTTTGGACCTACCTCGGCCAGGTTTTTGAGTAAATTATTTATTGTTTGATCGGCTGCGGCGTTGTCTCTTGGGGCCATATTAGCCAGGGACAAGCGCCGGCCATCGAGCCCAATGTCGTCTAAAAGATTTTGGACCCATGCCACGCGTTTTTTGGCCCGTATGTTACCTTCGACATAACGGCACTGGCCTTCGGGACATACCAATACCACCACCCCGTCAGCCCCGGCTTCAAAAGCCCGAAGCAAAAACACATCCTTGACCATGCTGGAACAGGCCATCTTGACGGTTTTAATTTCACAGGTCTTGTTGCCGGTTAAAGACAGCTCGTCAGCATCGCTAAATGCATTGATACAATGAAACAATGTTATTTTGGGTTTAAAAATTTCAGTCATGTTTTTAACGTCTACCTTCTCACAGAATTAACTCAGAAATATGGTAATCATCAAACCTTTCGGCATTTATTTATACCATATAACGAGATGAATATAAAAATAATGTAAAAAAAAAGACGTCTTCATCCAACATATAATGGACAAAAGACGTCTTTGTCTTTCCAGGACCTCCGATAGGCGTTGCACAGCCTTGTATAACGCCTGGGTCAATTGATGAACCAAGACATATATATAGCTAGTTTTTTTTTGTCAATATGTATTTCTTTTTTTGAGCTTCATTGGATGAATTTATTTTTTATTGAGAAAAACAGATGCATTTGAGCCATGAATTTATTAGTTTCACTTAATGGTTGAATTTTTTTTTAAGAACAACTATAGCGGTGGGCAAAGTATTTTTGTGTTTTTTTTGTTAAGGTGACACACGTGACATGAAATACATTATATCGTTCATGCCAACAATTAGAGACCTTTGAAAAATACTTATTTTTGTTCAAGTTCAAGCCTGCCCCAGAGAAATAAGCCGCGCATTTCACAGGGCAGGCACAAAATTGGGTAAAAAGGAGCGTTTTACAAAGGTTTTTACAAGAGGGGGTTCTCATGGGGGGTTTATTTGGGATTGTTTCAAAAAACGATTGTGTCAACGATTTATTTTATGGAACGGATTACCATTCTCATCTAGGAACAAAACGGGGAGGGCTGGCGACAAAAAATTCCGAAGGATTCTCCCGTTCAATTCATAATATTGAGAACAATTACTTCAGATCAAAATTTGAGGCAGATCTTCCCAATTTGCGAGGCCGCAAAGGAATCGGTGTTATCAGCGATTATGATGCCCAGCCGCTGATTTTCGGATCTCATCTTGGAAGATTCGGTATTGTCACTGTTGGCAAGATAAACAATATCCAGGAACTTGCCAACACCGCATTTCGAAAAAAAATCCATTTTTATGAAACAAGCAGTGGAGATTTAAGCCCCACCGAAATCGCAGCAACGCTCATCTGTGATGAAGATTCTTTCGAGGAAGGCATCCAGAGCGCCCAGGACAAAATTGAAGGTTCGTGTTCCATGCTTTTGCTCACGGAAAACGGCATTTATGCTGCACGGGACAAACTGGGAAGAACGCCGATTATTATCGGCAAAAGGCATGATTCATGTGCCGCTTCTTCGGAAACCTGTGCATTTCCAAATTTAGGTTTTGAAGTGGACAGATACTTGGGACCGGGCGAAATTGTTTTTATGACGGCGGATGGATATGAACAGAAAAAGAAACCCCAAGAAAACATGCAGATTTGTGCATTTCTTTGGGTCTATTATGGTTATCCAGCGTCGAGTTACGAGGGAATTAATGTGGAAGCCGTTCGATACCGGTGCGGTTCTGCATTGAGCAAAAATGATGATGTTGAAATCGATTTTGTTTCAGGAATTCCAGATTCCGGAACCGGTCATGCCCTTGGTTATGCCAATGAGAAGAAGGTCCCTTACATAAGACCTTTCGTAAAATATACACCGACATGGCCCAGAAGTTTTATGCCCCAGGACCAAAGCGTCAGAGATTTAGTGGCGAAAATGAAACTTATACCCATTAAGAATCTGATCGAAGGAAATAGAATTCTTTTTTGTGAAGATTCCATTGTCAGGGGGACGCAGCTCCAGGACAATATCCAAATATTATACGATCTCGGTGCAGTGGAGGTGCATATGCGTCCGGCCTGTCCGACCCTGATTTATCCGTGCGAGTTTCTTAATTTTTCCACATCGCGATCCACACTCGATCTTGCCGGACGAAAAGCGATTAAAGAACTTGAAGATACAGAGGATATCAAGCTGCACGAATATGCAACGTCAAATTCGGAAAAGAATATGGCTATGGTGGATCGCATTCGTAAACGGCTTCGACTGACATCCTTAAAATATCAACAGCTTGAACATCTTGTGGACGCCATCGGCCTGCCTAAGGAAAAGTTGTGCACTCACTGCTGGGATGGAAGCAGTTATTTCTAATCGATATTGATAATTCATTAACGTGAAAGAATCTGAAAGGAATTGTGATGGGCAAACGTGAAGACATTAACAGTGTTTTAATCATTGGATCCGGACCGATTATCATTGGACAGGCATGCGAGTTTGATTATTCCGGCACCCAGGCCTGTAAGGCATTACGGAGTCTCGGTTACAAGATCATATTGGTGAACTCCAATCCGGCAACCATTATGACCGACCCTGGAATGGCGGATGTCACCTATATCGAACCCCTCAATATTGATACATTGACTAACGTTATCAAGGCAGAGCGACCGGATGCCCTCCTTCCGAACTTGGGCGGTCAATCCGGCTTGAACCTTTCTTCAGAGCTTCACAAAGCAGGCATCCTGGATAAATATGGTGTTCAGGTTATCGGCGTAAACGTCGATGCCATTGAACGCGGAGAAGATCGTACGGCTTTCAAGGAGACCATGAATCGCCTTGGAATTGACATGCCCAAAAGCCAGACGGTCAATACCGTGGAAGACGCAGAAAAGGTCGCGGAAAGACTGGGATACCCTGTGGTCATTCGTCCGGCATACTGTATGGGCGGTACGGGGGGAGGATTGGTGTATAATGTCGAAGAACTTCGCATGGTGGCGGCTCGGGGTCTTTCGGCCAGTATCGTTACCCAGGTCCTGGTTGAAGAATCTGTGCTGGGCTGGGAAGAACTCGAACTGGAGGTGGTCCGGGACGCCAAGAACCAGATGATTACGGTCTGTTTTATTGAAAATGTCGACGCCATGGGCGTTCATACCGGGGATTCCTTTTGCACGGCGCCCATGTTGACCATCGATCCTGAACTTCAGCAGAGGCTTCAAAAATACTCATATGACATCGTGGAAGCCATCGAAGTCATCGGCGGGACAAATATCCAGTTTGCCCATGATCCCAAGACAGGAAGGGTGGTGGTCATCGAAATCAACCCGAGAACGTCCCGGTCGTCGGCCCTGGCATCCAAGGCCACAGGCTTTCCCATTGCCTTTGTATCTTCGCTTCTTGCCGGTGGAATGACCATGGATGAAATTCCGTACTGGCGGGATGGAACCCTTGAAAAATATACGCCGTCCGGTGACTATGTTGTGGTCAAATTTGCCCGTTGGGCCTTTGAAAAATTTGAAGGTGTCGAAGACAAACTTGGCACCCAAATGCGGGCTGTTGGAGAAGTCATGAGTCTCGGCAAGAATTACAAGGAGACCTTTCAAAAGTCGATCCGTTCCCTGGAGATCGATCGTTACGGTCTTGGTTTTGCCCTGGATTTCAATAAAAAGTCTCTGGATGAATTGCTCAATATGCTGAATGTTCCCACCAGCGAACGACAATTTATGATGTACGAGGCCCTGCGGAAAGGTGCTGATGTTCAAACACTTTACAACATAACCCATATCAAGCCCTGGTTTATCGAACAGATGAAGGAACTGGTTGAGCTTGAAGAAAAAATTCTTGAATATAAGGGACGAACGATTCCCGATGACCTCCTCATCCAGGCCAAAAAAGACGGTTTTGCAGATAAATATCTCGCCAAACTTCTTGGTGTTCCTGAAAAAGATATTCGTACAAAACGTACGGCTTTGGGCGTAGTGGAAGCCTGGGAACCGGTTCCGGTGAGCGGCGTGGAGAACGCGGCTTATTATTATTCCACCTATAATGCGCCGGATCGGGTAGCGGTGAGCGACCGCAAGAAAATCATGGTTCTTGGCGGCGGCCCCAACCGGATCGGGCAAGGCATTGAGTTTGACTATTGCTGTGTCCATGCCGCTTTTGCCATTCGGGAAGAAGGGTATGAGTCAATCATGGTCAACTGCAATCCTGAAACGGTTTCAACAGATTATGACACCTCGGACAAACTCTACTTTGAGCCGTTGACCGTCGAAGATGTTCTGAGCATCTATGAAAAGGAGAAACCAGAGGGCGTGATTGTTCAGTTCGGCGGGCAAACGCCGCTGAACATCGCCAATGAACTGGCCCAAGCGGGGGTGAATATTCTAGGGACTTCACCGGAAACCATCGATCTGGCCGAGGACCGGGACCGGTTCCGCAAATTGATGCGCAAACTGGGAATTCCCCAACCGAAATCAGGTATGGCCGGCAATGTGGAAGAGGCCCTTGAAATCGCAAAACAGATCGGATATCCGTTGATGGTTCGTCCATCTTATGTATTGGGTGGGCGCGCCATGGAAATCATACTGGATGAAGAAATGCTGTTGCATTACGTGGCCGCAGCCGTTGAAGTATCGCCGGAACGGCCGATTTTAATCGATAAATTCTTGGAAAATGCCATTGAAGTTGAGGCGGACGCCATTGCAGACGGTACCGATGCCTTCGTGCCCGCGGTGATGGAACATATCGAACTGGCCGGGGTACATTCCGGAGACTCTGCCTGTGTGATCCCTCCCATCAGTATTGCGGAAAAGCACATCAAAACCATAAACGATTATACCCGAAAAATTGCTATGGAGCTCAACGTGGTCGGCCTGATGAACATTCAGTATGCCATTGTCGATGATACCGTATATATTCTGGAAGCAAACCCAAGGGCGTCACGGACGGTACCGATTGTTTCAAAGGTATGCAGTATCTCAATGGCCCGACTTGCGACCAAAATCATGCTTGGGGAAAAATTATCCGATCTTGGGATTGAGCAACGACCGATTCCTCATTTTGGTGTCAAAGAAGCAGTTTTTCCGTTTAATATGTTGCCGGAAGTCGATCCGATTTTGGGACCCGAGATGCGGTCCACCGGTGAAGTATTAGGGCTTTCGGATTCTTTTGGTATGGCGTTTTACAAAGCCCAGGAGGGGACCCGTATGCCATTACCGGTGGAGGGAACAGTTTTAATCACCGTGGCCGATAAAGATAAACCGAGCGCGTTGGAGCCGGCCAGACTGTTTCAGGAACTGAATTTCAAGATTCTGGCAACCAACGGTACTCATGAATTTTTGACAGGGTACGGCATCGATACGGAACCCATCAAGAAGTTGGGTTACGGCCGCCCGGACATTGTTGACGAGATTAAAAACAAAAAAATTCAACTGATCATCAACACTCCAAGCGGCAAAGAGAGTAAAGATGACGACTCCTATATCCGCAAAGCGGCGATTAAATTTAATGTTCCGTATATTACCACAACATCCGCTGCTGTGGCGGCTGCAAGGGGTATTGCCGATCGGAGAAAAGGGCAACAAAAGGTAAGATCGTTACAAGACTATCATGCGGATATTCGATAGGTTTCTATTCCAATTCCTGACCCGGATTTCTCGTTAGTGATACGCTTATTCATGAGAAATTCGGGTTAAAGCTTTATTTGAAAGATTTAATGCTTTTCTTCATTTTTCATTTGTTTGAGCGTGTGGATATTGATCCATGAAGACGCACTAGGCGTCTTACAATCCCAGAACAACCAGCCGTCTATGGAACTGCGTGTTATTGCCATTGCTGCTGCACAAGGCGAAAAAAATTCCCTTCCATTCATCATCAAAGCACCTCCGGACACTTTGCCATAGTAGAAATACCCTTTGTACTTACCGCGAAATTCAGTTCCCTTGGGAAAGGCAAGGTCATCAATGGTCCAAGGCAGGCCGTCGATTGGATTTTTCGGTGAATCGAATTTAACGGTTTCCAGATTTTTTGCTTCATGAGATACGTCTTTTTGATTCATTTTGTTAAAGGATGGTTGAAAAACAGGTTCACCACGCAGGGAAGAATCGGGTTTAATGCTTTCCATAAAAACCTCCTCAAGGTTTAAGCAGGAACATACGGCTGACATTACTGGCTGAAGAAATGCTTTGGTTTAAAATATGTTAATAAATATTAGCACAAATTAAATAATAATTCAATCAATAAGTTTCACTTATATTTTTTCAATTAACTGATACCCGATTCATTTGATTGACACCCATGCAATTTTCATTTATCGTTGATCTAATGTTACGGACAACGAAAGCGAGAAACTGATGAATTTAAAAAAAATTAGAGTGACTTCGGGAGTTGACCAACTTGACAAACTCTTGGATGAATTGTACATCGGGGATAATGTAGTTTGGCACGACGATGCCGGAAGTTTAGCCGCTGTATATTGTCTGAATTTCATTCAAGCGTCTCAAGCCCAAAACAAACCGCTTATTTACGCAAGTTTTGACCGTTCTCCGCGCAATCTCATCGAGAAATTGGGTCCATTAGCCAAAAACCGAAAGCTAATCATCCTGGACTGCTTTACACATGGCAAAGGAGCGGGTTCCGAAGTCTTTCTCAAATTTTATGATAGAAAGAAACTTGAATGGCCTTGCCAAATTGTAAAGGTTGATGAACCCCGTCAGATGAATCAGGTAATGGATGCTCTATATGGAATCCATGGAACTCTTGAAGGTGATGTTCGGTTCGTTTTCGAAAGCCTGACCGGTATGCAGGAACTTTGGGGCGGTGAACAGCATATTATAAACTTCTATTCCCATTCCTGCCCTCGTTTATATGAACTCAATACCATCGCGTATTGGATTATCGAAAAAAGGGCCCATTCCCCACGTCTCAGAGCACAGATCAATCAAATCGCCCAGGTGGCTATTGATCTCTCCGTGAAAAGAGGAAAGACGTACTTGACAATTCTTAAGGCTGAAAAGCGTAATCTGGATACGCTTAACCGACCATTCAGTTATTGGAGCAAAGAGCTGAAAATTTCCTTTGATTTGGAAAAGCGTTCCACAGGCCAGTTTGATCTGGGAATCCGATTGAAAAAATTTCGTACTAAACGCGGCTTGTCCCAGACGGAATTGGCGAACCTCGTTGGGGTGACACCGAGCACCATCTCTCAGGTTGAAAGCGATTTGATATATCCGTCTTTACCGGCACTTCTTAAAATAGCAGAAGTTTTGGAAGTTGATATAAATTCCTTTTTTCAAGAATCGGCGGATGTTAAAAACCGGGTGATCTTTCCTTCAGGAGAATCGGTGGATATGAAATTCCCGGATTTGCCGCAAGACAGCATCCAGGGCAGTCTGCTGACCCCGGTGGATTTTGAAGCTAAAATCGAACCCCACATTATCGAAATTCAGCCCTATAAGACCCTTCCTTCCCATTTCTTTATCCATAAAGGTGAAGAGATCGGATATTTGCTGTCCGGAAAATTGCAATTGAAGTTGGGCAAGACTGAGTATACCGTTAGTGAAAGTGATACCATTTACCTGACCACTGAAATGCCCTCCCAATGGAAAAATCCCGGCCCAGAGCTGGCCAGACTGCTGTGGCTTAAAATAAAATAAGATTAAGAATCCGATATAATAAATCAAGTTTGACGGCTTCGCAAAAAGTCCAATTTCTGCTTTGAGCATCATTTCGTGTTCACTGCGGCGTACATAAGTACGCCTCATTCCAAGAAATTCGCGACGCCTTGAACTTGAACTTTTTACTTTGCCGTCTCAATTTTGATTTTTTGCCAATTCATCAAGTTTGAGTTTTCATAAAAAAGGCCCCAGGGAGGTTGGTGCTCCCTGAGGCCTTTTTTCATCGGCGGTGAATGTTAAGGCTATGAATTGAGTATTTTTTTGGCACTTTCATCATTGACATCCGTACAGTGTGGGATGCCGGTTTCTATCGCGGTTTCCCGGTTACCGGAAAAAATATCATTACGGGCAATTTGGCTCAGTGAAAATTTCCTTGCACCGGCCATGAGCTGTTGCAGTCCGCATGCCAGCTTATCCGCCATGGTCCAGAAGGCAATGGCACCATAAGGAATGTTTTTCATCTCTTTTTTACCGACCTTTTTCTGTACGTCAAAATATGAAGCAAAAATCTCTTCGGCCCTGTTACCTAATCTGCTCACCGTCTTGGGCAATGTTTCCCAGTTGCCGAAAACCGTTGCTTTTCTTTCAGGGTTCAAAGCGCCTTCGATGTTTGCGCCGACGAATCCGGGGATCATGATCCCACGGCCCATGCAGATGAGTTTCGTATAGGGAGCACCTAGGGCCAATCCTTTGAAGATGCTGTCTTCAAGAGCAAATCCACCGGCAAATGACATATCGACGACCCTTTCACCTTTTGCGGCCAGAATGCTTGCATATTCATAGGCTTTTGAATGCAGATTGATAGAGGGCACTCCCCAGCTTTGCATCATGTTCCAGGGACTCATGCCGGTACCACCTCCAGAACCGTCCATGGTCAGAAGATCGAGTTTTGCCTCGGTTGCAAACTTGATTGCCATTGCCAATTCTTCCATTCCATAGGAACCGGTTTTCAAAGATATACGATCAAAACCAAGGCTTCGGAGATAATCAACACTTTTCATGAAATCTTCACGCACTTCGGCAACCGTATCAAAATTAGTACCACCCAAACGACTGTGACGAGCAAAGGATTTTATCGCTCCCTCTTTAAATGCCTGCTGTACTTCTTTCTTGGTTGGATCAGGATCGACAATATAGCCCCGATCTTTTAGAAACTGGGCATAATCCAGGCTGGTGACCTGAATTTCGCCGCCGATATCTTTGGCTCCCTGGCCCCATTTCAACTCAATAATACACTTTTTTCCGTATTTTTCGGCGACAAATTCGGCGACACCGTTACGGGTATCTTCAACGTTCAGCTGAACGATAATTGCGCCGTATCCGTCGTGATAACGGAGGTAAACATCAATTCGACGTTCCAGCTCCGGGGAACTTTTGATCTTTCCTTTTTTGGATTTGCCTGCACCAATGATCGATTGGCGGTCCACACCCACAACATTTTCACCGATAACCACCGGTATGCCGATCAAGGACCCCCCTATGGCAAAAGAATCCCAGTATTTTTCGGCGATAAAGGTAGAGCCAAGTGCACCTGTCATCAGCGGCATCCGGGATTTGGTTTTGGTTTCATATCCAAACTCGGTGGCAACGTTTACATTGGGAAAGATACAGTCATCAGCGTCACTGCTCAAGCCCTTGTCCAAACCATGGGCGCCGTATGCATACCCTTGGATTCGCAAGGAATTGTAAGAAACACCAACATGGGTTGTGTTGTTAGCGCCGGCTGTAACGATTCCGAAATCTCTAGGGTAAAGCAATTTACGCCCTACGAGGCTGGAAAGCCAGGTTTCACATTTGCCCATACAATCCGCCCGGCAAAGTGTGCAAAGACCTGACTCGGCAGCATTACCTCTATTTGTCGTTCCCAGCACGTCATTACTCTTTGAAAATCTCATTTTTAACACTCCTTTCTAACGCTAAGTTGTTATAATTAAAAATAAAAAGGGCGTCTTTTCTCTTAAGGAAAGACGCCCTTGTCTTTTATATTCGAAAGGTCTCACACACCGTTGTGCAAAACTTTAATTATGCTAAATTTATGGTCTGACTTTTTAGCACTACTTACTATTTTGTCAAGCATTATTTTATTTTAAATAAAAAATAACCCTTATATGTAATTTTGGCTAAATTGATGCTTGCTCAATTGAGGTTGAAGAAACTTTAATGCTTTGGAATAATATTATATTAACAAAACAACTACTTATACCATTGGCCAGATTGTTTTATAAAAGGATAAAGTCGGTTGGATTGAATCATAGGCTGGGGGAAAGGATCGGATGCCGGTTAAATACAGATTTAACCGGCTCCGAAATCGGATTTGTTTCGCCTGTCCCGCAGATGCTTTGTGCGGGGAATTTCGGGCTTCGAGCTTCGAGCTTCAGATCTCTGACTTATCCGGCTTAGGTGATGGGCAAATATTTTTCGATTTCGTACTTGCTGACGTGGGTTCGGTACATATCCCATTCGATCTTTTTGTTTTCTATAAACTTATTAAAAATATGCTCACCCAGGGCTTCTTTCACCAGTGCTGATTTTTCAACCTCTATAATGGCCTCATAAAGGTTGTCCGGAAGAGTGGTAATTCCTCTTGCGTTTTTTTCTTTCTTGGACATTTTATAGATATCCTCTTCGATGGGATCCGGAAGATCATATTCATCCTCAATTCCTTTAAGGCCGGCTGCCAGCATCACGGCAAAAGCCAAATACGGGTTACAGGCCGGATCAGGAGCGCGGAACTCTATTCGGGTGGCGACCTCCTTTCCGGGTTTGTACATGGGGACCCGAATCATGGCCGAACGGTTGCGTCGGGCCCAGGAAATATAGACAGGTGCCTCGTAACCGGGAACCAGACGTTTGTAAGAGTTGACCCATTGATTGGTCACGGCGATAATTTCACGGGCGTGATGCATAATTCCTGCAATATACCCCTTGGCTATTTTGGATAAGTGGTATGGATCATTTTTATCAAAAAAAAGATTTTTATCTCCCTGGAACAACGATTGATGAACGTGCATTCCGCTTCCGTTTTCTCCAAATATCGGTTTGGGCATGAATGTGGCATAATATCCGTGTTTGCGGGCGATTTCCTTGACCACCAACCTGTAGGTCATGGTCTTGTCGGACATGCTGAGCGCTTCGTCAAACCTTAGATCGATTTCATGCTGGCTCGGCGCCACCTCATGATGACTGTATTCCACTTCTATTCCCATGTTTTGCAGAAAAAAAATCGTATCGCGCCGCAAGTTCGACGCCAAATCAAGGGGAAGACTGTCGAAATATCCACCGGTATCAATCCCAACAGGTTCTTCGTTGCTTTTGAAATAGAAATATTCGAGTTCCGGACCAATGAAAAAGGTGTATCCTTTATCGCCTATGGTCTTTAATAGCCGTTTGAGCACATATCTTGGATCGCCTTCATATGGGGTGTGATCCGGGTTGACGACATCGCAAAACATCCGTGCCACAGGTCTTTCCTCCGGACGCCACGGCAGCATCCTGAACGTGGAAGGATCAGGCAGGGCAACCATATCGCTTTCTTCGATACGCGCAAAACCTTCTATGGAAGATCCGTCAAATCCCATCCCTTCAGCCATGCCGGTCTCCAACTCGGACGGCGTGATTGCAAAGCTTTTCAGCATACCAAGGACATCTGTGAACCAAAACTGAATAAAGCTGACATTTTTGTCTCTAACGATCTTCAAAACATCTTCTTTGGTCTTGCAGATTTCATGGGCCATTGGGATACCTCCTTATGTAGCGTGTTCTTCAGTATTTTTGATTGTTAAAAAACTTGTTTTGCCTTCTAAAGTTAATCCTCAGAAACTGAAACCCATTGTCTCATCCGTTTTAATTCACTTCGACGTCGTTTTGCTGCCAATATGCGTTCTTTTGAAGCTCTGGTCGGTTTTGGTTTAATATGCGTTTTAGGCTTTTCAGATGCTTTTCGGATTAATTTTATCAGACGATCCATGGCATCCTGTCGGTTACGTTCCTGTTTTCGAAACCGCCTGGCCTGGATAATGAGAATCCCGTCTTTAGTCATTTTATCACCTGCAAGACGGACCAAACGGGTGCGGACCTCCTCAGAAAGTGATGGAGAGTTTTTGACATCAAAGCGAAGCTGAACAGTCGTAGCCGTTTTGTTGACATTCTGTCCGCCAGGCCCTGACGATCTGATAAAGTTCAGTTTGATCTCATTTTCATGAATGGCAATTGTGGAGGTGATGCGTACCATACCGGCAGCTTACATCAAATCCGTTTTTTCCTCAAGAACAAGAATATGTAGCGTTAAAAACATTGCTGGATTAATTAAAAACGTTCTATGGAAATTGAAAAGATGAAAAGAGGATACATTTGATGCGATAGGAAAACTTATATGGATTCTGTGTTCGCTAACCTAAAAGCGAAGGATCGGATTCCTATGCTCATTTTCTTCACCCAGATTCTAAGCATGGTAATGGTTTCTCCGGAAGGGCTCGTGAGATTTGGAAGTTCCTCAGCATAGGAAATATCTTACGTATTGAATCCGTAATAGAACGAATTGGTGATAAACGGATCGGCGATGAGAAGGATTTTGCTGGAATCGTTTGATTTTTTGCGGGGGGAACCGAAAAAGGCTACATGCGTTCTCATCAAGATTGCTATATCTTTTGGCCGTTTGTATGTCAGGCAGTTGTAACTATAAAATGAAGCTTTTAGTGTTTTTCGCCAGTCTCAGCTGTGCTCACAAGTTTCGAATTAACGATTTCTAACTGAAATGGCCCATTTTATCTATAGCTTATACGAGGTCTATGAATCCTATCTGACGTCAACCCGACCGATAAGAAATGGTACAATAGGCACAACTATCCTGATCACTTTCATTATAAAATTATAGCCGCTCAAATACCTTTAGAATAATAAAGAGGAGAATTCAGTTAATCATCCAAACCGAGAAATTTCAAAAGTGATGGGGTCGCTTTCAGAGTCCTCAATTTCAAGGTAAGCTGTCTGTCCAGGCAATAATTCTTCCTTAATCTCCTGAAGAAACTGTCTGAACGTTTCATCTTTCCCCTTCAAAGCTAAGTCCGTTTTTGCCTGAACCACATAATCGTTGTCAATCAATGCGATTCTAATGTTCACGAAGCACCTCCTTTTTTGGTGCCACCATTATTTATAATTTTTCGCGATTGAGACACAATGGCTCATCCCAATAACGTATGGCATTGAAAATTTATTCCTTATTTATTGAGGATGTAAGTACCACTTAAAGTGACTATTTAATGTTAGTAAAAATTAATAATATCAATAATTTAAATCTACTATGAAATTGTTGCGACGTCAAGATATTTTTCAAATTTATTGAACTTTCATCTGATCATTATCTGTCTCAGTGGGGTCATTGGGGTACCTCTTTTAATGAAGTTTTCTCAAGTATTGATGATTTTAAAAAAAAATATTTTAGCTCATTTTGTAAATTGTTTTTAGTCATATTCGGGTGTAAAATTTGAATTCTAAAGCAATACTCAGAAACTGAAACGTTAATTGATCGTAAACAAAATTGAAAAATATTCTATGTGTTAAATTTCTCATTCAGTTAGGGTGAAACCCATTGTCTCATCTTTTTTACTTTACTTCTATGCCGTTTTGCCGCCAGTATGCGTTCTTTTGAAGCTCTGGTCGGTTTAGGTTTAATGTGTGCTTTAGGTGATTCAGATGCCTTTCGGATTAATTTTATCAGACGGTCAATTGCATCTTGTCGGTTGCGTTTCTGTTTTCGAAATCGCCTGGATTGGATAATGAGAATTCCGTCTTTGGTCATTTTATCGCTCGCAAGACGGATCAAACGGGTGCGAACCTCTTCAGAAAGCAAAGTAGAGTTTTTTACATCAAAACGAAGCTAAACAGCCGTAACCACTTTATTGACATTCTGTCCTCCAGGTCCTGACGATTTGATAAAGTTCAGTTTGATCTCATTTTCATTAATTGTAATTATGCGGATTATGCTTACAAAACCGGCAGCTTACATCAAATCCGTTTGTTCCTCAAGAACAAGAAGTTAGAGCGTTAAAAAACATTGGATGAAGGGATTCATGCCGAGGTGATTTGGTTTAATGAGACTTTAGATCAAAAGCATGGCCTTTGTTGCGAAATTGGTGCAGAGTATTTTAGCTAATTCAGCATATTATGACCAAGAAGATAGAAAATATCTCGAGATTACTGTATATAATGAGGGCATCTGTTTCCAAAAAGGCGTTTGAAGTGATCGTATTTGATACGATAGAATAGCTTATATGGATTCTGTGTCCGCAACCATAAAAGGGAAGGATCGGATTCCGATGCTCATTTTCTTCACCCAGATTCTAATCATGGTAATGGTTCCCCCGGAAGGGCTCGTGAGATTTGGAAGTTCCTCAGCATAGGAAATATCTTCTGTATTGAATTCATAATAGAACGTATTGGTGCTAAACGGATCAGCGATGAGAAGGATTTTGCTGGAATCGTTTGATTTTTTGCGGGGAGAACCGGAAAAGGCCACATGCGTTCTCATCAAGGTCGCTATATCTTTTGGTCGTTTGTATGTCTGAATCTCAAATTTTTCCGATGCGTTTAAGTATGTTGTAATCGTCATGAAAACTTCTCCCGGTAATTAAGCTCGTTTCAGAGTAATTAAAATAAAATTAAATCTAAGGCTGTCAAGTTTTCTATTTCATTAATTATATCTGCGTTAACACCGGACACCGAAAACCATATTGTTCTTTTCGATTTTTTGGATGTTAACCTGAACCAGTGTGTTGAAAAGATCGTCTTCGCCGGCGATATGAACGGGAATATAATTGGACGTGGTTCCCTTTAGCAAGCCTGTTGCTTTGTCTCTTCTACTTTCAATCAAGACTTCAACGGTTTTTCCCATAAATGATTCATAGAAAATGCGTTTCTTTTCATTTCCGAGCCGGCGCATTTTTTCGCACCGCGCCTTAATGATCTTTTGTGGCACTTTTTGTTTGTATTTGTCTGCCGGTGTTCCGGGACGGGGTGAAAACGGGAAAACATGGAGATAGGTGACCGGCAGTTTTTCAATAAGGGAATAGGTGTTTTCAAAGGCTTTTTCGGTTTCACCCGGGAATCCGATTAAGGTGTCGACACCGATGGCGGCATCGGGAATCCGTTTCTTGATGTCAAAGACCAAATCTTTGAAAAAAGAGTTCGTGTATGGCCGATTCATTCTCTCTATGATTCGATCATCTCCACTCTGTAATGGGATGTGAAAATGGTCGCAGAAGATATCTGATTCTGCCACAAGTTCGATAATGTCCCGGGTCAGCTCATGGGGTTCAATGGAACTGAGTCGTACCCGATCCATGGCATTCGATTCGTCAATGTGGTCTAACAGGGCGGTTAAGCTGGTTTGAGGTGAAAGATCGAGACCATAGGCCCCTAAGTGCACACCGGTCAACACCACTTCATGAAATCCGGCCTGTTTTAAGCAATGGATATTTTTCAATACGTTTTCAAGGGGCATGCTGCGGCTGCGGCCTCGAGCGTATGGGACGATGCAGTAAGTGCAGAAGGTGTTACATCCGTCCTGGATCTTTAAGAACGGCCGGGTTCGGTTTCCAAAGGCCGTTACAGGAATTTGCTTGAAATGGTGTTCATGTAAAATGCGTCGCCGGATCAGAGAAGGGGAAGGAAGGTCTTTATCTTGAGATGAGACAATGTCGGGGATATTATGTTTGTCCCCATGTCCGATGATGTGGTGTATGCCCTCTATTTTCTTTAATTCATCCGGTTCGGTCTGGGCATAGCACCCGGTAACGACAATTTGTGCTTCTGGGTTGGATCGAATGAACTGTCGGATTGCCTGTCTGGACTGCATGGAGGCTTTCTGAGTGACCGTACAGGTATTGATAATACAAAGATCTGCCGAATCTTCAGCACCTGCCGAGACATAGCCCAGATCTTTGAGTCGTTGGGAAATGGCATCCGATTCATATTGATTGACTTTGCATCCCAAGGTGGTGATCGTGAACCTGGGGGAATGATTCTGGATGTTTAGTGGCGAATGCCGATTTGTGTCGTCTTTTTGATTTTTCATAAATTCGAAATAACAGAATATAAATCCTTACGCGTGTCCATCCAGAGATGTGCATTTTTGTTCAAGATCACTTGTCCGGCGTAGCCTTAAGGCGAAGACGGAAGGCATGCGAAAAAAATAACCACAGGCATATGTTAAATATTCCGAGGATTATTTTTTGAGCATAACGAAGAGGTTGAACAAAAAGGCCATTTATGGATGGACATCGATTGGTGCAATCCACCCGCCCCCCAGCACCTCGTCTTCTTTGTAAAATACCGCACACTGGCCGGGAGTGACGGCTTCCTGGGGTTTTTCAAAGCGAACCATCGCCGTTTTTCCGTCAACAGGTGTCAGCCTGGATGCCACAGCCGTGTGGCGGTACCTGACCCGGGTATGAACATCCATTGGGATGCTCGGTATTTCATGTATCCAGTTAATATCTTCGACCTTGCACTGTGAAGTGTAGAGATCTTTTTTAAATCCTACCGTCAATACGTTCTGTTGGGTGTCCATATGGATCACATAATAGGGTTCTGAAGCCGGGCAATCGATTCCGCGACGCTGGCCGATGGTAAACAGGTGAAGTCCCTTGTGCTTTCCCAGAACGTTGCCGAGAATATCTTTTATCAAACCGGGTTCGGGTTCAAACCCCTGTTGTCGTGCAAGAAAATCTCCATAGTTTTTGCCTTTGATAAAGCACACATCCTGACTCTCACTGCTTTTAACCGGCTTAAACCCCTTTATGTCTGCCATTTGAATAACCTTAGATTTCGTCATGTTTCCCAAGGGGAAGCACGCGTTTGAAAGCTGCTGTTGGGTCAAACGGGCCAGAAAGTAGGACTGGTCCTTTTTGGGATCAATGCCCTTATAAAGATGAAACATACCATGGTTGTCTTCTTTTATCCTTGCATAGTGTCCTGTTGCCAGTGTTGATGCACCCAGTTTGCGGGCAAAATTGAAGACCGTTCCGAATTTAATTAAAGGGTTGCACACCATACAAGGGTTGGGGGTTTGACCGGCCTGATAGGTTCGAATGAAGTAATCGACGACATTTTTTTTAAACTCGATACTGCAATCGAGGATCTTAATATCTATTCCAAGCTGCTTTGCAATGGAAAAAATTTTATGGGATTCTGGAAGATGGGCGCTTTGACCGTTATCGAAAAATGGGTCCTCATATCCGGTAACAAAATGAATTCCGATAACGCTGTGCCCCTTTTTCTTTAAAAGATGGGCAGCCATCAAAGAATCGATGCCCCCACTCACGGCAATGGCTATTAAGGACTTCATTTAAAAAAAAGTTTTGTTTAAGGGACGAACTTCCATTGCTCGGGTGGGGCAGGCCGTGACACACAATTCGCACACACTGCATTTTTTTTGATCAAAATCCACAGACATCTCAGGCCGTATGATGGAAAGGGCGCTGGTCGGGCAGACAGCCGTGCAGGCACCGCAATGGGTACATCTTTTTTGGATGCGCTTTATTTCCTGAGACGCATTCAGAACCTGGACACCCCGCTGTTTGAGATATTTGACACCTTCTTTGAAATCTTTTCGGCTTCCGGCGAGTTCTAAAACCATCACGCCTTCTTTTCTGGGAAGTATGGAAGCATTGAGAATGTTAAAGGTCAGGTCAAAATCTTTTGAAAGATAGCAAACAATGGGCTTTTCCACTTCCGTCTTGGGAAATCTCAGTATCAGTATTTTTGAGTACACAATGAACCTCCGAAAATCCTTTATTTTTATTTAAAAAAGGTTTAATTTAATTTTATTTGCGTGATCTGTCAACTGCAACCTGAAATTCGAAACCGATAAACTGTTTTTGACTGTAAGTCCATGAACCCTTTTGCGTATCGAACAACAGGCCTTGCCATCAAGACACTGGCCGGACTTTCAAAGGCAAACATACGGATCCACGAAAAGGAGAATATCCCCGAAGGTTCCGTCATATTTGTCGTGAATCATTTTACCCGGATCGAAACCCTTCTCCTTCCATATCATATTCATAAATTGGTGAAAATTCCGGTTTGGTCCCTGGCCGATTATCAATTTTTTAAAGGGACACTCGGTGCATTTCTCGAAAAGGTCGGTGCGGTATCCACAAAAAATCCACACCGGGACCTTCTCATTATCAAGAGTTTGCTCACCGGCGAAGCCAATTGGATCATTTTTCCGGAAGGCCGTATGGTCAAAAGCAAAAAAATCGTTGAAAAAGGACGATTTATGATTTCCTACGCCGGCGGCAAACATCCGCCGCATACCGGTGCCGCCTCGCTGGCCCTGAGGGCCGAATTCTACCGCCAGCGATTACATGTCCTGTTGAATGAATTTCCTGACGAAGTACGGCAGCTAATGGATCGCTTTCGAATCGACGCCATTGAACCGGTGTTAAACAACAATACGCATATTGTACCGGTGAACGTGACATATTATCCGCTCAGAGCCCATGAGAATCTCCTCAGCAAGCTGGCGAACCGTTGGATGGATAATCTTTCGGATCGCATGTTGGATGAGATCATGACTGAAGGGAGCATGCTGATGTCCGGGGTCGATATGGATATTCGTTTTGGAGAGCCCATTGAAATAAAGCGTTTCATGAGAAGGTCGTCCATCAAACGGGATATCTCTTCCCGGCGAAGCATCGGTTTTGATGATCCGATTCCCTCGAAACCGGTGATGCACAAATCGGCGTTGAAGATTATGCAGCGCTATATGACCGCCATCTACAACATGACCACCGTGAATCATGATCACATTTTTGCATCTCTGCTGAAGCGGATTCCGTTTAATAAAATCGATAGGTATGATCTGAGACGAAGAGCATTTTTTGTGGCTTCGGGCAAACTTGATAAAACAGGGGTATATCTCCACAATGATCTTTATTTAGACCAGACACATCTATTGATAGATGACCGTTTCAACAAGCTTAAAAACTTTGTCAAAGTTGCCGAGGAAAAAGGGGTTGTCAAAATAAAGAACAATACGCTTATAAAGGATACCTCTAAATTTATGTCTTCTTTTGATTTTCACCGTATCCGTATTGATAATCCTGTTGCAGTTATCGCAAATGAGGTGGAACCTCTAAAAAAGCTCCAGCGAAGAATAAGACGCTATGCCTGGATGCCGGGATTCTGGCTGAAAAAGAAGATTGCCGGAACCTTGATGAAAAAAGCGGTTGAAGAATTTGAGAAAGACTATAAAGATTTTTATATTGACGGAGAAACAAGAGAAAAGGATATTGGGAAACCTTTTCTGATCAAGGGTTCCTCCCGTGATATAGGTGTGGTTCTGATTCACGGGTATATGGCGGCTCCCATTGAGGTTAAGGGACTGGCCGAGGTTCTGGGCCGTAAAGGGCTGTGGGTCTATGCCCCTAGACTAAAGGGGCATGGGACTTCACCGGAAGACCTGGCCATCAGAACCTATACGGACTGGGTGGCTGGTGTTGAAAGAGGGTATGCCATTATGAGCCATCTGTGCAAACAGGTTGTGGTGGGTGGGTTTTCTGCCGGAGCCTTATTGGCAATGGACCTGGCTTCACGGGTGAAAAATATCAAAGGTGTTTTTGCGGTTTGCCCGTCCATGAGACTTCAAGATTTTTCTTCAAGATTTGTTCCGGCGGTGGATGTGTGGAACCGGGTGATGAAAAAGGTTCGACTCAATGGGATCAGAAAGGAATTCGTCGAGAACCAACCTGAAAACCCTCATATTAATTATTTTCGTAACCCGGTCTCAGGTGTGCTTGAACTTGAACGGCTCATGGACGCTGTGGATGATAAATTGTCTGACATAAGAATGCCGGCCCTTGTGATTCAAGCTCTGGGAGATCCTGTGGTGAGGCCTATCGGATCACGGCGGGCGTTTAAACGTATCGGATCCGAAGATAAATCATACATCCTGTTTAACTTTGACCGCCACGGTATACTTCTGGGCAAGGATTCGGATAAAGTTCATAATTCGATCTGGAATTTCATCAAAGAGCTAAGATAAAGAACGGCCACCGAAAACTGAATCGGAAGTCATTTCAAAGTTCGAAACAATGTCAATGATGCAGTTTTGTTCTATTGCCAGCCGATGGTTTCGTACCCCTTGTCGTGCAGACATTTTTCAACGAAGCGGCGAAACAACGGGTCAGGCTCTCCTGAGTCGATGGTTTTTCGTGTCAGCGTCGCAGCACCGGCACCGGCTGCACCCGCACCCGCAGCACGTCCCACATTATTGCCGAGCACTGCACCTATGGCAGCGCCTGCGGCGGCTCCAACGGTCGCACCGGCTGCGGTGTCCTTTGCGATTTTTCCCCCTTTATTTTCCCCGGCGCCGTATTTCTTTGCAAGATGCATACACGCATCGATATCGGTCTGGGCCTTTTCGTTGCCAACATAGGTCAGGTAGGAATTTGGATATAAGACCGGACGCTGCTGGGCACATCCGGAACAAATCAAGATAAATAGGATAAAAATAATCCTGCTAATATTTGCTGTACCATTCATTTTCAATTCCCCGGAGTTCGTCTGTTCTTTTTAACGATCCCTAAATTACACAAAACATTTAACCCTTTTTACTATTGTTGACATAGTATGACAATAGACATTTCACAATTCGAACTTATTCAAACGGGTTATAAATATTTTTTCGCTTTGGGTTAAGTTTTTTAGTGACAACTGTCGATAAACGTGCTAAACACTCAAAAAATGAAAGGAAATCCATGATAACCGCTTTAATTCCCAGGACTTTCAGTATATGTCGAGCGATCGGCGCTGCCGCGGCGGCTGCCGCCGGGCAGCCTGTGGTCCTGAAGAGGAGCGGATAGCCGGATTCCTCAAAAAATCATTCAGGGCTGCGGGCATTCAAACCGCAGCCTTTTTAATTTTTAGGGCTGCAAACCTTAAGCAGCCCTTTTTTATTGACTGTGAACATCATGAATTACTACTTGAATTTGAACGAAATGGAGGATGACTAACCATGCGAACCCATATTATCCATATCGGGGCAGAAGAACTGACGTACGAAATTCGCAACATCATACGCGTGGCCGACAAACTTCAGGAACTGGGCGTACCTGTTTATCTGGAGAATATCGGCGATCCTGTTGCCAAAGGAGAAAAAATACCCGTTTGGATGAAAGAAATTGTTGCCGAACTGGCCAGAGAGGACATGTGTTACGGTTACTGTCCGACCCAGGGACTTCTTGAAACCCGAGAGTTCCTTGTGTCCTTGAATAACAACAACGGTAACAGCCGAATCACGGCGGAAGATATCATCTTTTTTAACGGCCTCGGAGATGCCATTACCAAAACCTACGGGTTTTTAAACCGTACCGCCCGGGTCATTACGCCGTCCCCGACCTATACCACTCATTCTTCATCCGAAGCCGCCCATGCCGGGCTGCCTCCGGTTTGCTATCCTTTGGATCCCCACAATCACTGGTTTCCGGAAATTGAGGAACTGCGCCGCCGGGTCAAATACAACCCTGCGGTGGCCGGTATTTTGTTGATCAACCCCGACAACCCCACCGGTGCAGTGTATCCGGTTGACTTGATCAAGGAGATTGTCGAGATTGCAAGGGAATATGACCTTTTCATCATTGCCGACGAGATCTATCAGAACCTGGTGTTTAACGGAAACAAAACCGAGTCGCTGGGTGCGCTCATTGGTGATGTTCCCGGCATTTCGATGAAAGGGATTTCAAAGGAGCTCCCATGGCCCGGGTCCCGTTGCGGTTGGATGGAGGTGTACAATGTCCACCGGGATTCTGAGTTTAAATCCTATATACAGAGCATTCTCAATGCCAAAATGGTGGAAGTCTGTTCCACCACATTGCCACAAAAGGCACTGCCCCTTATCTTGCAGCATCCGCAGTATCAGGACTATCTGGAACAGCGTCGCCAGCGGTATCAACGCTTCTCGCAAATTGCGTATGACCGGCTCAAAAACGTTCCAGGGGTTATTGTCAATCCCACCAATGGTGCATTTTATATGAGTGTGGCTTTTGAAGACGGTGTGTTGAATCAGCTTCAAACGCTTCCTATTTCCAACGGGGCGGTGGGTGAACTGGTGAATGAAATTACCGGCGATCCAAATATTCAACCGGACAAACGGTTCGTCTACTATCTTCTGGCTGCTACAGGAATCTGTGTGGTTCCCCTGACGTCCTTTAACACACATATGCAGGGATTTAGACTTACGCTGCTAGAACCGGATGAAACAAGGTTCAGCCAGATGCTTGACAAATTAAAGGATGGGATTGAACAGTATATTGCCTGAATCTTGCATGAAACTTGATGAGAAAAAATTCAAAGGGCACTAACGGTCGGAAGAATTGGTGACGAGCCACGATCCAATTTTGCTTGTTTCGTCAATGGGTGGATTAGATTCGGACAGCGTCTGGAATGATAAAATTTTTGTGTCTGATTTTTTCCCATAACTAACTTTTGGAGAATGTATTTTTTCATTAAGGGCCATATACAATTGACGGTCCCTTCCGTATATATCATCTCTAAAGTTGACAATACCGTCTCTATCTACCCAGGCTGTCCAGTAAAGAATATGAATGTTCATAGGGTCTGACAATAATATTGTTCTGGTCTTTTTACTGTCGACTGCAGCAGTTAATTTTGCGTAAGTCCATTTTGAATTGTCTGTCAGAAGGTAAGCAGCCAGCTCCATGGGCTTTTCAATGCGGATGCAACCGGAGCTAAAGGTGCGTTTTGTTTTATTGAATAATGTTCGAGCCGGTGTGTCATGTAAATATATGCTGAACTTGTTTGGAAACATAAACTTTATGCGTCCAAGGGCATTCGAATTTGCCGGATCCTGGCGGAGCTTATAGATAAAGTTCTCTTTTGTAATCGTTTGCCAGTCGATAGATTCAGGGTTTATTTCCTTGGCACCATCCTCCCAGTTTTCAAAAATACGGATGCTTTTATCCGTCAGATAGTTTGGGTCTTTTTTGATACATGGTAATATATCATCTAAGGCGATTTTGTGGGGAATATTCCAATAAGGATTCAGTTCCATGTATGTTATTTTTCGTGACAGAGCAGGTGTGGGGCGCTTCTTTTTTCCAACAATCGCCCGGGTCGATGTTACTGTTTCTCCATTTTCAATGATATCGAGTTCAAAATTGGCCGTATTGATCAGAATATAGCGTTGTCCCAAGTCTTGGGGAAGCCATCGCCATCGTTCCATATTCAATTTTATTTGTTCGATACGATCTTCCACCGAAATATTTAGCGCTGAAAGGGTATTTGAACCTGCGACTCCGTCAGTTTTGAGACCGTTTCTGGCCTGGAACTTTTTGACCGAATTTTCCAGAGTTTCATCAAAATATTCTTCATTATCGTTTTTTGAATCTGCAAGATCGCCTGAAATGATGAGTCGTGAACGTAAAGCGGCAATACGTTTTTCAGTGTCACCTTTGCGCAATTTTGGACCCACAGGAATTTTATGCCAGCCCCCCGACTTTTTTATGTTTTGATATTTTAATAATGCCGACTTCAGTCTTAAATATCCTGAATGATGGGGTTGCAATATATCAACCAATTCTTCCAGTTTCTCATTATGCAATGATATTTCCAGAATTTTTAGCAGATTTTTTTTCGGTTTTTCTATGTGCCAATCAACATTAGTTGCGCTGGGTTCCACAATTCCTTCTGATAAATGAAATCCGTATGAAAAAAAAGCATCTGTTAAAAGTAATTCGAGTTCCGCGTATTTTTCAGGCTCAAACGCATCGATTAAACTGTTGAGTTCAAGAATCCTAACCAAAGACAAAATGTCATCTCGATGATAGATCGAAGCATCGAGCCCTTCATGGTCTGCTTCAATAATTGTCTTTATGAAAATTTCTGCTTTACTGTTCAACTCATCTTTTGTCACCCATACAGGTTTGATTTTTCGATAAACATAAAAATCAAACAGTAAGTCGGGATTGCAAATCAGGTTGGTTTTAGAATCTATTTTATATTTGATCGCCAGGGATTTCAGGTGAGATATCAGATGTTCACGTACCGTATCGGTTACAATCCAGCCATTTCCGGTTTCTATATTTTGCTTAGGGATAGTGATCAAATCCCGACTAAAATTTTCGATTGATTCCTTATTTCCGTAGGAATCGTTAAATTTAATCAAAAAGGGAGAACTTTTAATTATGCTATTGACAGCAGGATGAATATAGCCATTGAGTTCCTTTTTTTCAAAAGGAAGCGAAAGATTGCTCAAAGAATATTTATTCACCCGACAATGAAAATTTAGAGCATAAACATTTCCGAACAAGAACAAAAGACTTCCCAACAAAATTATTAGAATTTTCAACAGTCTCATATTTTTCCAGCCCAAACACATTTGCAACAAAAAACAGCAAATATAATGCCAATTGATTTGATTGACAATTGATCAAAAGATGGTCAATGAATGACTGTGAGGATGAATTGAAATTATGAAATAAACTACATGGTTATTGGGCAGTGAAAGTAATAGAAGGGATACATTAAACTTCATCGTTGATAAAAAATATCGCTCAGCAGGGGGATAGTCGGGCATGTTCGCTAAATTTGAATTAAGGTGGCCATGTACCGTTATTTTCTTTGGAGAAACGACCTTTGTATATTGTAAATGATTTGGATCAGCATCTTTTCTTGATCTTTGTCAAAACTTACAAATTCAAATGCGTAAAGATCCATATTTTTTTGGGGGTCGTGTTCGGCACGCCTAATAATGGCTTTCTTTATCCTTAATTTTTGTTCGTTGTCTTTTGTGTCAGACGGAAATACAATTTCTATGTTTTTGAGATAATCGTCTGTTTTAAAAATCGGTTTTTTTTGATCTTTTTCATTAAACGTTTTCAAAAGGCCAAGGGTTCCCCGCATGCTGATATTTATCAGATTAATTTCCCGTTGGACCTGATCTGATTCAAAAAAAAGCTTTGTACCTGTCGGAACTGACAATCGAAAATACCTTCTACGTTGCAAACGCTCAATATAATCCGGAAAATTTATTTGTATTTCATTACCGTAAAATTTTCCTCCGGATGTGGTGAAGATGTATTCGAGATTGTCCGGGCCTTTGAAATTGAAGTGGATTTCCCATGTGCCTAATTTTGAAACCGTATTCCTGAAATCTCTGGGTGGATCAATGGTAAAAAAAGACACATTTTTGTCCTTTGGGATGCGGGTGATCATCGTAAGTCTTTCATAATTGTGACCCACAAGCCTCATGGAAAGCATAATTCTTTCACGTTGTACTTGCTCTATAAGTCTGATCAGCTTTTTGCCTTGAACTTTTTCAGCGCCAGTCATCAATGGTATCCTCAAGAGATTTTTTTGTTTTTGTTTGGAATGTTTAGAAAAATGACATATTTTTTGCATCGAATCAAGCCCAACAAACCATCTGTTTGTATTTAAACGCACGAACCTTTACCATCTTTTAGGTGATTTGTTTCTTAATCGACTGGTTTTTTAAGAAATTCGGGCTAAAGATTCTAACTCAAAGTGACGATAATCGGTGATATGGACATGTTCTCATCTGATGGCATGGGAGAGAGATTATCTCCGTTTTATAAGCTATCCCTATTTGCGTTTTCGACGGCGACAAAAATCGGCATGATTCAATTTAGGATAAACCTTTGAAAAAAGATGATGTCATGAGTGATGATAGACCTTCATATGAAGAATTGGAACAGCGAATTAAAGAGTTGGAAGAAAAGGTCTCCGAATCTACTAAACCGTGTGACATAAAGAATGAAAGCGAACAACGCTTTCGCCTGATTTCTGAGACATTGCCGGTTGGAATATTTGAAACAGATGCAAAGAACGAATGCCTGTATACCAACACAAGTTGGCAGGAAATTTTCGGTGTTTCTCTCATTGAAAGCCTTATGACTGACTGGAGATTGTCTCTGCATCCTGACGATGCAGAAGCCGCATCTGAACAATGGGAACAGACATTAACAAACCTGAAGGCGTTTTCAAAAGATCTCAGGATTATTACCCCAAAAGGCGATGAACGCTGGATTCATCTCCGTTCTTCCCCTGTTTTTTCCGACACCGGAATACGGTATACCGGAACGGCTGTTGATATTACCGATCGTAAGCGTACCGAAGTTGAGCTTAAAAAGGCAAGGGATGCTGCCGAGGCAGCCAGTATCGCAAAAAGCGAGTTTTTGGCCAATATGAGTCATGAAATTCGTACGCCCATGAACGGTGTTATCGGTATGACAAACCTGCTACTGGATACCGATCTTAACTTAGAGCAGAGCCAGTTTACCGAGACCATTAAAAAGAGCGCCGATTCTCTGATGGCGGTCATCAACGATATTCTCGATTTCTCTAAAATCGAAGCCGGTAAACTCGAGCTGGA
>Ga0307425_1000123_pt1 | contig 44561 bp, 35 predicted proteins | sample SalMarWE160330MG_FD_202152 | JGI IMG/M metagenome (GOLD analysis project Ga0307425, IMG submission 202152) | Salt marsh sediment microbial communities from the Plum Island Ecosystem LTER, Massachusetts, United States - WE1603-30 | ecosystem: Environmental > Aquatic > Marine > Intertidal zone >... | reverse complement strand
TGGGCGGCTAACAATCCTTCTGCTGTCGTGCGATAGATATTATTAGGCACAGGCTCATACCCTTTGGGCTCGATGGCGACCCTCACTCCGGGCACTGTATCCATGGCCTCTGCCATTGCTGTTTCAAGGAGATCCCACATCTGCATAAAGGGTTTTCCGTGCAAATAGCGGTAACCATCCATTCCGGGCCAGGATATGGCCATATCTGCGTCCATATCTCTAACCAGTCTCAACCCGCCGACAGCGATCTCTGTGGCTTTTTTTCGTATGTCTGGGTTGGGATTGGAGAGTGAGCCGAACTCGAACATCTTGTCGAAGAAGTGAGAAAAGGGAACCGCAACCAACCTGATTCCGGTCTCTTCTTCTAGCTTTTTATAGAGATGAGCATTCTCTTCGTTCACCTCATCGGGATAGTGGGCTTCGATGCCCTTCACTCCCAACCCGGCCATTTCAGCTGCCATTTCGATCCGATCGGGAATTGTGGCCTCTTCGACGAACCTGTCGTGAAACCGACCTCCTCCTGGAGTGAAATACCAAATGCCGACTGAGACATTGATCTCCAGATCCTTTTTCAGATTTTGAAGCATCTTTTCAGGAGAGATGGCCAAATTCTGGTAACGAAGATCTTTAAGCATTTTATTCATTTTTTCCCTCCAAAACACTCCTTAATAATCCACATCTCCTGTTCAAGATAGGATCAATGGCGAGAAGTACAGCAGGACAAGGGCAAGGATTACGATGATGATCACCGAAAGAACGACATCTCTGGTGTTCCAGCTCGCTCGAGAGCGGGCTTTATCAGCAGCAACCGTTGTCGCATAAGTGAGCCCTTCGATTTTTTCATACAGTGGCGCAGGAGTGAGGAGGCTCACACCGACCATCACGACGATGCAGAGCAAAAACAGGAAGATGCAGAAATGAAGAAAATTCAAGTTTGCGAAGGCATACAACAACCCACTCAGGTTTTCCTTGAGAATTTCTGCGATCAACCGGCCCATGCCCAGCAAAAATCCACCCACAAGTGCAGCCATTGCGCCACGGGCATTTATCCGTTTAAAAAACAATCCCAAAAGAAAAACTGCGGCAATAGGTGGTGCGATATAGGCCTGCACACTTTGAATATAGTGATAGAGTTCTCCGGAAATGTACTTCATGAAGGGAATCCAGAAGATCCCAGACACAACGACCACACCGGTCGCAATACGTCCCACTGCGACCAATGTTCTCGCTGATGCCTGAGGTTTGAGTTTTTTGTAGATATCCATAGTGAACAACGTGGAGCAAGAGTTGAACACCGCAGCCAATGAGCTCATGAGTGCAGCCAGAAGTCCTCCGGCTACCAATCCCCTGAGTCCGGTGGGCAAGAGCGTTTTAACCAATGTGGGGAACGCCTGGTCTGCTTCGAGAAGTTGGAAATATCCGGTTTTGGAAAGAGCAAAAGCGATAACACCAGGAATGATGAATATAAAGAAGGGCAGTAGTTTCAGATAGGCCGCAAATATGGTCCCTCTCCTCGCCTGTGTTTCATTTTTTGCGGCCAGGGTGCGCTGAACGATGTACTGGTCTGTGCACCAATACCAGAGGCCCACGATAGGTGGCGCAAAGATCATTCCAGTCCATGGGAAGTCAGGATGGTTAGCCGGCAGGAACAAGTTGAGGTGGTCAACTCCGGCAATGGAGACCAGATTATTCCAGCCCCCGATTTTGATCAGGCCGATGACGGTGACTGTCACTGAACCTGCAATGAGGACAATTGTCTGAAGTGTTTCGGTGTAGACCACAGCCTTCAATCCGCCCAATACCGTGTAAATACCGGTGAGAACGACAACGATCAGCGCTCCTGTCCAGAAATCGATCCCCATGAGGACCTTAAAAACAACGGCTCCAGCGTAAACGGTGACAGACACTTTTGTGAGTACGTATCCGACGAGAGTGATCAGGGACAGAAACCATCTTGCTTCCGGAGCGTATCGCTTCTCCAGGAATTCCGGCATAGTGAACACTTTGCTGCGCATATAAAAAGGTACAAACACCCACCCCAAGAGCAGGACCAGCCAAGAATGGAGTTCATAGTGCCCCATGACCACTCCGGATTTAGCCGCAGTGCCCGCTAGTCCCACGATGTGTTCAGAACCGATATTGGAGGCAAAGATGGAAGCCCCGATCACAAACCAACCCACATGCCGGCCTGCCAGGAAGTAATCGGTGGGGGACTCCTGTTTTTGCCGGAGGACCCAGAGGGCGATTCCGAGAATGATGGAAAAGTACAGCCCTACGACAACCCAATCCAGCGCTTGGAATGTATTCATCTATTCGGGCTTAGTCCTTATTGGTGATTAAACTCATCCTCCTCCACTGATGGGAATGAACGCAATAAGATCATCTGTTTTCAGCTTCTCTCCACGCTTGATGTAAGACTCTGCAAACTGTTTGTTGATGAAAATCCGTGTTCGTTTTTCGAGGTTGTCTTTCCAAGGAATGTGAAAATGGGTGATGATGGCTTCAATAGCTTTGCTGGGATCGTTCGGAAGAGCCATCTTGAATTCTCTTCGACCAGAGTATCGTTGCATCAGAGTGATAAATCTGACAGTAACAGATACCGATTTTTCCATGACCGTATGTGAATAAAATCTGTCCAAGATGCATGAATCAAACCTCATCTATCTAGCACAAAGCCTCCATAGAGTCAAGAATTCGTCCGGCACATCCGTGACGAATAGAGCTCCATCTCTGGAAAATATTGTATGTTTTATGATTTAATAAAAATTTATCACTTTTCTGCTAAAATGATATGAAAATTTGAACATAAAGTGTAAAGGCTATCCTCTGCAAAAAGAGGATAGACTCGCTACTCTAAGGAACACACTTGCGCAATCGCTGCTGTTGTTTGCCCCCAAGCAAGACAGCATTGAAGAGCATGACCAAATGATTATTCTGGAGGGAAGATTGATGAACAAGACCCCACAGATCATACTCGTGTGTCTATGCATTTGTTTGTTATCTGCCTCGGTAATGGCTCAGGAGAAAATATACTGGGATGTCGTTGAAAAGATACGCGAAGAGGGCTTCCAAAATTCCCACATTATGGAAGACGTCAGTTATATGACAGATGTCTATGGTCCTCGACTGCCCAAGTCTCCTTCCTATCTTGCCGCCGCAAAATGGGTCAAAACGAAATTCGAAGAGTATGGGTTGTCCAATGTCACATTGGATCCATATGAATTCGGGATCGGATGGCAGAATGAATACACTTCTGTCCACATGATGTCGCCCCAGTACATGCCCTTGATTGCCTATCCTCAATCATGGTCTGCTCCCACGAATGGAAAAGTGAGAGGGGCGGTGATCTTTATGAATTTTCAGGAGATTTCCTCTTTGAGTGACTTGGATCCATTCAAGGGAAAACTGAAGGGAGCCATTGTGTTTACAGAACCAAAGCGGGACTTGGCGCCCAATTTTCAGCCTGACGCGGTTATTTTGTCCAAAGAACAACTGGATCGGATGGCATCGACTCAGATAAAAGTCCAAAAACAGGACCGCAAAGACCGGCATAACGATCGTACGGGAGTGCAACGAAGAACAATTATCGACTTTCTGATTGAAGAGGGTGCTGTGGCTGTCGTCGTTCCCGAACGAGTGTATGATGACGGCGTCGTAATGGTCACAAAAGTTCCGGGCAGGCCCTGGGAGGAAGGAGCACCTCAACAGGCTACGGAATTGGTTATGGCCGCAGAACACTACAACCGGATCATGCGTATCATGGCAAAGGGAATTCCCGTGGAGATGGAAGTAGAGATCCGCGTAACGTATTCCGAAGAAAATCTAAAGGACTACAACGTCATTGCCGAACTGCCCGGAACAGACCTTGCCGATGAGGTGGTGATGGTGGGCGGTCACCTCGATGCTCATGCAGGCGCCACGGGCGCAGAGGACAACGCCACAGGAGCTGCCCAAGTCTTGGAAGCAGCACGAATATTAAAGGCTATAAGTGCCAGGCCTCGCAGGACCATACGTTTTGCACTCTGGGGGGGTGAGGAAACAGGGCATATGGGTTCCAAAGCATATGTCCAGAAGCATTTTTTGAATCTTAAATCCGGTAAGCCCACGCCCGAACATGCGCGGTTTTCCGGGTATTTCAACCTGGACTACGGGACAGGCAGGATCCGCGGCATCTATCTCATGAATAGTTTTCTCGCTAAGCCTGTCATGGATGCGTGGATGCAGCCCTTCCATGATCTGGGAATGACGCACAGCATCCTTATCCCGGGCCAGGACATCGGGAGTGATCATGCCGAGTTTGAGGCCGTTGGATTGCCAATTTTCCCCTTTCTCCAGGATCCCGTTGAAAATGATTCCATCACATTTCACAGCAACATGGATTTTTATGACAAGATTATTCCCGAATACTTGATGCAGGGTGCAGTTATCGTGGCCAGTTTTCTCTATCATGCGGCCATGCGGGATGAGAGACTGCCGCGAAAGTCCATAAATTAAAAACTCCTTAATTGACTTTTTTCTTTAGGCGAATTTAAATATAGGGAAAATTGAAGGATGGAGGTTTGATAATGACGAAGAAGGAGTTAACGCGGAGAGAGTTTTTTCAGACGGCGTCCAAGGGAGCCATGGTTTTGGGAGGGTTGTGCTTGGGATTCAATCAGACCTGTACCAAATCGGAAGAAGGGAGTGGTCCAACCGGTCAAAAATCTCAGGCAACCCAAAAAAGCAAGCTGCTCGATTTATCGAGAATTTCCACGTGCAGCATCTGCCTCAACCATCTGTCTGCTGAGGACGCGTTTCCGATTATCGCAGCTGCCGGTTATAAAAAAGTCGACACCCACGAAAAGGTCCATCTCCAGATTTTTCCCGACCTGTGTGATATAGAGGCTCTGAAAGAAACCGCTGAAAAAAATGGGCTTCAGATCGCTAACCTTTCGACCTATGCTGGAGGCGGACTGGATGGGCGTCAGACGGCCTACAAATTTCACGGTTGGGAAGTGCCCCATCCCGAGAGGTTCACGAGTGTAGGCTTTTCAAGCGAAGACCCTGAGGAATTGAAGACAGAATTCGAACAGATCAAACGCACGATCGACATCGCCGCATTTGTGGGCGCCCGTTCCATCCGGGTTGTGCCCGGTGATGACGAACCCGCCTCGATCGATAAGGTTGTTCCCTGGTTCCAGCGTGCCGCAGAGTATGGGGAAGAAAAAAATGTCTATATGGCATTTGAAAATCACAGTGCAGGCATAGCCGGAACGCCGGAATTCTGCGTAGAATTGGCTGAAAAAGTGGGATCCCGTTACTTCGGCATTCTGTTCGAACCCGGAAATTTAATGTTCGATACGGGGACAGATTATAAAAAAGCTTTGGAAAACATGAAATATCATGTCGTCCATTGTCACTTTAAGGATTGCAAGCCGGTTGGTGATGCCTATGAGATGCAGCATTTTGGCGAAGGAGCGATCGACTTCCCATGGTGTGTAGCACAACTTGAGGATGTCGGCTATAAAGGGGATTATGCGCTAGAATACGAACTCCATCATCCCGGGCCGGAAGAAGGGCTCAAGAAATTCTACGGCGACTATATCGCTCTTTTTGAAACCCAATAAATCCTCTGGTTCCTAAAGATGTTTCGGGCTGTTTGTAGCATTAATCCCAACAGCTTGTCATTGATTGCGCGCCTACTCGGCTAAGAGTTCCTTCATCTCGTCATCGAGCCCAGTCATCTCCCAGCGGATCAGGGACATGGGGATCATTCCCGCAGCGAGATACTCATCAATAAACTGGCCGAGCTCGAATTTATTCCCCAGTTGTTCGGCTCTGTCGGTGAGAAGCTTGATGAATTGGACTTTTCCCATAACCATACCCATGTGCCACCCGACAAAACGAAGAGTTGTCTGCATTTCGTACCGCACGTGGGGCCCATTATCGAGAAGCCAGCCATTGGGTGCACATTCCACACAGTATTGCATGGCCTGCTCCAGGTTGAATTCACGGCTGTGGAGCTTGAGGTCGGCCATTGCCCGGCATCTGCGGAATGCAGCCTGAAGATAGACGATCTCTCTGCCCCTCCTGGGGTAAGGACGCTTGTCGAGATAGCCCGCATGCATCAGCAGTTCTTCTAACGCAAACGCAAATCCCTCGGAGCGGATCCAATCGATCTCATACAGACGACTGGCTCCTCTTATCGGTCGTGTGTCTCTTCGATGTCTCTGATGATCGAAATAGTGGCCGATAAACTCGTGGGTTTGTTCCGGCAATGGCTCTCTATCTCCTGTTTGTTCAAAAAAGTCACGCTCTCTCGGCCATTTCTCTTCGTGAGGAATGCCCCCGCGATTCAAATATCCGAGAGTGTCTAAATAGTCCGGGATGGTCATAACCTTTTCCTCTTTCAGGAACTTCATCACATACTCAAGAGCTTCTTTTTTTCGCCGTGCGTGCTCTTCTTTGGTATCCACAGGCAGCAAGGGCGGGAGGTTCTTATTGTGGTTCTCTTCCAGTTTGAGAAAGGCTCTCACCCGGTAGTCTTCCAGCATCACGTAATCCCGGCATTCTTCCCAAGTGTAGGGAAAAAGATGAACATTCTTTAACCACCAGGTGTAATTGTCCTTGCCTACGCCCGAAGGCTCTGTCATTTTATCTCTATTATCTTCGAGCCATTGTCCGTATTCATCGACAGCCGCTTTTGCCTCTAAAGCATCCTCAACGAGTTCGGGATGATAATCCTTCAACCATTCGGCAAGCCCCGCATATTCTTCACTCTCTTCCTTCGTCCCCCAAATGGCGATCGTCGTCAGGTCCTTTTCTCCTTCGGTAAGGTTCATTTTTGCCTGTTCGAAGATCTCAGGAAGGGCTTGGAGCTGTGTCTTGAACTCCATGAGCCGCTCACCATCCAGAGGTAAACTCCTGGGGATACGAAGGGCTCCTTGGATGACAGGCCCGGCTCCAGATTGTGACTGGAGGTAGAAGCAAGGGTCTCGAGACCAAGGTCTCAAAACTCGGTGATAGAACTCCATTCCATTCATCTCAGCTCGAACGATGTGGTAGTCCACCTGTTGCGGTATGGGCCATTGCTCTATAGCCAGTGCTGCCAGGCGGCTTTGGAATTCCTTAAGTCCATTCCACTGGACTTGCATTGCTGCAGCAGAATAGTCCGGAACTCCATTTGTCATCTTAGGGGGTTGGAATTCCCTGAATTCCTGGAATACTGTGAGAAGATCTTCGTAAGTGCTTGGCTTGCTTACCTTTTTTTCCTCGATTTTTTTTGGTGAACCGCAGGCCATTATAAGCAAGACAAGGAAAAAGGATAAAATGACCAAATAATTTTTAGTTTTCATCAGATAGACCTCCGTAAAAATAGCTGTCTCAAAAAACCACAAAAACTTCACTCGAATTCTCTGAGAATTCGAAAGGTTTTGACATTCGTTTAGCTTTATTTCTTAAAAGTGATTGTTTTCTTGTCGGTGCCGCCTTTGTGTGATTGAACCTCAACGGTCACCTCGATAGACCCAGATCCTGCAGGTTCGAGGGTCCATTCCGCGGTCTTTGTCGACCTGTCTTGGCCCTCAATCCAGTAACGGATATAGGACCATGTTCCGAGAAGATGGCCTATGTTCTTGATGGGCTCACTGTCAACAAGTTTGGCACCTGTAACGTTAATTTTTGCAAGCACAGGGTAATCGCGTCTGATCTTGATCGCATTCCGGGTCACATATCTCGATAAACAGCCATCATTGCGGATGGTGGCCACAACTTTGATTTTGCCATCGGATGTAGGATCCGCTGTTACATTTTTGATCCGAAGGAGCGGGGACAGATTAGCCACATACAGAATCCAGTCATATTGGGCCTCGCAATCGAATTTGGCACGATCGCCCAATGCCGGAGGGATGCCCCTGGAGCCTCCGATCTCGACCTTGCCAAGAATAGGGTGATCATAAGGTTTCCAAGGAGAGTATATCTTGTCTCCCATTTCTTCTCTGGCCCATCGTTCCAGCTCGGGAATGGTGTAATAACCGTCCTTGTCATAATCGATCCCAGATCCTGATATTTCGGGTAGAATACAGTGGAGTCCAACATGAGAGTAGATAAAGTCGCTCATGAAACCGGCCATGGTTGGGCCGTATCCCTTTTGATTTCCCTCTTCATCCTCTTCACTCGTGTTGAACAAGAAGCTGTAGTAGTTGTTTTCTATGACATTACCCGCGCTTAAATAGGACCAAATAGCGCCTGCTCTCACATAGAAATCGTTGTCCTCATGCTGCATCTTTTCATAGGGATGGTCCATGAGTGGGCGCACAAAATAACTCCGGCCTTCGTGCTGGCCGCCTCCGGAGTGGATCGAATAGACAAAAAAGACGTTCTTATGCGTTGTTGTGAGAAAGTCAGCGACGTGACGCAATTCGGGGAGCGAGAAAGGATAGGGCCCCGCACCTGGTTCCTCGGGAAGCCATTCCGCCGACCAGTTCCTGTTGAAGTCCTCACCTTCACGTTCTCCGGTCAGCTCGTTGCGGCTTCTCCGGTTCATAAAATCTGTCTGGGCTCTTCCTCGAATGACCTCATCACTTTCCAAATAATAGCGATAACCTCCTTCCCGGCTCGCATCCTTTACGCGGATTTGTGTGATGTATCCGTCGCCGTCAAGGTCCTTTCCCGGCTGTTCTTTGGGATTGTATCCGGGCCATGCGGGATGCCTCGTGAGAATTCGTTCACCGCCATCGGCATCGAAAACGGGCAGGACATAAAAAGCGCGGGTATCCACGAGACGTGTCACATCCGGATTCTTGCCATATTCAAAGATCAAACGTTCTATCAGATACGTCATGTACAGACGTCCCGTGATCTCGCCAGCATGGATGTTGGCATCCAGCCACACGGCGGGTTTGGATGTTCCTGAACCCGTCTCCTTATTTGTGATCTCCATCACCATCATGTCCCGGCCTTCGCGGGTTTTACCGATAAGTATTGTCCGCGCGATATTAGGATACTGCTTTGCCAGTTCTTGAAGGCGTGCGTTCACTTCGGCATGTATTGGGTAGGGCCATCGGTCGAAATCGTAGGTGAATCCTTTGACTGGCTGGCTCCTGTGGCCAATGTCCGATTGTAGAGCTTGGGGTGCGATGAGCAGGCTAAATAACAACAGTAAACAAACGCTGAATACCCATATTTTTGCCCTGAATCTTGCCTGTGGATTTGTGTTCATGAGTCTTCCTTTCATTTTTTAAGTTTAAAGAATAGTTCCACATATAAAGAAAATGTCATCATCTTTTCGAGGTTTTTGTTTATGGATTGTAATATAATAAAACGAAATTAAAACAAATTCAACTTTTTAAAATTGAACTTCATAGCTGAGTGTGATATAAACTCTAATTGAGAGATAACGTGTCTGGACATCTATCCTTGGTGCTCAGGATTTTCCCGGGAGGCTGGAGCAGATCCAGGAAGAGTGGCGATACAACATGGCCGGGAAGCTTAAGACGGGAGACCCAAAGATCTATGCATTGCTCACCGACCCTCAGTTCAAACTCCCGAATGTTCTCCCCGACGGTGTTTACAACGCCGGATCATTCACGATCGGAGAGTATAAACAGTGAGAGGTTTTATTCATTTGACTTTAGTTTTTCCATAAAAAATAATGGTGAGGATGAGGAATCCTGACGGACATAAATTGGAGAAATCTTGGACGTATACAGGATAAGGAAAGCAAGGCGTCTCTATGACAAAACGAGATATCATATCTTTCTTGAAGTGGAGAAGAATCGGTGGCTTGAGATCGAATCCCTGAATGGGGTAACGTATGATTCGATACAGGATTTTTTGGAATGTGAAAAAGAAACGGGAATCAGAGTGGTGGGTTTTACTGACCAAAATTTTCAGTGGGGGACTATCAAAGATTGGGATCATTCAGGGATCATAAAAAAGTGAAAAAATGACTGAAATCTAAGTGGAGGAAAAATTATGGAATATCGGAATTTAGGACGAACAGGCGTGAAGGTTTCACCCCTGTGTTTTGGAACGGACTGCTTTGCAGATCCCGTGCCGGAAAAACAATGCGCAGCGATGATGAATCGTGCGATCGAGGCGGGGATCAACCTCTTCGACACAGGAGATTCTTACGCAGAGGGAGAAGGCGAGCGTATTATCGGACGGACGCTTAAAGCCAACGGGATGCGTCATTCCGTGTTGCTCGCCACAAAATGCGACCACGGACAGCGCCGTCCTGGTTTGACTCTTGACGAATTTGTTCCAGAGCTCGGGCCTAACCAGAGTGGACCGACCCGTTTGAACATGATCCGTGCGGTTGAGGGATCTTTGAAGCGTTTTCAAACAGACCACATCGACCTCTATCAGATCCACCGCCAGGATCTGGAAGTGCATATCGAAGAGACCCTGGGTGCAGTGACAGATCTGGTCCGGGCGGGGAAGATCCGTTACGTGGGCCTTTCGACACATCCTGCGTGGGCCGTAATGGAAGCGATCCTCCTCAGTGAATTTAAGGGGTATGTGCGCATTGCGACCGAACAGCCGCCCTATAACCTCTTGGACCGCCGCATCGAAAATGAACTTCTCCCCATGGCTCAAAAGTTCGGTCTCGGGATCATCACCTGGTCACCGCTCGCCATGGGCATTTTGGCGGGTGTGTATGATAAGGAAGACGAATATCCCCCTGATTCACGAGCCGCGTTACGTGGAGGATTCTATGCAGACCGGGTGACAGCAAAAGGCATCGAAGTGGGGAAAAAGTTTTCTGTTCTGGCCAAAGAGGCCGGACTCACGCCTGCTCAATTAGGGATTCTGTGGGTCAAAGACCAGCCGGGCATCACCGCTCCTCTCGTCGGTCCTGAGACTATGGAGCATCTTGAGAACACGATTCCGGTCTTGGAAATGACCCTGTCTGATGAATTGCGGGAAGCCTGTGATAATCTCGTTCCTCCCGGAAGCAATGTGGCGAATTTCCACAACACAGCCGGCTGGATGAAGGCGCAGATTATTTAATAGGGACCCATTTCATCCTGGCTAACCTTATGCCGTCGTAGCCCGGGTTCAAGGCCGTGAGATAAAAATCTGGGCCGTCTTTAATGATCCTAACGACTTCGTAGGGCAGGCTGCCGACAAGATAGTCGTCTGAGTCTACGCCAAAATCCAATGGATTTTGGGAACGGTAGACAGCCGTCGCATATGCGTCACTATCTTTGATGGGGTGGGCACGGAAAAAATAAAACGCATAATCATCGGGTAAATAGTAAGTGAAAGCACATTCTGCGGCTGCCGGGCCCTCTCCTCCGATCCCTCCTGCCGAGACCACGACCGAATCTCCCCAGTTGATCAGGTCTGTGGAGGTCCTGCAGTAGATGGCACCTTTTCCATCTGGGACAGCAGTATAATAGATATAGTAAAGATTCCGGTAGGCCATCACCATGGGATCGCGGCTACTGGTGCCAGGCTTTTCTGAAAATAATCCGGAAAGGCCATCGGCATTCAAGTGCCGGGCAAAAGTCTTGCCGTCCCAGCTCTTAGCCAGGCAGATATTGACCCAATCCCCGTAATACATATAGTAAACATCACCATTTCTGAGAACATAGGGTGCTTGAAGCCCTCCTTCCGTTTCGCCGAAATTTGGGTCTGCCTCCATGGCGATCCCCATGGGACGCCAGTCTTTATCTGTCAATCTATCGCCTTCCCACCGGTAAAACAGCCGAGTTTTTCCTCCACATCCGGTGTATCGGACACAGGACCAAAGTTGCCAGGTTCCATCAGCGGCTTTCCAGATGCCGAAATCCAGAGGTTCCTGACGATCGGTCTGATATTTTCCCAGATCAGGGTTTCCGGCGATCTGCCACCAGTCTCCAACTACTTCAGGAACCCATGCTTTGTGGTCTTCTGTCATAGTTATCTCCTTTATCGACTATAAGCTAGCGATGAATTAAGAACTAGAAAAGAGCTAACTTATCATAATTGGTTATAATACTAGGGATCTTAGGAAAATGCAAAATGAGGTCATTTAAATGGACTCTCCAGGAAATAGCAGGAGTTCGTCACAGTCCATATTCGTCGAAGACCCCCCCACCCACTACCATCCGACTCATAAGGACAGTGACTCGCTCTTTTTTTTCGTCTAATGCCCTTATCACGGAAATAAGGATGCTTACATATAAAGACAGGATGTTGACAGAAACCTTCGATTTTGCTAGAAACTAGATTTTAGTCTCCGAGCTTTTGGCCTAAAGCCGCGGAGGTCATGGTAAAAAGCCGATAGGGTAGGGCTGGAAACGGCGTTGCCTCCCGTGTTTGGAAAGGAGAATGGTTATGAAAAAATTTTTTGTATTTTTTGCGTTATGCATCTCTTTATTTCTCCTCCTTTCTAATCTTTTTCTCCAGGCACAAAACAAACAAACTCAGAAAGAGAAAAAAAAATCCGAGAAGCCTGTCCAGATCACAGAAGAGATTCTCGTTGTGGGTGAAGCGCCTAAAGACCTTCCCATTTCAACAGTTACGCGTTTGGATTCCACAACATTTGAGCGGAATAGACCTGTCGATCTCTCTGAGGCGATCAAGTATGCCCCCGGAGTCTATGTCACAGTGGGCAATAAAAATGAATATAACCTTAGCCTCAGGGGGATCGATTCCCGGCGGATTGTTCTTCTGGTGGATGGTATTCCCGTTTATGAGCCCTATTTCAGTTCCTTCGATTTAAAAACCGTTGCAGCTGGAGGGATCGATTCCATCCAAATCACCAAGGGACCGTCCTCAGTCCTTTATGGCCCTAATGCATTGGGAGGCATAGTCAATGTCATCACCCGACGGCCCAGCGCCGGGTCGGAGTTATCGCTGAATGCTTCGTATGGGGAAAAGAACACACGAAGCTTTGTCCTCGATACCAATCATCAGTGGAACCGTCTCGGTTTTGCCGGAACATTTCAGTACCAGGATTCAGATGCATTTGTCTATCCTGATGAGGACTTGGGAAAGATAGACCGGATAAACAGCGATTACGAAAGAACGAATCTCAATTTCAAGCTATACTACACTCCATCTGACCGGACTGAGATTCTCTTCAACACGGGCCTCTATTTTTCAAAGTACGGATTGCCTCCCGAGCTAGGCACAGATAGACCCCGTTATTGGCGCTTTAAGAATTGGGATCGCTATTCTTTTAATGCGGGAGGTTATACGGCGGTGGGAGACAATTCAACGCTCCATTTCAGGGCCTTTTATGTTCAGTACGATAATACGCTCGATGCGTATAGAGATCAATCGATGACCGAGCTGGATTTCGTAAGCACATATGACAATTCTGTATATGGACTCTACGGTCTTTGGGATTTTCGTATCGCGCCAGCCCATACGCTGAAAACAAGTCTCTCCTTAAAGAAAGATATCGCCCGCACTCAAGATGACGTGGATGAACCTTGGAAAAAATATGATCAGGGGACCGTCTCACTGGGAATCGAGGACCATTTTTCGTTTACTGAAAAGTGGGAACTTATTGCGGGAGTAAGTTTGGATTATTTGGAAAAATTCGAGGGATCGAACACATCAAAGCTCAATCCTCTTATCGGAGTCAAATTCTCTCCGATCGATCCTTTATCACTCCATCTATCTTTTTCTCAAAAAACGCATTTCCCTTCCATGCGTTCCATGTATTCCAGTACATCGGGAAATCCGGACCTGTTGAGTGAGACAGGAAACTTAGGGGAATTTGGCTTTACTTATAGTAAAGATTTCTATTGCACCGGCTCTGTGTTTTTCACCAGGTTTAAGAACTTGATCGACAGTGTAAGGCTTCCTGACCGGACGCGCCGATATTTCAATGTGGGCGAAGCCTATATCAATGGGGTAGAGATGCAACTGCAAAAATCCCTGAAGTGGATGAGTGCAACGATCAATTACACTTATCTGGACCACAAGAATGTCACGGACGATCGGCCTCTCGATGCCCTGGCAAACCACACACTCAATTTTGATTGGGTCCTTTTCCCGGCCACGAATTTTCGTATGAGTTTTCTCGGGATGATCGCTTCCTCATCTTCATGGTATGATTTCAGTTCGGGCGAACTTTTGGACATTCCTTCTTTTGCGAGTCTGGATATTATTGCGTCTTATCGTTTGGGGACTGTGGAGCCTTATATCAAGGCCAGCAATATCTTTGACGAATTCTACTATACAGAGCCTGGATTTCCCTGGCGGGGGCGGTATTTCGAATTCGGGATCAGAGTGGACATCCTTCGTTAAGGGAAAATTTATTTTATTATTTTTTGCGATGTAAAAAAAAACGGAATGTTGATATTTTGATCAGCCGATAACGCGTACCAGGATCCAGATAATAAAGATACTCACAATTGTCCCGGCATACGTCCATTTGGGCTTCTTTTCGGAGAGTGCTCCGCTTGAAACACCGAGCCGAAATCCCAATGGCACAGCTATTGCAGCGAGAATGGCTGTCAATGTCCCGGCCACAAAAATGTGTCCAAGGACTTTGGCCAATCCTCCGTTAGTCCAGATCTCATAACGAATGATATAAGTGATAACAAGAGCAAAAAGCGCATTCCCCGTATAAGCGCTCAGTATGCCCGTGAGGCTGCACTTGATCGCTGCGGTCTTTTCACTTTTGATCAGCGCAGAAGCCAAAACGTCGAAGACTAAACCGACCATAAAAATGCCGAGCAGATGGCAATGGAACGGAGCGGCATTGGCCAGCTTGAAGAGGACTGCGACCATTCCGATAATTGTGGATGAGCCGGGTTTGTTAACGACACCTCTGCCCACAGCCAGTATGAACAGGGCGATGACAGTCAGGAGTACAGAAAAATGAGGCACAGCGTTTGCAGATAAAACTTCTCCCATCATCAATTCATTGATTCCCCAGAGTGAACCGAACAAGATGAACCATAACCAATTCTTGGGATTTCTCATCGTTTTTCTCCTTCCATAAAAAGGGATAAGGTGATACGCGCTGGATTCTCGTTGATCCCTTCTAATGAACGAACCATTCCCAGTATAGCATTCGTGAAGATCTTCTGGACAAAATCATTCATGGGAATCGAAGCTCCATCGATATGAAGGGCGATCGACGATTTCCGTTTGATCACCGAGCCTTGGATTTTATCTGCGATCTGATTGATCTGATCAGGCTGGAATACGGATTTGTCTGTGTCGATATCAAAGTCAGAGACTACAGCAAAAAGCTCTTCTGGAAGGCTCTCTATCTTTTCTGAAATTCCTTTTTTAAGAACTTCGATTTTCCTGATCGATTTATCCCCTTTAAAACCTTCGACAAGGACGATATCAGGGCTCTCGAAGTGCTTCACAGCTATACTTTCAGGGCTGGGTTCGTCCTGGTTGTAGCTGAGTATTGCCAATCGTTCCGGTGAGACCATGGCGATGGTGTCTGCACCCGCCTCGTTAAAATTCCAGGAATCTTTTCCGTCGGTGTCCAGCTCAAAACCATGCGCACAGTGTTTGATGACAGCAACGGAATAGCCTTTTTGTTTCAGTACTGGAACCAATTGCGAGATCAAGCGCGTTTTTCCAGTGTTGGAATTTCCAACAAAAGCGAATAATTTCATAGGGTTTTTATCATTTTACAAGATATTATGAAAAAATTGTATATCACAGCCTCATACAGTTGTCAAATTCAACTAGATCATTTAAATGAGAGCTTTTTTACATGGGATGAAGAGATATGTGTTGGCACAGAGGCGTCCGATAACATAGGCGATAACTGCAGCTATCACCCCGATGAGATTCAGACCGGCGATCGTAATGAGCAAAATAGTGAAGATAGCAACAACCTCAATGGATGTAGCTATCGTGAGCGGGGTTGTTTTTTCATTCTTCACGAGTAGAGCTCTCTGGAAGGAGATGAGGACGGTGAGTCCGGGAAAAAGGCTCAAGATTTGAGCAGGAAGATGAGCGAATCGAGTCAGTTCCAGAGAAAGCCCTGAAATCTTGTGAAACCATGTATAGGAAAGGGATGTGAAGGTGATGAGAGAAAGTGCGCCAACCACTGAGAGACCCAGAAACAGAGCAAAATTGCGCAGCATTTTGAAATTCTCGTTTTTTTCACCCGACAAGGCTATTCCGACTTCCTGGAAAGAGAGGCCCATACTTCTGAAAATGAATACGAGAGAGTTGATCACGGGCAGCACGGCTAAAGATTCGATGGGCATACGGCTTTGTCCCATGAAGAAGGTGACCATAGGGTGAATGCCCAATCCTAAAATCGATGTCAGTGCCAAAGGATAGTAAAACCTAGTGATATACCTGTAACTTAAGGATTTTCTTGTGTGCACGGGCTGCTCTTCAGACATGAGCTGCTTAACAACTTTGTGCGCCATCAGACGGCTGGCAATCGCCTCTGCGCATACGGCTAGCGACAAAGAGACTGTGCCAACCGTTGCTCCATTGAGAGGAAAGAATAGAAAACAGGCCAGAGCGACGATCGTCATGGTTGTCAAGCGCATAATTGTCCCATACGCCACACGGCGAGTGAGATCACTCCGGATCAGGACGCCTTGATAGAAACGTCTATATCCTATTGCTCCAGGCCAGGGGATAAGGAAGAGACATGCCCGATGTGTGAGATGAGCAACATTTTCAGGAAGTCCGATCAGGTTTTGCATGATGAAATAAAAGATCGAAGGAATGACAAAGATGACCATGATGAGCGTGCAACTGGCTATCAAAGTCAACGAGAAATTTCTCAGCTTTAGATAGGAATCTCGGTCTTTCACCAGGGCTGTTGAAGCGCTCATGAGCATAATGATCGGTGCTTCGATGAGGACCCCAAAGGAGTACGCAACTCCAAATGCGGCCAGGTTGAATTTGGGGTCTGCGAGCCGGGCAATCACCGCTGCGAGAAAAGGTCCTTCTGCGGCCATCATCAGCCATGTCGCTGCCAGGGGAACCCAGAAGATGAAGATCTTCTTGTATGTGAGAGATCCTTTTCCAGCGAACATAGCCATTCAGTTTTACATCAACTTCCCCTTCATCCAGCCGGCCGTGTTGTGGAAATTGGCCACAGCACTTCCGGGAGGAACGAGATTGTCGCACGCTTCCCGCAATTCATCAGACAGGGTCATTTCTAAAACGGGGATGAAGTCCTCCAAATGTTTCACTTTCTGAGGACCGATCAAAGGAGCGGTCACACCCGGTTGGTCCTTGCACCACAGAACTCCCAGCTGGGCAGGTGTGATACCGGCCTTTTTGGCCAATTTCACGAACCTTGTCCCGACTTGGATACCTTTCGCTGTAATGCGATCCGCATAAAACGAACCCCTTGCCGCTGCCCTTGAACCTTGCGGATATTCATCTTCCTTGCTGTAAACTCCGAGCAACATACCATGTGCAAGAGGAGCCCAGCCGAGTATTCCGAGTCCGTTTTCCTGCGCCAACGGGATCAGTTCGTTCTCGATGCGGCGGTCAAGCAAATTGCAAGGAGATTCTTCTACCACAAACCGGGCATAATTCTTCATCTCGCTCAACATGATGGCTTGCATGACCTTCCATGGAGGAAAAGTCGAACACCCGATATATCGGACCTTGCCCTGCCGGACAAGGTCGGTCAACGCGCCTAAAGTCTCATCAATGTGATACTCAGGATAGTACCGATGGATCTGGAAAATGTCGATGTAGTCAGTCTGGAGATCCTTAAGCGAGAGTTCGCAGGCCCTCAAAATGTTCAACCGGGAGTTGCCTTGTGTGTTCGGGGCCATTTGCGGTGCGTATTTGTCCAGGGAAACACCCCGTTTGCGTGGAGCGTGGTCCACTTTGGTTGAGATTAGGACTTGATGCCGCCGGCTGTTCTCTTTGAGCGTCCGTCCGATGATTTTTTCACTCTCTCCCTCGGCGTACAGATTTCCGGTATCGATGAGATTGATGCCGGCATCGATCGCTCTTAGTATGATCTTTGCTGCGATGTCAGGAGGAGTGGCATCACCAAAATCGTCCGATCCCAGACAAATAGGAGAGACCTTAACACCCGTACGGCCCAATGTTCGATACTCCATCATTGACCTTCCTTTAGATCTTTTTCCCATCCCATTTCCTTAAAGAACTCTTCCCGGGTAGGGAAGAGAAACGAGAGGATGTCGTATAGCTCCGGGTCGATTATCTTGAGGTTTTCGGGTGTCAGGGGCATGCCGTTATAGGACCGATGAGAGCGGACGCCATAGAGGATATCGAGGCCGAAGGCTAAGTATTCATCAGCAAATGAATCGGCGGGCAATCCATCCTGAGGGCGATAAAAATTCCGCTCGACCGCTTCTTGCGTAGCATGTTCAAGCCGTTTCTGAACACCCGGATAGGCCTCCCTGATCCCCCCTCTGTGGATCAAGTGGGTAATCTCCTCAACCGATGCATCGCGGCGCAAGTCTCGCGGTCCGCCAAGTCTCAAATAATCTGGGATGATCTCTTCGTCCTCAAGGTCCTGCGTCCTTAATCCCAGGCTTCTTCTGTGCATGTAAAACCCGATCGAGGTGTTGCGTTCCTCGAATGTTTTAAAAATTGTCATGACCACATTCTTTTCCTTAAGGTACGCGGAGATCCGTCCAGAGCCTCTTCTGTCCTTCGAGAGAAGAGCACTGGCGACGTTTGCTGCGTATTCGATCTTTTTGGGATCGACCGCCGCTGTGGCAAAAAAGCGTATGGGTCCAGTTTCTATGCGCTGAGTGAAGATATCCAACGCATTTTCTCGTTTGGGTGTTTCTTCGAGCGCTATGATGATGAGAACCTGTTCCATTAACCCGTCCTCATTCGTCGCGCGGACTTCGGCGTAATAATGAGCTGGGTATTGGGCAGGATGCTCCTTAAGCCTTATCTCGGCAGTATCGGGGTCGATTTCGACGATTGTTGTGGCATCGAGCTGGCCTTCCTTCAGGTAGTGTCTCCGGTCTCCTCCAGGAACCGGTGGAACCAAACTCCAGGTGATCTTTTTGGGATTCGGAAACACCAGTTCGATCTGTCCGATTATGTCGCCGATTTTTGTTTCTTCGGTCACCAAAAAGCGGTCGAATTCATCGGTGAGAATGGGTTTTTGTGCGTAGCTTACTCTGCAAAATAGAAAACCAAGGAAGAACAGGATCACTAAAAATCTTATCTTGGTATGCGTGTTTTCTCTATACATCTTTTGCCTCCTATGTGATGTTTATTTCCGGATTGGCTGAGGAAATTTTCCCTAATCCTTGTTTTCCGGGATGATGGGCAGCACAATGTGGGAAGGATACTGCTTGGAATGGTGGATCGTGTTCTCTGCGATCAGCCATTCTGTTTCATCATAATTATTGCCTCCGGTGTTCAGGTTTCGTTCGAACAGTGGAAAATCGCTGCTCGAGACTTGCACACGGATTCTGTGTCCCTCTTTAAAGGTATTGCTGGTCGCATCCAGATCGATCTGAACTTTATACACTCCTCCCTTTTCCATCCAGACTTTCTTGGTGAATCCCTCTCGATATCTTGCCCGGAAAATCCCCTGTTGAATATTGTAGGCTGTACCATCGGGATACACATCCACCAGTTTAGAAGTGAAATCTGTGTCTTTTGCGGATGAAGAGACATAAAGAACTATTGCAATCGGACCCGTGACTTCAATGTCTTTCTCTAATACTGGAGTTGTGTAGACCAAAACATCATTACGAAGTTCAACTGGCGCTTGATCGATGGCCCCCGCAGGAGTTCCATATGAAGTGCCTCGCTGACCTCCAACAGAAGGAACTGGATTCCCCGGATCATAGATAAATACATCGGATTGATTATCCTCTGGTTCGTCTATCGAAAGCCATCCATCTCCATTCCGGCTGTTCGCATGCCCCCGGCTGTGGAGGAAGTACTTTGTGTATTGAGTTTCAGGGACTGGCCAAACATCCGCTGATTGCCATTCGTTTCGCCCCATCGTGTAATACCGCACTTTCGGCATATTCGTAATGCCGTTATTCACTCCTTTTAACCAGTACTCAAACCACTTGATATAGATGTCCCAGTAATCGAGCCTCGCATCTCCGACATCACGCTCACCGATTATTGTGTGTTCTGTAGCCCTCTCGAAGCCACAATGTGTCATACCTGAGATAATCACAAACTGATTATTAGCAGAAGTTTCCGATACGGAATTTTCCCTAAAATAATTGAATTCATAAATCGTTTCATCCACGCTGGGGTCGTACCAACAGCTCATATGCAGCGCTGGCACATCTATTTTTTCTGTGCCATCATAATAGCCCATCACATCGTGCCACCACGGATCGCCAAAGTCAGTTGTAATCAATTTTTCCCAATCGTTGGGCGGTGAACCCGCCTTTTTCATGATGTCAACGATCGGTAAATGCCAATTCAGCTTTTCAAAATCAACGTCAGGAAAATTTGTAGGACCCGGGTCAAAAAAATGTCGGATCGTAAGAACCTCATCATCGGATAGGCCGGCCGGGGGTTTAAAAGAATATTTGGAGGCAGCCCTAAAATACCACGAAATGCTTGCAGCCAAATCCAGGACACCGCCCTTAAAACCGGACCAGTATCTGTAACGGCCATTGGCCGCACCGATCATAGGACCACATTGCGGAATCATACAAGTGAGGTTCGGATGTCTTAGAGGAGCCTGCGCTGCTTGAACTTCGGCCGGGTAAGAGCAGCCAAAAGTACCGATCTTGCCGTTGCTCCATGGTTGCTTCGCCAGCCAATCCACCGCGTCATAGCCATCCTCAGCCTCCTGACCTGCAGGTGGTGAATAAATGCCTTCTGATTCGAATTTCCCACGACAATCTTGGATCGCAACGACAAAACCATGAGACACGAACTTATATGCCTGTGGACTTTGTTTTTGATCTCTAAATTCATTCTTATTATAAGGTGTTCGGATGAGAATCACCGGCAGATTTTTATCGGCTCTATTCGGAAAATAGAGGTCTGTCGATAATCTGACTCCGTCTCTCATCGGAACCATAACGCTTTCTTTGAGCGTGAGTTCAAGTTTAGGCTCAGATGATTTTTGTGACTGAGATGTCAATGCCTGGCCGGACAGCACCACACAGAGACAAAATACAATGGTGAAAAATACTTTCAAGTGAAATTTTGACATCGTTTCCTTCCTCCTCCTTTAATTAAAACATCAAATGATATTTAAAAACAAATTCAAGTTATGTAAATTTAATTTATTCATGATCCCGGATACGTTGTTAGCGTATGATCAAGATTTCCTCATGCCAGGGATAGAGCGCTTCGATGCCCTTTTCAGTGACGATCGAATTGTCTTCATAACTGATACTCACCCGTTTTCCCCACTACCGAAGTTCAAATATCCGATAGCCATATCCCATGAGACAAAATCACCTCGCTGAAAAACATACCCCGGTTGCCCGGTCGCTGAACGGTCTGAGACTTCAGAATGGGATACTCCCGGCAAATAAGGAAGATGTAAGGTGGCTGCTTCGTATGATGGAGGGAGTCCTAGCGCCCACAGTTGGTCCTGCGCCCACCAGCCGGTTTCTTCACGAGTCGTTATCCCTGGCTTGATCCTTCGGAGGGCCTCATCCATAATTTGTCTTTGTATTTCACAGGCATTTGAAAATTCAATGATTTCGCGCTGCACTCGTCTCACTCGAAAATCCGTGATAACATTCTCTGCAGACACAATTCTGCTGGAGTATTTCTCGCCCAAGGCCTTGGTCATGCTTAAATATGCCGTGTGAGATAGGCCATTAGCGATAGGAAGTGTTGTTGACATGTCGACATTGTTATCCCTCATCGCACCTGGCAGAACGAGATCGAGTTTTTCTTGTCTTATGAGCCTCAGGATCTCATACCTTTGTTTGGATTTCTGAGCAGATGCATTGAATACTGGTACCAAAACAATAAATGTACAAAATAAGGTTAGAACTCCAATTTTACTCATGCTCTTGATCTTCTTAACTCAATTTTAAAAAAAACATGTCAAGAAAACGTGTGTTTTTATGTCAGGTTTTATGAACTCGCAGAATTCCTCAAATAAACTCACAGGGCAATCATAATCCTTGCTGATATTCATTAAAGACTCCTCTTTTTTAAATATAAAGGCGAAAGGCTAGCACTCATTATAATGACCCAGAAGATATGGAAGAAATAATGCAATCGTATGGAATAAAGGATCGCATGAAGAAATCAGGATTATAGAGAACCTCGAATCCAGTTTCTGATTTGTATGCTCTTTTATATCCCAAATTGCATCTTATTCACTCAAATAGCAGCTGTCAATAGAATCTTTACACGGATTTTATGTTTTAGTTGAAATATGTTCAATTATTGACTAGAATCATAAACTCTAGGGAGGAATCGACGGGCATTATACCTAGAAGAGATGATCGGAAACCGAATGAGGAATGATAATAAAACCATGAGAGTTCGTATTACCATTGCCGTTATTTTTTCCCTGGTGTTCCTTTCCATTTGCTGTAAAGAAACCACTGAAACTTCAGTTCCGACGGGGAAAAAAGTAAAAAAGATCGTTTTAAAAGTGGCCCATAACGGAAATGAAAGACATCCTTTCCAAAAAGGTTATGAAAAGTTTAAAGAAGTCCTTGAAGCTGAAACGGGGGGCGCTGTAGAGGTGCAAATTTTTCCGAATTCACAACTCGGTTCTGAGGAAGAAAGCACTCAGATGGTGAAACTGGGATTGATAGCCGCCAATGCATCGAGTACAGCGGGCGGGTTGTCCACATCTGTTCCTGAAGCCGAGCTTTTCAACCTCCCTTTTATTTTCCGGGATCTTGATCACTGTTACAGTGTTATCGACGGGCCAATTGGTCAAGATTTAGCCCGGACCGTGGAGAAAAAGCTCAATTGTTTGGTTCTCGGCTATTGGTTCTCGGGGATTCGGAATGTCTGGAACTCCAAGAGACCTGTTTTAGTTCCTGATGATTTGAAGGGCATAAAACTTAGGGTCATGGCCAGCCCAATGTTGATTGAATCCTTCAACGCTTTGGGCGCTCAAGCCACGCCGATGGCATTTGGTGAGCTCTATTCAGCCCTGCAGACCGGGGTTGTGGATGGCGCCGAGACAGATCATCTCGACCTTCTGTATGAGAAATTCTACGAAGTGACCAAGTATGTCTCTTACACAAACCACATGTTTTTAGTAATCGCACTGATCTTCAGCAAAAAAATTTATGATAAGCTTCCCTTGGATGTGCAGGCCGCTGTATTGAAAGCGGGAAAAGCATCAGTATTTGCCGAGCGTGAAACCATGGCCGCTCTCACAGAATCTGCATTGGCCGAACTCAAAGAATTAGGATTGGAGTTCTACGAGGTGGATAAAGGCCCTTTCCGGGAAAAAGTCGAACGTGTGTACAGGCACAATGCGGAAAAGGTCGGGGGGATGGCACTCATCGAAAAAGTTATCGATACCAAGAATGAGTAAGAAATCCAACGAAAAGACATCTAAGCCGCTTTTTACGCAGCCTCTAGAGTTGTCCTTATGTGTGATTCTGGTGGCTATAGTGGGCGTAACATTCATCCAGGTCCTCTTCCGGTACATCTTTCATCTTTCTCTCGCTTGGTCTGAAGAACTGGCGAGATACCTTTTTTTGTGGCTGGCCACCCTGGCTGCTGCTTATGCATTTAAAACAAAATCGCATTTTGCCCTGAGGTTTCTCGTAGACCGTTTCGGTAAACGACTTCAGAAGACGATCGGCACGTTCGTCACTTTTATTGTCGCTGGATTCCTCGCGATATTTGTCTGGAAAGCAACGGAATTTACATTGAGCATGGCGAAACAAGTTGCACCGAGTACGCAAATGTCCATGGCCGTGCCTTATTCCTCAGCAGTGGTGGGCGGCTTCTTGATGTTCTATTACGTTCTACGAAACTGGTGGTTGGATATCCGTAATAAAAAATTGGATATCCGTAATAAAGAAAAGGTCGAGAATCCCGCACAGTAGGGGAGAACATGGGAGTCGTTATATTCATTGTATTTTTTGCAGCGCTTGTGCTGTCCGTGCCCATCGGGATCGCACTCGGTGTTTCCGCTCTCGCTGGGCTGGTATATCTTTCTTTTGATCCTGACTTTTTCATTTTTTTACCTCAGAAATTCATGTCGGGCTTGGATTCCTTTACACTATTGGCTATCCCTTTCTTCATTTTGGCGGGTGCGATTATGTCCTATGGGGGTATTGCCCGCCGCATTGTTGACCTGACACTCGTGTTTTTCGGACGTATCCGAGGTGGTCTTGGTATTGTTGTTACGATCTCCACGTTCTTTTTTGGAGCGATCTGTGGATCAGGAAGCGCAAAAACAGCTGCTATCGGGTCTGTGATGTTTCCTGAGATGAAGAGGAATAAGTATCCCACTGACTTTTCGACTGCTCTTTTTGCATCGGCCGGCGGGGCGTCCTCTCTCGTGCCCCCTTCGATCGACCTCATCATCATCGGCGTTGTGGCTAATATATCGATCGGAGGCCTGTTTGCCGCAGGGATTCTCCCGTCTGTTGTCAACGCCATCGCGCTCATCGCCGTCGTGTTTTTTTTCGCGAGAAAGCTCCGGCTCCCCTTGGCTCCAAAAATTAACTTTAAAGAGAAGCTGCGCATCATCCGAGATGGGATCCTTCCCATGTTGATGATCGTCATCGTATTAGGAGGGATCTACGGAGGGATATTCACGCCCACCGAGGCTGCCGCAGTCGCCGTAATTTATGGATTCTGTTTGTCTTTCTTTATCTACAGGGAACTCAAACTGGCAGACCTCAAAAAAGCACTTTTACAAACCGCATCACTGTCGGGCGTTGTGCTGATCGTTCTCGGTACAGCATCCATGCTTTCCTTTGTGATGACGTTCGAACGCATTCCCCATCAGATCGCTCGGGCTATCACGCAATATGCCTCGAACTGGATTGTGTTTGTCTTGTTCGTGAATATCGTATTTTTATTGCTCGGCATGGTTATGGATGCGCTGCCAGCGATTATCGTTTTGCTCCCCATTATTGTTCCCGTTGCTGTTTCTTTTGGCATGGAACCCATTCATCTCGGTATTCTTGTCGAAGCCAATGTGGGTTTGGGCATGATCACACCACCTGTAGGGATCTGCCTCTATGTGGCCTGCGGCATCAGCAAAATTCCCATCGAGAAAAGCATCAAAGCTCTGCTTCCATTCCTTTTTGTTCTTGCAACGACAACCCTCATCATCAGCTATCTCCCTGATATCACTTTATTCTTACCCCGTCTGCTGGGATACGTACAGTAGAAATTGATGATTTGATAAGTGGCCTTTCTTTGCATTTATGTTATTCAAATATATTTGGGAGAATGTTTCGATGTCGAAGATCGTGAATTCCTGGAACGAGTGGGATGCTTTAAAGCGAGTGATCCCTCTGGGAGGTGCATTGCACTGCACAACACTGGATATATACCGAGAGGGATCATGTGAGGATTATTTCCCTAACCAAATTCCGGGTTACTAGTCTGAAATATTCATAAAAATCTCTTCTACCCTTCATCCCAGAACGCTGTATTCCCTTTTTGATTGTCGACATTTCCAAAACCGACATGTTTGTCCAGCCGAGCCAGGAAGCTGTGAAGAGGTGCCACAGGGAGCGCTGCAATGGAAGTTGACAGCCGGTGGGGCCATGTGGAGAGTTTGTTGTAGGGGCAAGCCGTGATGCAATTGGCGCAGTCTGATCCATTCTCTCTCCAAAACTGGATGCATTTTTCCGGATTGATATACCATTTCAAGACACCTGGATTGTTGGATATGGTTTTTCCCTCAAGTGTCGGTTCACTAAAAGAGACAGCTTGAGAAGGGCATGCTTCTGCACAGCGCTTACAATTTTTGCAAAAATTCCAGACTCCAAATGCTTTTGGCGGATCGGGTTTGAGTTCGAGTTCGCTGAAGATCTTGACCAATCTCACACGAGGGCCAAATTCTCTAGTTATAAGCATGCCGTTCCGGCCCAGTTCACCCAATCCTGCCGCCACAGCATAGGGGATGCTCAAAGACACATCGTTTCCGTGAGCAAAGGCCCTGTAACCCAAGGCGCGAATAAAAGTCGCCACAGAATAACCCACAAAGGCCATACGGGAGTAACCGAATCCTGTGGCTGCTCCCTCGAGTTCAGAGGGAGAAAGAGCAATCGTCTGGTAGTCCATTTCGACGGCAATGACCACGACTGATTTCGGCTTAAAGGGAAATTCGGGAATGAAGAGCTCATACTCTGGTGGACCCTCATGTCCGGAGTTGTTTTCGAATTTTTCTTTGATCAACTCGGAATAAGTCCAGAGCGGATTGTAATCTGTGATGCCCACGAGGCTGGCTCCAAGATAATGCGCTGCTTTCTTGACCTTTCTGCTCGCATCTGTCAGGTCTCGGAAGGCGACTTTTTGTCTTCGTACCCGCTCATCCCATTCATAGGCCAAAGAATGGGGTTGTCCGTTTTCGCTTCCTGCTGCGAACTTATGATCCACAGCCCAGGCCGCCTCGTTCAGAGCTTCATCCAGTTGAGTCCAGCCTTGGGTTTTACGTAATTCATCGTGGACCGATAGATCGATTGATGATTCGATTCTCTGAATAAACTCATGGTCCCAGAGTTGTCTCGCAAAGATCGTGTTCTTCTGGGGCATGCGTTTGCACTTCTCCGTGATCTTAACTGGGGATTCTCCCATTGAAAAGGATTCGGAGGAGCGAATGATATTCCTCAAAAGTTTTTGGCGTTCTCTATCCGATGTTGTCCTTCCAAATAACGTCCCAGAAGCTGTCGTCACGGCCCCCATTTTTATGAATTGACGACGGTTCATCTGAGTCTTTTTGAATCGAAGTTTTTCGCTTGTGTCTTTTTTTGCTTGTGCGTCTCTATCCATCAAAGTGTCCTCCTCATCTGAGATCAAAACTCTTTTTTTGAAGATTATCTAAGAATAGTCAATCTTTCCGAGATAAACAAGGCATAATTAAAAAACTAATAAACATTTAAAGTTTTTTTCTGATTCTATGCGAATTTGAAAAGTTTTAGAGGAAAAAGGTGGACAAAATCCACTTGATGGGTCTAATATAAAAAACACATGCAGGAGGAGAAACGATGAGAAAAAAGACAAAATATATGGCCTTAGTCTGTTTTTGGGTGTTGTGTTGCTTTTTGTCCGGATCCCAGGACACCGTCGATTATAAGATGGTCGCAAAGATCCGTGAAGAAGGTTTTAGCCGCTCTCAGGTCATGGAGATCGCATGGGATTCGTCAGAGTGGGGTTGCCGGGTTTTCAATTCGTGCAAGATGACCTGGAGTTCTTTACGACCACTTTTCACACGAACATGGATGTGTATGACCGGCTGGTAGAGGAGGATTTGATGCAGGCATCTGTGATCCTCGCCAGTTTTGCCTATAACGCGGCCATGCGCGACGAGATGCTTCCGAGGTCGCCGAACCAGATCAGGAACAACCGCAGATGGCACAAATAAGACGACTGTGGCGTTCACTGAAAAAGGGATCGAGTATCTCGGCGGCCGCCAAACAAAGTGGTACCTTATCAAATAACGGCGGAAAAGCTGATCACGGCTAAATTTAACATGCCTGCAATCTCTTTCTATGTTATCGTCATTTATTCCCGCGAAAACGAACTGATCGTTGGCACACACGGTAGTGGGTCAAAGAACAGAATTAACTAAAAATCTGTTCACTTTTAAGTTGAAGTTTGATATTATGTAAGGGTATTTTGAGTCAATTTGTTGTGAAAAGGTCAGATAATCGATACAGATTATAAAGTATGTGTTAAATTTATCAGGGGAGGTCGATATGATCAGTGAGTTGGAGAAAAAGATTTTAAAATCCTTGAATGAAAATGCAAGAAAAAGCTTTCGCGAGGTAGCGAAAGAAGTGGGAACATCCACGACTGCCATCTACAACAACGTGAAAAAAATGGAAAAAAGTGGGTTGCTCCAGGGCTATGTGCCGGCTGTGGATGAGGAGCTTCTTGGGTTCACCCTCACGGCTATCATTGCCCTGCGGATCAGTCAAGGAAAACTCTTCGGTGTTTATGATAAGATCTTAAATTATCCTGAGGTAAGAGAGATCTATGACCTCACAGGTGAATGGGATACGATCCTTGTGTGTTTCTTCAAAAGGAGGCGCGATCTCGATAATTTTTTAAAAACCAAGCTCAATATCTCTCATATCGAAAGAGTCACAACGCACATTGTCCTGAATGTAATCAAAGACGAAAAACGTGCGTTTATCGAGGCACTGTAAGGTTCGATCCCCGTACTCAGATGATAAAATCGAAAACCGCTTATCATGTCCTTTTTTCCCTTTATTTCCTGTTGTTGTACAGGCCTATTCATGCCCAACAGGAAGATTTTGCAAAGGAATGGCTCAGAGAGGTAGAGCCCATTATCACAAAAGCAGAAAAAACTGTTTTCGAGGATCTGAAAACCGAAGAAGACCGGATGAGGTTTATTAACTCGTTCTGGAAAGTTAGAAATCCAAATCCTGAAACGCGCGAAAATGAGTACAAGCTGGAGTACTACAAACGGCTCAACTACGTAAAGAAATACTTTAAAAGCACACGCAGCGATCAAGGAAGAATATACATGATTCTGGGTGAGCCCACCGATAGAAGCAGCTACACCGGAGGCGAGCAGGTCGTCGATTCTGAGGTTTGGACCTATTATTCGGAGAATAGACCTGGACTTCCGCCAGTCATGAATCTTCTGTTTTACAGGCGAGAAAATTTTGGAGAATTTCGACTGTTTTATCCAGGAATGGATACGGCCTTAGATATTCTTTCTCCTGGTTATAGATCTGGCTATGAGAGAGCTAGAAGTGCATATAACCAGTTGAAAGGTATCTATGCCGAACTTGCGGACGCGACACTGTCCATCATCCCAGGGGAAGGCCATCCAGATATGCCGGCCTCGGCCACATCTTCGAGTTATGTATTTGCCCAGATCTACACACTCCCAGAAAAGGAAGTATCCGACACATATCTTCGTGGCTTTCAATCCATCGAGGGAATCGTCGATGTGACTTATTCCTTCAAGGAAATGCCTGGGGATGCCTCAATTGCCTTGAGCAAGAACAGAGGGTACACATTTCTGAATTACTCTATTATGCCCGATGCTATCCGCCTCAGGAAAATCACGGATAACCTCCATTCCGCAAAGTTCAATCTTAATCTGAGAATCGAGGACCTTGACGGAAGGACTATATACCAGCAGGAGAAGAATATTGAATTTAAGCTTGACAACATAGAGAAGCAAGCACTCGATGAGAAGAAAATCATGTTCTCTGGATTTGTGCCTGTAATTAGCGGCATATTCAATGTGAATCTCGTGTTTTCAAACACCTCGACAGAAGAGTTTTTGACCCACGAAGAGAAGCTGGAGATCGATGATAAAACTGTGCCTGTGCTGGCGGGATACAGGTTGGACGAAATACATTCTGATCGATTCATGCCGTTCAGCACCGATAAATATAAAATATCCGTCGATCCTCGGTCCGTTTACAATAAAACGGAATCATTAGAAGGGATCGTCTTCTCTGAAGACAAGCCAGATATTCGACTTATACGTGTGGATTCTGAAGAGGAATCTGTCGTTGTCAAGGATGTTGAGAAACAAGGGAGATATTTCTTATTTAGTTTGCCTCTTGCTGACGTGAGCTCGAGCAATTATTATTTGAGCATAGAAACAAAAGGGACAGAAGTTTACAGAAAAATCGTTGCGGTCCTGCCTTTTCTCGCAGAAAAACCCGAAGGTTATGAATGGACTGACCCTCCCACTTCTGGTCCGGCATACAATTTCGAAATCGCGACACAGTACTTCAACAGCGGCAATATCCAAAAATCGCTCGAATACTATAATAAGCTGCCCGAATCCCTGTGGAATTCCGTCACGATCCCCATCATTGCTAAAGCGTATTACAGGAACAAGGATTATGAGAGAGTTATGGATCTTCTTGAGAGAGAAGATATCACTAAGGATTATTCTGTTCTCTTCCTTTTGGGGAATTCCCTTCTGGAACTCAAGCAACTGGAAAAAGCCGCAGGATACTTCGAACAATTGAGAAACTACGGAGACACGGTCAACATCAATCAGGTGCTTGGCGCTATTTACCTATCGCTGGGGGAAAGAGAAAAGGCAGAAATCTATTTTGACAGGGCCAAAGAGGTAGAGAATAAATCTGAAGTCAAGAAAGAGAAAAACATAAAGGAGCCACGCGATGAAAAAATTTCATAACTCTATTCTTTTGATTGTATGTGTTCTTATTATCAGTGCATTTGCTTTCTCATATAGTGCCATCAATTCATCGAGCAGAGCTTTTTGGAGTGCCCAAAGTGGAGTCACCGGTGCTATAAAGGGATATGTCAAGGATGCTAGAACTGGGGAAGTGATAGTCAAAGCTAAAATAATCATGGTTTTTGCCAAAAGTGATAGTGTGAGATACATGCTCGAGACAGATAAAAAAGGTTATTACTACAAAAGCGGGCTCACACCTGGCTATTATAAATTTACTGTGGAAAAGGAGGGTTTTCTGCCAACATCAAAAACAGTACGCGCAAGGCTCGCCGATACAATCCAAAGTGATTTTGAACTTCAAGTCTTGGAAGTAGACCCAATCGCTGAAGCTCCAAAGGCAGCACAAAAAGCGATGAAGCTATTCAATGAGGCCAAATGGAACGAGGCTGTGCAGGAATTTTCAGCTGGGATTACAGAAGATCCGTCAAATCCCCTCCTATATTTTTATCGAGGATTATCTCATGAGAATAACGGAAAGATAGAGGAGGCCCTTGCCGACTATCAGAAAACGATAGAACTTAAACCTGATTTTATCCTTCCATATTCGAGATCGGGCAAGATCTATGCAAGACAACAAAACTATGAAAAAGCTAACGAGTTTTATCAGAGAGCCGTAGAATTGGGCGACCAGGATATCACAACTCTCTATAACTATGGTGTGGTGCTTATGAATCTCGGACAAAGCTCAGAGGCCAAAACCGTGTTTGAGAATCTACTCGTACTCGATGAAGACTATGCGGACGCATATTACCATCTTGGGATCATTACCATCGGCCAAGGCGATGCGGAAAAAGCCAAAGAATTGCTCCAGAAATTCCTGGAGCTCGATCCTGAGAATCCGAATGCTTCCATAGCCCAAAAAATTTTAGAGAGTCTGGGATAGCAATATTATTTGTTTAATGAAAGGAAAAAACAACAAAGTCACAGTGAAGATATTTTTTTGACACTTCAAGTTGGATGAACTTAAATAAGTTGTAAACCGTATTTATTGCTATAAGCCAATTTTAGCATTTGAATCAAGAAATGGGGAGCTATGCAAAGCGACAGTCCTACAATAAATAAAATTGTAACTTATCTTCGAAAATTCTTGACTTTTTCTTTCGTATACTTTAAATTTCTTTACGAATGGTTTTATTTAAGATTAATTTAGTTGACTAATTTAGGTAGTAATATTAACGAATATGGTTAGGCTAAGAGATTGTGGTTTCGGGGAAAGATGGATTCATATAAATCCAATCAAAAAAAATCAAATTTAAGGAGGTAAAATGAAGAGATTGGGAAAGATATCTTTAGTCTCACTCGTTCTGGTGGTTTTTCTATGTTCATTCACGTTCTCACAGTCCCTGGAAACAGGATCGATTGAAGGAAACGTAAGGACTCCGGAAGGTGAACCTCTTCCTGGTGTTGAAGTCACCATATCATCACCTGGGCTCATAGGAGGAAATCAGAGTGTAATCACGAATCAATTTGGACGATTCAGGTTTCCATCTCTTCCTGTTGGAAGATATGAAGCCGAAGCAAGACTGGAAGGATTCACACCCCAAAAACTAGTTGATCTCCGAATATCTGCTCAGATGACTTTGACAGTGACTTTCGTTCTCAATATAGGATCCCTCGAAGAAACCATTGAGGTTGTCGCTGAAGCTCCAATTATCGATGTCAAAGATTCGCAATTGAGCACTGAAGTTATGGAAAAAGAATTCCTAATGCATCTTCCCTCTAGTCGAAGCATCCGTACACAAATAACGTACGCTCCCAGTTCTGTAGGAGAGCGCTATGCTACTCCCTACGGTGCCTCAGAAAGCTTGTCGAGTAACTTCTTGATCGATGGGGTCAAGACGAACAGCCCGGAAGCAGGTGAACCCGAAGTGGGCTTGGATTATGATTCGGTCGAAGAGATAAAGATGATGGGACAGGGAACCAATGCCGAATACGATGGATTCACTGGAATTGTGGTTTCAACCATTACCAAGAGTGGAGGAAACGATATCCAAGGTTTAGGGACTTTCTGGTTCCAGTTGCCTGGCTTCCACAGCACAAATTGGGATGCATATCGTGATGAAGAGGGTGCCCTTTATCTTCGTGACAGATCGTGGAGTTCAGAGTATGATTTCCACCTCAATGTGGGAGGCCCTTTCATCAAGGATAAACTGTGGTGGTACGTGAGCGGAAAATATTCAAGTTATAAAGATAGCATCGAAGAATACACTGGTCCGGTAGAATATGGTCATCGCCCCCGAGTCATGGGAAAGGTGACCTGGCAGATCGGCTCTAATGACAGGCTTTTTGGTACGTTTGATTATACCACTCGCGCCAACGAGAATATAGAAGCTGGTCCTCAAACAGCTCCTGAAGCCGTAGGTCGTGAAATTGGATGGCAGTATTTCTATAACGCAAACTACATGCATATTCTTTCTGACAAAACATTCTTTGAAGCCAAGTTCGGCGGTTATAAAGAAGATGGGCATATGGATATCGATTACGATACTCCATTACATTATGACGAAGTATTGGATTATTTGTCCGGAAACTTCTGGGAAATCTGGGAAGTCAATCGAAGGCGTACTCAGTTGAATGCTACAATTTCGCATCATGTGGAAGACTTTGTAGGAACGCATGATTTCAAGTTCGGTGGAGAATATGAGAATTCTTACATGAGAAACTTTCGAGGATATCCAGGAGGGCGAGCGTACTTCGATTATAATGGTGATCCCTATCTTATGGTCGTATACTCACCTTACCTAATTGATCCCACAACCAAAAGGACCTCACTTTTTGTGCAGGATCAATGGTCAGTCTCCGATAGAATCACCGTCAATTGGGGATTAAGATGGAACAATTGGAGAGGTTCTATGCCGGATGAAGGCACCATATACAAGCCTAAGAGTGGTATCGCTCCACGGTTGGGTATCACGATAGATCTCTTAGGAGACCACACCACAGCGCTCAAACTTCATTACGGAAAATATTTCCATGGGGTTATGGGAATGTGGTTCGGCCACTGGACATATACGTCGACCTATGAGGAGTATCTTTGGAATGGAGAAGAATACGAGCTGGATTTTAGAGACGACGTGCGAGAAACACACCAGATAGATCCCGATTTGAAATTTCCATACTTGAACAATTTTGTCTTGGGAATTGAGAGACAGCTGGGAAGAGATATGTTACTCGGAGTCAGCGCTATCTACAGGGAACACCATAACTTGATGGACAGTGTCAATCTCACCGGTCAGTGGAATCCTATTACCTGGACAGATCCTTACGGTATTGGAACACACAACATTTTCGAACGGATAAATCCCGGGGATAATGTAAAATATGTCACAAATCCCCAAGCAGGCAAGGATTATGGTCAGGCTTTTGCAGATATTGTCCCATTCACTCCGTCACGAAAGTATGCCGGAATAGAATTTACGTTTCGCAAAAGATTCTCTAACGATTGGCAGTTCAATGCAGCCTATACCTACAGCAGAGCATGGGGATCTGATGATAACTCTTGGGGAGAATATGAAGACGGCAGAACGTCCAGTCTGGGCGCATCCACTCTCTTTTTGAATCCAAACTGGTCATACAATGCTGAAGGGACGCTTACTCGTGACCACCCGCACATTTTGAAGCTTGCGGGTTCTGTTGTTCTACCACTTAAAATCACTTTAGGTGTTTACTACAGCTTCGCAAGTCAGCAAACGTACAATCACAATATCAGAGTTCCCAGAGAAATTGATCCTGATTCAGTAGGACTTTTTGCAGGACGACTGCGTTTCTATGGAGAAGAAAAAGGTTCTTTCCGCTATCCATCCCAAAGCAACTTGAATATTCGGCTGGAAAAGTTCTTTACATTTGGAGAGAGCTTTAGACTTGGCCTTTTGATGGACATGTTCAATGTATTAAATTCAAGCACAGTCGACTCAATTGAGGATAATGTTGATCCTGGGCAGGAATTCCCATGGGGATATGTGTGGGGTCTTGTCCCTCCAAGAACTTTTAGGCTTGGAGTACACTTCGAATTCTAATTTAAAGCGAAAGTTCGAATAGAGTGTTGCGGGGGGGGACTAAGTCCCCCCCCTTTTTTTCTGTTAGGCCTGATTCATTTGCTTTCTGATTTATATAAATTCGAATGATTATATCAAATGGGCTAAAGTCTTATAGATGATTGGAATCTCACAAAAGTCCAAGTGCAGGGCCCGTTCCCCGAGAGGGCCGATGAAAGGGGTTACCGATGAAAAGAATCTGTCTAATTCTTGTCGTTATTTTTGTCGCAACTTCACTATATTCGCTGGATAAGGCTTTCGAGAAGAAGTACAACTTAAAACCTCAGGTCGATGAAGACAACGGCATCATCTGGTACAAACATAAGAAAGGATCGAGTGGAAACGCAAAAATCTACCCCTATATTGGCCAGAGAATGGAAAGTGGCGAGTGCTTTTTGCGAATGGTTATTCTTTACGGCGGGCGGGAAAATTTGTTCGTAAAAGAGTATGTTTTTTCCGTCGATGATAAAGAGTACATCCTAACTCCGAGAAAAAAAATCGAAACAGTGGAAACAAAGGATAATTTTCTCCGTTCCGGAGACAGAGATATGAGTGGAGGAATTGTCGAAGTGTATGATGTGGTCGCGAACCAGGAAGAGTTCGAATTGATGGAGAAAATCAGCAAAGCCAAGACCGTGAAATTAAAATACAATGGCGTCAAAGGATTTGAAAGAGTGGCTGTACATAATATCACAAAAAAGGCGATGGGAGAGGTTCTGGCAGCTTATAAAGAGTTGATTGGCATCTCACAGTAAAAAGAGGAATAAGATGCAAAGAAAGTGGCCTAAAACGATCACATGTGTATCTATCGCTCTCATTAATCTCTTATTCGTTATCGTGGCCTTGATTCAAGCGCAAGTTCCTATCGAGATTCGCAAGGACTGGAATCTGGATATGGATGTCCGCATGGAGTGGGGGCACAACGCTCGCTACCGGATTTTGTCTGCTCTACCATCGTTTTGGATGTTGAAGGGAAAATTTCCCTGACAAAATAAATCATCAGTTTTTTTCATACTCGCTTTTGTACTTTTTTCGAAAATGCTTTTTCATTCTAGGATAAAAGATATTTGTCAAAAAGCGATCGATTTTCATTTGATTGAGGGAGGTTAAGGATGAGGAATCGAAAAATACTAAGTGTACGATTATCTATCAGCACGTTCTTAGCATGCGCCTTATTATGTGTGCTCTATACATCGGCCCAGAAGATTCCTGAGAACATTCTCAGTAAGATCCATTATCGGGAGATCGGGCCGACCCGACAGGGCGGAAGAGTTGAGGCATTTGCTGTATCACAGCAGGATCCCTATGTCTTTTTTGTTGGGGCAGGTCCTGGGGGATTGTGGAAAACAGTGAATAATGGAACGACGTTCGAGTCCGTCTTCGACAACGAAAACACGTCTACCGTCGGCGATGTCGCTATTGCCCCCTCAGATCATAATATTGTCTGGATAGGAACAGGAGAAGCAAACCTCAGAAACAGCACCTATTATGGAGATGGCGTCTACAAATCCACTGACGGGGGAAAAACATGGAAGTATATGGGACTCAAGGAATCCCATCACATCGGAAAAGTTATTATTCACCCTACAGATCCAGATATCGTTTATGTGGCGGCACAGGGGCATTACTATACCGAAAATCCTGAACGGGGTGTGTACAAAACCATTGACGGCGGCAAGATCTGGACGAAATCCCTGGAAATGGTGGCGGACGGCATATATGTCGGCGCGACAGACATGGTGATGGACCCCCGCGATCCTAATACTCTTTATGCATCGATCTACCAGAGGATCCGCAGGCCTTGGGGCTTCTCGGGTTCTGGGCCAGGGAGTGGGATTTATAAAACGACGGATGGCGGAAACAGCTGGCAGAAATTGACGAAGGGTCTTCCCGGTGGATTGCTCGGAAAGATCGGCCTCACCCTCTATCCGCAAAATCCGGATATCCTGTATGCACTCATCGAGGATGAAAACTCACCGGAAATGTCCACCGAAGAACGCTGGATAGAAATTCAGAGTGGGAAAGAACCGAGCAAACCAGTAGTGGGAAATATCGTGTATCGGACAGATAATGCGGGAGAAACATGGAGACAGGCGAGCGAAGGAAACGTGGGCGAACGGATGAACTACTATGCCCGGATCTATGTCGACCCGAATGAGGAGAATACGGTCTATGTGATGGGCGCGCAGGTCGACAAGTCGACCGATGGCGGGAAAACCTGGTCGCGGGCATTCGAGTTTGCGGGGGATAATCATGTCCTCTGGATCGATCCCGAAAACAGTGACCATATGCTCCTGGGTTATGACTACGGATTTGCCATAAGCTATGACTCGGGCAAAAACTGGCTCCACATCGATAACGTCTCCATGGCCCAGCTGTATGCCATCGGTGTGGACATGGACTATCCCTACAATGTGTATGGTGGCCTGCAGGATTTCGGGTGCTGGAAGGGACCGAGCACCAAAAAAGGACGCTTTCCCGTTCGTTTCGAGGATTGGGAGCATGTTCTGGGTGGCGATGGATTCTACAACCAGGTGGACCCCACAAACAGCCGTTGGTTGTATACAGAATCTCAATTCGGAGGATTGTCCCGGAACGACCAGAAAACAGGACAGAGAAAAAGGATTCGCTATCGGGGTAATCCGGATATTCGTTTCAATTGGAACGCCCCTGTGCTCATCTCACCCCACAATCCGAATGTCATCTATCATGGCGCCAATATGCTGCTCAAGTCATCTTTCCGCGGAGAGAAATGGGAAGAGGTGAGCCCCGACTTAACGAAAAACGAGACTTCCAAATTTGGGGGCAGGGAAGTCCAGTTTTATGGAACGATAACGACTATCGATGAATCTCCTATAGAACAGGGTGTGATTTGGGTCGGTACGGATGATGGAAACGTCCAGCTCACCAGAGATGGAGGCAAAACCTGGGCTCTGCTCAACGGCAACATCCCCAACAATCCCGAATACTGGGTGACACGTGTTATTGCTTCCCACCATGATGCGGGAACAGCCTATGTGAGCTTCACAGGCCGCCACAGGACAGATTTCCGCCCTTTTGTGTACCGAACCCAAGATTTCGGAAAAACATGGGTTTCTATCGCGAATAACCTGCCCGATGAGGGAATAAACGTGGTCAGGGAGGACCGAAAAAATCCCAACCTCCTCTTTATCGGGACGGACAGGACCGTCTATGTGACCATGGATGGAGGGCGAACTTGGAATGAGATGAAAAACAATCTCCCCACGATTCCGGTCAATGACCTGGCCATCCATCCCCGTGAGAACGAGCTGGTGGTCGGGACTTTTGGCAGGGGTTTTTATATCGCAGATATCTCTGTCCTCGAGGAATTATCGCAAGATGTTTTGGTAGAGGACGCCCGATTGTTCAAGATCGAACCTAAAGTTCAGTGGATCATGCCCAGCCAAAAAACTGTGAGCGCACAGAATTTTGAAGGAGAAAACGAGCCCTTTGGTGTGGTTATCAATTATTACCTCAAAGAGAAACAGCCAGAAGGAGTGAAGATTTCTGTATATGACGGCTCTATTCTGATCAATGAAATAGTCGGCCCGGGAGATGCGGGATTAAACAGTGTTGAATGGGGGATGACGAAGCGAGGGAGGAAGCGGACACCAGAGGAAATTGCGCGTTGGGATGAACAGGTGGCCAAAGGAGAGAAAGAGCCCTTTTATGATTACTATGATACAAACGAGTACTATGGTGAGGCAGATGAAGAGGTGGGACGAACAGGTCGGTCATTGAGAACACGCGTTGCCTGGGAACCGGGAATGCGTGGCAGGGAATATGTCTTAAAGCGCGTCCAACCTGGAGAATACACGATAGAACTTACGGTCGGGGATAAAGTCTTGAAGAGAAAATCCTTTATTCTGCCTGATTATTGGTACGATAAATAACTCATTTTTAAAAATCCTATGCTCAAGTTCGCCATCCCACTCAGCAGATGAGGATGATGGAGCTTACGGACGAGATGGACTTGTTGATGAGGTGGTCTGATCCTCATAACGCGGAATAGAATCTATACACAGACGGAATCCCATGTGATCGTCACTGCTGTTCTGTTCGTCCCCCGTGCGTGCCGCTGAGCGGAGGTTGTGTCCACCCTTGGGCGTGATATGTCCAGACCTGTCTGTCCAGCTACCCCCCCCGCGATTGACTCGGTCTTGGTCGGGTGTTCCTGTGCCAGGCGGGCCTAAGGGATTTTTATAAGGGGAGGCTGAGTAATAATCGTCATCGTAAACATCGTAGCACCATTCCCAGACATTTCCGGCCATGTCCATCAATCCATAGGGTGAAGCCCCGGCGGGGAAACGTCCCACCGGAGATGTCTCTGTAAAGCCGTCATCCTCGGTTTTGTCCGCTTGCCGGGAATCGTCGTATTTGTTCCAAAAACGGATGTCCGCATAATTGGCTCTGGTCCCGTCTGGAATGTCGTTTCCCCAGGGATACATGCGCTCATCCGTTCCCCGTGCTCCTTTTTCCCATTGGGCTGCTGTGGGAAGCTTGAAGTCAATTCCAGTTTTAATCGATAGCCATTGACTGTAGGTCACAGCATCATTCCAGCTGATACTCACGACCGGATGATTTTCACCCTGTTCAAAATAGGGATTCTTCCAGCTTCCATCCGGACGAACAACCCAACGGCCTTCCCAGAACTGCCAAGATCCATTTCCCTTCTCGGCATCGCTCACGTATCCAGTCTCCTCGATAAATTTTCGGAACTGCCCCACCGTGACCGGATATTTGCCCAGCCAGTACCCATCCAAGTAGACCCTATGCACAGGTTTTTCATTGGGAAGACCGTGCTCGGATCCCATGGTGAATTCGCCTTCCGGAATGTAGACCATGGTAGGACTATCTTCGAATTTGGCTTCCCAGTAGCCCTTTTCATTTTTGGCGATTTTTACAGACTTTTCTCGCATTCGACTGACGGCTTCCGGCATGTCCTGTACAAGAGGTGCCTCCTGGGCATCCTTTTTCTTTTCGGCCGAGCAGACAAGAAAGCTGAATATCCATAAAAAACACATAAAAGGAGCAATTGTCTTTGTCATTTCCATGTCTCCTGCTTTTTTTGAACAAAAGTATATCAGACCTTGATATGAGGCACAAAATAAAGTTAATATGATTCCGAAAATATGAGTTATAAAAATGATCGTTATTTTTTTTTGAACAATTTAAGAAGAGGATGGAAATGACAGACATAAACTTCACAAACCGGGACATCATCTCCATTACGGATTTTACGAGGGAAGAGATCCTTTATTTATGCCAGAAAGCAAAGATGATGTATGACCTGGAAAAAAGCGGCCAGAGGTACAAATTTGCCAATGAGCTCCAGAACAGGTCGATGGCCTATCTTTTCTTCGAACCATCCACACGGACAAAAACGAGCCACATCACGGCCATGCGAGAGCTCGGGGGCATGAGCGATGGCTTCTCGGGCATAGAGGGGACAGCTGTGAAGAAGAAGGAAACCATCCGTGACACCATCATGATGGTCTGTGCCAACTGGTTTGACGTGATTGTCATGCGTCATCCCGTTGACGGCTCCGTTCAGTGGGCCGCGGATGTCGCCTCCATTCCCGTGATCAACGGTGGCGACGGGAAAAACGAGCACCCCACACAGGCGCTCCTGGATGTTTTCACACTGTTCCTCCTCAACAATGAAACACTCGACAATATCAATGTTGGCTTGGGCGGAGACCTGTCTCACGGACGGACAATACGGTCGTTGAGTCTTGCATTATCCCATTTTAACGGAGTGACCATCAGATGGGCGGCCGAAGATTTCTTGGGCATGCCTGATGACCTTACCCCTCTGCTTGAATCGCGAGGAGTGACCGTTGTGAGGGAAAAAACTGTCGAAGACGTGATGGCCAAAGTCCAGTTCTATTACATGACCAGGCCTCAGCTGGAGCGGATGCAGGGGATGTCTCAAGAGGACATCGTTAAGATGATGCAAAAATACAGGATCAACCTGAATAAGGTCAAAGATCATGACGTCAAGCTCATGCACCCTCTTCCAGTGAATAGCGAGGTTGCTGAGATCGACTACAGGGTGTACTTCGATAAAAGCCAAGGATTTTTTCAGCAGGCGGAAAACGGTTTATTCTTGAGAAAAGCCCTTTTGTATGAAATGCTGAAACACGAAGGCTACATCCAATTCAACGGGAAGCTCAGCCCTGTTCTTGAGCACGGAAACAATCGACTTATAAGGAAATCCAAAAAGAATGACAAAGAGGGGAAGCGCTTCATCGACAACATCGCCAATGGAATAGTTGTCGATCACCTGAAGCCGGGGACAGAGCAGAAGATCGTCGTTGGCCTGGACTTGATCAACAGAGGTACGGGTATTATTCCTGCCAACCTTCCCAATATCGGAAAATCTATTCTGAAGACGGATCTGACCGAATTCAATGAAAGGGAGCATAAGATTGTCGCAGAAATTTCACCAGAACCGACAATCAATTACATCAGAGAAGGCAAAATCGTGGACAAATTTGTGTATTTTTTATGTAGAAACTCCAACTGCGTGACGCGTGTGATCAATGAGGATGTCCCTCCGCGGTTTTACAGAGATGGGGAAGGAGTCATGAGGTGCAGATTCTGCAGAAAATCCTACAATATACTCAATAAGAAAGCCTCTGAAGAGGAGAAGCAGGAATTTCTGCAGTCGCTGCCTCAAGGCATAGATCCCGTTTAGCCTGGATTATTCATTAATAATGTCGATTTCCGGAATAATTCAATGTCAATCATCACTCACACTTTAGATTAGTATAAAGGTGCTGGAATGAACACATTCAATCAGGAAGAATTCAACAGATTTATCGAAGTAAACAGTGTTTATGGATTCTTTGAAGACCCTATAACTCTAAAATCCGGGCGAAAATCCTATTACTACGCAAACTGGAGGAACGTCGTGGAGGACGTGTGGCTTACGGATAGACTCGCAGAGTTTGTCCTGGACTTCTCAAAAAAATGCGGCCTGCGGGTGGATACGTTCTATGGAGTCCCTGAGGGAGCCACAAAATTGGGGATTATCACCCAATACAAATGGGCCCAACAGGATGCCCACTACTCCAGAGGGAGCCACGTTCTGGCGATGGGGAGAGCGAAGCCCAAGAACCACGGCGCTCCAAAAGATAAGTATTTTGTCGGCATGCCACAGGGCAGAGTCGTCGTTCTCGAAGATGTCACGACCACAGGAGGCTCCTTGATCCAAACCCTCGACGGATTGACAGCAGCGGAAGTCAATGTCGTTGGAGTCATCAGCCTCACCAATAGGATGGAAAAAAGAGACGATGGGCTCAGTGTCAAAGAAGCTGTCGAAAATAAGGGGTATTCGTTCTACACCATGAGCTCTTCGCTCGAGTTGTTGCCGATTATGTATAACATGCTGAAGCCTGGAGAGCATATTGCAGAAGCCATTGAACACGAATTCAAAGAATACGGAGTGCGAGAATTAAGATTGCGGTGAATAAGATATGATACCATGAGAAAAGTGAATGTGGAGCTCAAGATAAGTGGATCTACGGCTGCTCCTTAAAGACACTATTATTGTGAATAGCTTGGAGAATTAGTTGCCCAGAGTGGCAACCATTATCGCTTTGATCGTATGCACGCGATTTTCCGCTTCATCAAAAACGATCGAGGCTTCCGATTCGAACACATCCTCTGCCACTTCCATGGCCTCTAGCCCAAACTTCTGGTAGATGTCTTCTCCGATGCTGGTCTCACGGTTATGGAAGGCGGGCAAACAGTGCATGAATTTGACTCGGGGATTGCCTGTTTTTTCCATAGTCTTTGTGTTCACTTGATAGGATTTAAGCAATTCGATCCGTTCTTCCCAGACTGTCTCTGGTTCCCCCATCGAGACCCAGACATCCGTACAGAGAAAATCGCAGCCTGTTACGCCGGCTTCCATATCGTCAGTGATAGCGATCCTGGCACCTGTTTCCCGAGCGATTTTTTTGGCCTCTTCGATGAGATTCTTATCAGGTTGTAAGTTTTTTGGAGCGACAGAACGGTAATCCATGCCCATTTTTGCAGCACCTATGAGCAGTGAGTTGCCCATGTTGTTTCGTGCATCGCCAAGATAGGCAAACGTCACTTCGCCCAAAGGTTTGTTGGATTGTTCCATCATCGTCATAAGATCGGCCATGACTTGAGTCGGGTGAAATTCATTGGTCAGGCCGTTCCAGACAGGGACATTCGCATATTTTGCGAGCTTCTCCACTCTGTCTTGACCAAAACCACGGTATTCAATGCCATCGTACATCCGGCCCAACACCCTCGCTGTGTCTTTCATGGATTCTTTAGCACCGATTTGAGAGCCTGTGGGACCGAGGTAGGTCACATTTGCGCCTTGATCGAAGGCTGCGGTTTCAAAAGCACATCGTGTTCGTGTTGAGGCTTTTTCAAAAATGAGAGCGATGTTTTTTCCGGTCAGATGAGGTTGTTCTGTCCCCGTATATTTTGCCTTTTTCAGGTCAATCGAGAGGTCCAGTAAAAATCGGATTTCTCCGGGTGTGAAGTCCAAAAGCTTCAAAAAACTCCGGTTCCTCAGGTTGTATGCCATTGAGTTCTCAGAGTTTCTTTAAGACATCGACGAGCGTTGGTTCACCGATCTCTTTCAGGTCGTACATGACGCGTGTGGATGGATGCTGAATGTTGCAGATTCTTCTCAAGTCGATCGGGGTGCCGATAATGACAGAATCACAAGGAGTTGCGTTGATCGTTGCTTCCAGGTCTTTGACTTGCTGGTCGCCATATCCCATTGCCGGCAGCAAAATGCCGATATCCGGATATTTTTTAAAGGTCTCAGCGATCGTTCCCACGACATAGGGTCTAGGGTCGACGAATTCAGCCGCTCCATACCTCTGACCGGCGACAACGCCGGCTCCGTATTTCATCTCGCCGTGGGTGAGCGTAGGGCCATCTTCCACGACGAGTACTCTTTTGCCCTTGATCAAAGAGGGGCCTTCCACAGTCAGCGGCGATTCTGCTTTTATTATCGTTGCCCTTGGATTAATCCGCTGTGCAGTCGCAATCACTTTTTCGACATTGGCTGGGTCCGCAGAGTCCACTTTGTTGACGATCAGAACATCCGCGGCGCGCAGGTTGACCTCACCGGGATAATAGCTTGTTTCGTGTCCGGGGCGATGGGGGTCGAGCACGGTAATATAGATATCCGGCTTATAAAAGGAGAAGTCGTTATTGCCGCCATCCCAGAGGACAACATCCGCTTCTTTTTCTGCTTCTCTGAGGATCGCCTCGTAATCGACGCCTGCAAAAACAATGACGCCTCGCTCGATATGGGGTTCGTACTCCTCGCGCTCCTCGATGGTGCACTCATGGAGGTCAAGGTCGGCAAGCGTGGCAAACCTCTGAACACGTTGTTTGATGAGATCGCCGTATGGCATCGGATGCCGGACGGCGACAACTTTTTTCCCCTGGCCAATAAGGATCTCCGCAACACGCCGTGTCGTCTGGCTCTTGCCGCTGCCTGTTCTGACAGCACAGATGGCGACAACGGGCTTGCTCGATTCTATCCACGTCTCCGCCAATCCCATAAGCCGGAAAGAAGCGCCCGCATTGTTGACTATGGATGACCGGCTCATGACATAGTTATAGGGAACGTCGCTGTAGGAAAACACAACTTCGTTGACTCCATACGTGTTTATCAAGGCCTCAAGTTCGGATTCGTCTTCGATGGGTATCCCCTCAGGGTATAGACTGCCGGCGAGCTCAGGCGGGTAGACCCTGCCTTCAATATTGGGGATTTGAGTGGCCGTAAAGGCGACAACCTTATATTCGGAATTATCGCGGAAATTTGTGTTGAAATTGTGGAAATCACGCCCTGCGGCACCCATTATAATGACTTTTTTCATGAATAGTGCTCCTTTATTTTTTTATTTTTACCCGATTATTAGCCTTTCACTGGCTGGCTGTCAAGTCAAAAACCCAGGAATAGGTCTCTTCCCCTTGTTCACAGGGCGCTCATTTCCCATCTGAGCTATCCTGCGATCGCAGAGAAAAGATCCATTCCAGGGATTGATTTTATTTCTGTGTCAAAACAAAATTGTAAAATTATCCTTGTTGGGAAATCGTGTCAATAACCCGGGATCTGTTTCGGGAAGTAATCCTTGCAGGTTCCCTCTCGATGCACATCGAGTGTTGTGCAGTGGAGCGCGCCACCGAATGGGATGACAGCTTCATACGGAATAGCAAGGACTTCAAATCCAAGCTTGTCCAACTGCTCGCAGTAGGCTGTC
>Ga0307425_1000122_pt1 | contig 44703 bp, 45 predicted proteins | sample SalMarWE160330MG_FD_202152 | JGI IMG/M metagenome (GOLD analysis project Ga0307425, IMG submission 202152) | Salt marsh sediment microbial communities from the Plum Island Ecosystem LTER, Massachusetts, United States - WE1603-30 | ecosystem: Environmental > Aquatic > Marine > Intertidal zone >... | reverse complement strand
AGAACGAATAACAAAATACAATCCTTCATGTCTTTGTGCATTGGTGGCAAATATTTTTGGTCTCGGCTTGTCCGGGTTAGGACTACGTGAAATTAATATTGATTGTGGCTGATTTTACTACAAAAATACGCTCATTGTTGCTGCTCAAATCAGCAGGCGTTATGAAAAAGCCGTGGCGATCCGGTGAATAACCCAGGGCATAACCGGTAACAGACTCACCATCTGTAAATTCAACTTCGATTTTGCGTCCTGCACCGTGGATCGCATCTTCATATTTCTTTTGATAATCTTTATTGCCTTCGAAATCCTTTACGAAAAATACCGCCTTTAACGTTTCGATATTAATTTCCTCTATCTTGCCATCCAGACGATTGAGGTGAAAGCCTGCCTTATTCGGGAAAAAGTCCTTGGTGTTGCCTTTCATTATCATACCGTCTTTAAATCGTACGATGACCTTATTGGTTTGCATAAATCCCCCATTTTTTAAAGTGCGATGGATATATTCAAAGACTTAAGCTGAATTCATTGTTTGCAAAATTTATATCTCCATATCAATATATAAGCAAAACAAGTGCCATCATTGTTTAAAATGGGATATCTTCCTTAAATACAGCATATTATCAATAAGTTAGAATGTGTTCTGTAACTTCTTATATTGATTCCATATAAATAGTTGTCGTGGCAAAATGTTCTGAATGCGACAAAAAAATGTCATATAAAAATGACAGGAGATCCGTTGGGTGCATCTGTGACATATTGACATTTGGCATAAAAAGCCTTTTACTTAAGTTTAACACTTAAATATTGCTAAAAAGCCTCTGGAGCAGGTGGCCGGGAAAACTTTTATAAGAAAAATAAGGGGATGTAACATGCCAGAAAAAAAGAAAATAGGATTTATCGGTATTGGAATGATGGGACTGCCCATGGCCCACAACTTGATAAAAGCCGGATATGATTTAAGCATTTATAACAGAACGCCTGAAAAAGCATCCTCTTTGATTGACTTGGGCGTGGAGGCTAAAAACAAGCCTCTGGATGTGGCGGAGTCCGGCGGAATCGTGATGAGCTGTGTTTCTGACGATCGTGCATTGACCATTGTTGCAGGAGAAAATGGAGAATTGGCTGAACGTTTGGGGACCGGCGGAATTCATATTTCCATGAGCACCATATTGCCAAAGACGTCGGCCCGTCTTGCCGGGCAACAGTCGAGATTTGGTGGTTATTATGTTGCAGCGCCGGTCATGGGCCGTCCTGACAGTGTCCTTGCAAAAAAACAGTCGTATTTCATGGCTGGAGATGAAAGCGCAAAAAAACGTGCGAGGCCATTGCTGGAAGCCATTGGAATGAAGATATTTGACTTCGGCAGCGCTCCCGAAAATGCCAATGTTGCGAAATTGGCTGCCAACTTTCTGATTGCCTCAGCCATTGAAGCCATGGCCGAAGCGTTTACTTTTGTGTCAAAAAACCATGGTGACGCCAATAAACTTCTAGAAGCTGTCGGGGAAACGTTGTTTGCGTGTCCTATCTATCAGAACTACGGCAGACAAATCCTTGACAAAAACTACACGGAACCGTTATTCCAACTTCCACTGGGTTTGAAAGATATCCGGTTGATCGCCGAAACCGCTACCGAAAGCAATACGCCAATGCGTTTTGCACGCGTTTTGCAAGATCGATTTTCAGCAGCTGTGGCCCATGGTTTATCCAGCTATGATTGGACCGGGATCGCTGCTGAAGTGGAAGCAGAGGCAGGGTTGTAAGCGCATTATATTTGACATTTACCAATAAAAAATTAAAGTAAAGGTTTAATATTGTGACGAGCATCAAATTAGCCCCTCTGGATCAGTACCAAAGTGTTTACGAAACCGCCGTTGAAGTCACGGATTTAAATTATGGCAATCACCTGGGAAATGATGCTTTGGTCGGGATCATCCACAGGGCTCGCGTTCATTTTTTAGACCAGCTCGGCGCAAGCGAACATAATCTTGGAGATGGAGAGACCGGGATTCTAATGGCTGACCTTATTGTTAACTACAAAGGAGAGGGTTTTCTCTTTGACAGGTTGAGTGTTGAAGGCAGCATTGGTAAGGTGCGTTCAAAAGGGTTTCGCATGTTTCACAGAATTACAGCCGAACAAGGCCGTGTCATCGCCTTGGCTGAAACCGGTATCGTCGCTTATAATTACCAGAAAAGGAAAGTCGTCCGAATCCCCGAATCATTTGTTTCGAAAATATCGGATTTATGAACAAAGGTTTTCATTCATTTTTATGCAAGATTTAGGTGGCACGATTTTATTTCAGCATTGACTTTGAAAGAGGTTGTCTTATTATCATTGTAATCAGCCATAAGGAGAATCGAAAAAGGAAAGTATGCGATTTCTTTTGTACAATATACGTTACGCAGCAGGGATTGGACGGAAGTTTCACCTTCCGGTACCATATTCCGGCTATTTAAAGCACACCAACGGAAATCTAAAAAAAATAATGGATTTCATCAAACTGCTGAATCCGGATATTCTTGGATTGGTAGAGGTGGACGCCGGATCCTTTCGTTCGGAAAAAAACAACCAGGCAGAATCCATCGCCCAGGAATTGCAACACTTTCATGTTTATCAATCAAAATATTCCATTGATTCAGTAGCACAAAAAGTACCGGTGTTGAACAAACAGGGGAATGCCGTTTTGACCAACCGGGAGATTGTGTCTCAACACTTTCATTATTTTAACAATGGTGTCAAACGTCTTGTTATTGAACTCGAGCTGGAAGACTTTTCGATTGTTCTTGTGCATTTGTCTATAAAATATCGCCACCGGCAGTACCAGTTGCAGGATCTTCACAGCATAGTTAAAAATATAAAAAAACCGGTTATTGTTGCCGGAGATTTCAACGTGTTGTGGGGTGATCGTGAACTTCAATTATTCCTTGCCGCCACAAACTTACATAATGCCAACACCAACGGGCATCCCTCCCACCCCAGCCGGGCACCGCGAAGACAACTCGACTATATTTTTCATAGCCCGGAAATTCAAGTGACCCGTTTCCAGATACCGCAGGTTAAATTCTCGGACCATACACCACTGGTATGTGATTTTGAAATTGTTAAAGCACTCAATTGATCACGATGAATTTTTAATGAGAAAGGAACCATGTTGTATCATATTGTAATAATAATAATATTTGCAGTATTGGCATATGCTGTTGTCGTATTGTTCAGGAAATTTACCATTATCCAGAAACGACGGAAAGAGCGGCAATTAAAGGAATCGGAGTTTATGAACGAGCTTGTTTCCGGAGGGGACCTGAAGCCCTTTAAAATCAAAGGAGAAATCGTTCGGGTCCAAACGGATGGTGTTGGCGTGAAGTTCAAAATAGACAGCCAGGTTCAAGAATCAGCTTTAAAAAGCTTCATGAATAACATTCAAATTTCAGAATAACATATTGTTTTAACTGCAGGATAAATTTTTTGGATATCGATAAAGGTCGTCAAGGGAATGTATCACACCATCTGGCGGCAATGGGTTTCACGAGTGAAAAAGAGCAACAAAAACGAGAGCACGGTCCAGGCAATCATCAGGGAAAAGCCTGTCTGATAAGCGTCCAGAGTGTAAAGTCTGATTCCTCTAATGACTTCTCCTTGCCATTTCAGATCCAGAATCCAGCCCACCGCAGGTTGTAGTAATGTTGGCCCCATCATGACCCCCATATTGACGACACCTGAAACCGTTCCAGAGAGATGAGAGGGGACCGATTCTTTGGCGAATGCAAAAGTGATAATGATGCATCCGGAGCTAAAACCGGTCACCAAAAGCATGGCAACGAGCCCATAAATCGGAATTTTCGTAATAAAGGTGATAGAAAGCCACCCGGCGATTGAGATGACGCTTCCGATGAGATAAAGTCGTTTGCGGTGCCCAAGACGATCTGAAAACCAACCGAAAACAGGGCCGCCAACCGCCCATGCCACAAGTAGCGTGGATGTCATCGCCGCTGCCATGGGCGGCGACAATTTGTGGTGGGTCGTAAGAAAAGGAACTCCCCAAAGACCGGAGAATGTCAGCACGCAACCGACAAGCCCCCCGGGTATGACACACAGAAACCATGTATTCGGATAGTTGAATACGTCAGCAATGCCCTGTATTATCTTTTGAAGCGAGCTTTTTCCGGCGTCTATCTCGGTGCCACCTAAATCCGTATATCCTTTTTCATGGGGATAGTCCCTGACAAAAAACCAAATGCCCAAACAGATAACAAAGGTTGCCAGGGCTGACAGCATAATGACGGTGCGCCATGAATAGTGATTCATAAGTAGCCGGAGGGGAGTCCCGGCAAAAACAGCACCGATAATGCCGAAAAACAGCGCCACTCCCGATACCATGGCATAATATCGTGGAGGAAACCAATTGTTTGCCACTTTCAGCAATCCGACAAAGGCCACAGCAACGGAGCCGCCGATAAGCAATCGACCCAAATTGGCCCAAATGATCTGGGGAGCCAAGGCAAAGATCAGCGTGCCGATTCCGGCAACCAGTGAACCCATTGTGAGTAGCCGGCGGGGTCCCCAGGTGTCAGCAAGAATACCGGTGGGGATTTGCATGGCCACGTAGCTATAGAAATAGAAAGCCGACAGGTTGCCCAGTGCTGTCGCGTTGATGTTGAACTCTCTCATCAGTTCTTCGGTCATTACTGCCGGTGCCACGCGATGAAAAAAGCCCATAAGATAAAAAAGAGCGCCCAAGCCCCAAACGAACCAGGCCGCTCTTGGTGGAGGTGAATGGTTGAGATGCATCTTAACCCCATGTCTTAGTGGTTCATTTCGTTGAAACGTCGGCAATATAGTTGAGCGAGTGTCATCTGTCAATTCAAGTTTAAGTGCGCAGACCTTCATCCTTTACGATTCACTCTAAACAGTAAGAAAGTAAATGGGTTTTGCCGATTAATAGTCTCATCTATACGATTTTACCTTGAAAAATATATTCAGCCTGTTACGCTGTATCGACGTAGAGTAAAATATGGCACAAAATTTGGTGTCAGGAATAATATCATGAAGACGATATTGATTGTTGAAGACGATAAAAAAACGTCATCTCTGGTGGCCCTTTATTTAGAAAAAGAAGGCTTTAATGTCATGGTTGCTCATGACGGGCTTGAAGGGCTTACGCTAGCAAAACGTCATCGTCCGATATTGGTAATCCTTGATTTGATGCTTCCGAAACTGGACGGGTGGGAAGTATGTCGCCAACTCAGACGAATTTCAGATGTTCCCATTATTATGCTCACTGCTCGAGGGGAGGAGGTGGATCGAATCTCCGGCCTGACACTTGGTGCCGATGATTATGTGGCCAAACCGTTCAGCCCGAGAGAGCTGGTTGCACGTGTAAAAGCCGTACTTAGAAGAGGACGGCTTTTTTCGATAAAAGATAAAGGCATATTGTCTTATAAAGATCTGGTATTGAATCTGGAAAAACGAACCGTACGTTTAAAGGACCTTCCTGTTCAACTTACGCCCCATGAGTATGCGCTCTTGCAAGCGCTTATGGTGTCTCCAGGGAGGGTTTTTACGCGTGATGAGCTTTTAGATCATCTATATCCCGCAGGTGAAGCCCTTGTCATTGACCGTGTCATTGATGTCCATATTGGGAAGTTACGACAAAAGATCGAAGATAACCCATCGACACCCATATACATAATGACCGACCGCGGCGTTGGGTATCATTTTGCGGAATACAGCGACTCATGAAGAAGAAAAACCTGCCTGTAACCGGACACTTAGTATGGAAACTCCTGTGGATCAATATCCTAGTGATCGGGTTTGTGATTGTAATTGTCTGGCTGTCTATTGACTATCTTGCAGCAAATTATTTTATGGTCTTAATGAAGAAGTACAACATTTCCACCGGTCCGATCCATGACATGTTTGTGAGTGCCGTTCACAGATACCTTATTTGGGCAAGCTTGTCGGCGCTTTTACTGGCTTTAATTCTCAGCTTTTTACTCATCAAACGGGTTTTGGGCCCCCTTGCCCAAATGACCGAAATTACGCGCAGCATTTCATCGGGAGATTATTCGGTCAGTATTCCGATCAGATCTAAAGACGAAGTCGGTCAACTGGCAATAGCCTTCAACCGGATGGCAGACAGTCTTCAAAAAATCGAACGACTTCGAAAAACCATGATGATTGATGTCGCACACGAACTCCGGACGCCGTTGAGCAATATTCAAGGATATTTAGAAGCCTTGATTGACGGCGTCGTACCCGCAACCAGGGAAACCTTTGAGCTTCTACATGATGAGACCCTGCGACTGATCCATCTGGTGGAAGACATCCTGCGTCTGGCCAAAGCAGATGCCGCAAGAGGGTCCCTCGATCTCATGGATATTAAAATAAGAGATGTGATTGAACGCGTGCTCGATGTCTTTAGAACTCAATTTGAAACCAAGGGTATCGATGTGAATTCAACAGGGGTTGACGGGACGGTTCGTGTCTATGCCGATACTGAAAAACTGACGCAAGTTTTCCGCAATCTGATGCAAAACGCATATCAGTACACAATTTCTGGTGGAACGGTCAAAATATTTACGCAATCGATGAATCAGGACATTCAAGTTGTTTTTGCCAACACCGGTGTTGAAGTTGCCGAAGAGGATCTCCCCTTCATCTTCGAACGCTTTTACAGGGGTGAAAAATCTCGTTCAAGGGATCATGGCGGTGCGGGTATCGGCCTGGCCATTGTCAAAGAGTTGATTGAAGCGCACAATGGAAAGGTCGGCGCTCAGATTCACAACGATGAAACCTATGTTTGGTTTTCCCTGCCCATATATTCCGCTTAAGCCGGATATTGCATGACAAAAAATTATTCTGCAAGTCCACGATAAGTACCGGCAGCTTTTAATGCTTTTACCATATCTTCAATGGTAATTTTTTTAGGATCGTAGAATACAGTGTTGATCTCCTTACTTAAAGAGTTTCCGATACTGGCCGTAACCATCCTTTTCAAGGTTTTCAACCGGGATGAAGCGCAAAGCAGCGCTGTTGATACAGTAACGAAGACCGGTGGGCGCCGGGCCATCGTCAAATACATGCCCCAGATGGCTGTCGCCATGACGGCTGCGAATTTCGGTGCGCACCATCCAGAGGGTCCGGTCGGACTTTTCTACAATGTTTTCAGGCTCAAGAGGTCGTGTAAAGCTGGGCCAGCCGGTGCCTGATTCAAATTTATCCAGAGAAGAAAAGAGCGGTTCGCCACTAACGATGTCCGTATAGATGCCCGCTTTATGGTTGTCCCAATACTCGTTTTGAAAGGGCGGTTCGGTTCCATTTTGACGCGTCACCTTGAACTGAATGGCGCTCAGACGCTGCCGCAGTTCTTTATCGCTGGGTCGGGTGTATGTGCGTTCATCACCCATTTTTTCTTTAACGGACTTTGAGGACATATCGCCCTTTTCCATGCCGGGCTTTGTTTCATTTCCCATGGCCGGGGCCATTTTACTGTCCATTCCGGACTTCATGGCATCTTTTTTCGTGTCGGTTTTCAGGTTTGCCCAGGTTTTTTTCAGAAATTGGTCGCGCCCAGAGCCGTAACGGTAATAGTTATACCGGATCGGATTCTTTTTATAATAGTTCTGATGGTAATCTTCGGCCGGATAGAATTCTCCGAGAGGGAGAATATCCGTTACGATGGGTTTGTTGAAATGTCCGGAAGCTGCCAATTGCTGTTTGGATTTTTCGGCCAAGCGTTTTTCGGTTTCATTGGCATAAAAGATGGCGCTTCGATATTGGGATCCCCGATCTACAAACTGTCCTCCTGGATCCGTGGGATCCACATGTCGCCAAAAATAATCCAGTAGTTGTTCATAACTGACCTTGGATGGATCGTAGATGACTTTCACTGACTCCAAATGGCCGGTGCCGCCGGCAGAAACCTGCTTATAAGTGGGGTTTTTCACATGACCGCCGGTGTATCCGGAAATCGCCTCGATCACACCGTCAACTTTTTCAAAATCGGATTCCGTGCACCAGAAACAACCGCCGGCAAAGACGGCGGATGCGTTTTTTTCTGTATTATTTTTCATGGGCTTCTCCATTTTATCCATGCTGTTAACCTGCTGATAGCCGAGAAAGATTATTGTAAATGTAAAAATGATGAGTAAAATATGTAGTGATTTCATGTTTCACCTCCGTTGCTTCAAACTGTTTTAAACATAATACTGGTTTAGACAAACGTCCAGAGGCCAATGTCTCAGGACCGATCCGTTTTTTAGCTGGTAAGAACATAAGCATTGATGGTGAAGGTTGAATAAAGAAAGTGTAAAGATTGTTTAAAGATTTTCAATTTAATGTATTGTCGAGGAATTGTGTTTTTATGAAATTCTTAGAATAAAAAAAACAAATACTTTGAACGCTTTACTTTTTGTGGTTGGATATTATGTTATAAATAAAAATATCGGAGATAAAGGGCTATGGAAAAGAATTCGCATCATCTAATCCGCTGCTCTGGTTGTGGCACAAAAAACAGAATACGTCATGAAAAGATATCGGGCGTTCCAAAGTGTGGAAAGTGCGGAGCAGCGCTGAAAATGGATCAAACCGAAGGAAACGGTGGTGAATCCTATCTTTTTCGGTGTACAAAATGTGGGACCCGGAACAAAATTCCTTTTTCGAAAATAAATGCAGGGGCAAAATGTGGAAAATGCGGGGCAGTCCTTGATACGCAAGAGCTGTTTAAAGCACAACCTTTGATGGTATCGGAAACCAATTTTGATCAACAGGTGCTTGGATCCCCCTTACCGGTACTCCTTTTTGCCTGGGCGCCCTGGTGCCCCACATGCCGAACGGCAATGCCGGTGATCGATGATTTTGCAAAAGATGCCAAAGGAAAAATCAGGGTGGGTAAAGTGAACGTGGATTCCAGTCCGGCGATCTCTTCAAAATTCAATATTTTGAGTGTCCCTCAGATATTAATATTTGATAACGGCCGTTTGCTGGAAACCATGCCGGGGGCTTTACAAAAACATGAGATTATGATGAAAATGGCCAGATATCTCTGATTGGCAATCAAATTTAAGGATGATTTTTTTCTCTGTTAAAGGATATGGAAGACAACATGACGCCTGAAGATTTAAAATATTTTTGGGGGAATCACATCAAGATTCACATCGATGACGAGGATCTTGATTTTGTAGAAGCAAAAAAGATTGCCAAAGACAAGGCAACCGAACTGGCTCAAGATCCCATGCTTTTGTCATGGTACAGCGGAAAGACCGGGGACTATTTCCCGAAACTTGAGTGCGGAACCTGGGATAAACCGGTGTGGATTATATTTGCAGAATCCAGGGGCGCGGACATTGCCGTCAATATCAATGATGGTGAGTATATATTTCTCTATCTCTCCTTATAACCTTTATTGATCTCCAATTAAAAGTCTGGTCTTAAGGGTCGAGATTCTTTACTCATAAACAAAAAACGTAACACTTTAGGCTTGTTAAAACATTGTCGCTTCAGATATAATTATATTTTTTGCTGAAAGAACTCATTAATAAGGGCTCGTTTAGTCTTCGCTTTCAGCTACGACTAACAAGAATGAAAGAACCTACCCGGGCTATTAATAAAGGTCTTTGCTTTAACAAGGGAGATATCCATAAAGTTAAATCATCTATGGTTCTTTCAAAACGATTCCTAATCCACTCAGACAGCTTCCAGCCAAAAATATAATTATATCTGAAGCTCTTTTGAAATCGATTTGTTTCAAAGAAGCAAACAATTACCAAAAAATAAGAAATGCTAACTGGGAAGGAGTAATCAATGGATCTGCCGGAATATGTAACTCTTGAAGAAGTGAAACGAGTGTGTCATGAACTCAAAATCAGCGACTGGACGGAACTTGAAAATTCAAAGATATCTTCTGATGAATCGAAAAAGATCTTATCGGAGATCAATGTTGAAAAAATGAATGTCGATATCGATGAATTTCGGCGGGGCCTCGAAGTAGAACTTGAACACGGGCTGCGGTTCAAAGACGCCAATGTGACCAACAACCATCCAATTTTAACCGGCAAAATAGTGCTCGCTCATCTTAAGGAATCTTCGTACTACTACAAGCTGCTTGAGGTTGCTGAATTGGAAGGTGATTTGATGGAAGCAATTATGGATGATCAGTACCAGGAAATAAAAAGTTTGTACATGAGACTTGCCAATGCGAAAATGATGCTGAACCAGGCGGAAATGGCACGGCTGGATTAATTGTCGACGGCCGGTTCTGAAATGACTTCACGGAACAACACCAGGAAAGCGTTGCCATGATAGAGATTATCGATCTTACGAAAAACCTGGTTCAATTTAAAACCATGCATTCAAGGCCGGAGGAGATCCGACAATGTGCAGCATATATCGAACATTATTTAAAGGGAATAGGTGTTTCCTACAACCGCTTCGAGCATGGAAATAAGCCTACCATTTTAGCACTTCCCCAAAACGGCAAGGCTTCTGTGCTTTTGATGAGTCATCTGGATGTCGTCGATGCTCCAGATAGACTCTTCCTTCCAGTGATACAGGATGGAAAGCTGTATGGACGGGGATGCTTTGATGACAAATATGCGGTGGCACTGTCTTTGGTTCTTTTAAAAAACAACTTGCAGCAGCTTCGAAAGCAGGGTAGGGGGCAAAAGGAATTGCCCTTCGGGATTCTTATTACCAGTGACGAAGAAATCGGGGGTTTCAACGGCGCCAAAAAGGCCCTCGCTGACATTCAAACAGAATTTTGTATTGTACTTGACGGTGGCAACATTGAAAAAATTATCGTCAAAGAAAGGGGTGTTGCCAGGGTTAAGCTTGTCTGTCGAGTAAAAGTGAGTTCAGACAGTCAACCATGGCAGGGACAAAACGCCGTCGAAAAATTAACCGGTGACATTAATACGTGGGAGACTTATTTTGTGAAGTCAGCTCCCGAAAACCCTCACAGGGCAGTTATTTGTAACCATATTCGTTCGGAAATTTCGGGTCAAGGCGTTCCGGAGTTTGCCGAGGCATGTTTAGAAATCCGGTATACGGAATCCGACGATCTTGAGAGGATGTTCAGTATCATGCAAAAAGAACTGCACGGCGATATCGTTGTGGAGAACGTGGAACCCCTCTTTTCCGACGGTGAATCAGAACACCTGAGGTTATTGCTGGAGATTTCGAAAAAGACACGGATCGGGTTTGAAGACGGCGCCAATGATTCACGCTTTCTTTCACAATTCGGGATAAAAGGAATTGTCTGGGGCGCTGACGGCAACCGAAGCCAGCATACGCCGAACGAACATGTCAATATAGAAAGTATTTACGAACTATATGCACTTCTCAATACGCTTATCCAACGATGCGAGTCACCGGCAAGGATTACTTGAAAATGGAATCGATAGGATGCAGGAGTCTTCGATATGGTGAAAAAAAAGAGAGTAAAACTGATTTCCTGGAATGTAAACGGCATTCGAGCTGCCATCAAAAAGGATTTATTTAAATCATTTGAACAGATGGATGCCGATATATTTGCCCTTCAGGAAACAAAGATACAGGATGTACAACTCACAGATGAGATGAAAAATATTTCAGGTTATGAAGCATTCTGGTCCCAATCCACTGTAAAAAAGGGATACAGTGGTGTTTGTACCTATACGCGAATAAAGCCCAAACACATTAATTACAGTATTGGTATGCCGGAATTTGACAATGAAGGTCGTATTGTTGAAATGGATTTTGATGATTTCATATTTTTTAACGTGTATTTTCCCAATGGTCAAATGAGTGAAGAACGGCTGAAGTACAAGCTTGATTTTTATGAACGTTTTTTCGACTATGCCGATGCCTATAAAAACCAGGGCCGAAGTATCATCATATGCGGGGATTACAACACGGCCCATAATGAAATCGACTTGAAAAACCCCAAAGCCAATGAAAAAACGTCCGGTTTCTTGCGAATCGAGCGAGACTGGCTCGATCGGATCGTTGAAAACGGATATGTGGACACCTTTAGATATTTTTATCCGGATACCGTAAAATATTCGTGGTGGACGTATCGATTCAAGGCAAGGGCACGCAACATCGGGTGGCGCATCGATTATTTTTTTGTTACCAAAGATATTATAGAAAAGAAATGGATCAAAGAAGCGTTTATCGACAATGATATCTTTGGGTCGGACCATTGTCCCATCGGTCTGGTTATGGAAATATGAGCTGTTTAATATTGAGACTTGTAATGAAAGGTTAAAGAAACATGAATTGTGAAGAAGAAAAAAAATGCCTCTCGTGTGGTGCAGGTCAGAAGCATCTTCGACTCCTGAACCCTAAAGGAGAAGAAAGGGGAGGGGTGATCAACTTTTCTTTTCGCTGCGGAAAATGCAAGGCATATTTTAAAGAGTATTGGATCAATGGAAAACCCATAATGAGAGGCGCCGCCTGAAGCGGGCCTCAGCTAGGTTCAGTTGAACTGCTCAGATAGAAAAACGAAATGAAACCCAAAAAGAAAAAGAGAGGTAGACACCATGACCAAAGTAATGATTCATCCTGCCAGCTATGAGAACGTTTATCAGGCCGTGGACATGGCCTTTGAACACTTTCCAATGGAAATGCAGGGTAAACGCGTCTTAATAAAGCCTAATGTTCTCAGGGCTTCCCAATTCAATGAAGGCATCGTTACACACCCTGCTGTACTAAAAGCTGTGGTGAAAAAAATAGAAACAATGGCCCCTGCATCCATCGTTGTGGGAGATAATCCCGGACTGTTCAACTACGGAGCAAACGAAAAGAGCTTTGAAGAAACAGGATTGATGGAGGCAGCCTGCGGTTATTACGAAAATATCGGGAATGATTCTGTGAAGTTTGATTTCAATCCCGATTTTTTACCTGCGGTCGGTCTTTCTCAGGCTGTGGTGGACGCCGATATCATTATCAGTCTACCGAAATTCAAAACCCACGGACTAACCGTCATCACCGGCGCCATCAAAAACAGTTACGGGTTTTTGCCCGGTGCGCAGAAGGCCAAACTGCACAAGATAGCAGGGAGTCCACAGCGTTTCCATGAGATGCTTGTGGATGTGTTTCGACTCCGGGTGCCAGATCTGTTCATTGTGGATGCCGTGGTCGGCATGGAGGGCAACGGTCCGGCATCACCAGATTTAAGAGACATCGGTCTAATTCTGGCCTCCGACAACGGTGTAGCGCTGGATGCGGTGATTGCTACCATGATGGGATGTGAGCCGGGTCTGTTGCGATTCCTTCAGAAGGCAAAGGAAGCGGGGTTAGGGGACTATGATCTCAAAAAAATTGAAATACTTGGGGAATTGAAGCCGCTGCCTGATTTCAAAATTCCGCCCCTGGGCGGTGAAGCGATTATGCACAATGAGGCCATACAGGGAATGCTCCTTGATCTAACCCTCTTACGACCCAAGGTTGATCCGGAGTTGTGCACTGCCTGCGGGACATGTATTGATCAGTGTCCGGTATCGGCCCTTTCCATGGATGAGGATATTCCCCAGGTGGATGCCGACACGTGCATTACCTGCTTTTGCTGTCAGGAAATGTGTCCTGAGAAGGCCATTGCTTTGAAATAAAAATAACGGGCATGAACTAAATGGATCGCTCCAAGACACATTGAGTCGAGCTTTTCGGTCAATGAAGATAAAGCTTGTATTTCAACAGCCTGTCAAAATCTGAAGAAATTCGCCAAAAGTAAAAAGGTTATCGACTTAGCGGATTTTCCGCCGTCGTGCTGATTCTATTCCTCCGTTTGAAATCTATTCCCTGATAGAGCGCCGCGCCCACTAGAATTAAACCGAACCATGCATGGTTAAAGCCTTCAAATTTTGTCCAGATGACTTCTTCTGCTGTTGTAATGAACAAGACGCCAAGCAGCGGACCCAGTATGCCCTTAACCGGCACAACTCGCGAAGCCAGCAAGGCTGTAATACTGAGTGTCAGGCTGAATCCGGATGCCGGACTCACGTGAGAGTTCCGCGCCAGGTGCAGCGCACCGGCCATACACGCGGGGATAGCGGCAGTCATCAAGCACAGGATCTTCACTGTTCGTGTGGGAATGCCGATGGTTTCCGCCGCTTCCTCGCTGGCTTCTGTCTCTTTGGAATAGAGTCCCCAGCGGGATCGGGAAAAAAACACATGGCATGCAATGGTGACCAAAAGCAGACATGCGGCCAGAAGATGACAGTGAAGCTTGGATATGGTCTCAGGGATATAAAGACCGGCAGAACCTCCGGTTATACTCTCCAGTGTTTCGAAAAGCCTTTGAAAAATGATGAGTATACCCAGAGTGGCAAGGGAATAGTAGCCATGGTTCAACCCGGCCATAAGAAGTGTAACTGTTAACGCGACAACGAAACTCAGTATGACGGACAAAATAAACGCCGGAAAAAAAGAAAGACCAATTGAGATAGCGATTCCGAAACAGTATGCACCCAATCCGAAGAAAACGGCATGCCCCAGACTGATAAGTCCCAGAGAACGTCCCGGGATATCGTAAGATATGGCCATTGTAGCATTAATGATAAGAGAAAAAACGAAAATGCCGACATATCCTTTACTGAATACGGCGGAAGATAGCATCAAAGCGGTCAAGATGATGATTGAAAAAGACGTGTGCCATTTCATTGCCGCCTCCCGCATCTTTTGAGCACAAGGTAAACGACCAGCAGACTGTATACGACGGTGTCCGTTGACGTATACGTAAACAAAACCCCTGCAAACGACTCTATAAATCCCAGCACCAGACCGGCGATGGCCGGACCCCGGAGGTTTCCCATGCCTCCGGCCACCACGATAAAGAGCGCCTTAAGGGTCAGGTCGAGCCCTTCTCTGGGGCCCAGAGGATACAGGGACGAATAAAAAATGCCTGCCAGCCCGGCCAGGATCGTGGCAAGACCCATGGCGCCCATGGAGGTTACACCGGGATTGATGCCGCAAAGGGATGCCGTCTCTCTGTCCTGTGCCAGGGCTCGCATGGATCTTCCCAGGTCGGTTTTTTTTAAAAAAAGGGTGGAAAGACCGATGGTGACCACCGCCATTCCCAGTAGTATTGCTCTCAGGCCGGGAATTTTCAGGCCCATAAGATTAAAGGTGGGGAAGATAATATACGTCGAAATGGGTTCCCAGCCCTGCCACCATACAAACAGGTCCTCCAGAATAAGTGCAACGCCCAGGCTTGCGATAAGAGATGCTACCACACCGGTGGACAGAGAAAGCTTTCGAAACGGTGCCGCAATGATTAGATGCAAAAAGAATCCAAGCCCGAGAAAGACCGGTGTCGCTAGAACGCAAAACGTCCATGGAGAGAACGGGTAAAAGACCAAGGATTTTTTGTAGAGTATCGCCGCCAGTACCGCCAGGCTTCCGTGGGCAAGGTTGAGGACCCCCATGATCCCAAACGCCAGGGAAAGCCCAACAGCAAGCAAGGCATATACACCTCCGAGGAAAAGACCGCTGATGAGAACCTGAATCACTTTATCATCACTTTAAAACTGTGCAGTTTGTTTAGTCTTGAAAAACCTGATCCTCCCTCGAAATGCGAGATTTTCGATGGGATAGATCAGAAATAGGAATGAGAAAATAGGAAAGAGAGAAGAGGTTTTCTATTTTCTAATTCCTAATTCCTATTTTCTAAAATGAACATTTAAGAAAGCAAAACCACTCTGGGGATAACCAAAGCCGGGTTTTCTGGGTCCGGATTCTTTACTTCCCGGAACCCGGGTAACGGTGTTTGGCGGTGGCGATGTCCGGCGGCCAGACAATGTGGTATTGTCCACCAATGATCTGGGATGGGTAGGTATTGATGGTGCCTACACCGTTTTTGGCAAAACTCACCACACCACCGATGGTCATGACCTTAAGGCGTTTTAAGGTTTCCATCAGTTTTTCCCTGTCCAGGCTTCCGGCCCTTTCTATGGCCTGGGTGGCTGTTTCAAATGCCACCATATAGGCCGGCGCCCATGGAAAGTCATCGAGGCTGATTCCGGAACGGTCCATGATTTCAGTAAATCTTTCCGGATTTCCGTAATTCATTCCCTGTGTCCAGTAGGACTGTCCGATGACACCTTCTGCACCGGCACCCAGCCCCTTTTTGAAAACACCGCCGTGATGGATGACATGAAATTCTTTGGGGTTCAGGCCCAGTTCTCTGGCCTGACGCATAAATGCAATGGAAAACGGAACGTTGGCTGAAACAAAAACGACATCCGGAGATTTCTTCTGAATTTTGACAATGGCTGCGGTAAAATCGTGGGTATTCGCCGGAAGCACGTTGAGGGAAACTTCTTTCAATCCCGCCAATTCTGCCAGCTTTTTAGCCCCACGATACACGCCTTGAGGGTGCAGGGTATCTTCGACAACGAACGCAACGGTTTTGGCCCATCCTTCGGCTTTGATCATGTCCCAGTATCTGTGGGTGTATCTGGGGGCCGCATCAATGACGCAGACGATCCATTTGAAACCGCGATTGTAGACTTTTTGAGAATTTGCGCAGATGGCAATAAATGGCACCTTGTTTTCTTCAGCAGCCACACTGGCCGCAAAGGTCACCGGACTGGAATAGGGTCCCAGAAGAATATCGGCGTTGTCTACAGAAATTAGCCTTTCATAAAACTTTCGGGCGGTGGGACCGTCGCTCTTGTCATCATATACGATGAATTTGACAGGAAGTCTGGCTCCGGCTGATTTGACGTAAATCCCCCCCCGGCTGTTGATGGTCGTTGCATACGCTTCCATTAACTTTTTAAATGGTCCTATTTCCGTGGAGAATTTACCACTCATTGAAACCGTTGCCCCGATTCGAATTTCTTTTGGTGATTCGGCGAATGTGGTTTTTGCAAAAAGAATCATTGTTCCGAGTGTAAAGATGGTGATGAACGATATTAATAATGCGCGGTTGTTGCAGGTCTTCATTTCTCCTCCCTCCATTAAAAAAAGGGCCATCCCGAGTCGGGATGGCCCTTTGGCCTGAACATAACTCGTCAATATTCATTCCATTTTTGGAAACTTTTACATCATGACCGATCCATTGTCAAGGAATAACTAAATGGTTATCCGTGGACACGCTCATTATATTTGGTGGAAATAAAGTTTGCCGTATCAATTCAACAGATCTGCCGTAACCGTTTCAGCCAACCGTTAACATTCGCAGCCTGAAGAACAATCGCAGCCTGAACCGCAGGCAGTCGGCGCCTGGGTGGGGGTGCTGCTGATGCCCACCACTTCAATTTCAAAGGTCAATGATTCACCGGCTAAAGGGTGGTTCAAATCCAGGGTTACTTTTTCATCATCCACATGGGTTATTTTAGCGGGGACCTGACGCCCTTCCGGGGTGTGGAGTCCCACCGTCATACCGATCTTAGGATTCATTTCCGGCGGCACCTCCGATCTGGTAAATGATTGGGTAAGGTTTTCGTCTTTCTGTCCGTAAGCATCTTCCGGATCAAGGGTAAAAACCTTTTTTTCATTTACGGCCATTCCTAAAAGTTCTTTTTCAAACCCTTTGATCAACTGTCCTGCACCCATTTTTATTTCAAGAGGCTGACGTCCATGACTGGTGTCGAATACCTCTCCATTTTGTAATGATCCTTTGTAGTCCACACTGACAAAAATTCCGTTTTTAACTTTTTCCACAATATCCTCCTTTTATATGAGTTAATGGTCTATTACACTATGCATTAAAAAATGCAAGTCAAGTCAGATATTTTTTCCTGACTATGAAAACACGGCGCCCGGACGGCTCAGATAAAATTGGCCTGCCTGGAAAATAAAACGAGGTCATATCACACCACGATAATAGGCCAATCGCGGAGCATAGGGTTTGAAGGCTTGTAGAAGAATCGACCTTCCCGTGTTTTTTTATCGGGTTTATCATCATCGATGTTCCTTTGGTTCCGGCACTCTTTATTGGTGTTACTGAAAATTAAGGGCGCAAAATATAAATCTATTACTGAAATAAGTTGACAAGCGAGTTAAATCTTTTGAAAATATAAGCGCATATGAAAAGGGACATTTATTAATATGTCAACTTTTTGACTCAAGTTTCACACCCAAAATTTCATATAAACTCAAAACATGGCAGTGTTTTTAGCCTATGTTATCAATGAAAAATTATCGTCATGTGTTTTCAAAAAAGTCAAAGGGCTGATTCATGATCATCCAAAGTATGGCCGGACTAATTGTTTTTTCAGGCATTGCCTGGTTGATCAGTGAAAACCGTACAAAGGTTAAAATTAAACTGGTCATCGCAGGTATTGCCATCCAGTTGGTGATCGGATTCATTTTGTTGAAGTTGCCTGTTTTTAGAAGTTTTTTCGTTTCGTTGAATCATCTGGTTCTGTCACTTGAATCATCGACCAAAGCCGGGACATCCATGGTCTTCGGATATCTTGGTGGCGGCGACTTGCCTTTTGCTGAAAAATTACCGGGTTCCAGTTTTATTTTAGCCTTTCAGGCCCTTCCCCTGATTCTTGTCATCAGTGCGCTTTCTTCACTCTTATTTTACTGGAAAATATTGCCCCTTGTCGTCCGAGCTTTTTCATACGTGCTGCAAAAAGCTTTGGGGTTGGGGGGTGCAGAGGGTCTCGGTGTTTCTGCCAACATATTTGTGGGTATGGTGGAATCTCCCCTTTTTATTCGCCCCTATTTGAAGGAAATGACCCGGAGCGAAATATTTACCCTGATGACTTCGGGCATGGCCACCATCGCCGGAACAGTAATGGTGTTGTACGCCAGTATTTTGAGCAAGGCCATACCCGATATTATGGGCCACATTCTGACGGCTTCCATTATCAGTGTTCCCGCGGCCATCACCATTTCAAAAATCATGATACCCGAAACTGGAGAACAGACTTCAGGTGAGCTAACATCTCCTGAACCGGCACTCAGCGCAATGGATGCCATCACCAAAGGAACCATTCAGGGCGTACAGCTTTTAATCAATATCATTGCCATGCTCATCGTTCTTGTGGCCCTGGTCCATCTTTTAAATTTAATGCTCGGACTTTTGCCAGATATCGGTGGGCATCCCGTAAGTTTGCAACGGATTTTGGGGCTGATTATGGCACCGGTGGTCTGGCTTATGGGTATTCCCTGGAAAGAGGCCCCCATTGCTGGCGCACTCATGGGAACAAAGACGGTTCTGAACGAATTTCTGGCCTACCTGGACATGAGTCGTCTGCCACAGGGAACGTTGAACCCCAAAAGCCTGATCATTATGACGTATGCCATGTGTGGATTTGCCAACCCCGGCAGTCTGGGCATTATGATCGGTGGTATGGGGACAATGGCTCCGACAAAGCGGGACGAAATCGTTTCTTTGGGGCTTCGCTCCATCATTGCCGGTACACTGGCCACCTGTATGACCGGAGCAGTGGTCGGAATTATCGGATGAATTGACGTTGTTAAAGCATCTATCTGTGAACTATAGTTTATTTCGTCATAAAAAGCCTGGACCTCTCCCGAAATGCGGGATCTAAGATGGGCCAAGCCTGTCCCGCATAGCGGGGGATTCTTTCCGTGTATATCAATTTGAAAAGATTTCGTTAAAAAACTGTTTCATGTCTTCCCACGAACGCTGATCAGCAGTTCGGTTGTATCCCAGTGCCGCCATACCGTATTTGTCAGCATCAGGATTGGTAAAGGCATGCTTTGCGTGGGCATAGATTGCCATTTTCCAGTCTATCCCTGATGCATTCATGGCGGCGATGTAGGCCTGCAGGGCTTCGGGCGTTGTAAAAGGATCAGAAGCACCGTGACATATCAGAAATTTTGCCTTTGTTTGTTTAATCGCTGATTCAATGGGTGGTATCAGGGAACCGTGAAAACTGACAATTCCCTTGATATCTGAGCCGCTGTAGGCCAGTTGCTGAACAGTGGCCCCACCGAAGCAGTATCCGATGGCCGAAATCCGTGAAGAATCCGTGACGGACTGTTTTTTCAGAACTGCAAGCCCGGCAAGGGCACGTTTTTGTCAGAACTTCACATTTCCGGTGACCTGTTTCGAAAACTCTTTAGCCTGTTCAGGATGGTCGGTTACCTTGTCCTTACCGTACATGTCGAGGGCAAAGGCCACATAGCCCATACCTGCAAGCTGTGTTGCTCTTTTTCTGGCATAGTCGTTTAGCCCCCACCATTCGTGGACCACCAGAATACCGGGGCGCTTTCCTTTCAACGCATTGTCAAAGGCCAAAAATCCTTGAAGGCTAACGCCACCATCATGGTAAGAAATAGTTTTGGTTACAACGGCACCCCGGGCGATAGATCCTGAAAATAGCAGGGCTGTTATGATAATCAATAGATGTATATGTTTCATGGTATCCTCCATTTAAGTTTTTTTCATGGAATATATTACAGTGAGATGAAGCCAACAGTCCAACCTAAATATGGGCAAAATTTTCACCTCTGTCTGTTTTTATTTGACAGAGTAAGTACGATTATGTCCGAAATCAAGGTGGACATTTCTGACATTCCTTCTTTTATTTTGTTTAATGAGAGTAAAAAATAAATTGCAATTGCAGGTCGTTGAGTTGTAAAAATTAAAAACCGACAATAAAAGAAATTAATTCTTCAAAGGAGAACTTGAAATGTTTAATATCGTAAAGCGTTTTTTTGGAAAAGAAAAAGAGGGAAGTCCCGATGTGACCGGACAGGAAACAGGCCACGACATACACGTGGCAACCTGCGCCCTGCTTGTGGAAATCGCGCGAATTGACGGAACATTCACACAGGAGGAGATGGATTCCGTTTTGTTGATTCTAAAAGAAAAATACGGCCTATCCCGAGAACACGCGGATGCACTGATAGCAGAGGCTGAAAAGCAGTTGGAAGAAAGTGTCGACTTGTGGCAATTTGCCAGGTTGATCAACGAAAATTACTCCAACGAAGAAAAAATGGAGATCATTGAAACCCTATGGCAGGTCGTTTATGTTGACGGGAAAATGGACCAATACGAACATTATCTGATGAACAAGCTTAAGAACCTGCTGCGTGTTTCCCACAACCAACTCATCGATGCGAAATTAAAGGTAAAACATTCGAGTCAGAAAAAAGAGGATTTATAATAAGAGTAAATAACCATAGACATTTGTTTACAGACTAAATATATTACAACTCATGAACTTAATAAGCGGCATCACATACAATTACAGAGGACTGAAACTGGGATTGAAGACGCCGGTGCTCCTATTTTGGGGTCTTGTCCGATTTCTCGTTATTGTAATATTCACGGTGGTGGCGGCAAGCCTTATCCTTAAATATCACAATGAAATTCTGAATCTTTTATGGGAAAAACCGGAGAGCAACTGGATCGTCTGGATGTGGTATGTTGTTTCCTGGCTCTTGACTTTGTTGCTCATGGGACTTTCGGCGGTGATATCATTTCTCATTGCCCAGATTTTATTCAGCGTCATGATCATGGATACCATGTCCAGGATTACTGAACAGCGGGTATCCGGGCGGGAAAAAGAAACCAAACAGATGTCCTGGTTTAAGTATTTTTTCTATCTGCTCAGACAAGAAATTCCCAGGGCTGTTATTCCGGTAATGATTACTCTGATTCTCATGGTTTTGGGGTGGTTCACGCCGTTGTCTCCTGTAACTACGATTATTTCAGCTCTCACAGCCGGGGTTTTCCTGGCATGGGACAACACGGACCTGATTCCGGCCAGAAGACTCGAACCCTTCGGGGGCCGGTTTAAATTTCTGGTTAAGAATCTTGGCTTTCACCTCGGTTTCGGTCTGTGGTTTCTGATTCCGGTCCTAAACATCCTTTTTTTATCCTTTGCACCGGTTGGGGCCACACTCTATTATATCGAGCGTGTAGACGCCGAAACACTAGGTTGAACGGTTCTATGTTCACGGTTTCATCTTGAACCCTAATGTTTAAGAAATTAAGAAAGTTAAAACGTTAGAAGGTTGGAGAATTTGAGAAAAGCCGACCCTCTCACCTTTTTATCCGCCTATCTTTGTGGCGGACTGATCTTCTCACCTTCTTGCCCTGAGGTCAGTTATGGCAAAACCTGAGATTACGCTTTATGGCGCACATTGGTGTCCGGATTGCCGACAGAGCAAACAGTTTCTGGGGGAGCACCAGATTCCCTATACGTGGGTGGATATCGAAACAGACAAAAAAGCCGAAGAATTTGTGATCCGGACAAACAAGGGAAAGCGCATTATCCCTACCATTGTATTTGCCGACGGATCTTTTCTGGTGGAACCGAGCAACGCTGAGCTGGCAGCCAAACTGGAATTAAAGACTTCGGCCAGTCGCAGTCATTATGATTTGCTGGTTCTTGGTGGCGGTCCGGCTGGGCTCACCGCTGCCCTTTACACAGCGCGCGAATATATCGATACTCTGGTCATTGAGCGTGCCGCTTTTGGTGGACAGGCCGCCGGAACCGAAAAGCTGGATAACATGCCCGGGTTTCCTGATGGTGTGGCAGGCATTGAGTTCTCCAGACGGTTGCGTTTGCAGGCTGAAAAATTTGGGGTTGAGTTATTGCACGCTCAGGAAGTCGTAGAAGTCCGGCGCCAGCACAATTATCACCGTGTGAAAACCGGAGACGGACAGGTGTATAGTGCTCGAGCACTGCTTATTGCCACCGGAAGCCGTTATAAGCGTCTAAACGTTCCTGGTGAAAACGAGTATCTTGGCGCTGGAGTGCATTTTTGCGCCACTTGCGATGGACCCTTTTACAAAGACAAACGGGTTGCCGTAATCGGCGGCGGGAACAGCGCTGCCGAAGAAAGTTTGCTACTTACCAAGTTTGCCGACCAAATCACCATACTGGTGCGAAACTCTCGATTCAAGGCCACAAAGATTATTCAGGAGAGTGTCTTGAGCAATCCTAAAGTCGATATTCGCTGGAACACTCAAGTGAAGGAATTCATCGGAGAGCAATCCAAACTTACAGGCATTCGACTTTTGAACAATAAAACCGGTTCAGAGGAGACATTGTCGGTGGAAGGTGTCTTTATTTTTGTTGGCTTGACACCGAATACCGGATTCCTTGAAGGAAGCGGTATCATGCTGGATCAATGGGGCTTTGTTATGACCGGTCACGATCTGTTGCACAGGGGTAAGCGGCCAAAAAATTATGCGGATCGCGACCCTCACATTTTAGAGACGAGCATCCCGGGTATTTTTGCTGCAGGCGACGTGAGAGATAAAAGCACCAAACAGGTGGCCAGTGCTGCAGGTGAAGGAGCAAGTGCAGCTTTGGTCATTCGAGAGTATTTAAAGACGATATGAAGGGTGCTAAAATCAGCACCCCTCAGCATTATGGAAGTCGGATTATTTCTAAAATAATCCCCTAAAGCACCAATCCCAAATTGTAGGCTTCGTATTCGGTGGGTCCATCAAGCAATGCTTCAAATCCGATCTCGGTTTCCGATCTCAAGTCATTCTTTTTCCATTGGTTCCAATTTTCGATTTTTTGCCACATGGATATGACCACCACTTTATTTGGGTCATCGCAGTCAGTCAACGTCTCCGATGAAATATAGCCCTGCTGACCCATGGCAGCATACCGTGCCTTGATAAGGAGTTTAGAAGCTTCGTTCAACTTGCCGTCTTTTATTTTTCTCTTGATTAAAACTTTGACCGCCATAATGACCTCCTTTCGTTAAATTGGTGAACAGTGGGTGTTTTATTGAAACACTCAAGCCCAAAGAAATGGAAGTCGCCTTGATAACAATATCACTTTATTGATCGATATTATTGATCATCAATAAAGAGTAAAAACCTCAATTGCGATAAAATTATGCAGCAGCTTCAGAGTGCTCGATCTGACCGGAACCTAAGGTTGGTGAAGAATCAGCTATGGATGAAGCGCCGATCATTTTATAACTGCTGAGTAAACGATAGCCGATTGTCTCCGCCAGACGTTTGAAGAAGATAAGCCCGTTCGACGGATCTTCTTCTATTATCTTTTGTAAAGTTCTTCTGTCGAACTTTTGCAATAGTGTGTCTTTTATACATTCAGCCGATGCGGAATAAACATCCCGGTCAATAAGGCTCGACCAACCAAAAGCCTCTCCTGCATGATCGACGGTATGAACTACCTGTCCGGTTTCACCGATGGTCAGCTTGATACGTCCTTTAATTAAAATGTAAAAATAAGTGGCTGGATCTCCCTCATTAAAGAGAAAGTGTCCTTTCTGATGCGATTCTTTTTCCGCAACGCCCATAACTTCTTTTACAAAATTTCTTTTCATACCCCAAAAAAGATCTGATTGTTGAAAATACATGGCCCCTCCTTTCTCTCCGAATCACCACGGATCTGATGCAAAAATGCAGTCCGGGTTCCGTGGCCATTACGATGGAGTCGGAAGACAAGTTAATATAAAAGATCAAAATATACCAGTTGCCAATGTATAACAGATGCCCCCAAAGAGGTGAGATACCGCTCTTTGGGGCAGCTTATGGGATTTTCAGAAAACCTATTCTCATGACTATCCTTTCATAGCTTGACGTTTGGATTGGAAAATAGTTGTGTTACAAATAGAAGCCGATCAATTCAAAAGAGATCGAAAAACAGAAGGAACCGGTTGTCAGGGTCTCGTGCATGATGAACAAAAATGCCTCATACTGTACAAGATCGCTATAAGCGAAAACCGGACAAGAATATCAAGTATGGAAGAATAGTGGTGTAGCTTAGAATATGTTGAATAGAAAAAGCGTATCCATCGCTGAAAGGCTTACTTATTTTATAGCATGGGAAATTCAGCCATGTCAAATATAATATATAATAGTGTGTAATATAAATATGTTACATTAGAATTTATTGTATCGTTCATCGAGCATAAAAATCCGGACTAGTCCCCATCAATAAAATCTCCCAAAGATCCCAGAATGGAGCCTTCTCCTTTTCCGCCGCCTCTTTCCGGAGAAGCTTGAAGCATCCTTCCTGCAAGGCGTGAAAACGGTAAAGATTGAAGCCATATTCTTCCAGGTCCATGGAGGGTTGCAAAGAAGAGTCCTTCACCGCCGAAAAGCGCCGTTTTGATATTTCCTGCCTGTTCGATTTCAAACCGAACACTCTTCTCCATGGCAACAATGCATCCGGTATCGACATGCAGCACTTCACCGGCTTGGAGTTTCCGATCCACAACGGTACCGCCGGCGTGAACAAATACCATTCCGTCACCTTCGAGTTTTTGCATAATAAAACCTTCGCCGCCGAACAACCCGGTTAAAATTTTCTTTTGAAGATGAATACCGATGGAAACGCCTTTGGCAGCACATAAAAAGCTGTCTTTCTGACAGATCAGACAACCGCCCACGCTGGGCAATGGAATCGGAATAATGTTGCCGGGATATGGAGCGCCGAATGCGACATGGGCTTTACCTTGGCCTGTGTGCGTAAAAACCGTAATAAAGAGACTTTCACCGGTTAACAGCCGTTTCCCGGCACCAAGCAGCTTGTCCATGAATCCTCCGCTTTTGCCGGATCCGGAGCCATCTCCGAATACGGATTCCATATTGACCGACTGGTCTTTATACATCATGGCACCTGCTTCGGCCACTGCACTCTCGCCCGGGTCGAGTTCAACCTCAACAAATTGCATCTCAGAACCAAAAATCTTGAAATCGATTTCATCTGCTGATCCACCCGCAAAAGACGGCGGCTCAGGAATGGGAACATCGGAAACGCTCAATTCTGCAATCTGTGAAATGGGAAGCCATTCTGGTAGCCCTTCTCGCCAGGCATGTCCGTTGGGATTTTGTTGAGCTTGGGCCACGGCCTGGGCTTTATCCATCGGGCCGATTTGGTTTCCATCATAACTTAGATACCACTGTGACATTTTATATCCCCTTTTTTACGTTAAGAATTAGAAAATTGATTAATCAATTAAACCTTTAACTAAGCTAAAGGTCCCAGATTTGCTATGCAAGTATGTGAGTTCATATTCAACGCCCTGTCTATCCCGCTCCTGCGGGGCTTCGCACAAGGCACAGAGGACGCAGAGAATAATAATTTTTCCATTGCCGTTGACCCCGCTTGATGCGGGACAGGGACGCCGGCAATGGAAAAGCACTAAGCCGCTTACGCTGCGGAAACGACAAAAGGCATCAATTCTTTGGTTACAAGGTGCCAATACGGGCATTTTATTACCCGAAGGGTTGAGTCATTTTGCTTTTCGGCGTCCCTGCCCTGTGGAATGCGAAGCCTATTCCTCTGGGGTCAGCGAAAAGCAAAAAAACCAAAAGCTTTGCGCTCTCTGCGGCTCTGCGGTGAATAAAATTTTATAAAGACCCTTTTAGAATCACCATCATGCCACCCCTTTTAGGGGTGGTTTTGACTGAGGTTTAAGATTTTTCGATCTTCAATGTTTGATAAATGTCGTTTAGATCCGACTCATTTAAACTCAGTTGTTGGGCCAGTGTTTCCATATACGCGCGCTCGGCGTTTGTGTCGACCTCAATGGCCAAAAGGGAGACCGTATAAACCATTTTGGCCGTCTCCGGCGATTTAACCTGTGCGACAATATCCTCCAATCCGGCGGGAGACAAAAGTTCTTTAACAATAAAGGAATGCTCTTGATCGCTGAGATCCACTGTTTCGAGTTTTTTAAGAATTCGGTTACGCTCTTCTTCATCGATTACACCATCAGCGTTAGCCGCGGCAATCATGGCGCGAATCAGTAAAACCGCTTGCTGATCAGTTTCAGATGCATCATTGCTCTCAGGAACAATGGATGCAGATTGCGGTGGAGGCGGGGGTGCAGCAACGGTTGAACCAGGGGGCGGCGGCGGGGTCGACAGGCCAGGTGCCGGGGGTGGTTGTGACGGTGCTGATGTTTGAATCGGCGGGGGGCCTGTAGGCGGTAATCCGGATGCCGAAGTTTTAGATTTTTCCATAAAGTGTTCCACGGCTTCCATGGCCACACCGGCGAGTCCTAAGGCTGCGCCACTTGAAAGCAGACTTCCAAGTCCGCTGCGTCGTCGGGAACCTCCCATCAAAAGTCCACCTAAAAGCTTTTCTGGATTAAACATGATTTCCTCCTATTCATGTCAACAATTCAAAAAATATATATCGAAATATAGGCAGATCAGGTTCATCTGTCAACGACGAACGACTACATTTACGTTGGATAGCCCAAGAATTAAAAAAGGTCCGATTTATAAGCTCTCCATTACTGATCTGCAATTAGCCTCTTTTGCAAATATCATCATACAAAAACAGAATATTTAAAAGATACAGACCCGATGATCGATAGCAGATGTACGAATCAGAGCCAAGCTAAAATCTGTCAGATATATCAAAGGATTTTGAGAGGGATGAAATTTTCACCAGAAAGGATACTATCTCAGGTATTAACAACAGTCCTTGGGCGGGTTTAGGTAAACTGGTCAATACACCTCTGGACAGTTCAATTTTTGCTGGACGATATCACAACTTTCAAACATTATGTCTATTTATAGCAGGCTTTTCTATGCTTCAAAATTTTGGGATATCTCCTACATACATTGCTATTTAATAAACCTTTGGTCACTGCCGAAGATCACAACACCACTCAAACCTGGGATAAGAGAATATTTACTTGCCTGTCACTTTAGGTGAAGAAAAAAAGATAAAAAGAAACCGGTCATGATCAATATTCCGGAGAGACTGATGCCCCAGGAAAAGTAGTCTAAATCCGCCATGATTCCAATAAAAGCCGGAACAACACCACCCCCTATGACAAATGCAATGGGTATGGTCAGTGAGATGGCAACATTTCTGTTTTCCGGTGTGCTTATTGATGATAGTGCCGAAAAGCCTGCGGGATAGAAGCATACCGCCAAAACCGGCTGAAGAAATACGACAATAATCACCCAGTATGTAGAGGCAATACCCAATAGAAACGTCAGAATCCCCGTAACGAAAAATACACTCAACATGATTTTCTTGGGTCCCAGACGATCCGTTGCCCATCCTGCTAAAAACGCCATGCCCAGGGTCGAAATGCGGGAAATTCCAACCAGACTGTTTGCCCACTCTTGACTCACACCATGTTCGACAACCAAGTATAACGGAAGCATGTTGTAAATTCCGAGTGTGCTTGTAATGGCCAAACTGAATAAAAAAATCAGAATCCAGAAATCAGATGTTTTTATAATTGTTTTGATCGCTGAAAAATTCGGCGCTTCTCCAAAGAAATTACCTCCCTTGCCAAAGCGGGCAAATACAATTCCGGCAATTACAGAAACTGTTCCAATCATAAATAAAATATGTCGCCAGAAAAACCAGTGAAGGAGCATTTCTACGAGCAAGGGCGCCAATATAAAGCTCAAATTTGGGGCAAGTTCATGAATGGCCACGGCTTTTCCCCAATCTTTGGAATTAACCAGAGACGTTATTGTTGTAATTCCCGACGGAAGATAGGTTCCCGCTGATATTCCTAAAAGAAATACACAACATCGTAACGTCAAAAGACTGTTGCTGAAAGAAATGGCTGAAAGTGCGGTGCCCACAGCTATGGCAGAAAGAGTGATGGTTTTTTTATGATTGATTCGAGAGGATATGTGTCCGGATGTCAAGAGTGATATGAAGTAGCCTATGGAAAGAAAAAAAAACAGTGAACCGGCATCACCATGGCTCAATTTTAAATTATTTTCTATTGTGGGTAGTAATGGTGCTAAAACAATTCGGGAAGTAAAGTTTAATAAAAAAATGGATGCTATGAGAAAAAGTGGTATGAGTTGGGACCGAAACGTCTCGCCTTCAAACGTATTGTTTCTATTGATGGGAGTCGTTTTAGCGTCATTCAAATTATAAAATCCTTTATCGGGCTCTATTCGGTCTATTCTCCCAGGAGTGTTTTCACCGATTTCAGACTGTCGTTGTTATCCATTGATTGCAATAGGCCAACGATAGATCGAAAACACTCACGAATGATGGCTGTTTTTGGGTTTGGTGAAGAAAGCTGGGCATCGATGGTCTTTAGGTCGGCCATCAACTCTGCCAACGAATCAAAGTCCAGTGCATATTGATTTGTTTGACCCTTCAGTTTCGTGAGAACCTGTTCCACTGCTTGATGGCCGGATTCATCCAAAACCGGGACGTCTTGGAGGGAAATATTTGACCCCGCACTATCCTGAAGAGAAGCGCCCAATTGTTGAGCTTCGGCTACGCCGTCAGCGGTAATCCCAATGCCCCCGCTAAGGGTTTTGATTTCAGCCAAACCGGTTCCGATGAGTTCTTCGGCTGTTCTAAGAGAAAGCTTTCGATCAAGCCCCAAGGATTCGCCAATATCATACATGGACACTTTGACGGAACCATCACCACGGGTTCGGTGATACAGCTCGACGATAAACAGGGGCAAATTTTCTTTGACGTCATCTTGAAGAAACATAATTTTTCACCTTTTTGGTCAATTTAATGCGAACGAACAGCTGAACAAAATATAAAGGAAACTATGGACGCATTTTTTCGTTGTCAAGTACAAACCACCTCAAAAAAACATCTAACGCCCAATTACGGCGTTGCGAACCTCTTCAAAATGCTCACATACGCCCATATATGCTCCGCTTTTTCATCGGTTCGCGCCTTGTCCTTGAACGTAATCTGCATTTTTTTAGATGGCTTGTAGAACCCTTGCGCAAAAAGGAAAAGCAATGAGGGAATGTTTTTTAAAGGTTCAAAAACGAATACTAAGTTCCATTACTCCGTCATAAAGCTTTTTCCTGTATTGGGGTTCAAATGCTTTTGTTCTGGAGACTAACTTATATGAGGTTGTTGAACAATCTTAATTATGGTATTAGATAATATCGGCAAAACCAACTTCAAAACAGGAGGAAAACGAATGTATTTTATTGGATATTTTACATATGCTACGAATCAGGAGGAAACAGCCGAACAAGATAGACGTCATGGTGAGTTCAGTCTGATCATCGATGCGGAGAATCCATATCTGGCCATTCTTAAGTTTAAAGATCGGATCGTTAAATATCGAGAAATGAGCGATTTATTTCAAGGCGACTGTTTTATTTATTTAATTCAGCTTTTTGAACTCGACCACTTTCCGGTGGATGATGCCATGATGTTCAATTACAAATCCATTGCCGGTGATCCCATGATGCCCTTTATCCGGTGTTCAATACCAAATGACTTGACGGACACCTGTCGGCTTTTTGATTGGAAGAACAACATTCCCGAAATAGACGGACATAAAGAAAAGCTGTTTCTTCAGTTTGAATTCGGTTCTTCCAATATTCTCAGTGAACCGGGTGATGCCTTTGAGTTATCTTCCGAAACTTAATGCACAAATTTCACGTATAAATATACCTAAAAGTCTTTGACGCCGCAGGTCGAAATAAAATTGATTTTAAGCCGGATAGCTCTCAGGCGATGTTTTTCATAGGAGAAGCAGTATGTCCGAACTTGTAAAAAACCCGGAAAAATACTTTAGACGATTTATTCCAAAAAGAAGTGCATTGCTCGAGGAATTGGAAGAAGAAGCCCTTCGTGAAGACATTCCAATTGTCGGACCGGTGGTTGGAGAACTCCTTTTCATACTGGCCAGAATTATTCGAGCTGAAAAAATTCTGGAACTCGGCACGGCAACGGGTTATTCCGCTATTTTTTTGGCGGAAGCATTTGAATATGAAAGCGGACAGCTAATCACTCTGGAGAATGATCCGAAAATGGCGACCAGAGCTGGGAAAAATTTCATACGCGCAGGTTTTGATGATCAGATTAAGATTCGGCTTGGCGATGCCATTGAAGAAATGAAAACAATATCTTCGCCCTTTGATCTGATTTTTATGGATATCGATAAAATAGACTATGCCAAAGCATTGCCGTATTGTCGCGATCTTTTGAGACAAAACGGGCTGCTTATTGCAGACAATGTGGGATTTGAAGATGCTGGTCCTTTCAACACAGCAATATTCAGTTCCAGGGAATTCAGACCGGTGAGTCTATTTTCATTCTTACCGCTCCATTCTCCTGAAAAAGACGGCCTGTGTTTGGCCCTCCGCTTATAAGCAACATATTAAAAGATAATCTGGATATCCATTTTTATGTCGAAACGTCGGATTTTAATATGTAAAACAAAGACATACCAATGCAAGGAGGTGCTTTATGGCACAAGTGAATTATCAGGAATCGGCAGATTTTATTCAAAACAACCTTCGGCTGAAAACCTTTTCTGTTGCCGTCAAATTTTTGAAAGATAAATCGACTTTTCCCGAAAAAACCCGTCAGCCTTCAAAGGTTTTGGGTAAGCGGGTTACCATATGTCAGGGCGTCACCATGGCGAGAACATACGGATGGACGGTGGGTCTTACCAAAGAAGATCTGATTTGTGTTCCTGCGATGATCGCATTTGGATTAAGTGGCGCTGTCGACCCGGCTGAAACACTTGGGAAACTGTTTTGTGAGGTTGATTTTTCCCAGACCGAAGAAAGTGGTCAAAAAGAAGTTGAGGAAATGGTTCGGCTGGAAAATGACGCATGTGAAGCTATTGTTTTAGCGCCTTTACAAAAAAGCTTATTTGATCCGGACACGGTGGTATTTTTTGGAAATCCTGCCCAGGTGATGCGTATGATTCAAGGGCTGGTTTTTGAAGAAAGCCGTCGCATTTCAGGAAATTTTGGGGGAAAAGTCGAATGCAGCGAATATCTTATTGCCCCTTATAAGACCCAATCTCCACGAGTTGCTATTCCGGGGATGGGAGATCGAATATTTTCCATGACCCAAGACGATGAAATGGTATTTTCGATTCCTGGAATATTGCTTGAAAATTTGGTGAGAGGTTTGAAAAACGCTGGCAAAAAGATCGGTGCTCGGTATCCAGTAACATTTTATCAAAACTTTCAACCGGAATTTCCCAAACCCTACCAGGTGTTGGGAGAGGCTTTAGGCATTTTATGACACCATTGGATTTTTGGTTGTTTAGAAATTCAACGTATTCAAGGATTTAGAGCAAACACATTTGAATCCCAATCATTCGGTTCGGGTTAACGCGTGCCAAAGCCCTTCAAACAGTCATTCGGTTTACAAGAGAAAAACGTCGTCGCTTCGCTGAACCGAAACCAAATTCGTTTGACCGGGTGAGGGCTAAATGATTTTTTCGGCAACTTCTTCGATGGAGGAATTGGTGACGTCGATCACCTGAAGGCCCTTTATTTTTCTGAATATCTTGTGACTGTAAAGCAGCTCTTCTCTGATATATTCAATATCCGCGTAATCAGATTCTCCGGTGTATAGAAGCCGCTTTTGCCTGATTATGGCCACTTTCTTTGGGGAAATTGTAAAACCGAATTTTCTTTTTTTCAGAGTAAAAATAGTTTCCGGTAATGGGACATCTTTGATGATTGGAATATTAGCGACTTTCATGCCGTGGTTGCATGAAAGATAAAAACTGGTGGGCGTTTTTGAGGTTCTGGAGATCCCGAGTATGATAATGTCTGCTTCTCCCAGAGTTTCTATGCCCTGACCATCGTCATGTTTTAATGTGTAATCTATTGATTCGGCAAGACAAAGAGAATCTTCTGTTAACCCCCTGAGCAAACCCGGCCGAAAAGCGGGCATGATATTCCAGAGCCTTTCCATTCGGACCAAGAGAGGACCCAGCAGGTCTATTCTATAAAGACCCTTTTTGCGCATTTGTGGGCGAATCCAAGACCGAAGTTTCTTTGACACAATAGAATATATCACAATTGCATCAAGCTCCTCAGCCTTGTTCAAAATATTTTTTATCTGTGTTTTTGTTTTGACGAAGCTGAACTTTTTAAAGATCGGCTGGATCTGTTTAAATTGGACCAGTACGGCATTAATGACTCTTTCAGCGGTAATGCCGGTAGCGTCGGAAACAATAAAAACATTTACTTTTTTTTTGGAAGGATTCATTGGCTGGCGAGCTCCGGCGCTGTAAATTAAACAGATACCATAAAGTTAATAAACCCCGAATTCGATGTCAATCAATTCGTGTTGGTTAAGCATGTAAAAAGATGCTTATTATATTGGCTTTTATTTGACACGCGGGCTCCTTTAATCTATAACCTAAACTGATCGTTTCAAATTTTTGAAATGATTAATTTAATAATATTATTAAGGTATTCTGACATTTTGAATTTCAACAATTTGAAACCCTACGGGATTCCCAATTTCACCGCATCTACTGCGTCAGATGCTGTTCCGCATAGACGACTATAGCGAAACAACATCTTCCTTGTATCTGCGGCAAACTTGAAAATCGCTCAGCTAAGGTATAAGCTGCTTAGGCTTTAATGACAGAAAAAATTAATATTTTGATGTGCCGATCTATCTTGCCGGATAGTAAAACCCAGCCTATTGTGATGACGCTATTTGCCGATTAAAATGGATAATTGCTTTCCATTAAACCAATGAAATCGAGATTTTATAATTTAACTGCTAACCAATAATAGAGTAGAAATAATGTTGATTACTGAGAAATCGCCCCAAATTAGTATCGAGAGCGAGATGAAAAAATCGTATCTCGATTATGCCATGAGCGTGATTATCGGAAGAGCTCTGCCGGATGTCCGCGATGGTCTAAAACCTGTTCATCGTCGTATCTTATTTGCGATGAGAGAACTTAAAAATGACTGGAATAAACCGTATAAGAAATCCGCGCGCATTGTCGGTGATGTCATCGGTAAATATCATCCCCATGGTGACACTGCTGTTTACGATACCATTGTGCGGATGGCCCAGGACTTTTCTTTAAGATATCCCTTGATCAACGGACAGGGTAACTTTGGTTCTGTTGACGGCGATCCTGCCGCAGCAATGCGGTATACAGAAATCAGAATGATGCGCCTGGCCCATGAAATGTTGGCGGACTTGGACAAGGAGACCGTTGATTTCGTTCCCAATTATGACGAATCATTAACAGAACCAACGATACTCCCTGCCAAAGTGCCCAATCTTTTAATCAACGGGTCTTCGGGTATTGCTGTTGGCATGGCGACCAATATTCCGCCACATAATCTTTTCGAGATCATTGAAGCCATCAAAGCCATTCTCGATAATCCCGATCTGACCTGGAAAGAACTTCTTGAATATATTCCAGGACCCGACTTTCCCACGGCCGGTATTATTTACGGCACAAAAGGGATTCATGAAGCGTATCGAAACGGCAGGGGTATCATTCGAATTCGGGCTAGGGCTCTCATTGAAAAAGACAAAAGGACCGGAAGAGAGACAATTGTCGTTACAGAACTTCCCTATCAGGTCAACAAGGCAAAATTGATCGAAAAAATTGCGGAATTGATGAAACACAAGCGAATCGAAGGTATCAGCTATGTGAGGGATGAATCAGATCGAGAAGGGATGCGAATTGCAATTGCTTTAAAAAAAGATCAGATAGCGGGTGTGATTGTCAATCAGCTGTATAAACACACACAGATGGAAAACAGTTTCGGTATTATTTTTCTTGCGATTGTGAACAACCAACCGAAGCTTCTTAAAATAAAGGAAATTTTAGAGTATTTTGTATTCCACCGCAAAGAAACCATCATCCGACGGACACAATATGACCTGAAAATAGCTGAAGCGCGGGCCCACATTTTAGAGGGTTTGAAAACCGCTTTAGAAAACCTTGATGATGTTGTTTTCCTCATTCGGGAGTCAAAGACCCCCATGGAGGCAAAGGCGGGTCTGGTTCAAAATTTCGATCTGACTGAAATTCAGGCACAGGCCATTCTCGATATGCGATTACAGCGACTTACCGGACTCGAACAGGAAAAGATCATCGAAGAATATAAAAATATTCTTAAGGATATCGCATGGTACAAGGAAATTCTCGGTAGTGAGCGTATTGTGGAAAATATTATAAAAGATGAGCTTTCAGAGATTCAGCAAGAATTTAGTGATGAGCGCAGGACAGAGATTGTTGAATCAACCAAAGAAATAACCATTGAGGATATGATTGTTGAAGAGGATATGGTCGTTACGATCTCAAAAAGCGGCTATATCAAACGGAATCCCATTACGCTTTACACAAAACAGTTGCGCGGGGGTAAGGGTAAGATGGCCATGGGTGTTAAAGAAGACGATTTTGTTGCCGATCTATTTGTCGCTTCCACCCACCATACCTTTCTCTTTTTTACGAATCAAGGCCAAGTATACTGGTGCAAGGTTTATGACATTCCGCAGGCAGGCCGTGCCAGCCGGGGCAAAGCGATAGTTAATCTTCTTAATTTGAGTAAAGATGAAAAGCTTACAAACGTTCTTGCTGTACCAAAGTTTGAACCGGGATATCACATTATCATGACAACGCGAAACGGCTTTGTCAAAAAAACGGATCTTATGGCCTTTTCCAGACCCAGAGTCGGGGGTATTATCGCTTTAAGCCTGGTTCCGGGTGACGAGTTGATTGCAACACGGATTACCGATGGCACCCTAAACGTCTTTTTAGGATCGGCAATGGGCAAATCGATCCGGTTTCACGAATCTGATGTCCGCCCCAGCGGTCGTGTGGCAAGAGGCGTTCGCGGGCTAAGGCTCGGCTCGGGTGATCGAATTGTTGGAATGGAGGTTTTAAGCCATGGCCAGACCCTGTTTGCAGCAACGGAAAACGGTTATGGAAAACGAACGTCTATTGATGAATATCCTTTACAAAGGCGGGGAGGCAAGGGGGTTATTACAATTAAAACAAGTGAACGAAACGGACAGGTTGTCTCCATACGCCTTGTTGATGAACAGGATGATTTGATGCTTATGACCGACTCCGGAAAGCTTATCCGAATATCTGTCAGTGGAATTTCAGTGATCAGCCGTAACACCCAAGGGGTAAAGCTTATTGGAATGGGGTCGGGAGAGAAGGTCGCCGGTGTTGCTAGACTGGCGGAAAAAGAAAATTATTTAAGCGAAGAATGAGGTGGTATGCCGGTGAATAAGCACATAAATACAAGTAAAGTGAAGATCGGTGTTGTGGGTGCTGGAAGCTGGGGAACCGCCTTGACAAACCTTCTGGCGTTGAAAGGTTTTAAAGTTGACCTATGGGTATTTGAAAAAGAGGTAAAAGAGCAGATCGAATCAGATAGAGAAAACAAAGTTTTTCTTCCTGGTGTTGCTCTTTCAGAGCATATTCGTCCTTCCAACGATATTGGAGCAGTTGTTAAAGGAAAAGATCTTGTGCTTCTGGTTGTTCCATCTCATATTATGCGTGAGGCAGCGAGTAAAATCCGCGAGCATATTTCCACAGAGACGATTATAGTGTCGGCTTCTAAAGGTATAGAGAACAAAACCCACTTGACCATGTCCGGTGTGTTAAAAGAAATTTTGCATGAGATTGCCGAAGATTCTTTTGCGGTCCTTTCAGGGCCGAGCTTTGCTCGGGAAGTCGTTCGGAAAGTTCCCACTGTTGTCGCTGTTGCATCCGGAAACCAAAAAACGGCCGCTTTTGTTCAGCATATATTTGCAGCTCCGTATTTCAGGGTCTACACAAACAACGACATGATCGGTGTTGAGCTGGGAGGTTCGGTTAAGAATGTCATCGCCATTGCCTCGGGAATTATAGATGGCCTCAGCCTTGGATTAAATACAAGGGCGGCCCTGATTACCAGGGGTCTGACAGAGATGCGCAGGTTGGGATTGAAGCTCGGCGCCAACCCGCGTACTTTTGCCGGAATCGCTGGTGTTGGTGATTTGGTTTTAACCTGCACCGGAGATATCAGCAGAAACCATACCGTGGGGAAAAAAATCGGAGAGGGTATGAAATTAAATGAAATTCTCTCTGAAATGAGGATGGTGGCTGAAGGGGTAAAAACAGCCAAGTCGGTTTACAATCTGTCACGAAAACTTGGTGTTGAAATGCCGATTTCTCATGAAGTGTATCACGTTCTTTATGATGATATAGCACCCAAAGAGGCTGTACACCGACTCATGACCCGGACTCTGAAACAGGAACTGGATGAGATGTGATCGGATTGTTTAATGAAAAAAAATTCCGCCTCTAATCTGAAATCTAAGGCAGAGAGTGCCTCTGCGCATAAAGGAGAAGGACATCGGGAAAGACTTCGGGACAGGTTTCTGAGTTCCGGCCTGGAAGGATTTCATGACTATGAGGTAATTGAACTGCTTTTGACACTGGCAACGCCCCGAAAAGACTGTAAGGACGCTGCAAAGGCGGTGTTGAATAAGTTTAAAACACTTCAGGGTGTGTTTGAAGCCTCTTCCACGTCGCTTTGTGAAGTGCCGGGAATCGGTTCTAAAAATATGTTCGGGATCAAGCTGATAAAAGCCGCGGCAGATCGCTATCTTGAAAAACGATTGATACATAAAGACCCCTTGAACAATTCAAAAGAACTTTTCGAATATCTTTATCACAGGTTAAAGGGTAAACCCAAGGAGTGCTTTAATGCGGTGTTTCTCGATGCAAAAAATAGAGTTATTGCCACTGAAACACTCTTTGAAGGGACGCTGACCGCCAGTTCTGTGTATCCAAGAGAAGTTGTTCTTGCCGCCCTTAATCATCATGCTGCAGCGATCATTTTCGCACACAACCATCCATCGGGTGACCCGAAGCCGTCACAGGAAGACATCTCTATTACGCGCCGTCTTATTTTTGCCTTAAGGGTGATCGACATTACCGTTCATGAACATATCATCGTAGGTAATAACTGTTACTTCAGTTTTGCAGACCAGGGCTACATATCTCGAATGAATCGTGAATATGATCTGGAGAATACGTCGGCTTATATTCCAAATCCAAATGCTAAAAACAGCAAATAAATGACAAACAAATGTATAGATAAAAAATATCCTAAATGTTTTGGTGAACTCGAAACTGTTTTTCCAAAAACCGAAGACGGGCTAAGAAACACACCTGAAGCGTGTCTTGAATGTCTGCACAAAACAGCGTGTTTACGGTCGGCCATGAGAGGTAAAGGTGGTGTGAAAGTTCGAGAAGAAATTGTGGACCGGGCTTATGACTCCGGTATGATGAGCTTTCTTGAAAGATGGTCAAAGAAAAAAGAACTCAAGCGTAAGTTAAAAAAGAGGTAAGTGTTTACGGGGAAACAAACCCCATGAACACTTATAAAATGAGGATTAAAGAGGGGCATCAGAGGAGGAAGTGATGAAAACCATAAAAGAAATAGATATTACGGAAAAAAAAATCTTCGTCAGGGTCGATTTTAACGTCCCGCTGGACGAACAACAAAACATTACCGATGATACCCGGATCCAGGCCGTATTGCCAACCTTAAAATATATTCTGGATAATAATTCAAAGCTCATTATCGCCTCACACCTGGGGAGGCCCAAAGGGAAAATAACACCCAAAATGAGCCTTTCTCCTGTAGCAAAGCGCTTGGGAAGGCTTTTAAAAACGAAAGTTGTCATGGCAAAGGACTGTATCGGTCCTGAAGTAGAAGAACTGGTAACCAAAATGAAAAACGGCGATGTGGTGCTTCTGGAAAATTTAAGATTCCACCCGGAAGAACAGAAAAATGACGATGCATTTGCGAAACAGCTGGGCAAGCTTTGCGATGTTTATATAAATGACGCTTTTGCCGTATCTCATCGTACGAATGCGTCGGTTGTGGCAATAACAAAATATGCACCTATATCCTGCGCGGGCTTTTTGCTTCAAAGGGAACTCGACTATTTTCAAAAGGCAATGGCTGATCCCAGGCGCCCTCTGGTTGCGATTGTAGGCGGAGCAAAGGTTTCAAGCAAAATCGGGGCATTTGAAAACATGTTGCATCATGTTGACAAATTCATTGTCGGCGGAGCCATGGCAAACACTTTTCTGAAAAGCAGGGGCTTGGACATGGGAAGATCAATGGTAGAAATGGATCTTGTTGAAACGGCCGCATCGATAATAAAAAAAGCGACTCAAAATGGTATAAAGTTTTATCTGCCAGTGGATGCGGTTGTGGCAGACCGTATGGATTCCAAAGCGAATATCAAGATCGTCCCCATACAGGAAATTCCTAATGATTGGATGGCCCTGGACATCGGTCCTGCAACAGTTTTGCTCTATTCCGAAGCATTATATGATGCCAAAACCATTGTTTGGAACGGACCCTTAGGTGTATTTGAAATAGATGCATTTAGTAGAGGAACCATCGCCATTGTCCGCAGTGTTGCTGATTCACATGCACTTTCAATTGTCGGGGGAGGGGATACAGACGTCGCTGTCCATAAAAGTGGTGAAGCCGAAAGAATTAGCTATATTTCTACGGGTGGTGGAGCCTTTCTTGCACTTTTGGAGGGGAAGACCCTTCCGGCTGTTGCTGCACTGAACAATTAAATAATGGTCGGTGACCAAAGATAATTATTGCTTTGACAAAAAACTTAACATCCACAAACAAACATATTCAGCGAATACTCATTTCAGTTGCGATTGTTTGTTTTCTTATTTTATTAGGATATGTGTTCCGTCAAAATTTATGGGAAAAGCTCACTGACTTCTATCATCTTTTTTCGGACAGAGAGAAGACAAAAACCTTTGTCGCTTCTTTTGGTCATGGTGCACCTGCTATTTTTATCATCATTCAAATTCTCCAAGTGCTTTTCGCACCTTTTCCAGGTGAAGCCACAGGCTTTATCGGGGGCTTTTTATTTGGGATCGCAAAGGGATTTATATATTCAAGTATCGGACTGACACTGGGATCATGGATCAATTTTACAATTGGCCGGTTCATGGGAAAACGTTTTGTCAGGAAACTGATCCCTGAACGTCAACTGAATCGTTTGGATAAGATTGTTAAGCGTCAGGGCGTTATTGTTCTGTTTATCTTGTTTGTTATTCCCGGATTCCCCAAAGACTACCTGTGTTTATTTTTGGGTTTGACAACACTGCCTTTAAAGATCTTCCTTATACTCACAGGCATCGGACGAATGCCGGGGACATTGATGCTCAGTCTTCAAGGATCATACCTTTTCGAACAAAAATACGGTCTGGTTGCAGTGATAATGGGACTTTGCATAATGGTTATTTTTTTGGCATACAAATATCGAGAACCCTTGTATCAATGGCTTGAAAAATATAACGAAAAATGATGACGGTAAGGCGTTGACCTTTTTATAAAACAATGCTATTATAAGAGAAAATTCAGAAAGATAAAGCAGTTTTAATTGTTCAACGAATACTGAAAGGAGAGGCGATTGGCATTCTGGTCTGTAAGAGAAGAGCTGAGTCAGGAAAATAGATTAAGGCGTTCTTATTATGAATTGTTGAGGGATGAGCTTGATCAACAGATGTTTCAGTATTCCTTGATCGATTCTTATAATAACTTTCTGAGTAAAAATATTCCCTATCCATTTGTTGAAAAACGTGAGTTGAAGCCTCGTGCGCGTATTCCGGCGATGGAATATGACTGTCAAAATACCTTCCTGGTGATTTTTGTGGAAGACACCATTCCATCAACTCATAAGAAATATATAAGGTTTTTCAGAACCAACAGGACCACTAAAACCAACCTTCTGCGATATGATCCGCTTTCGCTTGCAAATAAATTCGATAGAAATCAGAAATATCTGGACACTGCCCATTTCCACGAATTGCTTAAGCTCTTGCTGCCTGTCGATTATGCGCTTTTAATCCAGAGGGATTCAGCCAGCAAGAAAAAAAATAGATACAACCTTTCCCATTTTCATGTAAAAATCGATTGGCCGATTGCAGATGCGGCCGAAGATTTGGCCGGCAGCCTTCGATATATATCAAAGGATTTGTATGAAAAAGGGGATAAGTATGCCATAGATGTTCAGAAAAAATTTTTCGAATACTATTGCCTTCCGTTCGAGGTGGGTGGCAGAAGAACAGCTGCTATCGTTGCATCCCAATATTTAAAAAAAATGGGATGTATTTCGACAGTCTATGCAGCAAGCAGTGAATCGAGAGCATTGATACGGGTTTCTGAAAGAGGTGCTTCAAAAGCGGTTCTGATGAAATTTAAAGAAAGTGAACTGGACCAAATTGCAGAGGCAAATAACATTAAATCACGTACATTTAATAAAAATTATGTCGTTACCCGGGAGAAAAAAGAATCAATCTGTATTTTCCAAGCCACTTATTCCTTTACCAACCACGCCAGGCCGCCTGATGACGGCAAATTACGAGACATTAAACCCGACTTGAACTGGATAAGCGTTGGCGGTCAGCATATTATGCCAAAACCGGGCGTCTGGAAATATCCGCCAATTTCCCTGAATCTCATATATACTTAGCCAATTTCTTTCATCATGGCGATTTCGTCACAATCCGGAAATTTTATACACATGATGCAGTCCGCCCAGATTTTTATTGGAAGACCTGATCTGTCTATTTGTTGAAAACCGAAACGCTTAAAAAAACCGGGACGGTAGGTCAGTGCAAACACTTTTTGTATTTCAAAAGATTTTGCCTCCAAAAGCACGTGTTCGACAAGTTTTGATCCGATTCTTTTCCCCAAATGTTCCGGATGCACTGCCAGGGATCGTATCTCGGCAAGATCATCCCAACAGAACTGCAATGCGCAGCACCCTAATATGCCGGCGTCTTTGTCATCAACGTAAACCGCGAAATCCCTGACATGATCATATAACACGCTTAAAGGTCGGGGTAAAAGTTCACCCTTGCGGCCATATTGCTGAAGCAGAGCATGGATGGCCTTTATATCCTTAATGGTGGCTTTTCGAATCATCGTCTTCCTCATCATCTTTTGAAAACGTTGCCGTTTCAGGTATAATTAAATTTTTGCTGCAAGATCACGCCAAAGGCGGATAAACCCGCCCGAGGCGGACAAGACTCGTTGAAAAGGGCTCGTTTAGTCTTCGCTTTCAGCTACGACTAACAAGAATGAAAGAACCTGCCCTGACTTATTAATAAAAACCTCTGCTTTAACAGAGGGTTTCATCCATAACGTTAAATCTCCGATGGTTCTTTCAAAACGATCCCTAATCCACCCTGCCTGCTCGTGCCTTACGTGGCAGGCGGGTCAGACAGCTTCCAGTCAAAAATTTAATCATACCTGAAGCTCATTTGAAATCGATTTGTTTCAAAGGGCTAAACTATTACAAATTATCTATTTTACCCAAAACCGAAAGTCAACAACCCTGATTATTTTACCTTGATGATTTCGGTTCTGTTCCTTTCTTGAAAAGCGCTTTAACAGCATTGGGAGTGTTGTCTGTCGCAAGAAGACCGGTTGATGGATCTATGCGTACTTTTACGACATCATCCGGAATATCAAAATATTGAATTGGTCTGTCAAGGAGCGCTTTGCTCATGAATTCGATCCATATGGGGAGCGCGGCTCTTGCCCCTGTTTCTCCGTTGCCAATGGTTGTAAATGTATCTTGCCCCACCCATACTCCGGTGGTAATCGATGGCGAAAAACCGATAAAAAGCGCGTCTTTGAATTCGTTGGTTGTTCCTGTTTTTCCGGCGATTGGACGCTGAATCACCTTCGCTTTTTTCCCTGTACCATCTTGAATGACGCTGCGGAGCATATCTGTGATGACGGCGGCGCTTTCTCTTGAGATAACAGCTTTTATTTGCGGTTTTACACGCCATACCAATCGCCCGTTTCCATCAACGACCTCCATGACTCCATAAGGTTCTATGAGTTTTCCCTTATTCGGAAAAACCGAGTAGGCTGCTGTCAAATTAATCAATTTAACTCCCGAAGTGCCAAGGGACAAAGAAAGATTGGGGTACAAGGCGGAATCAATGCCCAGGATGTGTGCAAATCTGGCCACTGAAGAGGGGCCCAACATCTCGATGAGTCTTACTGCTGGAATGTTTTTTGAAAGTGCCAGTGCCGTTCTCAGTGTTATTTCCCCTTTATAATCACCGGAAAAATTATTGGGTTGCCACTCTTTTTTTCGATTTTTAATTTTGAAAGCCACCGGTGCATCGAGAATGATTTTGCTTTGCGAAAAACCCTGTTCAATGGCATAGGCATAAACGATAGGTTTAAATGCAGATCCAGGTTGTCTTCTGGCGATAGTTGCCCGGTTAAAAGGAGTTTTTGCGAAATCTCTTCCGCCGACCATGGCAAGGATACCGCCGGATAGGACATCCAGAGAAACGAGTGCGCCTTGAGGGTCAGGATTTTTTATAAGTTGTTGTCTCATCCGATGTTCAAGGGCAAAAAGCCCTTTTTCAACAGCAAGTTCCGCTGCCTTTTGCAACTTATAATCGAGGGTGGTAACAACGGTAAGACCCCCTTTATAAAGTCTTGACGAACCAATGGTATTTTCGAGAAAAAATTTGATAAATGCTATAAAATAAGGTGCCTTGACCTTGGTATTATCTTGTTTGGCGAGATTCAAAGGTGCTTGTTTTGCAATGTTAAAGACAGCTTGAGTGATAATCTTTGTATCTTTCATTTGTTTTAAAACAATATTTCTCCGTTTGATGGCCAGATCTTTATCAATTAAAGGAGAGTACCGCGAAGGTGACTTTGGGAGACCGGCTAAAAGGGCACATTCAGAAAGATCTAAATCACTTACAGATTTACCAAAAAAAAATCTGGCAGCAGATTCCACACCGTAAGCGCCGCTGCCGAAGTATACCTGATTCAGATAAAGCTCCAGGATTTCATCTTTTGTATATCGGCGCTCTATTTGAAAAGAAAGGAAGGCTTCCTTTACTTTTCGCAATAAGGTTTTACGCGGTTGAAGAAAAAGTGTTTTAGAGAGTTGCTGGGTGATGGTGCTGGCGCCTTCAATAAATTTGCCGGCTTTGATATCACGAAATATGGCCCTGAGAATTCCCTTCAGATCGATGCCGCTATGCTGATAAAAGCTTCTGTCTTCAGTAACGATCAATGCCTTTTTTAGGTTATCGGGTATAATTTTTATCGGAACGGGATCTCTTTTTTCTAAAAAGAATTCCGCAAGGAGCACTCCATCTGCAGAGTAAATTCGTGTGGTGGAAGAGGGTTTGAAAGATTCAAGATTTCGAATTTGCGGAAGATCTTTGGTCAAGGCGATAAAAAAACCTGCCATACTTCCGAGTATTATCCCAATGAAAAAGAGAAATAAAATCCCAATATTTTTTTTATTGAAACAAAATCCGGGCATTTTCATATGGTTTTATGTCTTGACTGTTAAATCCTTTGGCTGTAAATACAAAAAATCAAAAAGTCTTTGAAATACATTAACAAACTGGTAATGTGCCCGTTTCTATTTAACAATATCTAATAGTTAGGAAGCGTATCAATGACCCATCATCACCACAACCACGAGATAGAAAGTGCTTTATCATTTGATGAAAAAATGATCAAACTACTTGAACACTGGATAAAGCACAATGACGATCATGCTCAAACATACAGGGATTGGGCTAAAAAAGCAAAAGAGAAAAACAAAAGCAAGGCCGCCTTAATGCTGGAAGATGCCGCTGAAATGACCCTGTCGATTAGCAAAAAGTTTGAATCGGCGATAAAACTTGTTGACGAGGGATGAAAAGAGGGAAGCGGGATCACTTTTCTATTCCGATTCTGGCTTTGACACCCTTTTGAAAATAATGTTTAACCTCCTTCATTTCGGTCACCAGGTCAGCTTTTTCAATGATTCGGGAATCCGCACCCCGTCCTGTTATTACAAGTTCCACATCCTTGGGCTTTTCAACCATAATTTCCAGTATATCCTCTACAGACATAAGTCCAAGTTTTACAGCGACGTTTGCTTCTTCCATGATAACCACATTATGGTGGTCGGACGCAAAGACCGCTTTTATCCTTTCTAAGCCTTTACGGGCGGCTTCAATGTCCGGGGCAGAAGGCTTTCCTTTTATGAAAC
>Ga0307425_1000121_pt1 | contig 45071 bp, 41 predicted proteins | sample SalMarWE160330MG_FD_202152 | JGI IMG/M metagenome (GOLD analysis project Ga0307425, IMG submission 202152) | Salt marsh sediment microbial communities from the Plum Island Ecosystem LTER, Massachusetts, United States - WE1603-30 | ecosystem: Environmental > Aquatic > Marine > Intertidal zone >... | reverse complement strand
CAAGTTGGAAGAAACGGCCAAGGAATTAGGGATAAGGGCCGTTCAGTCTGCAACCTTAAGTGAAATAACAGAGATCATATCAACGAGCATCGATCTGGAGGAAATTGGGAAGGTTGTCCTGGCAAGGACCTTAAAGGCGGTAAACTCTCAGGCCGGATATCTGGCAGTGAAAAAAGATGATCCCCTTACGCTCAATGTGGCGGCATCATTTGGCATAAGTGGGGAACTTCCAGACCGAATCGACCTTGATGCAGGCAAGACCTTGGCTGGACTCGTGGCCAGCAATAAGTCGCCTATTTCGATAGAGGATATTGAACAAGATCCTCATATGAAAGGCCTCAACCTTCCGGACATTGGTTTTTCCCGCCTCTTGTATCTCTCCATTGTTGCAAAAGGTTCTTCCATAGGAGTACTCGTCTTAGGAAGAGACAAGACACGGCCACATTTCGGTGATGAAGAGATCCAGTTCCTTCAAACCCTACTCCACCAAGTGGCATATAGTATTGAAAACGCCAGGCTCTATGAAAACCTGCGTGGATCCAACAGGGAATTGGAAAAGGTTCTGGAATTCCAGGGAAAGGCCCAAGATCAGTTGTTGGCCTCAGCCAGGATGGCCGCCTTTGGAGAACTGTCGGTAACCATTGCACATGAGCTAAATAACCCGCTAACAGGGATATTGGGTTACACGGATCTTATCCTCAGGTCGTCCATGGACAAAAAACAGACAAAAGAGATGATGGAAAAGATCCGGGCCCAGGCCATCCGCGCAAGCAAAATAACCGGCAACCTCTTGGACTTTGTCAACATTGAGCCCGGCTCACGAATCGATACAGATCTAAACGGGCTTGTTAAAAAGGCATTGCTGCTGACTGAGAGAAGAATGCTTGAAGGCGGAATTCATCTTGATCTTAAATTGGCAGACAAGATATCTCCGGTTGTGGCTGACCCTGCCCAAATGGGCCAGGTATTTTTCAGCCTCGTCAGCAACGCATTGAATTCCATGAAAAGGGAAACTAATGCCCCCCAAGGCCTGATAAGCATTCAGAGTGGAGAAAGGGGCGATAAGGTCTATGTCTCCTTCAAGGACACCGGGCCTGGCATATCTCCCGAGCGCCTATCAAAAATCTTTGAACCCTTTAATTCCACCCAAAACAAGATGTCACAGGTGGGCCTCGGCCTCTGGGTAAGCAATAGAATCGTTGAGGCACATGGGGGCGTTATTCGTGTCGAGAGTGTGCTTGGAAAGGGGAACACTTTTGTGGTGATTCTGCCTGCGGCCTAGAAAAGTTCACCCAAGTCAATCGATTTACCTTGAAAAGGGCCAAACTGTTACCATGGAAGAAAATTATGAAGGCAAGAAAAATCCTTGTTGTGGATGATGAGGAAACAATTGTTGATCTGTGTAGCCGCGTCCTGACTGATGAGGGATATGAAGTCCAATGGAAATCCAGCGGCGAAGAGGCCTTACAGTGCGCCGCTGCTGAACAATTCCATCTGGCACTAGTGGACATGGCCATGCCTGGAATAAACGGACTGGAGACGTTCCTTGCTCTCAAAGAAAAACAGCATGAGATTGTTGGAGTGTTAATGACAGGTCACGGCACAATGGATACTGCCATCCAGGCAATGAAGCTCGGCTTCAGCGGCTTTATAAAAAAGCCATTTACAATAGTCGAACTGGCCCAGGTCGTCGAAGACTCCCTTAACAAGGCCGCACTGATGGAGGAAAACACCCGTCTCAAAACACTTATCCCGCTGTACAGGCTTGGAGAAAGATTCATAACTTCGCACACAAAAAAAGAGATACTTAACGAATTAATCAAGGCCGTATCCCAGCAGACAGGGGCACAAAGGATCTCTGCCATGCTTTACAATGAGGCACAGAGAGTTTTACAAATCGCCGCGTCCATAGGTGTCAAAGAAGATATAGTCCTCAAGGGCAGGGTAAAGCCAGGGGAAACAATTGCCGGACGAGTATTTCAAACAGGTAGGCCTATCATCATAAACGGCGGCCCTGAAAACAACCCAAAGTTTGCATCTCTGCTTAAGTCAAAAAATATTGTGGCAGCTATATCATTTCCATTGAAATTGAGAGAGACTACCCTGGGAGTGCTCAACATAAGTAAAATTGGAAAGGGGGACCCCTTTAGCAAGGCCGACATCGAAATGCTCTCGGTAATCTGCAGCCAGGCCGTAATAGCATTGGACAACGTGAAAATCATGGAGGAACGGGCGGAAAAAATAAGGATGCGCACCCTTTTCGAGCAGTATGTGGCACCGGAGGTGGCCGAAGTCCTTATATCACACGGACAAAATCCCATGGAACTCGGCGAGATCAAAAATATTACAGTGCTGTTCGCTGATATCAGGAACTTTACACCTCTCGTCCAAGAACTCACCTTGGAGACCATCAGGTCGTTCATGAATGAATTCTTTGACCTTCTTAGTGAGGTAATATTCAGATTTAAAGGCACGTTGGACAAGTTCATGGGAGATGCCGCGCTGGCCATATTTGGCGCCCCTATTCCAATCAGTGATCCTCATAACGGAGCAATTTCTACCGCTGTTGAGATTATGACGCGGTTTAACAACCTCAAGGCAGGATGGATATCCGCAGAGAAGGCCTTTGAGCAGGTTGGCCTCGGCATAGGGATCACCTCTGGTGAAGTGTTTCTGGGAAATGTGGGCTCCCAAAAAAGACTCGATTATACGGTAATAGGCACAGACGTAAATCTTGCCCAGCGCCTTGCTTCAGAGGCTTCATCAGGGGAGATATTGATTAGCAAGAGCGTAAGAGAACATATGGATACACGGTTTCGGGTCACTCAGGAATCCTCCCGGCTTCTAAGAGGCGTGGAAAAGCCGATCCCTGTTTTCTGTATTGCAAAAGGATGACGGCTTCAGGAATTTCAAGAGCCATAGTAATTAACAACGCTTTCGGTTAAGGCCTTGATGGTGTATTTTGGCGGAACCAAACTGACAGAGAAGCCCTTTTCCTCAGCCGTCTTTGCCGTAATGGGTCCGATACAGGCAACAACCACGCTATCCATCCATCCCTTCAATCTCTGTTGGTCTCCCTCAAACATGTCTACGAAGTTTGTAACGGTAGAGGAACTTGTAAAGGTAACCATGTCTATAGCCCCCTGGTCCAACAAATTCTTTATGCGATCGGTATCATAATCGGGCGTTGTTGTTCGATATACCTGCACCACATCAACCGCTGCGCCCATCTCTCTCAGCCCCTCTGGCAAGACCTCCCTTGCCTGTGCCGCCCTGGGGAGCAAAAATCTCATGCCCTCGGCCCCCAGTTTTCTGAAACACTCTACTATAGCCTCCGCCCTGTACTCGTCGGGCACAAGGTCTGGTTTGATCCCCAGGCGATGCCATACCTCCGCCGTTTTGGGCCCAATAGCACCAATCTTGAGTCCCTTCAAGTCCCTGATATCCCTGCCCGTGTCCTGGAGCCTTTTCAAAAAGTATTTGACTCCATTTACTGAGGTAAACACCACCCACTGGTAGTTCTCCAATCGATCGATGGCCCTATCAAGGGGGTCCCAGCTTGCAGGTGGAATCACCTCTATCGTGGGAAATTCAATGCATTCGGCTCCAAGCCGGGTAAGGTCCTCAAGGAATTCACTGGCCTGCTCTCTGGCGCGAGTCACCACGATCCTCCTTCCAAAGAGGGGCCTCTTTTCAAACCACTTGAGTCTTTTTCTCAGGCGGACCACATCACCAACCACGATTATGGCCGGAGGTGTAAGGCCGTTTTCAAGCGCGAGTTGAGCTATATCACGCAGAGGGCCCTCCAGTGTCCGCTGTTCAGCAAATGTCCCCATACGGATGATGGCTACCGGTGTGTCAGGGGATCGCCCATATGACATAAGAATCTCGGCAATCTGTTTGAGATTTCTGACTCCCATAACAAAGACCAGTGTACCGACACCAGTGGCAATTTTGTCCCATTCAATCTGTGATTTTTCTTTTTCCGGATCCTCATGACCAGTAATAAAGGCCACACTGGAGGAATAATCCCTGTGGGTCAGCGGGATCCCAGCGTACGCGGGGACGGCGATGGCAGAGCTGATGCCTGGCACCACCTCAAAATCTATGCCCGTCCTTGCGAGTTCCAGGGCCTCCTCGCCTCCCCGGCCAAAGACAAAGGGGTCCCCACCCTTGAGCCTCACCACGACCTTGCCTTTCCGCGCCCTATCAACAATTAGTGAACTTATTTCCGCCTGACTCATTGTATGGGAGCCCGCTCTTTTACCCACATAAATGAGTTCTGCCCTATCCTTTGCATATTGAAGGAACGTCCGGTTTGCCAGATAATCGTAAACAATGACGTCGGCTCGAGAGAGACATCCCTGGCCCTTTAGCGTCATAAGGCCTGGATCACCAGGACCGGCACCCACCAGATATACCTTGCCCTCACAAACCTGTGTCATATTCTAGCCTAAATTTTTTCCAGAATTCTATCAGCACCTGATTCCAGCAATTTCCTCGCCAGCATGGTCCCGATTTCTTGGCTATCATCAATTCCCCCTATTACCTTGTCCCTGATAAGCCTGGAACCATCCACTTCCGCCACCATTCCCTCCAAAAGTAAGATGTCACCATCCAAATGGCCAAGGGCGGCAATTGGTACCTGACAGCCGCCTCCTAGCTCCTTCATAAAGGCCCTTTCTGCCTTGACGGCCTTTTCCGTGGGCACATGGTTCAAGAAACGGAGCAAGTTGATTGTCTGCTCGTCGTCCTGTCTCACCTCCAGACCTAAAGCCCCCTGGCCTATAGCAGGAAGAATCTGTTGTGAAGGAATGATCTGGCTTATGTGGTGTTCAAGCCGCAGACGTCTCAGACCGGCGGTAGCCAGGATGATCGCCAGAAAATCACCGGATTTTACTTTCCTCAAACGGGTGTCAACATTCCCCCTTAAGGGCAAGAGATCCAGATCCGGACGCATAAAAAGTAGCTGGGCCGCTCTTCTCAGGCTGCTGGTACCAACTCTTGAACCATGGGGAAGCCCTTCCAGGCCCAGATGACCTGATGATATAATAGCATCACGAGGATCTTCCCGCTCAGGATAACTCGAAAGCATTAGTGCCTCCGCTAATTCAGCCGGCACATCCTTCATGCTGTGCACCGCCACATCAACCTGCTTTCTCAAAAGGGCCTCTTCGATCTCCTTTACAAATAGCCCCTTCCCACCTATTTTGGACAAGGGAGAATCAAGGATCTTGTCCCCGGTCGTCTTGATCTTTATTAGTTGAGCCTCTACCTGTGGATACCTGGCCTCAATCTCCTGCTTGACCCATCGGCTTTGAGTAACGGCCAGATTACTTCCTCGTGTACCTATCCTAATAATCATATCCGTATTTATCGCTGTCCAACAAAAAAAGGTTTTGCACAAGAATGAGATATTATATAATACATAAGTCCTTGCCAAGGTATATTTGTTGCGATGAAAATCACTGACGAGATATTCCAGGTCGGCGGCGGGTACTTATCCTCGGGGGAAGACGCTGCGATCTATTTAATTTATTCTGATGGTCATGCAGCGCTCGTGGACGCAGGGTGTGGCAATGCCACGGAGACTGTTTTCAGCAATATACGATCATGTGGGATTGATCCAAAGGCGATCGAGTACCTCCTTATCACCCATTGCCACTTTGATCATACTGGAGGCGTAAAAAAAATAAAGCAGGCCACCAATTGCCAGATAGTGGCCCACAAAGAAGACGCCCCGTTCCTGGAGAAAGGGGACCAAAGGGTGACGGCTGCCAGGTGGTATGGTGCCACCCTCGATCCCTTTTTGGTGGACCGAAAGCTCTCTCTTCCTCAAGAAGAGATATCCCTGGGAAATCTGGCCATAGAGGCCATTCATATTCCCGGACATTCTCCTGGATCCGTCGCCTATCTCACCATGTCCCAGGGGCTCAAGGTCCTTTTCGGGCAGGATGTACATGGCCCACTGGATCCCGCCCTTCTCTCGAATCAAGAAGACTACATCCACTCCCTAAATCGCCTTCTGCTCCTTGGCGCGGACATCCTTTGCGAGGGACATTATGGGATTATTAGGGGGAAAAAGGACGTGGCCCGTTATATCAGCAGCTTTATTACAGGGCCTTGATCCATGGAAATACTTTTATCCTACCCCAATTCTTTTAACATTATTCGGACGAGTTCCAGGTCGTATGGGGTGGTCACCTTAATGTTTTTCTCGGAGCCCTCGATTACCTTGACGGGGATCCCCAATTGTTCTACCAGGATTGAATCGTCCGTCGCCCCCTCTTCCCTATACTCGCGGAGGGCCACATGGTGGGCCTCCATAATGTCCTTATAACGAAAGACCTGAGGGGTTTGGACAAGCCACATTTGCCCGCGATCATAAGTCCTTACAACCTCTTGGCGGCTGTCGACCTCCTTCACGGTCTCTTTGGCAGGGAGGCCGGTTATCACGGCCCGATGACCCCTTGCCTCCCCAATCACCCGATTAATCAAGGACACATCAATTACTGGACGGGCACCGTCGTGAATGAGGACCAGGTCATAATCTCCCTTTGTGGCCTCAAGCCCCAGTCTTACCGAGTCCTGGCGTCTCTTACCGCCTGGAATTACATGCCCCACCTTGTCCAGTTTGAATCGCTCAACGATCTCTCTATGGCAGTAATCCACCTCCCCTGAAGGTACCACCGCCACAATCGCCTCCACACTATTGGAACTTTGAAAGGGCATTAGGGTCACGGCCAAGAGTGGTGTGCCATCAATGTCCAGGAACTGTTTTGGCCGGCAGCTGTTCAGACGAATACCTGAGCCCGCAGCCACAATGACGGCGACTACCTTGTTAGGGTAACTCAAACTGTCCTTTCCAGTCATAGCCCGAAAGTAGCCTCTTTATCATTCAAAAAAAACAGGCCACGGGCACCTATCCCGGAGGCCTGCTCAAAAATTCGATTTGTTTCAGGCCTGAGCGACCCTCCTGGTCCGTTTTTTTAGACGATTAATACGACGGCGCAAGACATTTACCCTTTTGCGATCACTTGCTGCTCGAGCGCCTTTTTTTTCATCTCCAAGCCGTACGATCTTTTCCTTGAGTTCTTTAACGTTCAGTGTATGCTTGCCTGCCTTACCCCTCTTTTTACTTACAGGCCTCTCCTCTTTGATCCCCCTGGCCTCCTTTATGACAGCCAGAAGCTCATCCTTTTTCATCGCGTGGGCACCGCTAACCCCCGGGATCTCCCGGGCCACATCTCTCAGTTCCTTTGCCGTCATCTTTTCCAGGGGTTTCTCCGGTTCTTTCACTTCTTCCGGGACTTCCTCAATCCCTCTGTCCTTCCTAATAATGGCCAGCAATTCCCCCCTTTTCATGATACTGAACCCGGTAACCCCGGGGATATCTCTCGCTATCTCCCTCAATTCCTTGACTGTCATCTCCTCAAGGGGTTTCTCTGAAACCTGTTGTTCTTTTTGACCAACTTCTTCTTTAATCTCTTCTTCCATCTCATTTTCTCCTGCTTTTTTTCTTATTCATTTTATCGTAGTTCAATAATCGGGGCTTAATCTCCCTTCTTTTTAATAAAAGGCGACAAAAGGTCAATCGGTATTGGAAAAAGTGTTGTTGAATTACTCTCGGAAGATATCTCTCTCACGGTTTGAAGATATCTAAGCTGAAGGGCCTCTGGGTATTTCTGTATTATCCCCGCGGCCTCGGCCAGCCTGGTAGCGGCCTGATATTCTCCTTCCGCATTGATGACCTTTGCCCTCCTTTCTCTCTCGGCCTCTGCCTGTCTTGCCATGGAACGCTGCATTTCCTCGGGCAGATCAATATGTTTTACCTCAACAGTCGTGACCTTTATTCCCCACGGATCAGTGTGTTTATCCAGGATATTCTGTAACCTCGTATTGATCTTTTCCCTCTCGGAAAGCAGTTCGTCAAGTTCTACCTGTCCGCATACGCTTCGCAGGGTGGTCTGGGCCAGTTGTGATGTGGCAAAGAGAAAGTTCTCTACCTCAATTGTGGCGTTCGTGGGATCCATGACACGGAAATACACCACGGCATTCACCTTGACCGAAACGTTATCCTTCGTTATCACATCCTGAGAAGGCACATCCATGGCGACAAGACGCAGGCTCACCTTAACCATCTTATCGATAACGGGGATGAGAATAATCAACCCGGGTCCTTTTGTCTTGATAACACGGCCCAGACGAAAGATCACTCCACGCTCATATTCTTTCAAGATTCTAATGGCCGCTGAGAAAAACAGCACCAGAAGCACTAATACAAGGATAAAGAAAGGGGACATAATATACCTCCTAAATCAAAATTCACGATTTGTGGCCTTCCTTACCTTTAAAACAAGGCCATCGACACCTATGACCTCGGCCATTTCTCCTTGCTCAAGCCTTTCCCTGGCCATTGCCCGCCAGTACTCGCCGTGGACAAAAAGCAGGCCTTCGGGGTCGATTCGTTCCTTCACCAAACCCACTTCTCCCACCATCCCTTCCACCCCTCCTTTGGGTTTGGTATGATAGGCCCTGAAAGCCAGTCCCGAGACAACAACAAAAAACCCGCCTACCAAAATAACGGTGGGTATAATCAACTTGACAGGGACCCCTATGTCCTCAAAAAGCATGATAGAACCAAAGGTAAGGGAAATCAATCCACCTATGGATAAGACACCATAGCTTGTTACCTTTATCTCGGCAATAAAAAATATGATTGCCAATAAAATAAGCAGAAGGCCCGCGTAATTTACGGGCAGGGTCTGAAATGAATAAAAGGCAAGAATAAGAGATATCGCGCCTATCACTCCTGGAAATATAGCCCCTGGATGGGCCAGTTCAAAATAGAGGCCTGCAAGGCCAATCATCATCAGGATATAGGCGATATTGGGATCACTGATGGTCTTAAGGACCTTGTCTCGAAACCCAGGCCTATAATATATTTTTTTTAGATCCGCGGTCTTTAGAACAATCTTGCCCTCCGGGAGGCTTACTTCCCTCCCATCGAGTTGCTTCAGGAGGTCGTCCATGTCCTTTGCTACAAGGTCAATAACGTTTTTCTTGAGGGCCTCATCCGAGGTTATAGAAACACTCTCCCGGATGGCCTTTTCCACCCATTCCCCGTTTTTTCCTTTTTCTTCCGCGATTCCCCGGGCATAAGCGGCCATATCATTGGTTACCTTCTTGGACATGGTCTTCTCTATGTCCTTGCCTCCGGCAGTCACGGGATGGGCTGCCCCAATATTCGTCCCGGGCGCCATGGCCGCTACATCTGCCGCTACTGTGACCAACACGCCGGCAGAGGCAGCGCCCGCGCCCGTTGGTCCCACATAGACGACAACAGGGACTGGCGAATTCAATATAGCCTTGACAATGGTGCGCATGGAAGAGCCTAACCCGCCGGGCGTATCCAGCCGGATGATGCTAAGCTCTGCATCTTGCTTCTTGGCCTCCTCCAGACCTCTAACTACATACATGGCCGTACCCGGGTTGATAGGTCCTTCAAGCTCTATAATCAAAACTCCATCCTTGGCCAGGGCCTGTTGGATGCCGCCAAAGATCGGAAGGCAAAACCACACCAAGACTGTAAAGACTATGAAACAAAAACGACCAAGAACTCGGTGTCTAATCAATTTTTTTGACCTCCAGCCCCAGACGTGACATGATTTTTTTGACATCCTCCCACACATGACGCTTTGCGGATAGATTCCTCAATAGATAGGCGGGGTGAAAGGTGGGCATAACCGCAATGTCCCCGTAGCGATGCCATTTCCCTCTATCTCTTGTAACCTTAAAGCCATCCCCAAGAATAACCTTTCCTGCTACTCGGCCGAGAATACAGATAACCTCCGGCATGATGATGTCGATCTGACGCTTCATAAAGGGTATACAGGTGTCAATTTCATCCCTCTCCGGATCACGATTCTTGGGTGGACGGCATTTTACCACATTGCAGATATAGACCCCTTCTCTTGTCAGTCCCATGGCCTCAATAATCCTGGTCAAAAGCCTCCCCGCCTCACCTACAAAGGGTTTGCCTACCTTATCCTCTTCCCTTCCTGGACCCTCCCCCACAAACATCAATCTGGCCCTAGGCGAACCCTCCCCAAAAACCAGGTTGGTTCTACCTCGACAGAGCTTACATCTTTGGCATTCCCCTATAAAGGCCTTAAGGGCCTCAAGTGTGTCCAGATGGCCCAAGGCGCCGGGATTGTCACGAGGCAATGCGGCATTGCCTTCTAAATAACGTAGGTCTTCCGCCGAGAGACGTGGTGGCTCCATCCCCATCTCTTCATGAATCAATATAAGGGCCTTTAAGTGGCTAAAGATTTCCCTTATTTCCTCTTCTGGTATCAAGGCCCACACCTCACGCGCCTTATGGGCGTTCCTGTCCGATCAAAGACCTGATCCTATCCAGGACCAAATCTGCAACTTCATCCTTTGTCAACAACGGGGAATCCTCTACGTGTCCGTCCGGATAGATAATCTTGATAACGTTGGTGTCTGAATCAAACCCGGCATCTTCTCTCGACACGTCATTGGCAACAATCATATCTAGATTTTTTGCCACCAATTTTTCCTTGGCGTTGGCCAGCATGGCATCTGTTTCGGCTGCAAAACCGACCAATATACACGGGGCATCCTTCTTCGTAGCCCCTAGCTGGGCAAGTATGTCAGGATTCTTTACCAGCTCAAGGGATAATATATCCTCTCCCTTCTTGATCTTGTGCGATTTGAATTCTCGTGGCCTATAGTCTGACACTGCCGCGGCCTTGATGATTATATCAACGTCAGTACGATACTCAAAAACCGCCCGCTTCATGTCTTCACCAGTTTTTACACCGCAAAATGTGATCCCATAAGGCTCTTCCAGGCAGGTGGGTCCACTTACGAGGGTCACCGACGCGCCCCTGCGTCTTGCGGCCCGGGCAAGCGCATAGCCCATCTTGCCCGTCGATCTGTTAGTAATGTACCTGACGGGGTCAATAGGTTCCGCGGTGGGGCCCGCGGTCACAAGGACCTTCAATCCTGCAAGATCCTGCCGGGTCAACAATGTCCGTGCCTGCTCCAGGATCACACCAGGTTCTGGCAGGCGGCCAGGGCCCTCGGTACGACAGGCCAGTTGTCCCTCCCCAGGGGCCATCACCTCAATCCCCCTGGTCTCAAGCAGTCGAAGATTATCCTGTACGGCACGATTCATAAACATCTGGCTATTCATAGATGGGCAAACCATAATCTTGGCCGTAGCAGCAAGGACCATGGTTGACAGAAAATCGTCGCCAATTCCGTGGGCCATTTTGGCAATAAAATTGGCCGTGGCCGGGGCAACAATGACCAGGTCTGCGTCCTGGCCCCAGGAGATGTGGGCCATATAGGTCTCTTTCTGACCGAACATATCCCAGACCACCCCGTTCCCCGAAAGGGCCTCAAATGTAAGGGGCGCCACAAATCTTGTGGCATTTAATGTCATGGCCACCCTGGTGTTTGCCCCTGCTTTGACGAGCAGTCTGACCAGTTCCGCCGCCTTATATGCCGCAATGCCCCCTGATATACCGACAATAACCTTTTTGCCTTTCACTTTTTGCCCTTTGCCCATCATTTAAATTTTGATATGGCTCTCATTACTTATTAAAGCCTAAAAAACCCCGATTGACAATAAAAAACTAGTCTCAATTAGCTAGCATTCGTTCTGTTTATCGACATATTCATCATCAAAAACCACCCGGCAGACAAACACCCTGGCAAAAATCCCTCAATCCCCCTTTAAAAAACTGCCCATGTCCCATATCTCTTTGCTGGACACAGGAGAGTAGAGGAACGAGTTTAATACATTCGACAGGTACAGGAGGACTTGTCTGAGTGACTGTCGGGAGGCCTTGGGGCCAAGAGATCGACATCCATTTGCGGTAGCGCTTGACAGGATTTGTTACGCTAATATAAAAGTAAAAAATACGTAATTGTTTAGCACTTTGAAACAGACGTATTCCTAATATGGGGTGAGGGGTGTTTTTCGCCACGCCAAAATCCTTCGCGTACTGTGTGGAACTAGCCAGGTATTTAAGTTGAAGACTGAAGGAGGAAGTTTTTTCAATGAGTAAACCAAGACAGCTTCCCCTCCCCCTTCAGCCTACTCAAATGGTGGGAGATTGTGCTCTGATGATTTTGCAGCATTTTTTCCTTCTGCCTTCTACCTTCAGTCTATCCACCTGAGTAGTTACTACTGTTTCAGGTAAACCCTAACGAAAAATGCTGTCCAACAGAATGCGTTTTTGGACAAGAGTGAAAAAACACGATGCTTCAGCCCATTGAAATTGGCGGGACGGGGATAGGAGCTGAAGGCACGATTACCCGGGAAGGATGGTAAAAAATTATGAAGGTGCTGGTCTATGGTTCCGGCGGCAGGGATCACTGTCTTGCGGACAAATACGGAGATAGCCAACATGTTGATAAGGTCTATTTTGCCCCAGGCAACCCGGGTGTATTGCATACCCCTAAGGGCCAGCGAGGCCTGATCGAGCGCGTTCTCTTGAAAAATCTCCCCCAGGTTGCTGATTTCTGTACAGAAATGGGGGTGGACCTCGTCGATGTGGGCTCTGAGAACCCGTTAGAAAAAGGCCTGATCGACATCCTGAACGAGCGTGGTATCCCTACAATCGGCCCCAGAAAGGAATATGTGAGACTTGAGAGCGACAGGGCCTTTACCGATGATCTTCTGACAAAGATCGGCGTACCCAAACCCGAATATCGCGTCTTTGACGACCCTGAAAAGGCCAAAAAATATGTCCGAAACATTGGATACCAGGTGGTGGTCAAGGCAAACGGTCTGGCTGCCGGCAAGGGTGCCATAGTTTGCGGGGAGCCACCCGATGCCGAGGCCGCGATTGAAAAAATTATGGTCAAGAGGGTATTCGGAGAATCCGGTGCCCGCGTGGTTATTGAAGAGAGGAAATATGGCACGGAAATCTCGTTTTTTGCATACCTTGACGGCGCTCATGTTATGCCCTTAAAAATGTTCGCCCAGGACTATAAGCCTGCCTTTGATCCTGATGACATAGACTCCATTAAACAATTTGGGGGGAACCTCAATACCGGGGGCACAGGCTGTTATTGTCCCCATAAGCTTGTAAGCCCGTGGCTCGTTAACCGGATCATCAAAGAAATTGTCAACCCCACCGTAGACGCCATCTACAATCAGTTGGGCTGGGCCTACAAGGGGGTCATCTATTTTGGCCTAAATCTGGACCCCTATGATCGCCTGGATGTCTTTGAGATAAATGTAAGGCATGGAGATCCTGAATGGGAGGTAATTGCACGTAAATTGAGCACAGACCTGTTTGAGATCGGAATGGCCGTGTGGGAAGGTTCCCTGGACGCCATCGGGCAGGTCTGGAACAAACAGTCATACGTGGATGTAATCGCCATGGAGGGCTGCTCAAAGGCCTCCCGGGGATGGAATAGGGGGTATCCCGCACGTTATGGGAAAGGCCATAGGATCATCGGTCTCGACAAGATAGAGCGAGGGATAGCCGTATATTTTGCAGGGGTTGATGCAGACCCTGAAACGACACTGTTCACTCATGGAGGGAGAGTCCTTCACGTGATTGCCGGAGACACTACCTTAGAGGGTGCAAGGGAAAAGGCATACCGGAATATCCAATACCTTGCCTTTGAAGACCACAACAACAATGGCGCAAATTGCCTGCGCTTCCGAAAGACCATTGGGCTCTAACGCACCGGCCTGTTAAAGTAACCAAGCTCAATTTCAGAAAACTCCTTGTTCAGGATTTCTACCATCTTTTTCATGCCCAGGGCCGGTGATATCGTATTTGGCATGCTTTCCAAATAAAGCTGAGGATCAATGTTGAGGTTCTTCAAATGGACAAAATTGATCCCCGTCTCTCGTATCAACTCTATTAATGAGTGTATTTCCTCCTCCTGATCCGAGATTCCTGGAAAGACCAGATAGTTTATCATAGTGTACAGCCCCATTTCTCTGGAGATGGTAATAGATTCCACCACATCACTAAAGTCATAATTCTTTGGTCGATAATAGGCCCTGTAGAAAGCGGGGCGGGCGCTATTTAGGCTGATTCGTATGGAATCGAGACCGCTTTTGGCGATCGTACGAACTCGTTCAGGCCAACTCCCGTTGGTGTTGAGATTAATGGTCCCCCTCTGTGTGTGTCTTCTTATCTCCTCTATGCCTTCCGCGATAAGCCTGTATTCCGTCAAGGGCTCACCTTCACAGCCCTGCCCAAAGCTTACAATGGCCTCAGGTGCTCGATCCAGGTGCCCCACCGCCAAAGAAACGATCTCCCCCTTTGAAGGTCTGAAAGAGATCCTGTGATGGGAGGGTTCACAAAAATGGTCTGGTTGCAGAGAGAGGCAGCCGAGACACGCCGCGTTACATGCCTGGCTAAGGGGCAGAGGTGCCTCCCACCTCTTAAGAAAAAGGTTTTTGGCCGCAAAACAGTGGTTTCTGGTCGCGCAGTTGATCAGGTGCTCAACAAGAGGGCCTCCAGTGTGCTCGTCGGCAAACTCCTCTATGGCCGGAATAAGTTCCCTGTCATCATAATTCCTCGGATCCCACCTGTGATTATATTCTATTTCGAATCCCGCTGCCCAGTATTTTTCATCTTTGAATCCCGCTGCCGTATAGGCCCACATGGGCAGGACATATGATTTCGGCCCATAATCTACGGCCGGGAGATGGCTCCGCACCATTCCAGGTTCGAGAAAGGCGGCCACCGCATAACACTTTTTCACACGGCCATCAACCACGACTTCGGGGACTATTTTATATTCGCCGGTTATAGGGTCGAGGCCAATGGGCGGGCAGTCGGGTATATAAAAGAGCTTGCTAAATTCAGGCATGGCGACAAGGTCCTTCTCCGTCAAGACTACGGGGGCTGATCCCAATAACCCGGCCATACGGTAATAGGGGTGGTCATACACCCTGCCCTCCGTGTCAGCGTAAAGCATGTAAGGCAGGCCTTTCATATCTGCATTTTCTATCATTCCAGGTGCTTGATATACCAATTGGATGCTGTCAATAATTATTTTTATTTCAACAAGTTATATAAGTTGCAGGCGTTGACTTAGCGCAAAGACAAATCTAAGATGTTGACCGCCAAATCCTATGTGGAATAAGATAGCAAATTAATATAGGTAATTACAATTACATATGTTGTAATATTCTAGCCCATCTCTTTGAAAGGCCAGGGATCTCTTTTTGGTATCATGGTACCGTCAAAAAAAAATACTCGGTCCTCAGGTAGACAATTTCGGCTGGTAAAATTCTTTGCCTACGCCAGCTTTCTTGTATTGATCATATTCAGTTTCCCCTTCTCAATGGTCATCTCACAAAAGGCAAAGGATATCCTAATGGAGAGTTATGAGAATTATGCACTCTTGCTTGGTGAAAACCTGGATCACCAGGTCTTTCAAAATTTTGTAATCCCAGTAACCAGGCGGCTCGGGAAAATCAGGTTAAGAGAGAAAGAACAATATGAATGGATGGATCGAATTGTACAAAACACGATACACAGCTTTAACATAGACCTGGTCAATATCTACGACATAGGCAAAGGTGTCATTGCATACAGCACCGATCCCAAGCTGCTGGGCAAGAACACGAAGAAGAGCCTGGGATACAAAAAGGCCATTAAAGGGGAAAATTCTTCAGGCCTGATATCTTCCGGGGACGATCTCTGGGGCCTCGGAATAGAAAGAATTGGAGGAAAGAAGGAGCTCAGGACATATATCCCTTTTAGGGGTTTCTCCCCCTTTACAGGTGACAAGGGATATGTTCTCGGGGTATTTGAGATCATCCAGGATTTGACCCAAGGGTATCGATCCATTGTAAAGTTCCAGTACCTCATATTTGGCCTCTCTATCTTTATTATGGGGCTGATATTCATGGCACTCCTTTTGATTGTACGTAAGGCCGAACGGATAATAGAGAAAAAAGCCAAGGAGCAAAGGGAACTGGAGTCCCAGTTGAACCAGGCAGAGCGTCTGGCCGCCCTGGGCCAGATGTGTGCCGGGGTTTCCCACGAAATCAGAAATCCTTTGGGTATCATCCGAAGTACCGCAGAACTTCTAAGCGGGATGCCTGACGCCATGGAGCCACAAAAAAAACTTTCAGATGTGATCATAGAGGAATCAAGCAGGCTAGATAACATCGTTACTGAGTTCTTGGACTTTGCGCGTCCCCAAGAACCATATCTCCAGGATTGTCATCTTGAAGAGATCATCCAGAAAAACCTCCTATTCCTTCGCCCGGAATTCAAGAGGAAAAAAATTTCTGTCAATCATGACCTTAATGGCCGGTCATTTGAACTCAAGGCAGACCCCAAACTCCTTTACAGGACTTTTCTCAACATCTTTATAAATGCCATACAGGCCATGAAAAACGGCGGGACCCTGAGGGTCAGGGTAGAGGAGAAAAAGGACCATTATATTGTAACAATTGAAGATTCAGGGTGCGGGATCAGACAAGAAAACCTGACCAAGATATTTGACCCCTTCTTCAGCACCAAGGATAAGGGAAGTGGTCTTGGGCTTTCCATTGTCAGGAACATCGTTGAAGGACACAAGGGATATATGCGGATAGAAAGCAGGGAAGGCTCAGGAACAAGAGTTGTAATAAATCTGCCGGCGGGCATATAACAGAGGTCATTTTAGATGGAAACCATCCTTATAATAGACGATGAGAAGAACTACCTGGTAGTGCTTGAGGCCCTCTTGGCCCCTGAGGGATACGAAATCCTTACGTCGGATAATGCCCGTGAGGCCATCCGCATAGTCCGCAACTCAGACCTCGATTTGGTCATTACAGATATGAAGATGTCCGGCATGAACGGTATGAAACTACTGGAAGAATGCAAAAAAATAAAGCCCGACCTTCCGATTATCATGATGACCGCCTATGGGACAATCGAAATGGCCGTAGAGGCCATGAAAAAGCATGCCTATGATTACATAACCAAACCCTTCCAGAATGAGCGGCTAAAGTTAACCGTCAAAAAGGCCCTGGAGAATTACCACCTTATCAAACAAAACAGGCTGTTGAGCGAGGCCCTTTCAGATCGCTTCAAATATGGGAACATGGTCGGCAAGAGCAAGCCTATCCTCAAAATCTATGATATCATCGACAAGGTCTGTCGATCTAAGGCATCTGTATTGATCACCGGACCATCGGGCACAGGCAAAGAGCTAATCGCAAAGGCCATCCATTACGGGAGCTCGAGGAGAGATAGGCCCTTTGTCTCTGTCAACTGTGGGGCACTGACAGAGACCTTATTGGAGAGTGAGCTCTTTGGCCATGAGAAAGGGGCCTTCACGGGGGCCATGGCCATGAAAAAGGGACGATTTGAACTCGCAGACGAAGGGACACTATTCCTGGACGAAGTGGGGGACATGCCCCCTTCTCTCCAGGTCAAGCTCTTGAGGGTTCTCCAAGAGACCGAATTTGAGAGAGTGGGAGGCACAAAGACTATCAAGGTGGATGTTCGTGTCCTATCTGCATCCAACAGGAATATCAAAGAAGATATTGCGATGGAAAAATTCCGGGAAGACCTCTTTTACCGTCTCAATGTAATCAACATAGAGGTGCCTCCCTTGAGGGCACGCATGGATGATATACCCTTGCTCGTCAAACACTTTGTCGAAAAATACAAGGAGGACACGGGGAAAAAACACCTCCAATTGTCCCCGGAGGTATGGAAAACCCTCTATAACTACTCTTGGCCAGGAAACGTGAGACAATTAGAAAATGTCATCGAGAGGGCGGTGGTACTCAATTCAGGAGGCATAATCACCATCGAAGATCTACCGCCCGAATTGACCGAGGCAGAGGCCGAATTCGAGGTGGACAGGTTTATCCCTCTCAATATGCCATTGCCAACGGCACTGGAGCAAATTGAAGAAAAGCTGTTAAGGAGGGCACTGGCCGAGACCAACAACGTCCAGGCCCATGCGGCAAAAATGTTGGGCATCACAAAGAGCCTGATCCAGCACAAGCTCAAAAAGTACAATATTACTGTCTGAAGGTAAAATGTTTTGTACCGTTAATGGGCCATAATATTAAATGCTTATACGTCTTACGCCCTTTTTGGTTACACGTTGGTACAAAATGTTGTACTCATTGGCGAGGCAGGTAAAGTGCTAGGCCCATGCGAATTTGAATACCACTTTTAAAACAAATAGTTATAAATTGTTTCAGTATGGTGCTTTTCTGGCAGATATCTTGCAGAATAATATGGGTAAAATTAAATTCTTTCCTCCTAAGCAAAGGCCTGCCGTTCAATGATGAACGAAGGGCCTTTTCTTGTTTGTTTAGTACCCCAGGCGTCTCAATGACCTTGCGTCTTTACTCCAGTCTTTGTCAACCCTCACCGTGAGCTCCAGATAGACCTGGACGCCAAACATCTTCTCCAGTTCCAGTCTGGCTGAACGGCCTATGGACTTGATTGCTCCGCCCCGTCTTCCAATAAGTATCCCCTTCTGGGAGTCTCTTTCCACGTGGAGGACGGCCAAAATAGAAAGCAGGGCCCTATTTGGTACCTGCTCCATCTTTTCCACTGTAACTGCCGTTGAATAAGGCAATTCCCTCCTCGTGTGAAAATATATTCTTTCCCGGATGATCTCCGATACCAGAAAGGTCTCCGACCTATCGGTATCTATATCCTCTGGAAAAAATTGGGGGCCCGGCCTTAACCTCGATTTCAGCTCATCACAAAGGATGTCCACGCCCTCGCCCTTAAGCGCAGACACAGGGATGATCGATTCAAAAGGATATACACGTCTGTAGCTCTCAATAATCGGTAATAACTGCTCTTTAGGCCCCTTGTCTACCTTATTAATGGCCAATAAAGAGGGCTTTTTCATTCCCCTCATGTTATTTGTGACTATTGAAATTTCCGGATCATCTGGACGGTCCATTCCAATAACCAGGAGAAGCAAATCCACCTCGTGAAAGACCGCCAGGGCGGATTGCACCATGCTCCTGTGGAGGGGTGTCCTTGTCTTATGGATACCCGGCGTATCCATGAATACCATTTGATAACCGTTTCCGTGTTTGACGCCAACAATGCGGTTTCGAGTCGTCTGTGGTTTGGGAGACACAATGGCCACCTTTGTTCCCAGTATACGGTTCAATAGGGTAGACTTCCCCACATTAGGCGGGCCAATGATTGCTATAAAACCCGACAAAAAACTCATATCTCTTCTGTCCTTAAACCCCAAAGGGGGAGTGAATCATCGCATATAACCTCAATGACCTCTGACCCGGTCTTGTTTTCAATCCATTTCAGGCCTTGATTCTTGTGACCCCTGAGTAAAGGAATGGCCCTTTTAGGGGCATAAATTTTCATCCGGGAGAACTGCCCTCTTCTGGGCAGACCAGGTTCAATTGTTTTTTGGTATACACGTGAGCGGACCAGAGATCCGAAGGACGGATGCCATGGGCCTGCAATAATCTGGCCTTTCTGCAAGAGGGAAGGTGAACTCATGAGGCCCATACGGATAACAGGGATTTTCTCGGCCTCCAACCGCATGCAACTCTCCGCGCAGATTTCAATGGCCTCCTCTAGCGACAGGGGATGAAATCTCTTTTCCCGGTACCAGACAGCAAGTTCTGTCCCTCGGATAACCAGGGCGGGATAAAGCCGAACCATGTCGGGATGAAGAGAAATTACCCTCGTAATCGTTGACCGAAAGGCCTCTGTCGAATCCCCGGGCAGCCCGGGCAGGAGCTGGATTCCGACCTTGAATCCATATTCTCTGAGGGTTCTTACGCCATTTACAGTATCTTCCGCAGTATGCCCGCGCCCAGAAAGAGTCAGGACACGGTCATCCATGCATTGGGCGCCCAGCTCGACTGTACTCACCCCATAGTCTTTCATCATTTCCAGACGACCTTCATCAAGGGTATCAGGCCTTGTGGATACCCTGATCGACTGAAAATGACCTCGCTCTATATATGGGGCCACTGCCTCCAAAAGTCCCCTAAAGGTGTCCTCTGGAAGCCCGGTAAAGGTCCCTCCAAAGAAGGCAACTTCTGGATTTCGTCTTAGATCGAACTGGTTTGAGAGGATTGCCCTATCTAGAATGGCCTTCACGTCTATCCTGGTGAGGGAACGGCTAGACTGGGAGGTTATTCTCTCCTGTTCGCAAAAGATGCAGCGGTGTCGACAACCCTGATTCGGGATAAAGATAGGTACAATCAATCGCTTTAATCCCTTTTTAGACAAAAAAAGGCCTCCTTGGCCGCATCTTGTTCGGCCTCCTTTTTACTCCTTCCCCTGCCCTCGGCCAGTATCTCGCCGTTCAAGGTCAACACCATTTTGAATGTCCTATCATGGGGTGGGCCGCTTTCCTCTACTAGACGGTATTTTGGCAGGGAATTATGGATACGCTGGGTGTATTCCTGGAGCAAGCTTTTGTAATCATTGAATATCTCCTTGGTCCCTACCTTTTCAATTAAAGGAGAGAATAATCTGCGAATAACCTGCACAGTTGTGTCAAAACCGGCATCCAGATAAAGGGCCCCAATGAGGGCCTCTGTTGTATTCGCAAGTATGGAGGGCTTTTGCCTCCCGCCGCTCTGTTCTTCCCCCTTCCCCAAGAGGAGGTAATCGCCCAAATTTAGACTTTGGGCAACCCCATAGAGTCCTCCCTCATCTACCACCATGGCCCTAAACTTTGACAGAATACCCTCGTCAGCATCCTGAAATAGCTCCATAAGGATAACGCCGATAGCCAGATCTACCACTGCATCACCGAGGAATTCTAGGCGCTCGTTATCTTTCAGGTCCTTCTCCGCATTTTCATTTACATAAGAGGCGTGTTGAAATGCCTGAAGGAGTAACTCGGGGTCCTTGAAGGTGTACCCCAGCACCTTATTTAGGTCTTCGACCTTTGAATCTCTTGACGTCCAATCCATTGTCTGAAAGCACCCCAAAAATAATTGCCATGGCCCCCCCTAGATCGGCCAAAAAGCCGGCGGGAGATGCACCCCTATTAATATTCTTTGTAACTATTCTGGTCCAAAGTTTCAAGGTCCACGGTTAGAGTGAGATTCTATATAAGTAAGGCCTGCTTTTCAAGTCAAGAAAGGCCTTTCGGCCCAGGAAACCTCTGCGGAGCAGTAGTTAAGCATCAGCGCAAAGTGGTGCTAAAGAAATCAAGGAAATATTTGACTTCTATCAAAGCGTTTTGTAAACTAGAATTTTTTGCTTAATAATAAGGTATTCCTATGCAAAAAGTTATCTTAGATGAACAAAAGATTTCTGGAACAATCGAAAAAATAGCAAGAGAGATCATAGTAAAAAATAGCCCCATGGAAAACGTGGTCCTTGTGGGTATCCGAACCGGAGGGGCCTTTCTGGCCGCTCGACTTCAACAGGCGATTACACGTCTTGACGTACCTGCCCCTCCGTTAGGTATCATTGATATAACCCTGTATCGAGATGACTGGACAAGGATCGGCCCCACCCCAATGGTCGGAAAGACCGAATTGCCATTCTCGATTGACGACAAGACGGTGATTCTGGTCGATGATGTCTTATTTACAGGAAGAACCGTAAGGGCTGCCATGGACGCCATTATAGATTATGGCCGGCCGAAAAAAATTGAACTGGCAATCCTGGTGGATAGAGGTGATGGAAACAGGGAATTACCAATCACCGCCAACTACGTGGGCGGTGTATGGGACACAACCCCGGATGAAACCATTAATGTCTATCTAAAAGAGGCCGGCTCTTATGATCACGCAGTCATTGAGAGTAAGAAGGCGGCCTAATATTGAGATCTAAGAAGAAGTCCAAAAAGACAAAACTCGTTGGTTCGTCCCCCTTGACCCCAGAGGACCAGGAGTTTATAGCCTCTCTTTTACGAGAGCTTGATGATACGGACCCTGCCGAAATAGCCGACAGGGTCCCTGATTCCCGCCGGGCCAGGATCGTTATTGACACCCTGCCGATTGAGCACAAGGCCTTCATTCCCTTGCTTATAATCCTCAAACAGGCCTTTTCGGATAAACAGGTGCAAAAGGCCATCAAAAGGGCCGCATACAGGCTCAAGACGAGAGGGACGGATATAAGGGACCTCTCCCCTGCGAAGGAGGATTCCCCTCCCATCCTAAGGCCTGTCAAAAAGGAAAGACCCGAGGCATATCTGGGGCCAGTGGATATGGATGGGTATCGAGCGATCCTGGTGATATTGCATCGGGTCATGCGGGGAGTGGAGATATGTGTAGGTCTCGTATCGGATGAATATGGTTTCAGGGATTTTGTGTTGGGTGCCACCGGTAAAAGGCACATAAATGAAATGAAAGACCACCTGTCCAGAGAGACCGGACCCCTGGTGGAGTCTTCCCTATCTCACGTATTTACTGTCCTTGAAGACGCGTATAAAAGCCACCTGGAACTCCACCCGGAGTCTCCCCCGGATTATCTTGAGCTAAGATCATGGTTACTGGAAAATGCTCCCCTCTTAGAGCGGCCGGAAATCTACAATCATATTCCCGATGAATCACCCCCTCTTGGTTCTATTACTGCCTCCAGGCTTGATGAGCTTTTCGAGCACGACTTAATGCAATCATGGCTAATTGATTTTGAACACCTAAGGCCGTTTATGGAAGATATCCTAAAGGCCGAGAACAGCCCCATCCTTTTAACAGAGGCCCAAAAATCAGATCACATAAGGCAAATAAAAGAAAGGTGCCTTCAGGAACTCTTCCCTGCCGCCAAACGCACCCTCCTGAGACACCGCCTGGAAGAAATGGCCTATGTATTTTTCAAGTTGGACGAAGAGAAATATTCCAGGCTGTCTCTGGCCAGCGCCCAGAGTGTAAATGAAAATGGCTCGACTATCTGGACCAATCCGCTTATAGAGTTTCTGCTGGAACGCAGTATCGATTATTACATGGACCGAATAGAAAAGGCCTCCGGTGAAGAGGCCCGGAAGGTTGAATCTTCTCCCAGGATCGTACTCCCTTAGACAAAAAGATTGAGGAGGTGGCCATGCCTATAACTATTTCGGTAAAGACCGGTTCAAGAATAGATATGGTGGATATCACATCATCCATGCAAAAGGAGCTCAAAAATTCGGGCACAACCGATGGATTCTGTGTGGCTTACGTCCCCCATACCACAGCGGGCATAACCATCAACGAAGGCGCCGACCCTGCCGTCTGCCAGGATATCATAAGAAAGCTGAAAGAGCTCGTGCCGCATGGCGCTGGGTACCGCCACTTAGAAGGAAATGCGGATAGCCATATAAAGGCCTCCCTTGTCGGTAGCTCCGTCACGGTGTTGGTTGAAGATGGCCGTCTGGTCCTCGGCACTTGGCAAAAGGTCTTTTTCTGCGAATTCGATGGGCCAAGATCCCGTAAAGTCCTCCTAATATTCCAGGAGACTTAAGCGTAATAGTTCACAGGGGGCGGGGATCAGGGAAAGCCCTAAGAAAGACCATCGTCTTTCCCTGTTCCCTGGGCCCTGAGCCTTGTGAACTGTTACCATCTGCCTTATTGATCGACTCCAGGTGCCTTGGGCTTAAGGCCTTATCTCCAAGAATGATCTGTTGGTCCGCCTCGATGCATGGATGAAAACAGAGGATCATTTCTTGCGCTTTCAGCTATTGACAAATTACAATACTAATGAATATTATAAGTTACAAACAAACCAGACTACAGGGCCTTAGTAGTAGATTTATATCTAAGTAAAAAATCCGGGTCCAGAGGGCCCGGCTTTGGCTTGTCCCCAGAGGGGGCCTTGTTTACCCGCGTATCGCTGGAGTGACTAAAGTGATCTAAAATGTCTAAGGTGCCTAAAGTTAAGGAATTTTGTGTCATTTTACCGAATAGAAGAGCGAAGCTCTGCATTAACTTTAGCTCACTTTAGTTCACTTTAAACTCTAGCTCACTTTATGGCCTTGATTTCTGGTACGGCATAGCCTAATTTCTCTGACTCCCGCGTAGCGGGATCTTTGACGGTCCCTGAGGACCAGGTTTCCCAATTAACAATGAAGGAGGTATTCCAATGGCTGATTATTGTATTAATGTGTTTTTGGATGAGGAAGAACAGAAAAAGATAAAAGACCTGGGCCTAGGCGCCCAAATCCAGGAAATCGAAGGCAAAAAGGCTGTCCAGATAGCTATGAGCAAGAAAGACCAAAAGAAGCTTCAAAAGAGTTTCCCTGACTTGGAGTTTGATGCCTCAAATGCATGCATACTCCCTGATGAGGCGCAAACCACCCTAATGGATATCATTTTCCAGGTAAAGAGCCTTGATGTTATGAAGTTTGCAATTACTAAGCTCTATAACCCACTTGCAGGCAAGTCGCTTCGATCTAAACTTCACTGAGAGCCGAGGGTTTTTTCACATTCCCCGCGTGGGACAATAAAGATCATGCCCATATTTGAATTCAGATGCCTTAAATGCGGCCAGATATTTGAGAAGCTGCTTATCAATACAGATGAGACGGTCGAGATTACCTGTCCAAATTGCAAATCAGAATCTTTTGAGCGTGTAGTCAGCAGCACCAATTATGTAATGGGAACAGGCCCGGGAGGGAAGAAACCCAAGATTAGCTCAAAGTCCTGCGGCCCGGGGAATCAATGTGTGACCCTTGATCTTCCGGGCCCGTCTGACTAAAAGCTGGGTCTCAAAACGCAAGCATGTGTGGTCTTGAAGCGGGGGCTTGCTTGATAAAGCTGAGCGTTTCAGGGAAGAAGTGAACTAATGGACATGGATTTGGGGCCTGAACTGGATGAGGAAGATAAGGCCGTTATTCGTGATATATTTCTTGAAAAGGTGGTTCCCAAACTTCAAAGACTAGGTGCCCGGACCGGGACGATAGCATGTGATTTTGCAGGAGACAAATTCCAAAACTGGCTAATTCACTTTCGTTCTTTTCGCAAGGACTTTGATATCGTTGAATTTGAATATGACCCTGAGGCCCGTACTATCAATCTAGGTCAGTGAGCAGGACGCCCGACCCCCTTCCCCGGCCCCAAGATGCCTCACCAAAGAGATCCACTATTAAGATCTAAGGACCCTAATATGCTTCCAAATAAACTTATGGGCAGGGAAATGCTAAAAAGGCCCTCCTGTCCTTTCTGCGGCGATTTTATCAACAGGCCCAGGGAGCTTGCCACCCGCAGGCCCGGAGAAATGCCCGTTGGCTCATGCACCTGCGGGGCTGTTTACGCCTGTGATATCACGGGACACAATCTTGGGGCCGCCATGATAGAGGCACTGGTTTTTGGATGCAACATGGACTGGGACCTCGCCTGGGACCTATTGCCAGAAGAGGATTATCTTGAAAAACAAGTCGAACATTATGACATTGTCAATCACATCATTGTTCCAGGCGGCGTTTTTGAGGCGAGAAAAATAGCCGGGGTGCTCTATTTTATTCGGCTTCACGACGATGTCCTCGAGGTAACTGCGGATGGGGTCCAAAAAATGCTGACCAGGGCCAAACCCGTTACCCCTGAAGGGCCCACAAGGTCCAAGAAACAGATTCTATTGTCAAAAAGAGAGGTAGAACTGTTTGTTCGATCCTTCAGACCGGAACCTATTGTGGAGATTGCGCGCAAGGACAGGCGAATTATTAGAAACCTTCAGCGCCTCCTTTACACTCCAGATACTGCGTTTCGCTCAAGAGCCGCGGAGATCCTGGGCATGGCCGCAGCAGTCATTGCAGACCAAGACCCTGAGACTATATCAAAACTCCTTCAGCGACTATTTACCGCTATCACCGACACCGCTGCTTCCAGTTGGGGATCCTTTGAGGCCATCGCCGAAATCATTAGCCATAGGGCCGAACTATTCGGCGGGTACATTCCTCAACTCTTCTCTTTTCTGGGCGATGAGACGCGCCGAGCCGACTGCCTTCGCGCCGTTGGCACTATCGCTAAGGCCCGGCCCGACCTCTTGCGAAAACATACCTTCCATTTTATCCCCTTTCTTGATGATCCTGCGGCCTCTGTTCGGGGATATGCCGCATGGTTATTGGGGAATCTGGGCGCCAGCGAGGCACGACAGGACCTGGAAAAACTCTTAGACGACGATCATCCTTTGGAACTCTATGAAAATGGCACCCTAGAAGAAAAAAAGGTAGGCCAAATCGCCAAAGAGGCCATTGAAAGGCTATGAAAATTGCCTACCTCTTCTCTTCCCCGGGACAGGACATTTATCTCCGGTCTGAAGACCTCAAAAGGCCATTTCTGCTTGCCCCTTCCAGGACCCATCCTTTCCTTTCCCTCTGCGATTATTTCAGGGCCATTGAAGATTTTTTACTACGTCATCGCTCTGCGCTGGGGCCATTATTCCAAGAGCACCTGAACAGAGATCTTTCTTTTGACAAAGTGCAAAAGATTTCAATCAGAAGTGAAAAACATGGCGCCTACTACCACTTGGCCAGCGTGGAATTCTTTTTTCGGAAGACATCTTTGAAATTCGCGGTGAGCACAGCACTCTCTGAAAAAGGGAAAATTAGGATAGACCATGAGTATAAGACATTATCCTACCTCCATAAACGGTTCGAATCCCCTTCCCTGCCAAGGCCCTACCTGAGGGGAGAGCAACTATTTAACAGGAATGGAAATACCGAGCTATTCACATTCCTCCTTGCAGAGTGGTTTGAAGGATACCATGAATGGCATCTTTCCTATGACGAACAAAACAAAAGGGAATGGGTATGTATATGGGACATGAAAAGCGGAAATCGGTTCGCCACCAAAGGAGAGGGTCTTCTCCTTTTTCGCAAAATTTCTAATATCCTCACCCTCTTTTACGACACTCATGGCTTCGAACAGGTGTATCCCTGGCACCACGAGGCAGGAGATTTTGTGATAAAGAATGTTTCAGGGGACATCGATGTCAAACTTACGACCGCCAGGACCTATGAACCCCTCGTGATATTCACTGAAAGCGATTCCATCAATCCAACAGTGGCCCTCCTCTATTTCTTCCTGAACCTGAGTATCCGGATAAGATTGGACAAGCTCAATGGAGTCGGAGAATGGGCATGGGCCGGAGCAGCGCTCCTGGAGGCCGCTGTGGAAGGGTTTTTTGATGCCATTAGACTAATGCATGCTAACGGACGTTACCATCTGGGCGGGCCGGAGCAATTCCTTTCATTGCTCAAATCACTTTCTTTGGAAGAATTGCTGAAACTGACTAATCCCTTAATGGATTTATATAAAACTGACGATCCGTCTGTGCTTTTTATGATTAGGTCACATTTAAGGGAACACTCAGCCGAGGTGCTCCACATTATTGGAAGCATTCACCTATAAGGTCTTCTACGGGACCTTTAATTGCCCTTGGCATGGAGATCAAAAGAGATGCCTTTTCGGGGTCGGCGCCATCAATCTTATTCAAGATCGCCTTTGAAATGAGATATAGCTGTTTATTCACCTGATCCAGATTGAAGGAAGGGTAATATTTCCCCCTATTAAAGGCGGCTTTACCACAAACGCGCGCCTTACCTCTAATAGCAGTGGGAATACCATAGACCCGGCAAGTAATAGGCCGCGATGAATAGAGAATACATTCATCAAAATCATTCAAGAGTGGGCAACGGATCCTCTCCTTCCCTACCTCGTAAAAAATCCTTTCCGCATCGTCTTTATGATCCCTCAACCTGTTTTGAAATTCGAGAAGGGCCCTCTCCGCTTGTTCTCCCCGTATCAGTGCCTCCCGCCTCTGTCTGATATCCAGGCCCTCGAAGTGCCGCCGGATCTGGATCGCTTCAATAAGAAATAACCCAAACAGCGCAAAACAACAATCGCAACAGTGTGGTTTACACTGTAGCTCCTCATGGTAATCCTTCGCCATGCCCTGGAATGCCCGGTCGGCAGCAGACACGATGCGCCCATAGTGATTGAAAAGTTCACGCGGTGGCATAGCCTCAAGGGAAGAGGGGCTTAGGGGCACTGTCATAGACCGGGATCTCGGGTATCATCAGGATTCACGATAGGGTTTGAGGATTTCAAGAAATTCGGGATTTACATCAAAACCATGAGAAATAGCCAGATCGGCATGTTCAATGGCCTTTTGATAGTTCCCCTGGTTATGATAAGCCGCCGCGAGATTATTGTGTCCAAGGCCGAAATCGGGTGCCAATCCAACCAGTTTCTCTCCTGTCTCAATAGCCTTTTTTACATCGCCTTTCTGAAAATAGGCATTGGCGAGATTACTCCATGCCTGGACGATCCTCGGATTAAGCTCAATAGCCTTTTCAATGGCCTCTATGGCCTTATCCGTCTCAGATGTCTGGAGGTATGCAAAGCCAATATTAGCATATCCGCGGGCATAGCGGGGCTCTATTTCTATTGCGCGAAGATTTGCCTCTATCACTCTATCTAATTGGCCCTTTTTAAAAAAGATGTAACCCAGGTTCACATATCCCTCGAACATCCGATTGCTGCTGGCTATGGCATCATTGAAGGCCTCAATGGCCTCATCAAGCCTTCCTTGTTTAATAAGGGCAACGCCCATATTATAACTAGAGCTGGCACATTCAGGATTTTGCGCCAGAATTTCCTTCTGTTGCGCGATAAATTCTTCTGCATCCTGAGGGGTTCTCATAATATTCCTCAAAGCTATATCGTCTGGACTTGGGGAGTCTGGCAAGTAAAGAATCCGGGTCCAGAGTGCCCGGCTTTGGCTTGCCCCCAGAGGAGGCTTGTTTACTCGCGTATCTCCAGAGTGACTAAAGTGATCTAAAATGTCTAAAGTGTCTAAAGTTAAGGAATTTTATGCCACAACTTTAGATCACTTTAGATCACTTCGAACTTTAGTTCACTTAATGACCTTGATTTCTCATACGGCATAGCCTAATCTCTCTGACTCCCGCATAGCGGGGGGTTTCCAGTTAACAATGAAAAGAGGTCGCAATCCAGTAAGGACGGCGACCTCTCTTACCCTGAAATCACCCATATTACACAAAAATCACCACAAACGTATCCTAGTGATCCTCGGTAACTCCTCTGCCCTTAAGGCCATACATGGTACTGCTGCCGGTGGAAAAATAGATCATTTTTTCTTCATTGATCAGGGCCGTTGCAGCCTTTTTGATCTCCCTGGCCTTTACATCCGGCATTACTTTCTGCACCGCCTTCTCCAGGTCCTTGAAGTAAAACTTGGTCTTTTTGCTATTCTCGGCAAATTCCAAAATGGCCTTTTTGATATCTTCCATGTGACTACTCCCTTATGAGTGGGTCCTAGAAATTCCTATTCAATACCACCAGCAGCCCTGGACACCGCCCAGGCCGCCTCTGTATATTTAAACTGAGTGGTAGTTCTGTAGGTATCATATTGAAGTCTGTAATCATCGATGAGATGCTCGCTGAATGGCAGATCGCACTTTTCAAAGAATTTCTCCCAGCCAATCCTCTCGGCCCAGTCACCGATCCGCTCGTACTTATTTGCATCGGCCGCATAGGCCTCGACAATCTTCTTTACCGTAGCGCATACCTCGGGAAATCTGGGAAAATTGTTAGGAACATAGGGAACAACCACTTTCGAAAATTTAGGGGGGCTGATCCTGTTCGAGATCTTCCCGCCGGCAAGGATAGTCACACCGTCACCTTCCTTATCAGAGAGGGGTACTGCCATACACATGGTATAGCAGTTGCCACAAAACATGCAACGCTCCTCTTTGATCTTTACCGTCTTCCCACCAGCTTCTGTCTTGGCAGGGGAAATAGCTCCAGTGGGGCATGCAGCGATAACCAGTGGGATCTCACAAAGCTTATCAATTACCTCATGGTCAATGACTGGCGGTTTCCTGTGATACCCCAACAGCGCGATATCCGAGCAATGCACAGCACCACACATATTCAGGCAGCATGCCATGGATATCCTCACCTGGGCAGGCAGGGCCATGCCCTGGAAATAGTCAAAGAGATCATCCAACACGGCCTTGACCATGGAAGAGGCATCCGTTGCAGGTGTGTGGCAGTGCAAATAACCCTGCGTATGCACGATATTGGTTACACCGGCCCCGGTCCCACCGATTGGGAACTTATAGCTGCCGGACACATGCTTTCTGCCCTGCAAATCCTTCTTAAGTGCCTCCACCTTGTCCGCGCTATCCACCATGAATTCGATATTGTTTCTGGTGGTGAAACGCACATAGCCATCGCAATGCTTGTCTGCGATCTCACAGATCTCCCGCACATGTTCCACGCTCATAAAACGGCAACCCCCGCATCGTACCGTAAAGACCTTATCACCAGTCTCTGACACGTGCACCAGGATACCTGGCTCCAGAATCTCATGATATTTCCACTTTCCATAATTATTTTGGATAATTGGCGGAAGATATTGCCAAAAATGCCTCGGGCCAAGGTCCGTGAGCCTGTTTTCCATGGGTTTGTCCGGGTTAAATAATCCAAATCTTTCAGTCGATAGTGCCATTACTTGTACCTCCTATCTCTTGTGCTTGGCTCGATATTCGTTAATGTCGCGCTTCCATCCACCTGGGACCTCATCTTCTTTCCAGAAGATGTAGGGATTGCTCCTGGGCTCTTTCACCATCTGCGGCATAGGCGGCAGCTCAAGCATTTCCAAAAATTTCGGGATACCATAACGCTGGATCAGTTCACCCAGGCGCTCTCGGTTCTTTCCCTCTTCCATCCACCAATCCCAGACCTTCTCCACCAGTCCCTTGACATTGTCGTATGGTTCTTCAACCTTCATGAAAGGAACGGTTAACGTGGCCATCTGGGCACCTTCGAGAATGGGGGCCTTGGCACCAAAAAGGATAGAACATCCCGTGTCAGTCCCCGGCCTCAAGGCCTGAGGCATAACATTGATGCAATGCATGCATCGGGTGCATTCCTTATCATCGATCATCAATTTCCCGCCCTCCATCCACATGCACTTAGTCGGGCAGAGATCAATGACCTCCTTCTGGATATCAAATTTACCCCAGTCCTTTCCGGCATGGGCGCCGGCATTGGGCGCTATTTCGCCATTGATATAGGCCTGGACTGCCTCCTGATCAATGCGGATATTATCTCTCCAGGTACCAATAAAGGACATGTCTGATCTGGCAATAGACGCGACACAGCAATTGGGGCATCCGTCAAATTTGAATTTGAATTTATAAGGGAAGGCAGGACGATGGAGTTCATCCTGGTAATAGTGGGTAAGCTCGTAACACATCTGTTGGGTGTCTATGCAAGACCATTCACAACGCGCCTTTCCCAGGCAACACGAGGGTGTCCTAAGGTTGGATCCGGAACCCCCAAGGTCCTGCTGAAGCACATGTCCCAGTTCATAGAAGATGGGCTCAAGCTGCTCTGTAGTAGTCCCTATAAAAATAATGTCACCGGTTGAGCCGTGCATGTTCATCAGACCGCTGCCCCGGTATTCCCACAGGTCACAAATCGTCCGCAGATAGTCGCTGCTATAAAACTTGCTTGCAGGCTGATTCACCCTCAAGGTATGAAAATGGGCCACCGAAGGAAATTTTTCCTGGAGGTCGGAATAGCGCCCTATGACGCCTCCACCATATCCAAAAACACCAACGATACCGCCGTGCTTCCAGTGGGTCTCACCATCATCAAAGGAAACCTGGAGCTGGCCCAGCATGTCTTCAACCGCGTCTTTGTCGATAAGCATTCGATCATCGGACAGCTTCTTGCGGTGCAGGGCCTCTCTTTTTGAATCTGCTACGAAACTCGGCCACGGTCCCTTTTCGAGCTCATCCAGGTCGGGGGTATCATGTTTGATCTTGAAACTCTTGAGCTCGTCATCCGTGTAATTCTTGAGCTCCTCATCTTTATATATGCGAAGCTCTTCATACTTTAATTCTTTTTGTGGTTCTCTTGGTTCAAAAGCCATTATAGTTGCCTCCTTTTGCTCATAAGTTTAAAATTCTAACGTTCACCTCCTCCCTACAGATTTATAATTTTGTGCCAGCTTTGGAAATCAAGCTTTTTTTGAACACTACCATATTAGCCCCAAAGAGGGTGGCCAATTTGGTTAACTATTTGTGAAAATTGGAATTAGTTTACTTTTCAAATAGTTAATCGTGCATTTATAATCAAAATGTTCGTTCATTGTCAATAAAAAAAAGCTACACATTTAAAATTAATCGACTGAATTGTCCCTTCAATTGTGCGGTATTATACAGATATGTCTCCAAGACAAATGCCCCGATTCCCCCGGTAGCACACTGAATCAACCGGACAAAAACAGGCGCTAGAGGAGAACTTGCCTTTTAAGGCCTCATAACCTATGATAAACCAACTACGCAGGTTATCTGGTTCACGGTGAACCCCTGAACCTTTAAACTTCAAGGCCTTAATTTCCCTATCTCCTGCATGAGCGATAGAAATGAATAACACATCTTTTGACAAAGAGATAGAGGTGACCCTTACCCTGGCCCGCAGGGCGGCGTTTGCAACCGAGTTAATTCGTGATAACGGTATACAAGCCATCAGCAAGAATGACGGAAGCCCACTTACGCAAGCGGATATAGTCTCCCAGGCAATCATTCTCTCAGGACTCCAAAGGCATTTTCCAGGCGATAAGATCATCGCAGAGGAAGAACTCCCGGCAAGAGGAAAAGACGACATCTATGAAGCCGCATCGGCCGTGTTGAAAGAACTGGGCATATCTGATGCAGAATCTTCTCTGAAGACCCGGGTCAACTACAGGGGAAATCCTCGCGGCTCTCGGACATGGATGATTGATCCCATCGATGGGACCAAGGGCTATAAAAAGGGCCTTTGCTATGCCATCGCCATGGGCCTCTACTTTGATGGCAGGCCACAATTTGGGTGTCTGGCCTCACCTTCTTTCCCAGATGCAAACGAGGCGGGACACAAATCCGTGATCGCGTATGCGGGGACAGAGGTGGGGGCCTTTATTGTTGAATCAGGGAATGAGCGACCGCAGAGGATACATGTCTCGGATTTCGGCATAAATTCAGAATTGAGGATTGTAGGCTCCCGGGCACATGAGGGCAAAGATATCTGCAATGGGTTAGTCAAAAGGATAGGTAAAGGGAAAATCATGCCCATTGACAGCCAGGCGAAGTATTTGATGCTTGCCTGCGGTCAGGCCGACGTCTATGTTCGCAGCGCTGATCCTGTCTATGGGATAGGCTTCCAGTGGGACCACTGTGCGGGCCAGGCAATTCTGGAACAGGCAGGGGGAGTTGTCACCAGCCTTTACGGGCATCCCCTACATTATAACCCGAGGAGTGTGAACCCCATGACAGACCTTGACGGCCTTGTTGCCACCAATGGCCGGTGCCAGGAGGCAATTTTGGACCTTGTAAAAGATATCACTTAACACATGGCAGGACACACACCTTCCTGCAGCGACGAGCCGACCAATAGGCGAGGAGTGCGAAAGGAGTATGATATGGATGACAAGCAACGGCAGAGAGGAAACCCAAAGCCTGAAAGGCTGGATGCGCTCAAGAATCTGCCTTCAGAAATCATGCGATGCCTTACCAAAGAAGAGATTAATGCCTTTCTGTTTGATGAGGTGTGGCCTGATTCACTTGGTGAGAAGCTGAAGGACTATCTGGTGAAAGAACAGCCTTAGGGCAGATAGTTATGCCGGCCAACCTACCTCCACAATATTTTGATGCGGAAAGGCGTTACAGGGAGGCCAAGACCCCGGAAGAGAAGGTTGAGGCCTTAGAAGAAATGCTCGTAATTATGCCCAAGCACAAGGGTACGGATAAGCTTCGGGCAGGCCTTACGCGCAAGATATCCAAATTTAAGTCCCAGTCCCAGAAAAAAAAGGGCGGCTCCAAGAGGGAGACGGCCTATTCATTTGATAGAGAAGGGGCCGTACAGGTTGTGATAATAGGCCCCCCAAACCCTGGAAAATCCTCTCTAGTTGCCGGGTTAACCAATGCAAAGCCGGAAATTGCCGGGTTTCCACATTCCACATGGAAGCCAACCCCGGGAATGGTCCCTTATGAAAACATCCAGTTTCAGCTTGTTGACACCCCCCCCATAACAAAGGACTATATGGATCCCTGGATGGGAGACCTCATTCGGCGTAGTGACATCGTTGCCATCCTGATTGACCTCCATAGGGACCCTCTAAGACAATTTGAAGACATCTTATCTCTACTTCAAGATCTTCGAATCTTCCCCGAGGGCCTTCCTGTTCCCCAGGAACTCGAGAAACCACCTTTCATCAAGAAAATGATGGCCTTAGTAAACAAGGTTGATAATTCCGGGGATGAAGAAGACTATAAGATCTTCCTGGAACTTTCTGAAATAAAGATACCTTGTCTTGCCATTTCAGTGAAGGCAGGGCGCAACTTAGACAAATTTGTCCAAATGATCTACGATCTTTCAGGCATCATCCGGGTCTTTACCAAGGCCCCCGGCAAAAAGCCGGACCTTGCTCACCCTTTTGTGGTACCAAAAAAAAGCACCCTGGAAGAGCTGGCGGCCAAGATCCACAAAGACTTTGTCGTTAACTTGAAATTCGCCAGGATATGGGGCAGTTCGGTATTTGATGGCCAAATGGTTCAACGTGATCATGTCCTCCAAGACGGAGATGTCATAGAAATACACACCTGACATGCCCGTGCCCGTTGTGTTTACTCCCTTCTGATTAATTCCCACTTGCCCCATCGTTTTACCTCATCGTTTTCATTGACTTTTCTCACAACATAATATAGACGGGCCTAAGTTGATAATAACTACGCAGGTTGTCAGGTTCAGGGTTCACAGTTAGTGAAACCCTGAACCTCTGAACACTTACCATTTACAGAGAATCCACCATGAAAGACATACAGAATCACAAGGATTACAGAAATATAGACATTGACCAGGTAGGTGTTAAAGGGATCCGCTATCCCATTACCGTCCTTGATAAAGATATGGGCAAGCAGCAGACCGTTGCCGAGATCAACATGTACGTTGCCCTGCCACGATACTACAAGGGAACCCATATGAGCCGATTTGTGGAGATCCTGAACAACCATAGTCGACGAATATCCCTCCAAAATTTTACCACGATCCTACAGGAAATGAAGGATAGGCTAAATGCGGAAAGCGCACACATGGAGATCACCTTTCCTTATTTTGTCAATAAGGCGGCGCCGGTGACTGGCGTCGAAGGGCTTATGGAATACAAATGCACCTTCAAGGGGTCCCTAAATAAGGGGAGCGATCTGATCATCATGATCCATGTCCCCATCTCCACCCTCTGTCCCTGCTCAAAGGAGATAAGCGACTTTGGAGCACATAACCAGCGAGGTGAGGTCCGTCTGCAGGTCAGATTCGAGAAGTTCGTCTGGATTGAAGACCTAATCACGCTTGTGGAGGAATCGTCCTCCAGTGATGTCTATTCCATCCTGAAACGGGAAGACGAAAAATACGTTACAGAGAAGGCTTACAACAACCCGATGTTTGTAGAAGACATTGTCCGTGAAATTGCCCTGAAGTTAATCCATGACCCCAACATCACATGGTTCGCCGTTGAGGCCGAAAATTTTGAGTCCATTCATAACCATAATGCCTATGCCTTTGTAGAGAAACACAAAGACGACTCCAGACCCTAAACCGGAAAAGTGTCTAAATTGAACCAAAGCCCGCCCTGGTGCGACCTGATGAGCATTATAGACACGATCCTGCGGAATACTCCGTGCGGAAGCTTTACATAAAGGGAGTAATAAACCAGGTCTGGGCCAGGGTTTGCAGTGACGTAACACTTTAGATGTTTGAAAAATGCTGGGGCCTTATAGATCATCCGCAAATCGCCCAATATTGACTGAAAGGGGAGAAAAAATGAGTGAAGATCTCAAAAAGATGTATCGGACCATGATGGATGACCATTTCCCTCCAGAAATATCTGTTTCCTTTGGAGATCAGGTATTGGTATACAGGAAAAGGTCTTGGAAAATCCCTGACGAAAAGAGTGGGGAACTCATTGAAAAGGGCCTTCGCTACGGAGAAAACCCGGGACAGGAGGCCGCCCTGTATGAATTGGTAAACGGCAATCTGATTCTGGGTCAGTGCCGGTTTATTGAGCCAGGGCAAGGCCTTGTCTCGGCAATCACGGATGAGGACATGATCCAAAGCGGGAAGCACCCAGGCAAAATCAACTTGACGGACGTGGATAACGCCCTCAACATCATGAAATATCTTTCCACCCGTCCGGCGGTCGTGATTGTCAAACACAATAACCCCTGCGGTGTTGCCTGGGCACATGAGCTGTCGGAGGCCTATGACAAGGCCAACATGGCGGATCGTATTGCCGCCTTTGGGGGATGTGCTCTTTTTAACAGGCCATTAGATTCGACCACCGCAGAAATGGTTTCGGCGAATTACCTGGAGGTGGTCGCCGCCCCCGATTTTGAAGACGGTACGGTTGATATCCTGTCAAAAAGGGGCAATCTCAGGATCATACGCATAGGACGCATAGACAAGCTTGCCGATTATGCCGCCATGAGATTTGTGGATTTCAAAAGCCTTATTGACGGTGGTATAATAGTCCAGCAATCGCCACTTAATCCAATAAGGTCCCCGGAAGACTTCCTGCCGGCCAGCACTGTCTACGAGGGTAAGACGTATGCCATCGCGCGAAGGCCTACCGAGATCGAGTATAATGACATGCTTTTCGGCTGGCAGGTCGAGCAGGGAATAACATCTAACTCGGTCATCTATGTCAAAGACGGTGTGACCGTGGGTATCGGTACGGGTGAACAGGACAGGGTCGGAGTGGCAGAAATAGGCATTTTCAAGGCCTATACCAAGTACGCAGACTCTCTGTGTTTCGGACGCCACGGTCGGTCTTACAAGGAACTGGAACTGGCAGTAGAAAAGGGTGAAGAGGACCGGAATCTCCTGAAAGAAATCGATGGGGAAACGAAACAGGCAAAGGGCGGGCTGATTGGCTCCTGTATGATTTCAGATGCATTCTTCCCTTTCAGGGACGGCGTGGACGTGGCCATCCGTGAAGGCATCACGGCAGTCGTACAGCCAGGCGGTTCCTTGAGGGACTTTGAGGTAATAGAGGCATGCAACGAAGCAGAACCCCAGGTGACCATGGTCTTTACGGGTCAGAGGGCCTTTAAACACTGAGAGTTCGCTTGATATGAACTTCTCAATCATTGCTGTCCAAAATAAATTCTGTGTTCTTGTGAATATTTTGCGCCGCTATATTCCTCGATCATGATATGATGCAAGAGGCCGGGAGTATCTAATCTGGCTGTCCTGGGCATAAGCTCAACATGCTCCCAGAAATACCTGATGTCAAATTATTTAACTATTTAAGGTCGTGCCCCATCCCACACTGTATGGGGGTGAATTCAAGTTGCAAGTGCACCATTTCGTGTACTCCAGAAGACTTCATGTGGTGACTGGCAGTCCAGGCATTTTCTTGGTCTATGATTGAGCGATTAGCCTTTAGCGGTTAGCTAACAGCTAATCGCTCAAATTAGGTATAAATGACCAAAGTAACCTGTCACGGGATGCAGATACCGGCAACGTGTAGAAGGGACAGAGGATTTTGATTGGTTATTGATCAGTAAACTCAAAGCAATGGGACGACTGAAAAAATTCACTCTTGGCATAGCTATTTTCTTTGCCGTTTATACCATTACTGGCTTTCTGATCCTGCCCCCGATAATTAGGAGCGTTGCAGCTAAAAAACTTTCAGAGGCCCTACATCGGCCCGTGGTGATTCAGAAGATAAAGCTGAACCCATATGCGCTATCTCTTACCATCATTGGGTTGACGGTAAAGGAACAGAAAGGGCCGACGGTTTTTGTGTCCCTCAACAGCCTGTATGTGAACTTACAGAGCGTTTCGATCTTTAAACTTGCCCCTGTCATTAAGGAGTTCAGGCTCGAAGGGCCTTTTGTCAGGGTTGTCCGCAACATGGACGGGGGATACAATTTTTCAGACCTGATCAGCTCCTCGGGGCCGAGTGAGGCGACAGATGCTGAAAAATCGCCTGATTCTGCATCTGGGCCGTTCGAATTTGCCGTTTACAATATCCAGGTCCTCAACGGAAGTGCGGACATCCTGGATCAACCAAAAAACAAAACCCACAAAATCAGCGAACTGAATCTGGCCATTCCCTTTCTTTCCAATATCGGTAGCGATGTGAAAGTATTCGTTCAGCCGCACTTCTCGGCAATTTTTAATGACAAACCGATATCGCTGGTCGGTGAAACCAAACCTTTTGCCGATTCCCTGGAAACCGTCTTTGATATCGAGCTGAAGGGAATCGACCTCCCCTATTATTTTTCATACGTTCCATTTAAGACAAATCTGCAACTTCTCTCAGGTTCCCTGGATGTCACTTTCAGCTTGTCCTATATCCAGTTCAAGGACAAAAACAAAGCGTCAAGGCTTTCATCCTCAGGAGATCTGGCGCTCAAAGAGCTGAACATAGTCGATACGTCGAGACGGCCTCTGCTGAAGCTGGCATTATTTCATGCGATGTGGTTACGGTCCAGTCTTCTGGCCGGAGACATTCATCTGACAAAAGTTGAGTTTAAATCACCTGAAATCAACATCACACGTGATAAAGCCGGAATGCTCAACATTCACTCTCTGTTTCCGGCTGCTGAAACTGAAGAAACCGCCTCCGGGGCCGAGGAAACTAAACCTCTCACCCTGGCCATCGACGAAATCCGGCTGGATGGTAGTCGGGTGTCTTTATCAGATTTTTTTCAAATCCAAGGTGCAGACGCCCCTGAGAAAACCGATATCTTAAAACTTCCGGCATTATCTATCATGGATACATCCGTTGATACTGCACGAAGGCAATTTACAGTCGGAAAGATTTCAGGTGAGCAGGGTTTCCTGCTGATCAGCAGGCTGAAAAACGGAGATCTGAATATTCAAACCCTTGCCGGTTCCCGGGACGCGGTAGATAAGCCTTCCACCGGCGTTGAAAATGAGCTGCCCTGGCTGGCCACTGTAAAAAAATTGTCCATAAAGAATTTCACTGTCCAGGGCAAAAATCTGGCGTCCGACCATGACGGGAACCTGACGCTGGGTGGAATCGGCCTCGAAGGCCGGGACATCTCCACCAAGACCAACGCCAAGGGAAAAATTGATCTGTCCTGCAAATTGAACGAAGCAGCTTCTATAGGAACCCGGGGCGAATTCGGCATCAATCCGCTTGTTGCTGATCTGCAGCTCGAAATCAGTGATCTGAATCTGGCGTGGTTTCAGCCTTTTCTTGCCGGCATCCTCGAGATCATTGTCTCCGATGGCAAGTTTTCCACCAAAGGCAAACTCTCTCTGTCTCAGACCGAAGCACCTGGCCTTCAGGCTAAATACCGGGGAAGATCCACTGTGGCCGATTTTACCACAAAGGACAATATCCAGGCCGACGATTTAGTAAAATGGAAACAGCTCCTGGTCAACGGGATCGATGTGGGGATTTCGCCCGTGTATGTTAATATTGATGAGATCGCTCTTAAAGACCTTGACAGCCGTATCGTCGTCAATGCAGACGGTTCTCTGAATCTCCAGAATATCATCACTACTGAAGCTAAAAGGTCTCATAAGGCTTCGGAACCGGCCCCGAAGACTACTGAACCTAAAGGTACAGGCACGGTCCCGATCAATATAGGAAAGATCACCTGCAAGGACGGTAAAATCAGTTTTTCGGACCATTCCATCACCCCGAGCTATTCGGCAAACTTGGTGGGCATTCAAGGCACTGTGAGCGGCCTTATATCCGAAGAGTCCCAGAGGGCCGATGTACGCTTCAGAGGCAAACTTAACGGCTACGCCCCGCTTGAGATCACAGGCACCATTAATCCGCTCATGGAAGACCTCTTTGTTGACCTGAAGGTCCGGCTCAAGGACATGGACCTGAGCCCCGTCGGCCCATATTCCGGAAAATACGTCGGTTACAAAATACAGAAGGGAAAACTCTCCCTGGACCTCAGTTATCGTATTGACCAGGAAAACCTGGATTCAACCAACAACATTTATATTGATCAGTTCGACTTCGGTGAGAGCGTCGAGAGTCCAGATTCCACGAACCTGCCGGTTAAACTGGCGGTTTCCCTGCTGAAAGACAGGAGAGGCGAAATCGTTCTTCGTCTGCCTGTAACCGGCCGCATCGACGACCCGGAATTCAGCGTAAGCGGGATCATCCTGAAAATGATCAAGAACATCCTGGTCAAGGCAGCCACCTCTCCTTTCTCATTGATAAGTGCCGCGTTTGGCCGCGATGAAGATTTAAGTCATTTTGAATTTGATGCCGGAAGTGCTGAGTTGACGGACGCGGACAAGTCAAAGCTGGATACGCTGGTAAAGGCCCTTTATGAACGCCCGGGCCTGCAACTGGAAGTTACCGGGTTTGCGGATATTGAAAAAGACAGGCAGGGGCTGATTTCATACCGGTTTAACAAACAGATCAAGGCCCAGAAATTAAAGAAGATGAAGAAAAAAGAGGCCGCCCCTGTTTCAGTGGATTCGGTAACGATCGCACCTGAAGAGTATGAGAAATATCTGAAAATGGCTTATTATGCCGGGAAATTCAACAAGCCCAAGAATATCCTTGGGATCACCAAGAACATCCCGGTGCCTGAAATGGAGGCGCTGATTCTGAAAAACATCCAGATCACAGACGACGATCTATGGTCTTTGGCGAATGAACGGGCACAAGTAGTGAAAAACTATATATTAGGCCAGAGGAAGGTGGAACCTAAGAGACTGTTCTTGACCGAACCTGAAGCGCTGACGCCGGAAAAGATTGAGAATTTAAAAGACAGCCGTGTGGACCTGAGCTTCAAGTAAAGGTTACAAACCATGCGTAATATGCCACACATAGCCGGGTATGGAATGAGGATTCGCCCTTGGCATTCTCTTAGTGCAGCCTTAAAACGTCCATTTTGATATCAAGAATGATGGTTCACACCCAAAGAATGAGCGGTTTTTGGGGCTTAATATCATCATATTAATTAGTTGTCTTGTTGTCATAGGCGACCCCCCAGCACATAGTCATGTCATCAATAGGATATTATTCTCTTATCAAAGGATTGGGTGAGGCTGTGATCTGCACAAGACGATTTTTTACGCCTTTGACCGCTTTGACGAACATCTATATTCATTTTTTTTGACATTGAAAGCGACAGCGAGTGTTCAAAGGATATACGACTCACCTGATTTCGCTCACCCTCTTGCCATGGGGGAGGAAGATTCATTCTTTGGGTACAAAGAGAAACATAACGCAAAAAAGCCCAAGATTGGAACCCTGGGCTTAAATGAAAAGGGCAAGCTTTATTACCTGTTCGACTACGGGGATGATTGGTGGCACGAGGTGACGCTTTTAAAGATATATGACACCAAAGACTCAAAAGGGTATCCAAGAATCGTCAAAAAAGCGGGAGAGTCCCCGCCCCAATATCGTGACTATGAGGAATATGAGGAATAGGCGAACATGGGGCGCTGATCTTGACATGGGACAAGAGGGCTGTCCCATGTCAAGATCAGGCCCCACTTTTACTTCTTGGATCACCAATGCATAATATCTAGTGGCGAGGTGTTTGTTCAAAAAGAAGAGTCTTCATAATATATGATGTTAGCTTCTGGGACAACCACCTTTCTTGACGGAGAAATATATTGATAGAGCGATCAATAACACTATTATTTTACATATGAGAGGATACTATGGCAAAGCAAAGAAAAGCGCTTGTAACGGGAGCTAGTGAAGGAATAGGACGGGCCTTTGCTAAAAGGTTGGCCACAGAAAGATATGCCGTTACGGCAGTGGCTCGAAACGAAGCACGCCTTAAAGAATTGATGCGAGAATTGAATTCAAGCGACCACACATATAAAGTGGCTGATTTATCAACTCAAAAGGGAACTGACAAAATTGCTGCCGAACTTACTAAGAATCGCTTTAATTTGCTCATTAACAATGCCGGATTTGGTATTTATGGCGCCTTCTATAAAGCCGACTTGCCCAAACTCCAATCCATGACCCGGTTGAATTGCGATGCGGTCGTAGCGCTTTCATATGCTTTTCTCAGAGAAGCTCAGCAAGATGATGCTCTCATCAATGTCTCATCAGCCTTGGCGTTTATGCCAATGCCAGCCGCCGGTTTGTATTCAGCCACCAAAGCCTTTGTTACCTCATTTTCCGAATCACTTTGGTACGAACAAAAAAAACGAGACGTTTATGTAATGGGCTTGTGTCCAGGACTAACTTCGACAAATTTTCACCAACGGTCAGGAGGAACCGAAGAAAATCGTCCGCCTTCTGCAATCACACAAACTCCAGAAGAAGTTGTTGAAGTGGCTATGGATGCCCTGGAAAAACGTAGTAGCCCCACAGTAGTTTCCGGGTGTACAAATTCGATAATGACCGGCTTGGTTAGGGTTATGCCTCGTAAAAGCGTAGTCAGTATGATGGCCTATCTTGGGTAATCGTCTATAGCGGCTACAGCTATACTTCATTAGTTTCAGAGGCCCGAAAGTTTTCTAGATTTGATAACACCATGAGCGACAGGGTTTTTAAAAATTATTACAAAACTGCTGAGTTGAATATAATTCCTTGATCTAAATCGCAAAAAAGGAATCCAAATACAAAGGCTATGCCTAACTATATACTGAAAATGCAACGTAAATACAAAATTTTCTCTATATTTATCGATTTATATGAATTTTTATTTCTCTTTAGCAAAGCAAAAAACCCCCGGAAAGCACTAGCTAGTAAAATACCAAATAAAAATCTGCGCGTTTTGGATGTTTGTTTCGGAACTGGAAATGGCTCCATCCCAATCGCTGAAACCAAAAATATTATTATCGGCATAGATTTATCGCTTGATATGCTTGCTGTGGCTAAAAAAAAGATTTCCAAGCTAGGTGTACAAAATGTTTTCATTCATCAAATGGATGCTGCAAATATGGGTTTTCAACACAAGAAATTTGATGTTGTTACAGTTTCATTTGGTTTTCATGACATGGACTACAATCTAATGATCACAGTTTTAGAGGAAATATATCGTGTTTTAAAAAAAGACGGCAGATTGTATATCGTTGACTATGAAAAAGAAGGGGGATTTATTAAGCAAACAGTCTTTTCTATCTACCTAAAAATTTCTTACCCTCAACGTGTTCAGAAGTTTTTGAAATATCAGAAAGACCTCTTAACAAAAGCATATACCTGAAGGCATACAAAAGGGCTATGTCATTATGAATAATGTGTATTGCAAAAAAGATATATCATTGTCAGAAGAAGAGAAGAAAGTGTTTTCCGGCTATCTCAAACATCAGGATCTGTCCCATAATATCTGGGATCTCTTTGATGAATGGGTTGTCCGTTCAACTTCCAATGTAAATTTTTTTTATTTGAAGGTATATCTGGATGATGAATTAATAGGTCTTGGACTTTTTTTAAAGATTAAACCATTTGATCTGCGAACTTCTTATTCAAGGCTTAGAAAATACGCATTCTTAAACAAATTATTCTCAGTTCTATCGATACTTATTAATAACTGCGTCTACATATCTTTTCGCAATTTAGTCACCTCAAATATTACCCGGCCCTTTTTTTACAGGGCGCTCGAGATAGAAGATATAGTCATGAAAGCTATTCTAACTTATTTAAAGAAGGAAAAAGAAGCAGATATGATTTCTATCCTTGATACATCAGTAAACGATGGTCATTATAAAATGGCAGGTTTTGAAAAATACCCTTCTTCTTCCGAATCATGGCTTGATGCGACAAGATATAAAGATATATCTGAATATCTTAATGAACATCGAAATCTTAAAAAAAATCTAAAAAGAAGGAAAAGCATTATTACAACTGATATTCAGCTTGGCCCCATATCGGATATTGATCAAGATCAGATGAAGGACTGCCTTGATTGCTCAATTAGAGAAAGCAGAATTAACACTCCTTCTCAAAAATTCTTTGAGGATAACATTTTTAAAACCGAAGTCTTCAATTCAAAAAAATACGTTCATATTTGTATTCGCATTGATAACAGAATTGTTGGGTTCCATACATTTCAAGTCTCTGGTTCTGTTATGGGAGGAGTCCTTGGTGGGTTTAATCGGAATTATTCACAAAAAACCTTTGTCTATGAACGCGTAATTGTGGCTTCACTTAATTATGCAATTAAAAATAAAATAAATCGTGTTCACTATGCTCTAATCGATAATTATACCAAGCTGCGACTTGTTGATTCTCTTGAACCGTGTGGCCTCTATTTTTATTCCCGCAGTCCCTTGAATCGAAAAGTATTCAGGTCTACATTCAAATTTAATGACATATATGAACTTTACTTATTAGAAAAAAAGGGCCTTTAAATCTTTTGTTACGTCAGATTGGTTGGATGCCAAGGTATATCGGTCAAATTCTATTAAATATTAATGATCACTATATGCCTGAGGCGCAGGACTGGATCAAGAAAGCCATTGAAGCTGACAAAAATAATGGTATGATGTTTCGTTTGGTCCAGGATTATGTTCTTTATGCTGAATCGTATAAAAGAAATGGCGGCGAAACAAAAGCCAAAGAAAGCCTAAGCAAAGCAATCGAAATTTACAAAGACTGCGGTGCTGATGGATGGGTGGAGAAGGCTGAGGCAGAAATGGCTGAACTTCATTGAAAAGTTCTTTCGAGTATCTCAATATGTAGCGGTCATGTCTTTCAACCCAAAACTTTCAACTACTGCTATTCAGATCAGCATTCGAATTCCCTGAAATCCTGTAGTACACAAAGGGTATCTTCAAAACGGCAAGAGCTTGTTTGGGAAGCACCTTTGGCAAGCTACCTCAGATTTCAAAAGGCATGATTTCTATGGCATATTATTCTCTTATCACAGGTTTGGGTAAGGCTGTGATCTCTAGCAGGTATCGCAGTATTTGCGTATGTTGTAGGATGGCATGGATACCTGTAGATTTGATGGAGTCGATTCATTGCATGTATATGGCAGATATTCCAACCAGAATGACGAAAAACTAAAGCAAAAATCTGGCCTCTTCAGAGTATAAGATTGTAATGCTATTCATAACCTTTCGGAGTATGCTTTGGCTGATGACTAATAGCAGAAGTCGTTACTTTGGTAGGCCCCTT